>Ga0209624_10002536_pt1 | contig 13429 bp, 15 predicted proteins | sample JacPinW_OM2H0_O1_FD_188565 | JGI IMG/M metagenome (GOLD analysis project Ga0209624, IMG submission 188565) | Forest soil microbial communities from Algoma, Ontario, Canada - Jack Pine, Ontario site 1_JW_OM2H0_O1 (SPAdes) (version 2) | ecosystem: Environmental > Terrestrial > Soil > Boreal...
TAGCTCATGAAGACGACGGTGTAGAGCGCGTTGCCGCGCAGGCTGCGCCGGATGAAAAACGCCCCGCCCTTCCTCAAGAAACGTCCGACGATCGGCAGATTGAGATTGACGCCCGCGGCTATGTGCGGCAGGGCGTAGCCGTGACGAAAAATCGCGAACGAGAGCAGCAGGTAGTCCGTGTGGGAGCGATGGCACGGCACGTACACGATCTCGTGCGTCTCCGCGGCGCGCTCCAAGGTCTCGACGTGCGTGAATTCCACGCCGTCGTAGATGCGGTTCCAGATGCGCGTCAGAATGTGCTCAAGGAAACGCACGAAGTTGGGCGAGTAGTTGGCAGCGATCTCCAGCGCGTATTGCTGCGCCTGCAGCATCGCCTGCCGCCGCGTGATCTTCTTCTCGCGCCGTTCCTGCACGACCGCCGCGCGCACGGCGCGCGTGCGCAGAATTGCCGTCACGAGCGTGCGCCGGTGCGAAAGATCAGGCCCGATGCGCGCGGCGCGCTGGCGCGCATAGAGCGCGCGCAGTGCGCGCGTCACCCGCCGTCCCTGCACCGGCACGCTGCCCGGCGCGCCGATCAGGCTTTGCAGCGACACCGGCTCGTGAATCTCGACGAGCACGTTTCTGCCATTGATCAGCACCTGCAGGAACTTGCGCAGGCGCGTGGTGATCGCCCACTGCTCAACGAGCAGCAGCTTCAGCCACGAGCCTTCTTTTTGCGGAGTGCGTCCCCAGAACACTGCGACGGGGATGAGATCGATGTCGAGTTCGGGCTCGGCCTTGAGGGTCTCGATCATGCGCACGAGCGGCGGCGGGGCACGCCGGTCGCGCCGCTCCTCCCAGAAGCCGCGCGGGCGACTCAAGTAGAAAAACGAGCGCAGCTCGCGCTCGCGCGGCAGCAGGCGCTTGTTCGGACGCGCAAGCTTCAAACGCACGCAGGCGCTCTGCAGTACCGACAGATCGGCGAAGCTTCTCGCCTCGAGCACGTAGCACACCGGGTGAACGTGAGAGCGCAGGCGCTCGACGATGTCCTCGGGGCGCACCTGATATCGCACCCACAGGCCGAGGAGGCGCCTGAAGAGCCAGGTCACAGCAGCCGCACGTGCGAATTCTGCAACGCGTTGCGCACGCGGGCTGCCGGAATCATTCGAATGCCGTCGCCGGCAGGTCGAGCGCGATCAGAAAGTATTCGAACAAGTAGCGCAGCACGCGCACCTGATTGTGCAGGCGGTGGTCGCTGTTCAAGAGGTGTAGCGTCGCGCCGTAGCTTTGCGCGAAACGGATGCTGTGCTCGTACGGCACCACATCATCGCGCCAGCCGTGCACGATGGCCGCGGGGCAGTCGAGCACCCCGATGCGCAGCTCCGGCAGGCCGTCCATGTAGAGCGCCGGCGCCATGAGGAATACGCCGCGCGCGTGCAGCAGCGACGCCGAAGCGACCGCAACGTAGCCGCCGAGACTTGAGCCGACGAGCACGAGATCTCCCTGCAGCTCCTTGCAGAAGTCCGCCAGTCGCGTGATGCGCTCGCGCGGCGCATCGATGCCGCGGTAGTCGACCGACTCGGTCTCATAGCCCTCGCTGCGCGCAACTTCCGCAAGCGCGGAGATCTTGCGGCCCCAGGGGCCGCTTTCCTGGCCATGCGAGAAAACAACGTAGCGCGTGGTCATGCCGTCCTCAAGGTCATTGTGGCTTCCACAGAAGCTCATCGAGATCGGGTGCGCCGCCGCCGCACACGCGGCCATCGACGACAGTCAGCCCTTCCTCACGAAGGCGCCGCGCCTGTTCGGCGTAGAGGCGCGAGCCCTTTGGAAAGGCGATGCGCGCCCCGGCGCCGAGCACCCGATGCCACGGCAGCGCCAACCCCTCGGGCGCCACCTTCAATGCATGCCCGACGAGGCGCGCGCGCCCCGGCATGCCCGCACGACGCGCGATGCCACCGTAGGTTGCGACCTCTCCGCGCGGAATCGCAACGACGGTGCGCCAGATAAGTTCGAGTGCCTCGTCGCGCATGGCGCGAATAATACCGCGCGCGCGACACCAACACTTCGGTGACGCACGTCCTTGAGCAGGGGGGTGAACAGAGCTTACATTGCCGGCGCAATACGGCAGGCCCGACGCCTTACCATGACCGATACGCTCTTCGTTGGTCCAACCTTAAAGGCCTGGCAGAAGCACAGCGCCTCGCCTCTGGGGCGCTGGTTCTTCGCCCGCATGGTGTGCCGGCGCGCCCCCTACTTCGCCACCATCCGCCCGCGCTTCGTCGAGTTGCGCACAGGCCTGTGCAAGGTGGCCATGCAGCGCCACCGCCGCGTCGAGAATCACCTGGGCTCAATCCACGCACTTGCGCTCGGCAACCTCTGTGAGCTTGCGGCCGGCATGGTGACTGAGGTGACAACGCCACCCGGCACGCGCTGGGTGCCGCGCGGGATGACGATCGAATACCTGCGCAAGGCTGAGAATACGGTGTGCGCCACCGCGCGCCTCGACAAAAGCGACTGGAGCGCGCCCGGCAACGTCGCAGTGCCGGTGAGCGTCGCAGACCAGAACGGCAACGAGGTGGTGCGCGCCGTCATCACCCTGCACATCGCGCCCGGCAAGCCCTGAGGGCTGAGGCAACGGGTGCGCTTTACGGAGCGATGACGATCCCGCGCAGGATCGCGGTCTCGATCTCCCATTCGAGCCGCCGCTGCGAGGTCGCCTGACGGTTGGCGGAGACGGTGCGCACGCGGCTGCCACCGCGGTGGTGCGTGACGAGATAGCCGTGAAAGTCGGTGGGCCGCGCGAGCGCAAAGCCGTACAGCACTTTCACTTTTCCCTGAGCGACGGTTTCGGGCGTGTTGACGCGCTCATCGCAGATCACGAAATAGCTTTCCTCCGAGACACTGCCGGCAAATGCGCCTTCCAGGTCGAGCGCATCCAGGAACGCCTCGACCTGCGCGCGTGCCGCCTTCCAGGCGGCGTCGGTGTTCTGCTCGAACGCGAGCCAGCGCGTGCCGCGCTCGATGCTCGCATTGATGAAGAGCGCAAGACGCCGCGCCGACAGATATTTCCAGTCCGGCGAGGCACCGCCGCCGGCGGCGAGCGTACAGGGAGTAAGGCGCGGCAGCGCCGCGGCGCGCGTCGCAAGCAGCGTGTTCACACCCTCCTGCGCAAGGTGCAACCGCTCGTCGTCCGAGATCGGCGTCGCCGGGCGCATGCCGCTGCGCAGGATCGCCTCCTCGCTCTCCGCCGCGGCCCACACGGGCCACGCCTCATCGAGCCGCGCGAGCATGCCCGCAACCGCGCCGCACGGCGCAAAGTTTTCGGCGCGCCCGCGCAGGCGATCGAACGCCGTCAACCGCGGGTAGTGCATGAGCGCGTTCTCGCTGCGAAACGGCCAGCTCTTGAGCGCCTCGAGCGCCGTGCGCGCGCTCGTCCAGGCCGCCGGCGGATCGACCACCAGCATCGCGTGGCGCTCGCGGCAGAAGCGCGCCGCGATCATGAGCGTGCTCAGCCCGACGTCGGTTTCGCGACTCAGGGGCGGAATGCACAGGAAATTGAAGCCCTCGGTTGCCTGCAGCGCGAAGATTCCCGTGCCCTCGAGCGCGGAGCCGATCACGTCGTAGTCGGTGAGCGGTGCGCCATCGTGCCCGTCGGGATTCGAATTGACGTAGCCCACGATGGGAGCCTGCGGCGAGCGCATCGAGCGGTACGGCCGCTCCGGGGGCAGTGGTCCCGCCACGCGCAGGAGCTGCGAGTCGAGGAGCACCTCATCGACTGCGCGCTCGGCGTGCGCTCTGATCGACACGCGGCGGAATATCTCCTGATCCTCGATCTGTTCGGAGGCGGTGACCCGTAAGCGTTGCACGACGAGATTGAAGCGATCCTGCTCTTCTGCGCCGATGCCGTCGTAGTCGACAGAGGCGCGCAGGTACTCACGCGTCCCCGGATTGATCCCCTGCAGGCGCAGCACGCCACCGCCCGCGCGCAGCGTCAGCGTCGGCGGCCGTGCACCATTTGCCACACGCACGATGATGGCCTCGCGGCCGCCGTTCTCGAAGAACTGCTCGACGGCGTAGGCGAGCGTCGAGGGCTGCCACAGACCGCCAAACTGCTGCTGAAAATCCCCGAAACTCGTGACGGGTGTGGCGCGATTGACAGGACCCTTCAGCGTGCGGCCGACGAAGGCGGCGACACCGGTCGGCCCGCGCGCAATGACGCCCGCATTGCCAAAGCCGTTGCCCGCGTGAGCACGCAGGCGCGGCGGCGCGGACAGCACTGCCGCACTAGGGGTCATCGGCGCTTTGTTCGCGCGTGCGCAGTTCGCTCTCGAGGCGCGCATGCTCCAGCTCTTCTTTTTTGCGAGCGATTTCCGCGAGCATCAGCTGCAGCCATTCGGAAAGCGCGGCCATGGCGGGCCCCTTATGTGCCTGACTTGGAGGGCGGCGGCTGCGCCGGAGGCGCCGGTGGCGGCGCGTCCTGCGAATCGCGATCGGAGAGCATCTCGCGATAGCTCGCATCATCCATCGGCAAGTCCGACTTGCCGTCCCAAGTTGCCCCCTCGGGCACGCGGTTCTGCACGTGCGCGGCGCCCGCGAGCGCCTGTTCGATGCTGGAATCGGTGCGCGTCACCGCGACGGGGATGCCGCGCGGAGCCTTCGCAAGCTCATTCACGAGATCCACGTTCAGGGCCACATCGTGATGCTTGACCTGCTTGTCGATACGCTTCAGGAGCGCTTTGGGCACGGTGTCGGGCTGCGCCTGCGCCTGACCATTAGCGTCCTCATCCTCAAGAGCGCCGCTTGCCTGCATGTAGAGCTCGCCGTCCTTCCAGCCAAAGAGGAACGGCTGATTGACGACACGCACCTGCGTGCCGACCGGAATCATGTCGTAGAAGGACTCGATGTCCTCCGGATACAGGCGGATGCAGCCATGGCTCGAGCGCAGGCCGACGCCTGCCGGCTTGTTGGTGCCGTGAATCAGATAGCTCGGCCAGGCGAGGTAAAAAGCGTAGCGCCCGAGCGGATTGTCCGGGCCCGGACCGATGACTGCGTCGAGCTCCTCGCCGTTTTCCTTGTGCTCCTTGATCACCGAGACCGGCACGTGCCAGACGGGATCCTTCTGGCGCCGCACGATCTTGGTCACACCCTCGGGAGTCTTCCAGCCGACCTTGCCAATGCCGATGGGATGCGTGATGACGATCTGCGGCTCAGCCGCCTTATGCGGCGGAAAGTAGTAGATGCGCATCACCGCGACGTTGATGATGACGCCTTCGCGCGGCGCATTCGGCAGGATGAACTCGGTCGGCACGACAATCGACTTGCCCTCGCCGGGCAGCCAGGGATCGACCCCGGGATTTGCCCGCACGATCTCCTCGTACCCGACGTTGAAGCGGCGGGCGATATCGGTGAGCGTGTCTTCCTTGGAGCTCGTCGTGATCTGCACGCGGCCGACAATGTCTTCGTCTGGCGCGAGCTCAAATTGAATGGTGGCCTCGGGCGCGGCCTCCTGCGCCACCGGCGGCGGCGCGGGCGCGGGCGCGCTCTTGGCGTGCCGATTCCAAAGCGCGTTGTCCAACAGTGAGCAGGAGCTCACGAGGCAGAGCAGGCCCGCAACGCCTAGCACGCGCAGCAGCGGGGTCAAGGTTCGATTCATGCGGATGATTATGACATTCGCCGTGTTTGCGCTACAGCAGCACCGGTTGATTCGGCAGCTCGGGCGTTGAGCTGCCGTGGCTGCCCGGAAAATGCCGCTCGAGCAGGCGGCCGATCTGTTCGATGCCGGCGACTGAGCCGCGGCCGAAGTCGCTGGCGCGGTAGTGACGCTCCATCGCACGGCAGATTTGATCCCACTCGCTCTGCGCAATGTGTGCCGCAAGTCCCCGATCGGCGAGGATCTCCACGGCACGATCTGCGAGCAGCACATAGATCAGCACGCCGTTGTTATGGTGCGTGTCCCATACGAGCAGATGCGCAAACACCTGCACTGCACGCTGACGGGGTGACATATCGTGCCAGAGCTCGGCAGGGTGCAGCGCGGTCTCGACAGCAAAGCGGAGCGCGCCGGGGTGCTGCGACTCGACCTGCGCGATCGCCTTTTGAATATCGGCGAGCACCTGTGGCGTGAAGCGCCGCCGGGTGCCCCAGTGCGTGGCGAAGAGATGACGCAGCGCGCGCTTCATTCGCATGTGTGATCTCTACCAGCTGCCCGACGCGCCGCCGCCGCCGAAACCGCCGCCGCCGCCACTGAAGCCGCCACCGCCGAAGCCCCCGCCACCCATCATTCCGCCACCCCATCCTCCGAACCCGCCGACCCCGGGTACGCTCGACCAGCGCGATGCGCCGCCGAATCCTGAGATGAGCGCGAACAGGAACGCGATGATGGAAACGCCGATCGCCGCCACAACGATTCCGCCAAACAGCCAGACCAGAAGGCCCGCAAGACCGCCCGTCACGATCGCGCCCGCCGGTCGCCCCAGAAGCGCCCGCAGGATGCTCGAGCCGAATATCACGGCGATGATGAAAAAGGGCAACAATCCGGACACGTGGCGCGAGCGAGCGCTGTTCCACGTGCGATCGGGCGGCGGCAGAGGCTCGCCGTCAATGACGCGGGCAATCTGATCGACGCCGGCGTTGATGCCGCCGTAGAAGTCATTCTCGGCAAAGAGCGGCCGCATGGTCTCGTAGATGATGCGGTTCGCAATCGCATCGGGCAGAGCGCCCTCGAGCCCGTAGCCTACCTCGATCCTCACGCGGCGGTCGTTCTTGGCGATGATGAGCAGCACGCCATCATCGACACGCTTGCGTCCGATCTTCCATTGCTCGACCACCCGGATGGAGTACTGCTCGATCTCCTCCGGATGCGTCGTCGACACCATCAGCACCACGATCTGCGCGCCCTTGCGCGCCTCGAATGCGGCGAGTTTCTCCTCAAGGGTGGACTGCTGCTCCGCGGTCAGCGTGCCGGTGAGATCCGTAACGCGCGCTTCAAGCTTCGGGACGGGCTGCAGGCCCTGAGCGGCTGCGAGGGACAGTGCGCCCGCGAGGAGCGTGAGCCATCCAAGGCCGACGCGAAACCGACGCCTTGGCGCGCGCGTGCTCAATGAGTTGTAGGGCTGGCCGGTGCGGAGGGCGGCGGGTTCTGCGCACCCTCGCGCGCCTGCGCTCCAACTCCCGAGCCAAAGTCCACCATCGGAGCCTTGGAAACTTCCGCCTCGTTTGCCACGGTGAAACTCGGCTTCACGGCAAAGCCAAAGAGCTTTGCGGTCAGATTCTGCGGGAAGGAGCGTACGGTGACGTTGTAATCGCGGACCGCCGCGATGTAGCGATTGCGGGCCACGGCGATGCGATTCTCCGTGCCCTCGATCTGCGCCTGCAGATCACGGAAGTTCGCATCCGACTTCAGCTGCGGATAGGCCTCGGTTACGGCGAACAGGCTTTTCAGCGCCTGCGTGAGCTCACCCTGCGCAGCCTCGAATTTCTGGAATGCCTCCGGATTGTTGACGAGCTCCGGGGTCGCCTGGATGGAGCCCACCTTGGCACGCGCCTCGGTCACCCCGATGAGCACCTGCTGCTCCTGGATGGCGAAGCCCTTGACGGTGTTGACGAGGTTCGGAATGAGATCGGCACGGCGCTGATACTGATTGAGGACCTCTCCCCACGCCGCCTTGACGTTCTCATCCTGCTGCTGCAGTGAGTTGTAGCCGCACCCGGAAAGTGCAGTGCTGGCGATAGCCACGAACACGAGTGTCCAAGTACGCATTTTTCCCTCCATCAAGACCCGTCTTGGGGGCTACTGCAGCCATTTCCAGACCGGCAGCGTAGATTCTAAACGAGGGGGTATCAGGCAGTTGGCTCTAGATGCGTTAAAACCGCCGAAATTCTCGGGTAGGGCAGGTTTGGACCCTGCTTCGCTGCACGTATCTTTGTAACGCGCTGGCAGAGCAATGCGAAAATCACTCTCATATCTCAAGGGGTTAGCCGAAATCCGGGGAAGACTCGCAGGGGTTATCGTCCGCCACGCAGCCCTTCGCGAGAACGGGGGGCGGACCTGCTTTCTGCCGAAAATTCGATGGCCGCATCGACCCCGATCGAATTCCGCACTTGGAATACCAAGGTGCGGCGGAGCACGCGTGCGGCGGCAGTTCTCGTAGCCCTCCCGTCAGCGCCACCTACGCCATTCACTGACGCGACAGCGCAGCTCCTACCGCTTGACGGCGGCGAGCCTGCCGCCGTCGAGCTCCAACCGAGCCAGTATCTACGGACCACCATGTTTCTCGAAGGCGCAGTGCGAAAAGGCGCCTGGGGCATCTGGACTGATCTGCCGTATTTCAACTTGAAAGATAATAACTCGCACTTCGAGCACCCCGGCAGAGAAGCTACGCCGCCGGTGTCGCTCACCCTAGACGCGGGACTGCAAACCTCGAAGAACCCTTTCGCGCTCACCCTGCGCGCCGACGGCGTGTCGCCCAACACATTTGTCGAGGGCCCTGGTGCCCTCGACAAAATTACGGCAGAGGCGAAGTTCGCATATGGGCAGGTTCACCGCGCGCAATGGGCGATGTACCTTGCGGCTGCTGGGCGCAACGGGGAGGCAATCGCTTTCGCACGGGATGATTTTGCGGGGACGTACGAGGCTGATCGTCCCCGTCTCCCAGTGAATGGGCTGCCGCACTGACCAATCTTGGCCGGATGCGCGAGGACGTCCTTCTCTGCCAGTCAGCCCACTCCTCGTTTGATAACACGGCAAACGATCTATTTGCCTCGCGAAACCCCTTAAACAAAAAAAACCCCGGACCGTTAGGTCCGGGGTTGAAATGCGGACTTTCGATGAAGGGAAGGAAGTCCGCTAGGGGATCGGGTACGCCGTGCGGGCGCAACCTGTCAGTGCAGTCGTGCCCAGTGAAGAATCCGTATGTCCTCGGTATTGAGGTCGAAGCTCTGCGCGAGCAATGCACACAGTTCGCGCGCGCCTCCGGCCGGCTCAAGCGCGTGCCGCAACTCGACCACACCGCTCCACTCGCTCGCGTCAGGCTGCTGCGGGATCTGTGCGCCTGCGGTGACGAAGTGCGTGTAATAGCGAGCCGTCATGCTTCAAGCCTAGTAGGCGTTCCGCCCGGCGGCCGTGATCGGCTCCACAAATCGACTAAGCTTCATATGGGCCCATTGGCTACATAAGACGGATATCGCGTCCCCCATGCACCGCGAGCGAACAGGGCCACCGCACGGTTCGAAATACATCACAAAACAGGGCGCCGAGCGGCTGCGCCAGGAGCTCAACGAGCTCTGGCGCATCGAGCGGCCCCGTGTCACGCAGGCCGTCGCGGAGGCTGCCGCGCAGGGCGATCGCTCCGAGAATGCGGAGTACATCTACGGCAAACGGCGATTGCGCGAGATCGACCGGCGGGTGCGCTTCCTGCGCCAGCGCCTGACCGGCATGGTGATCGTCGAGCACGCGCCGGCCGACAAGAGCCGCGTGTTCTTCGGCGCGTGGGTGACGCTCGAGGCGGGTAGCGGCGCAAGCGAGCGCCACCGCATCGTGGGCCCGGACGAGTTTGACCTTGCGCCCGGCTATATCAGCATGGATTCACCGCTCGGCAGGGCGCTCCTTGGCAAGCGCCTCGATGAGGAGATCCTCGTCGAGCTGCCCGGCGGCGCGCGCAGCTTCATCATTACCGACATCGACTACGGCGCCGGTGGCGGCTAGCCCTTCAGAACACCACGCGCACGTTCTTGAACTGCCAGGGGTCGCTCTTGTCGATGTCTTCGGGGAAGAGTCGCTCGCGCTCGTGCAGCGGCGTCCAGTCGGTGTACTTGCCGACGACATTGCCCAGATACGGCATGCAGATCTCAAGATTGCGCCGGAAGTCCATTTCATCCGGTTCCGTGACACCGCAGTTGGGGTTCTCGATCGCCCACACCATGCCCGACAGACAGGCAACCGTAACCTGCAGGCTGGTGGCGCTGTTGTGTGGCGCAAGCTTGCGCGCCTCGGCAATCGAGAGCTGCGAGCCGTACCAGTAGGCATTGTTCTTGTGGCCGGCGAGCAGCACGCCGAGCTCATCGACGCCGCTATCGATGTCCTCCATCAAGATCCGCTTCTGCTTCTGTAGCTGCCAGTTGTGGCCCGCAAACTCGTGCAGCGAGACCACCGCCGCATCGCAGGGGTGGTAGGCGTAGTGCACGGTCGGGCGGTAGACCGCCTGTGCGCCATCGCGCACCGTGTAGTAATCGGCGATCGAGATTGACTCGCCGTGCGTGATGCAGAAGCCGTGAAAGTGCCCCGCCAGAGGCGTCCAGGTGCGCACGCGCGTGCTCGCGCCCGGCTGCATGAGGTAGATCGCGCACATGCAGCCGAACTCATGGCGCTTGCCGTCACGCGGAAAGTTGCGCTCGTGAGTGCCCCAGCCAAGCTCGCTTGGCTGACAGCCCTCGCTCACGAATCCATCGACCGACCAGGTATTGACGAACTCGTTCGGCTCCTTGGGCACGTGCGAGACCTGCGTGTCGCGCTCGGCGATGTGAATCACCTTGATGCCAAGGCGGCGCGCAAGCTCGCCCCAGTCGGCGCGCGAGCGCGGGTTGCCGGCCTCGGCCCCGGTATCGGCGGCGATGTTGAGGAGCGACTGCTTGACGAGGTGCGAAACCAGGCCCGGGTTCGCCCCGTGCGTCAGCACCGCGGTCGGCGCGCGCGCATTGCCGGGACGCAGCGCCAGCGCCTCCTCGCGCAGCGCATAGTTCGTGCGGCGGGCGGCCGGCACCGTCGGATCGGTGTAGCCGCCTGGCCAGGGCTCGATGCAGGTATCCAGATACATCGCGCCCTTTTCCCAGCACAGTTTGATGAGTGCGATGCTGGAGACATCCACTGATACGTTCAGCAGCAAATCGCCGCGCCCGAGGAGCGGATTCAGTATCCGCCGGAAGCTCTCGCGGGTGAGCGTCTCGCGGACGAACTTGACGCCATATTGGGCGGCGATGGCGCGGCCGTGCTCCTCAGCGGTGACGATCGTGATGCGATCGGGAGACACCGCAATGTGGCGCAGAATGAGCGGCAGCACGCCCTGGCCGATGCTGCCGAAGCCGACGAGCAGAATCCGCCCTGGAAATTCGACATGAAGCTTCTGCGAACTCATCAGATCTTTTCAGCCCTGCGCGTCGCGCCAATGCGGTGGGTAGGTGCGCGCGTAGCCGGGCTGCGCCTCGACGCGCGCAATCCAGCGCACCAGTGCCGGGTAGTTGGTTTCGATCGGCAGGAAGCGCGACGACAGATCGCGCGCGGCGGGCCGCAGCAGGGCGCGCCGCAGGAGCTGGATCGATGGGAATATCACCATGTCGGCAGCCGAGTAATTCTCACCCACGATCCAGTCGGACTTCGACAGCCGACCCTCGATCGTGCGCGCTTCGCTTGCGACCCCGTGCATGGCCTCGGTGAGATCGGGCGCGGGCATGCTCGGCGCGGTTCCGAACACCGAACTCACGATGCTCGTCACCGGTCGCTCGGCATAGGCCTGAAACTCGCAGATGACCCGCATGATCACACCGCCCTCCTCGGATGTGCGGCCGAATATCGGCGGATCCGGGTACTTGCGGTCAAGATAATAAAGAACCGCGAGCGATTCGAAGACGACGTAGTCGCCATCTTTCAGCACCGGCACGCGGCCGCGCGGATTCATGGCCAGCATCTGCGGCGACTTGTGCTCCTGCTTGGAGAATTGCAGCACGTGACTCGCATAGGCGAGACGCTTGAACTCAAGCGCCAGCAGCACGCGCCACGCGTATGGACTGCCACTGCCCCAGTACAGATCGATCGCCATGGATTGCGCGGCCGTTAAGGAATGCGGGATTGTAACGGCAACGTGCGTCGGCGGAAAATGCGTTGCAAGCTTAAGATTCATGTACACCACGCTTATCGAACCCGCACAACTTGCCGCCCTCATGGGCGAGCCCAAGTGCGCGATCCTCGATTGCCGCTTCGAACTCTCGCAGCCCGACTGGGGCGAGCGTGCATATGCCGCCGGTCACATCCCGCACGCGCTCTACGCGCATCTGGATCGCGATCTTGCGGGCGCGATCAGCGCGCGCAGCGGCCGCCATCCGTTGCCGAGCGTTGAGGCGTGGAGCGCGACTGCGGCAGGCTGGGGCATTGATGAGCGCGTGCAGGTGGTGCCTTATGATCAGGGCAACGGCGCCTACGCGGCGCGCGCCTGGTGGCTGCTGCGCTGGGTCGGTCATGAGCAGGTGGCCGTGCTCAACGGCGGTTACGCCGCATGGCTTGCGGCGGGCCTGCCGGTCAGCACCGAAAGCGAGTCGCGGCCGCCGCGCCAATTCACACCGCATGTGGATGCGCAGCCGACGCTGGGCAGCGATGAGGTGCGCGCTGCGCTTGCGGCGGGCGAGATTCTGCTCGTCGATGCGCGCGCGGCGGATCGCTTCGCCGGCGAGAACGAGAAGGTCGATCCGGTCGCCGGCCACGTGCCCGGTGCGCAGAGCGCGCCCTTCGCGGGCAACCTTGATGCGCAGGGGCGCTTCCTCGATGCCGCGGCGCTGCGCAGCCGCTGGCGCGCGCTGCTCGGGGCGCGCGCCCCGCGCGAGCTCGTGGCCATGTGCGGCTCCGGCGTGACCGCGTGTCACAACCTGCTTGCGCTTGAGGTTGCGGGGCTGCGCGGTGCGCGGCTCTACCCCGGCTCGTGGAGCGAATGGATTCGCGATCCGGCGCGCCCGGTCGCGCGCGGCAAGGCCTGATCGGCGACTGCGTACTCTATACATCACACACAGTTTTGTTATCGTGCGCGGCGTTGCAAACGTTCGGCTCGTGGCTGGTCCTTCGTAAAGCAAGGCTCCAGCCACGCGCATTTTGGGGAGGCGCGCGTTGTCCGCTGATCCGAAGAGTGCCGTCATCGGCGGCAAAGGCAAGTTCAACCCGGCGCAACCGTGGAGCATCGAGGATTCGCTCGATCTCTATAACGTCAACGCCTGGGGCAAAGGCTACTTCGGCATCAACGAGGCTGGGCACGTCGTTGTGCGCCCGGACACGCAGCCGGGCCGCGACATCGACCTCTTTGAGGTCGTCGAGGGGCTGCGCGCACGAGACCTCACAACGCCCGTCGTCGTGCGTCTGTCCGATATCCTGGCGCATCGCCTGAAGCATCTGCACGCCGCGTTCCAGCAGGCGATCACCGAGAATGACTACAAGAATCGCTATGCCGCCGTCTATCCCATCAAGGTGAACCAGCAGCGTCTGGTTGTTGAAGAGGTGTATCGCTACGGCAAGGAATTCGGCTTTGGGCTCGAAGTGGGCTCGAAGCCCGAGCTGCTCGCCGTCATGGCCATGACGGAGAACGAGCCCGCGCGGCTCATCATCTGCAACGGTTTCAAGGACGACAGCTACATCGAGGCCGTCACGCTTGCGACCAAGCTCGGGCGCACGATCATTCCCGTCGTCGAGAATTTTGCC
>Ga0209624_10002538_pt1 | contig 13425 bp, 14 predicted proteins | sample JacPinW_OM2H0_O1_FD_188565 | JGI IMG/M metagenome (GOLD analysis project Ga0209624, IMG submission 188565) | Forest soil microbial communities from Algoma, Ontario, Canada - Jack Pine, Ontario site 1_JW_OM2H0_O1 (SPAdes) (version 2) | ecosystem: Environmental > Terrestrial > Soil > Boreal...
GCTGGAATCACCCCGTCTTCGGCCGAAGTGGCCTGGGTGCCGCAGAACCTGGTCAAGCTGACCGGCGCGCAGGCGCAACAGATGCTGCGAATGGTCGAAACGCTGGAAGATCATGACGACGTGCAGCACGTCTATGCGAATTTTGATATCGATGAAAAGGAAATCCAGGCGGCGATGGCTGGGTAGTTTGCATCGCGCCGCGCGGCATCGAGAAAACACTTCCCTCCGGTTCCGGCCCGCACGTACACTTGTGCCGGTCAACATGTCTCCCCATCCGATTCCTCCAGGCGCGAGTGGACGTAAGCTGCGCGTGCTGGGCGTCGACCCAGCCGTCGCGGGCGCGACGGGCTACGGAGTCATCGAAATCGACGGCAAGAACGCCCGGCTCATGCGTTTCGGAGCCTTGAAGCTCCCGGCCAGCGCCACTTTCGCTGTCCGCCTCCGCGAGATCCACTTCTTAATTTCCGGTCTGGTTGAGCAGTTTGCACCAGACGCCGTAGCCGTCGAATCCGTCTTCACGGCGCTGAATATGGGGACGGCCCTAAAACTTGCGGAGATGCGCGGTGTAGTCCTGCTGGCCGCAGCACAGGCCCAAATCCCGGCGCACAGCTATTCGCCGCGAGAGGTGAAGGCCAGCGTCGCGGGATTCGGAGGCGCGTCAAAGCAGCAGATCCAGCAGATGGTGAAATCTCTGCTAGACCTCCCGGCGTGCCCGGAGCCTGCTGATGCCTCCGACGCCCTGGCCGTGGCGCTCTGCCACGCGCAGGTGTCGCGCGCGCGGGATCGTCTTGCGGCGTCGGTCGGGCGCGCGCGTGTCTCGGTTCTTGCGGGCAGCTTTTCCCCGGCCTTGCGCATCTCCATTCCTCGCGGAAGATGAGTTCCTCGGCGCTCCATCGCTGGCTCACGACTCTGGCCTGCTGTGCGTGTGTGCTCGCGGGAGTCCTGTCTCCAGTGGTCGCCGCAGCGCGCGTTGCCCCGGGGAACGCCACGGTCACCTTCCGCAAGATATTCAAATCGAGTTATCCGGAATTCGTCGAAATCAAAGTGAGCGAGTCTGGGTCCGGCACATGCGACATACGCCAGCTTAACGAGGAATCAAACCCCCGGGCGATGCACATTGACCCGCCTCTGGTGACGGCGATATTTGAGCTTGCGGCGAAGCTTCATAACTTCGATGGCCTGGAGCTGGAAATGCACCGCCGGATTGCGAACCTCGGTGAAAAAACCTTCGTCTACGACCGCGGCGCCGAGTCGCACCATGTCACCTTCAACTACACACTCAACCGGGATGCCGCCGAACTCCTGAGCATATTCGAGGGACTCGCGCGCGAGCAAACCGATCTTTCCGACCTCGACCGCACCATGCATTACGATCCCCTGGGCGTCAACGACGTGCTCCTGCAGATCGGGAAAGATCTGGACAACAAGGCCCTTCCGGAACCCGGGCAATTCCTCCCGTCCCTGGATCGAGTGGCCGCGGACCAGCACTTCATCGATATTGCCCGTGACCGCGCCCGCAAACTTGCGGCTCTGATTCGATCGACGCCCTGAACCCGGGGTTGCAAGTATTGCAATTTTCCCCAGAATGCCATCCATCCTCGGCGGCATCTGCTAGCATCTCAGATATCCGAAACACTCGTATTCGGCACCCGGAAGATATTTGAGCGATGCGCGAGACTGTGTCTGACTCATACGGAGCCCCACATTTCGCCGATTCTTTGCCCTTCGCTTATCGATTCTTTCGGAACTTTCTAAGCATCGGACGGTAATAATGACTATGCCATTCAAATACAAGTCTTCGGTTACTGTGTTGTCGATTGTTGCGGGTTTGTTGTTTCTGTCCGCGGGTGCCTCGGCGCAGACCAGTAACGTACCGCCGCGCATCACCGAAGTAGTGAATGATTCCAAACTGACCGTATTGCACGGCAACACCCATCCGCTCGCTCAGGCGCAGTTTGACCGCGGCCCGGCCCCGAGCGACCTTCCGATGGAGCGCATGCAGCTGGTCCTGAAGCGCAGCCCCGAGCAGGAAGCTGCCCTCGCAAAGCTGATGGCCGAACAGCAGGATAAGACTTCGCCCAATTATCATAAGTGGCTTACGCCGGTTCAGTTCGGGCAACAGTTTGGCCCGGCAAGCCAGGACATCCAGACGATTACCTCGTGGCTTACGTCCCACGGCTTCCAAGTAAACACCGTGTCGAACGGCCGAACAGTGATTCAGTTTTCAGGTTCTGCAGCTCAGGTGCAGGAGGCCCTGCACACCTCGATCCACAAGTTCGTTGTTAATAACGAGGAACACTGGGCCAACACGACCGACCCGTCCATTCCGACCGCGCTCACTCCGGTCGTCGCCGGCGTTGCAACCCTGCACAATTTCAACCCAAAACCGACCGCTAGGGTGAAGCACGCCGCGAAATCTACGGTCGCTGGCAAAGTGAAGCCGCAGGTAACATTTGAAGGCGAATCCCCGTGCGGCCTGACTGCGGTGGTCAATTGCTATGCCTTGGGCCCGGCTGACTTTGCAACGATTTACAATGTACAGGCCCTGTGGAACGCCGGCATCGATGGCACTGGCGAAACCATTGCCGTCGTGTCCGACAGCAACATCAATCCTCTGGACGTTTCCGACTTTAGGAGCATTTTTGGATTGCCTGTAAATGCCCCGGTGATCACCGTTCCTCCGGTCACCAATTGCAATGCCCCGAATTTAAACAGCGATGAGGTTGAGGCCATTCTGGATGTCGAGTGGTCAGGTGCAGTGGCCAAGAATGCGACGATCAATCTGGTCACGTGTGCCTCCACGAATTCCGCCTTTGGCGGCGATCTTGCCGCCAGTTACATCGTTGACTTCCCCAATACCACTCACACCGGCTCCAGCACGGGTCTTGCTCCGATCCTGAGCGAGAGTTTTGGAGAATGTGAGCTTGGCCTGGGTTCCACGGCGAATGCTTTCTACAACACGACCTGGCAACAGGCGGCAGCAGAGGGGATCACAGTACTGATCTCCTCCGGAGACAGCGGTTCAGCGGGTTGCGACGTGGCTCAGCCCGCTACGCCGACAAACTGCGGATTTAATGCGTCTTCATTTGTCCAAGTGGCGCAGTGCGGCCTCGCCGTGAGCGGAATCTCCTCCACTCCTTTTAATGTGGCAGTCGGTGGAACCGAGTTCAACGATGTGAACGATCCGCAGCAATTCTGGAGCAACTCCAACGCATCGGGGACTCTTGAATCTGCTTTAGGATACGTGCCTGAAACGGCTTACAACGATTCCTGTACCAGTCCCATCGTTGTTTCCCAAGCGGACGCAACGTTTGGCGATGCGACTGCCGAAGCTACGTGTAACGATCCGAACGTACAGGAGACCTCGGTTGCTACCTCGCCGAACAATGGTCTCGTGACGGTCTCGGGCGGAGGCGGAGGCGCCAGCAACTGCACCACCTTTAACGGCACGATCCCGGCGGATTGCACCGGAGGCTATGCGAAGCCCGTCTGGCAGACCGCTCTGACCCCGGCTGATGGCAAGCGAGATGTCCCGGACATCTCCTTTTTTGCGGGCGACGGCACGATTTCCGGGAGCTCCTATGTCCTTTGTGAACGCGACGCGAATGGCTCCGGCAGCAACACTCCTTGTGACCTTGAGGAGGGCGAATTCCTGGACGCCGGTGGGACTTCGGTTTCGACCCAGGTCTTCGCCGGCATCATGGCGCTGGTCGACCAGAAGAATGAATCCTCGGAGGGCCTGATCAATCCGGTGTTGTATACACTTGCGGCAACTGGCGGCAATACGTGCACGTCGGCCGCAAACCCGTCTTCCAGCTGTATCTTCTACGATGTCGCCGATGGCAGCACGAACGCCATGCCATGCCTCACGGGATCGCCAAACTGCCTCACCGTAACGGGCGGGGATGCGATCGGAGTGATCACCGGATTCACCGCCGGCGCCGGCTACGATCTGGCTACGGGCCTAGGTTCGATGAATGTGGCCAATCTCGTTAACGCGCCAACCGTCTGGAACACCGCGACTTCCACACACGGCGTCGATTTCACTCTATCGCTGACGGATCCATCCACTCCGCCAACGATTACTACCGCTGGCGGCACGGGCACGGCGTCGGTGACGGTGACTGCAGAGAACGGGTTCACCGGCGTTGTCACGCTGGCTTGCTCGGATCTCCCGTCAGGCGTCACTTGCTCAGCTCCATCGGTTAACGGCAGCGGAACGAGCACGGTTACTTTTACATCCAGTGCGGCAGCTGTCCTGGGTCCGGTCGGCGGATCTGATCGCATCGCCGCGCCTGGAACCGGAGTGAAAATCGCGCTGGTCTCGGCACTGAGCCTGTGTCTGATGCTGATCGGCTTCTCCTCACCCAAGCGCCGGCTCAGCATGGCCCTCTCGCTGGTGGCGATCGCGCTCGTGTTCGCGAGCGTCGGTTGCGGCGGAGGGGGCGGAGGTGGTTCAACAACCCCGCCGCCGGGAACACCCGTGATCACCAACGTCGTCATTACAGCGACAAGCGGCACAATTCACCGCTCAGTAGCTGCATCGCTCAGCGTAACGAATTGAGGCCGTGATCGCGCGAGCAAGGCCGTGGCGCGGGGCTGAAGCGCAGGGAATACTATCGAAGAATGATTCCGGCGTAGCCGACGACCTCATCGAGGTCGCCGGTTACGTCGCCAGAAGTAGCGTAAAGAACCAGCGTCCCATCCTTGGCGCCGAGTTCGCGCGCGGCAACGAGCATTGCTACCGTCGCAGCGTATCCGCACATCGTGATCCCCTCGCCCCGTACGGTGTCGTAAAGTCCCCGGGGATCGAGTGCCAGAATTCGCGCAATTGCTTTGTCGTCTTTCACTCGCGTGATGGCATCGCTCTCAAAGTGATTCAGATCCGAGCTTGCAATCACCAGCACTGCCTCACTCTGCGCCTTCACCACCTGCGCGACTGCAAGCCCCAGTTCCTGCATCGCCTGGAATCGATCGGTCGCCAGTACCACAGGCACGAACTGAAAATCACTCGCGAGCTGCTGTAGAAACGGCAGCTGGACTTCGAGAGAATGCTCGCGCGCGTGGGCTTGGGCGTCCTCCCGCAGCGCCGGACACGCGCGTGCCAATTCCGAAGCCGCAGCCGAATCGATGTGTGCTTCGCCAAACGGGGTCTGAAAACTTCCGCTGGCGAGGATGGCCATTGGCTGGCCTTGCGGGTAGTGCCGCGGTCCGAGCAGGATGCACCGCGAGGGAATCTGAAGGGCCGAATAGACAGCTCCGGCGACGCGCCCGGAGTAGACGTACCCGGCGTGTGGCACCAGGCACGCGATCGCCCGGCTCTTGTTCGAGGCTCCGGATGTGTAGGCCTGGATCCGGCGAGATAGTTCTTCGGGCTCAGATGGATAGAAGCGTCCGGCGACAGCAGGCGGGCGAATCATGGATCTTCGAGTGTCGGGCGGACCGGCGGAAATTAGAGCGCTTTTGACGGCTTGCCGTGAATCCTGAGCGCCACCGTTTGTCCGGGCATGAACAGGATGCTCACCTTGTCGCCGTACTGGAATCCACCGCGGTCGAGGATCGCCTGCATCTTGTCTTTCATCTCAGGCGAAAAGTTGAACGTGTGAATGGCCATCTCATTCTTCTTCTCGCGGACGATAATGGACTGCGAATCGGCGTGGACCACTTCCGCTTTCAGCCAGCTCGAGTTTTTCGGCGTGCCTTGCGGCAAGACCGCATTGAAGATCTTTGTGACGATCGGAGCAGCCACCGACGCGGCGGCGGCTTCGGCAACTTGCGCGCGTGCGGGGCACGCGAAATACGTCAGCGACGCGGCCAGCGCAAGCAAGCAACCGAGTATCTTAAAGTTCTTCATCGAATGAAATTTTCAGGGACTTCAGGAACTTGATATCTTGGGGTGTGATTTCGATCTTTGCTTCCGCGTGCTCTTCCTCCAGAGCCTCTTCGTCCACGCGAATGTGCAGGGACTCCAGAAAACGGCGGTCCTGCGACGTCATTTTGGCGTCTTGCGATGTCCTGCGCGCCAGTCCGATCGTAGCGTCCAGCTTCAGCACGATGTCGAAGCCCGCGGCGCGCACACCAGAAATGGCCTCCGCGATCCGCTCGGAATCCGAGACGGTATCGTTGATTGCGTGACCCAGCTCTCGCAGCAATTGTTTCATGCGGTCGTCGAGTTGCAAGGGGGTATCACCTCCGGTGGAACTCTACCTACGCTAATTCTAGTTCCGTAGCAAGCCCGAAACAAGGGTTCCGTGGAGGGCTCCATCGGTCCGGTTACCTGTCCCCTGGCGCAGCCCCCGGAGCCCCTTTGGGCCAGCCAATGGGCGGGTCAGGCTCTCGCACCAGCCTGGAAGTTTTGCAGCGCCTCCAGAATTTGCCGGCCGTACACTTCGGTCTTGCGTTCGCCGAATCCTGGCACGCGCAGCAGCTCGGCGAGCGTACCGGGACGCTTGCGGCAGAGCTCGTCAAGCGACGCGTCGTGCATCACGATAAAAGCCGCAATGCCGCTCTGTTTTGCCGTGATGCGACGCCATTCGCGAAGGTATTTGCGCAGCGCCGGATCGACGTCACGAGCGACCTGCTCTGACGACCGCTTTGCTCCGCGTCCTATCTTTTTCCGTCTGGGTTCGGGCATCGCAGCGGGCCGCTCGTTGAGCCAGGCGGGCTCGCCGCTGCAGGTGTCGCACGCCGAGCAGCTTTTCCAATTCGGGGTTTCCCCAAAATGCGCGCAAATCCGGTGATGGCGGCACTTCCCCGATGCGACGAAGCTGCGGATTTCGTCGTAGCGCTGCCAGGCCCGCTTCTGTTCAGCCGGGTCCGCCAATTCCTTTATGAAATGCACCAGCAGCGCGGTGTCCCGTTTTTGCCAGAGCAGTACGCAGTCGGCGGGCTTGCCATCGCGCCCTGCCCGGCCCGCTTCCTGATAGTACTGCTCGATTGATTTCGGCAGCGACAGGTGAATCACGGTGCGCACTGCCGCCTTGTTGATCCCCAATCCAAATGCGACCGTGCCCACCAGCACGCGCACCTCGTCCGACATCCAGCGCTTCTGATTTACCCTTCGCGTATCGGAATCCATCTTCCCGTGGTAACCGATGGCGCCGATTCCGCGCCCTTTGAGAAATTTCACAGTCTCTTCGACCCGCGCGATGGTTGGCGAGTAAACAATCGCACTACTGCCGGCATGCTTGGTGAGCGCGGCCACCAGCAGGCCCTGTTGCGTGTGCGCGTCGCAGGCTTTCACGATGTAATTCAAATTCGGCCGATGAAAACTCGCGATGTACTTGTCTGGATCGCGCAGCTGGAGTTGGTCAATGATGTCATGCCGCACCCGCCGCGTGGCGCTCGCGGTGAACGCTGCAATCGGGCACTGGGGAAAATGGAGCCTTAACCGGCTCAACAGCCGGTAGTCGGGCCGGAACTCGTGCCCCCACTCGGATATGCAATGGGCCTCGTCAATCGCGAACAGGCCGACCGGCACCTTCCGGAGCCATTCGAAAGTGTCGTCGCGCGCCAGGCGCTCGGGCGAGACATACAACAGCCGGTATTGGCCCTGGAGGGCCTGGCGGATCACCGTGGATTTCTGCGATTCCGTAAGCGAACTATTCAGCACCGCAGCTTCAATCCCCATCTGCGCAAGCTGCGCGGCCTGATCCTGCATCAAGGCGATCAGCGGAGAAACCACCACCACGGTCTTGCCGGGTAGCATCGCGGCCGGCAACTGGTAACAGAGCGACTTGCCTCCCCCGGTGGGCATCACCACGCAACTGTCTCGGCCGTTGAGCAGGCTCCGCACGATTCGCTCCTGCATCGGTCGAAACGAGTCGTAGCCCCAGTAGCGGCGGAGAGTCGACAGCAGCTCCACTTCCGTATTCATGCCAAGAGTATAGATGGTGCGCCCGGGATATTCGATACGAGTCCCCGGAAGTCTCCGGTCGCGATCGCCACGCTTGCCATTTGCGGGATTACTTCTAGAATTGTCCCATGCCCGTTAGCTTGACTCAGGCGCTCTGGCGTTCGAGCCTGGTGACACTCCGCGTGGTCTGGCGGGTCACGCGCCAGCTCTTCCACGAGTTTACCGGCGCGCTTTTCGCAGTTTTTGCCGCCTACGGCGCGTTTATCGTCTGGAAGGAATGGAAGCACCGCCCGGCACTGTGGGTCACAGGGTTCGTCGTCATCTATGCGCTCATGATGGCTGTATTTGCATTCACGGCGTTTCGTCGCGCGCGGCGCGTTCGATGACAGGCGAACTGAAAGATCGCGCGTCTGTGTCTGGGCGGAAATCCGCGACTTCCACCGGCCTACCGATGGAAGCGGCGGTCGGGTCAGCCGATTTGCGCGGATGGGAGGCGGAGCGCGACCTCGGCTATCCCGGTGAATTCCCGTTCACCCGCGGTGTCTATCCCACGATGTATCGCGGCAGGCTGTGGACCATGCGGCAATACGCCGGTTTCGGCTCGGCCGGTGAATCCAATCGCCGGTATCGCTACCTTCTCGCCCAAGGCCAGACCGGCCTCTCGATCGCCTTTGACCTTCCAACGCAGATCGGCATGGATTCCGACCACGCGCTGGCGCAGGGGGAAGTCGGCAAAGTCGGAGTCGCGATTGACTCGCTCGAGGACATGCAGACGCTGCTTGACGGCATTCCCCTGGAGCGCATTTCGACCTCGATGACCATTAATTCGACCGCGGCCATCCTGCTGGCTCTCTACGTCGCGGTGGCCAAGCAGCAGGGAGCGAACCTCTCGCGCCTTGGGGGCACGGTGCAGAACGACATCCTTAAGGAATACATTGCGCGCGGCACGTATATCTACCCTCTGAGGCCCGCGATGCGCGTTGTAACTGACATCTTCGGCTGGTGCCGCCGCGAGATCCCCAATTGGAACGCGATTTCGATCTCTGGATATCACATTCGCGAAGCCGGCTCGACCGAGGTGCAGGAAGTCGCCTTCACTGTCGCCAACGCCATCGCCTACGTCGAGGCGGCTGTCAGTACGGGATTAAAGGTGGACGAATTTGCGCCACAGATTTCGTTCTTCTTTAATTCCCACAACGAGTTTCTGATGCAGATAGCCAAGTTCCGCGCCGCGCGCCGCCTCTGGGCCCGCACCATGCAAGATCGCTTCGGCGCCCAGGACCCACGCTCACTCATGCTGCGGTTTCACGCACAGACGGCCGGCTCGTCGCTCACGGCGCAGCAGCCGGAAAATAATCTTGTGCGCGTCGCGCTCCAGAGTCTTGCCGCTGTGCTCGGCGGTTGCCAGTCGCTGCACTCCAACGGCCTGGACGAGGCGCTTGCCCTTCCCACGGAACAATCCGCACTGCTCGCCCTTCGGACACAGCAGATCATTGCGCAGGAGACTGGTGTTGCCAATACGGTCGACCCAGTCGCGGGCTCCTGGGCCATCGAGAAGCTGACCAACGAAATTGAATCTGCAGCGCAGGTTTATATTTCAAAGATTGACGCCTTGGGAGGAATGCTGCGCGCGATCGAAGCTGGCTATCCCCAAATGGAGATTCAAAAGTCGGCGTACGAATATCAACAGGCGGTGGAAAGCGGCGAACAAGTGGTCGTGGGCGTCAATCGCTTTCAGACCACAGGGGAACAGTCGATCCCCACGATGCGAATCGATCCTGAAATCGAGCGCTCGCAGATTGCACGGCTGAACTCCCTGCGGGCGCGCCGCGACTCCGCCAAGTCGCGAACTGCACTTGAAGAGGTTGAACGCCGGGCCCGCGGCGCCGAGAACCTCATGCCCGGAATCCTCGCGGCAGTCGAAGCGTACGCCACGGTCGGCGAAATCTCCGACGCCTTGCGCCGCGCCTTCGGCGAATACCGCGAAACCGTGGTGATTTGATAGTTCGATCGGCATCGCGGCACCGCTTGGATTGTCAGAAGGGGGGACGGCGAGCGGGCAGGTCCTCTTGGCGTCCGGTGTGGTAAGTTTTCCTGCCGGTATGGATCCAGAGTTTAGCCCCGGGGGGAAAATCCGCTGGCCCAGGCGCGTTTCAACGCTCGCCGAAGCCCGCAAGTACATTGATGCCGCGGGGTTCTGCATGCTCTTTCCGGTGACGAGCGTTCCTCTACCATCTCTGTATTGCGCCGTAACGCGCCGCCAGCCGAGCGCCGGCATCGTCTTTGATAAGCACTTCGAGAGGCTGTGGCGGTGGAAGGACGAACTGCCGCGCCGCCGTCGCGCATTCTATGCGAAGTATTTTCGCGCACGCGGCACGCTCATTTCCCTCGAGCAATTGCCCTATTTTCTGGCTATGCGCGAAACAGCAGTCGCTCCGGACGATCATGCGCGCCTCTATGCCGATGGACGCATCCGAGACGATGCCCGCGTCATCTGGGAAGCCCTGGAGCGTCATGGCCCGCTTGCCACACTGGAACTCCGCCACCTCTGCCACATGGAAACCAAAGCAGGCAACATACGATTCAAGCGTTCCATGCTCGACCTGCAGTGCCTGCTCGTGGTCGTGCACTTCGGATCCGAGCAGGAGACCGGAGCATGGGCCTCGGGGCGCTTCGAGCTGACCTGCCGCGCGTTCCCGGACCAGACCGCCGCGGCGCGGACCATCGCGGTGGACGTGGCTCGCGCGCGACTGGCTGCAAAGTATCTTGAGTCGTACTCCGCCGCACCTCCGGTACAATTGGCGCGCCTCTTTGGCTGGACCAGGGAGGACGCCCTAACCGCGTTCGGCTCCGCACAGCTTGAGATCCGGGACGCGAAACGCGAAAGGCACAGATGAAACTGGTTCTTGCATCAGCTTCGCCCCGGCGCGCCCAGATCCTGCGCGATGCTGGGATTCCGTTCGAGACACACGCGGCGACTGTCGATGAATCCCGTCGCACGGGCGAACTGCGTGCTGATTACGTCCGCCGCCTGGCGCTAGCCAAGGCCCGTGCGGCAGCGAGCGCGCAGTTGGATTCCGGCGATTGCCTGTTCATTGGCGCGGATACGGTAGTCGTTGCCGCTGATGAAATTCTGGGAAAGCCCGAGTCCTCCAGCGACGCGCGCCGCATGCTTCAACTTCTGAGCGGAGCCGTCCACGAAGTGCACACCGGGCTCGCCGTTGTTCGCCGGCCGGGCGGGATGGAAGGAATCATCGAGGAAATCACTCGGGTCTCTTTTGCGCCTCTGACGGACGAAGTCATCGAATCCTATATGGCGACCGGTGAGCCATTTGACAAAGCTGGAGCCTATGGAATCCAGGGGATCGGCGGGCGCTACGTCACCCGCATCGAAGGATGTTACTTCAACGTGATGGGATTGCCTCTGGCACGCCTGTGGTCCCTGTTGAGGGAATTCGGGTGGAGGGAATAGATCCCGACCAAGACGCGATGCATGTAAAACGGTCGCCGGAGGATCTGCTCATCGTTTCAGAAGCCGGTGGCCCCGGAAGGCGTTACGCTGCCCCGTCCCGGGGATGAGCAAATGGATGGGGTTGATCGGCGGCAAGCACTCACATGGCTATCGGGAGTCGCTTGAGAGCTACTTCTTGTCGTCGACTGGTGCCGACGGGGGTGTAGCAGCGACCGGAGGGTTCACCGGCTGGCTCGTCTGCGCCGGCTGATCGCCGCGCATGCCTTCCTTGAACTCGCGGACCCCTTGTCCGAGTCCCTTCATGACTTCCGGGATCTTGCGGCCGCCGAAGAGCACGAGGATGACGATCGCGATGATCAGCAAATGCATCGGGCTGTCCCACATAGGGCACCTACCTTTCACGCCCGGATTACCGTAGCGGAGGCCACTCCGGGAGCCACGTCCGAATCACGCACAGTATAGCACGCCCCTCGGTATGCGGCGCGGCGCGCCCCCGCGTCTGAGGGGTGTCGCAGTTTGGTGAAAAAGGGCAAACCGAGCGGGTAAGATTACTCTAGTCCCTGCGGGACAGACGTCAAAGTGCGCAGCTCCCGGTGCGTTGGAAGTGGCTCCAACTTCCAGAGGTTGTGCCCCTGACGCAAAATCTAGCGCCACGCTGCCAGCACAGCGACCCTCGCACAGCACCGAATGATCCGTTCTAACTACGCCACGCCTCAGCCATTTCTCGGGCGATGTCCATGGCCGCATCGCGGGGACTACGTGCGCCCGTAATCGGCCGACCGACGACCAGAAAGTCTGCTCCCGAGCGAATCGCGTCGCGTGGTGTCGCGACGCGTGATTGGTCGTCCACAGACGCGCTCGCCGGCCGTACCCCTGGAACAACGATCAGAAAAGTTGACCCGCACGCACGGCGTATCGCCCGCGCCTCATGCGCCGAGGCGACAACACCGTCAAGTCCCGCCCGCTTTGCCAGACGCGCGAGGGCGATAGCACGGGTGGCCGGGGAGCCGGAAACGCCCACGCGGCGCAGTGCCTCATGGTCCATGCTCGTCAATATCGTCACGCCGAGCAGTGCCGGCCGGCTTTTCTTGCCGGCGAGCGCCTCTCGCGCGGCGCGCATCATGGACAGCCCGCCCAAGGTATGGATGTTCACCATCCGCACCTTTGGCAGGTCCGCCGCCGCGGAGACCGCTCCTGCGACAGTATTGGGGATATCGTGGAACTTGAGGTCGAGGAATGTTTCAAAGCCCAAGCCCGCGAGCCGTTGGACCGCCCGCGGGCCTTCCGCCGTGAAGAGTTGAAGTCCAACCTTGAGTAAGCCTGCCGCACCCCGAAGGCTCCGCGCCAAGGCGCAGGCCGGCCCCAGGCGGTCGACGTCCAGGGCTACGATTAGTTGCGATGTTCCGAGGCGGGACGTGAGGGCACCTCTAGCAGCTCCAGCCGGACCTTTGCTACTCCGCGCTGGTCGAACCCGAGCCTCCGGGCCACCTCGTAGGAGACGTCGAGTTCGCGACCTTCGACATAGGGGCCGCGGTCGTTGATCCGGACCACCTGGCTGCGGTGGTTCTTCGTGTTTACAACTCGGACGATAGAGCCGAGCGGTAGGGTTGGGTGGGCGGCCGTTTCGGCGTACATGTCGTAAGTCTCTCCGTTGGCCGTCTGCTGCCCGTCGAAGTCCCCTCCATACCAGCTCGTAGTGCACACCCAGGTTGCCAGCGGCTTGTGCTGGTTGGGGAAGTTTGGGTTTGCTAGCGTTGTTGACTGGGGCGCGGGTGTCGTTTGGGAAGGGTTGCCAGCCTCTCCGGCCGCCGTTGGATTGGCTGACGGAGTTAGGACGAGCATACCCAATCCTAAGAACACCGATTCGAGAACCACAAAGATCTTAGCTCTCATATCCGACTAACCTCCCTGAAATCAATAAATTCTAGCACTTCGAGGCGCCCTAAAGCAACCGCTTTAGCCCTTTAGAGATCCCCGTAAGCCATTGATTTCATTAAGATTTTCGTCCCGGCACCACGCTTCGAGACCGTCAACCAGTCGCTCGGAAGCCCTGGGGTCCACAAAGTGTGCTGTGCCAACCTCTACGGCCGAGGCGCCC
>Ga0209624_10002539_pt1 | contig 13423 bp, 15 predicted proteins | sample JacPinW_OM2H0_O1_FD_188565 | JGI IMG/M metagenome (GOLD analysis project Ga0209624, IMG submission 188565) | Forest soil microbial communities from Algoma, Ontario, Canada - Jack Pine, Ontario site 1_JW_OM2H0_O1 (SPAdes) (version 2) | ecosystem: Environmental > Terrestrial > Soil > Boreal...
GATCCGCAACGAAATCCTGCGCCGGCGGATCGCCAGGGTGACCATGCTGGCGGCCGTCGAGGGCGATCGGCTCGCGCCGGAATTTGCGGCGAGAGGCGCATGATGGGCGATCCTCACCTTGGTTTCATCGTTGCGGCGTATGCCGTCGCGGTCGCGACGATCGGCGCGATGATCGGCTGGGTGGTCTTGGATTTCCGTCGTTTGAACGCCCAACTGGATCAGGCGACGCGGGCGCTCGATAGCGCGCGGGGCGGCGCGAAAGGCAAGCTCGGACTCCATTGATGGTATTCAAAAGCGTGCGCGAGGATGCACGCGATGGGCTTGCCCGTGGCAATCAGCCTTGCTGGATCGCCGACAACTTCCAGTCGTCAGGTGCGCCACCCCGCGGTCTCTCATACGTCCATACCTCGGTCACCTGCTGCGGGGCTGGGGGATCAGGAGAAACGATTCTGCCGGTGATCCGGTCGGCTATCGAGTCGATCAAGGAAAACCGCATCGCGACAGTTGCATATTCGGCATTCTGTTCACGCCATGCCTCGGCAAGGTCTCCTTGCAAAAGTTTCACGCCGGAGACTCTGTTGACGACGCCCTTGTGATTGTTGGCGGCGAATTCTTCGGCGAAATAAGACACCATTTCCGGGGTCGCCAAATCGCGCAGCTGCTTCAGATCCTCACTCCCAAAGGCGCTCTGAACCTCCCCGAGGCGCTGTTCGAACATCGAAAAGTCGGCCTGAGTAGGTTCCAGCTTCGTCTCGCGCCCGGTCCCGGCCTGCCCGCCTCCAAAGCTCGAAAACGCGCCGCTGGAGTTTGAACTCGCCTGGCCAAAACCCTGGCCGGGCCCTCCGTAAAGTCCGGCGTTCTGGAACCCGGGTCTTTCCCTCCGGATGAAGCCCATGATCCATTTGAAGACCAGAAACAAAAGCCAGAGTTGCAGCAGCAGGACCAACATCGACGAGACGCCGCCGAGGCCAAAGAACCCATGGCCGAGCAGCAGTCCGAACAGTCCGGCGCTGAGCAAGCCTCCGAGCAGCATACTACGGCCCGAAAAGAAGCCGGTTTGCCGAGGACGGCCGAAAGTCGCGTCGTTGGAGGCGGCAGGTCTATCGAAGGGGGCCGCGCCGCGCGGCGCTGTCGGGGTGGAATTGGGCATGAGGAAAGTGCGCGCGCCCCGGCTGCCAAAAGAGAACCCGCCGCCGGCCCGGGCGAAGGCGTCGCCCACGGACCCAAGCGCGAGCACGGCCGCGAGGATCAAAATCAAAAATCTTTGGCGAAACGCCATAGCGTCCATCCGTAAACCATGCGGACGTGATATTCCGCGCGCGATACATGGGTATGCGCTCCGCAAGAACAAAGGGCGCCGCGGAGTTGCCGGGTCCACCCTGTGACGCGGGCGGCCGACGCAAAGAAAATCGAAGGGATTGATAAATTGTCCTCCAATCGCCGAGGCCAATCCGCTAACCGGCTCTTGATCGGCGCCCAAAAGTCTGCGCTTTCCGGTTCGGAAAGCACGTTCCACTCTCCCTCAGGGTGACCAAGACGATGACAATCTCGGCCCCGCGGCGCTGGCTCGTCTACGCGCCGCTCGTCGTCTTCCTGGCGCTAGCGTGGCTCTTGTTCGAGCGGCTGGGCGCAGGCGATCCAGCAAGCATTCCCTCCGTCCTGATCGGCCAGTCCGCTCCGCCGCTCACTTTGCCCGGGCTCGACGGCGCCCCAGGCCTGACCGACGCAGACCTGCGCGGCGGCCATGTCAGCCTGGTCAATGTGTTCGGCTCCTGGTGCGAGCCCTGTCATTACGAGCATCAATATCTGATGGCGCTCGCCGCCGATCCCGAGCTCAAGGCCAAGGGCGTCGCCATCTATGGCGTCGCGCAAAAGGACTCGGCTGAGAACATTCGCCGCTTCCTTGGCGCCAAAGGCGATCCTTACGCCAAGGTGGGTCTCGACCAGGATAATCGCGCTGGCATCGATTGGGGCGTCTACGGCGTGCCCGAGACTTTTGTCGTCAAGGGCGATGGAAAGCTGGTCTTCAAGCTCGTCGGCCCGATCACCGCCGCGACCCTTGAGAGCGAGGTCAAGCCACAGATCCTCAAGGCGATGAACTAGGGCCGACTGTGACCGCGGCGGCGGCCAGATCGAGCCCTTCGAGCCGATTCCGCCTATTCGCAGACGAAGCTCGCGGCCGCGTTCGTGTCGCCCGAGCCCGTGTAGCGCGCCCGCTTCGGATAGGGGCAAGCGGGACGCTGCATGACGATTGGTTTCGTCGGGTCGTCGCCCTCGTATTTGGTGGCGATGAGTTTCTCCGGCGCGGCTCCGGTCTCGACCCATTGGGCGAGCGCTGCGAGGACATCATGGTCCGCGTCCACCACGGGCGCCGGCCGCCCCTGTCCACCGCCGAACCCATTCGGTCCTTCGCCGCCGCCAACGCCGCAGTGCTCGACGCCAGGCAGAAGGAAAAGGCGGGCGGAGTTCTGGAACGGATCCGGACCGGCATGAGCTTTGGCGAGCGTCTCGTAGAAGGCGATCGTCGCAAACGGATTGACGATCGCATCAGCCCAGCCTTGGTAGATGAGCAGTTTGCCGCCATGCGCCTTGAACGCGTCGATGTTGGCGACTGTCGCGCCGTTCACATCGGGTCCGAGCACGGCGTCTGCTTCCGCCATGTCATGATCAAAGTCGAAGCTGCGCCAATCCCAGTTCGGTCCGAAGACCCATTTGAAGACGCTGTCGAGGCCGGGCTCCTTCAGCGACAAGGGCGGGTCGCCCTCCTCAAGAGCCCAGCCGAAGGCGGGACCCTCGCTACCGCGCGGCCAACCCTGATAGATCTGCTCGCCGGTGCGCGGATTCTTCGGACCCGCGTAGAAGCGCGCCGCCGTCTCGGCCTGTTCCAGCGTCAGGCAGTCGGGCGCATCGCCCGCCTTGCAAACGAGCGTCGCGGGATCGAAGGCGCAGTGGGCTGGATCGGCGACGAACGTATCCGAAGCTGCGGCGGCAGCGCCTGAATTGCAGGCCGCGACGACCGCCTTCTTGAGGAGCATGAGCTTATCGTGGCCCAGCGCCGCGCCGGCCACGCGTTGCGCCGCCTGATAGTCCCAGACAAAAGCGGCGTGAACATGGGTGCGGTTGACTACGGGCGAGCCGGCGACGATGCCGTCGTAATCCGATGGGAAAAGCTGCGCCTCGATCAACGCCTGCTGACCGCCGGTCGAGCAGCCGGAGAAATAGGCGTGGGCAGGCTCCTTGCCATAGAAGGACTGCGCGATCTGTTTGCCGGCGGCCGTCATCAAATGGGCCGCGCGAAACCCCCAGTCGCGCCATTTCACCGGGTGGCCGACGAGGTCGTCGCCGTTCAGCGCGGTGGCGGGAACCGTTCCCTCATCGGAGTTGATCACGGCATAGCCCTGACGCAATCCCGACGCCAAGGCTGCGTAGATGAACCGGCCGCCGAAACCCCCGGTCCCGGTTCCCTCAAAGACGCCCTTCCATCCCCCCTGCGGGAGCCACATCTCGATGTGGATCGCCGAATCTTGCACGGGCGATACCGTGGCGGTCACTCTGCAGAAAGCCGGCAGGTTGGCGTAGCTCTTTGAATCGCCGGCCGCGAACGACCCTGCCGGAACGCTCTCCGCCCCCGTGATCGTCGCGTCATCGATCTTGAGGTCCTTGAGAGAGGGGCATCCGTCAGCCGCGTGGCTAGAATCTGCGCCCGCGATCGCGGCGACCCAGCCGATCGCAATCAGCAATCCGACCCTTCGAAGACATCCGATCATGTCCGCGCATTTCATGAGCTGCATCGCTTCTCGGCTCCCGTGTTTCGTTCTTCCGCAGCTGAGTTGTCCCAACGAAGAGAGTAGGGGACTTATTTCCGCCGACAAACAGCAGAGGCAGTCCGCGTTCTTAACAATTCATAAACCATTCCGACGCAAACATGGTTAACGAAACGCCAACGGACTGGTGCGATGAACGCGCATGTAGGCCCTGCTCAGACCCTCAAGTTTCGAGCGCAATCCCTTCTGGCCTACGTCCTCGAGCCGGTTCAACCGCTCGCCGAATGGTTTACCGCGCTCGATGGTTGGCTCGCCCGCTCTCCAACCTTCTTTATCGCCAGGCCCGTCATTCTCGACATGGCGGCGCTCGACATCACTCTCAAGGAATACCGCGATCTCTTGAACGGCCTCGCGCGGCGCCACATCAGGGTTATGGGCGCGGAGAACGTCGACCGCGGACTGGTCGGGCCGCACCTGCCTCCGGTCGTTTCCGGGGGGCGGCCAATCGATCCCCCGACACTGGGAGAGGAGGAAACGCCGACGCCTCGAGAGCAAGACTCGCCGGCTGTCGCGCAAACCGCGCCTGAAAAAACCGAGTCGCTGATCGTCGAAGGCAATGTGCGCTCTGGTCAGACGATCATGCATGCTCAGGGAGACGTGACGATCATCGGCCGGGTCGCCTCGGGCGCGGAGATCGTCGCGGGCGGATCCGTTCACATCTATGGAGCTCTGCAGGGCAGGGTGATCGCCGGAATCTCGGGCTCACGCTCCGCGCGCATATTCTGCACTGAAGCAAGGGCCGAACTGCTTTGCATCGGGGGCGCCTATGTCACCGCGGAAAACACCAATTCCGAGATGGAGGGCCGCAGTCTGGAGGCTCGACTGGACGGCGACGAACTCAAACTCCGAATCTTAAGCTGAAGGGCTCGCAAGGGGACAACGCGCATGAGCAAGGTGATCGTCGTTACATCAGGAAAGGGCGGTGTAGGCAAAACCACCTCGACCGCGTCGCTTGGCGTCGCGCTCGCGCAGGGCGGACAGCGCGTCTGCGTCGTCGATTTCGATGTCGGGCTCCGCAACCTCGATCTGGTGATGGGCGCCGAGCGCCGAGTCGTCTTTGACTTCATCAACGTTGCACAGGGTGACGCCAAGCTCTCGCAGGCGTTGATCCGCGATAAGCGCATCGACACTCTGCACCTGCTCGCGGCCTCGCAGACGCGCGACAAGGACGCGCTGACCACAGAGGGCGTCGAGCGGGTCATCGGCGAATTGCGCGGGACTTTCGACTACGTGCTTTGCGACAGTCCGGCGGGCATCGAGCGAGGCGCGCTTCTGGCGATGCGGCACGCCGACCAGGCGATCGTGGTCGCAAACCCGGAAGTGTCCTCGGTGCGCGACTCCGACCGGATTATCGGGCTCCTTGATTCCAAGACCCTGCGCGCCGAACGCGGCGAGCCGATGGAGAAGCACCTGCTGCTCACGCGGTTCGATCCCGCTCGTTCGAACTCAGGCGAGATGCTGAGCATCGAGGATGTGCTCGAGATTCTCTCAATCCCGCTCCTGGGCGTGATCCCGGAAAGCCGAGAGATTCTGCGCGCCTCGAACATCGGCGCTCCCGTGACGGTCAACGCCGCCGGCGGCCCGGCTCGACTAGCCTATCTGGAAGCGGCCCGACGTCTTGGCGGCGAAACGACGGCCCCAGTTGCGATCCCGGATGAAAAGAAGACCTTTTTCACGCGCCTGTTCGGCCGGAGGGCAGCATGAACCTGTTCGGATTTCTTAAGGCGCGCGGCACCGCCCCGGTCGCCCGAGAGCGGCTTCAAATCCTGCTTGCCCATGAGCGCGTCGCGCTGGGTCCGCGCGATCTCGTCGCCATCCTGCGCGACGAATTGCTCGCCACCATCGCGCGTCACATCGAATTCGATCCGGAGAAGCTGTCCGTGAAAATGGAGCGCTCGGATTCGGTCTCGACGCTGGAGATCGATGTCGAGATTCCCTGCGACAAGTTCGTCGCTCGGCCGCAGGCGTCAGCGGCCTGATTCTTCCTGCCGAGGGGCGCCGAGCGCTGGCTTCAAGCGCTCTTCGCGCGCCGCGACCCGTTGAGCTTGGGCGGCTTGGCCGGTTCGGCGCCGGCCTCGATGCCCGCGATGAACTCGCGAATGCGCGGGACGATCAGCTTGCGGAATCGGGAGCCGTTGAAGACGCCGTAATGGCCGACCCCCTCCGCGAGGTAATAAAGCTTTCTTGCCTCGGGGATATTGACGCACAATTCGTTGGCGGCGACGGTCTGGCCGACGCCCGAGATGTCGTCCTTTTCCCCTTCCACGCTCAGAAGGCCGCTCTTGTGGATCGCCTTCAGGTCGACCGGTCGTCCATGGTGAGTCATCTCGCCCTGCGGCAAGGCGTGGCGCACGAACACAGTCTCGATCGTCTGCATATAATATTCGGCGGCCAGGTCCATCACCGCCAGATATTCGTCGTAGAACTCGCGGTGCTTCTCCGCCGGATCCTCGTCGCCCGTGACGAGATGCTTGAACATGTCGAAGTGAGCGGTGACGTGGCGATCGATGTTCATCGCCATGAAGCCGCTGAGCTGGAGAAAGCCCGGATAAACCTCCCGGCCGAAGCCCGGATAGGAGAAGGGCACGGTATGCAGGCAGTTGCGGCGGAACCACTCGACTCCGCGCTTCTCGGCCAGCTTGTTGACCTCGGTCGGGCTGCGGCGGGTGTCCACCGGGCCGCCCATGAGCGTCATGCTCGCGGGCGCGGCGAGGTCGCCGTCGGCTTCCATCAGCGCCGTCGCGGCGAGCAGCGGTACCGAAGGCTGGCAGACGCCGATCGTGTGCACGCCCGGGCCCAGATGAGCCAGCATCTCGCGCAAGTAGACGATGTAGTCGTCGAGGTCGAAGGGTCCGAGCGCCAACGGAACCACGCGCGCATCGGTCCAGTCGGTGATGTACACGTCGTAATGGGGCAGGAACGCCTCGACCGTGCCGCGAAGCAGCGTGGCGTAATGGCCCGACATTGGCGCCACGATCAGAAGCTTTGGCTGATTGACCCCGTCCTTAAAGTCAGGTCGAGCGAAGTGAAGGAGGTTGCAGAACGGCCGGCTCCAAACGACCTCCTCGAGGATCGGATAGACGGCGCCGTCGACGGCAAAGTCGTCGAGGCGAAAGGCGGGCTTCCCGTACCGACGGGTCATGCGCTCGAACATCTCCGCGCTGGCCGAGATGTTCTTGCCAAATGGAGTATTGGAGAGCGGATTTAACGGGTTGCTGAACACGAAATGCGCTGCGTCGGAAACTGCGCGCACCGGGGCCAGAGCGGCGTGAGCCATCTCATAGAGCTGATAGGGATAGGTAGGGGACATAGGGATTGGCCTATCTGGCGAGAACGAGCGGGCTGACATGTTAGCCTATCGATTGCACAGCAACATAGCAATTAAGTCTAAAGGATAAGCTTACAAGCTTCCCCAGCGGCCGCGGCGGCTCAAGCATGCGCCAACACCGGCTGCGGCTGCGGCGCAGAGCAGATTTTTCAGCGATTGTCGGTAAGGACGTCGATCGGCCGCGCCGGGCGTCGCGCCCACCTGGGACGCGACCGTCGCCGCAGCGAATTAGGCCCCGGCGGGGCTCTTCAACCGAACGCCGGCATCGGTCAAAACCGACGTGAGTTCGCCGGACTGGAACATCTCACGCACAATATCGCACCCGCCCACGAACTCGCCCTTGACGTAAAGCTGGGGGATCGTCGGCCAATTGGCGTATTCCTTCACGCCCTGACGAATATCCGCGTCCTCGAGCACGTTCACGCCGACGACTGGCGCGCCGACATACTCCAGGATCTGGATAACCTGGCCGGAAAACCCGCATTGTGGAAATTCGGGCGTTCCCTTCATGAACAGAACAACCGGATTTTCCGAGATAAGCTTCTCGATCCGTTCGCGAGCATTCGCCATGGCGCTGGGTCCTCACAGGAGCGGAGAGTCAAGGTCCCCGCCTTCACTTGATTGATATAGCGCGGGAAGGCGGTCGCTGCTAGCGGATCGCTAGACAAAAAGAAGGATGTCAGCCGCCGGTCGCGTTCATATGGCGGTGAACGGCGGGCGCGGCCGATCGGACAATCACGAAATCATGCCCCTTGGGCTTACGCTTTATGCCCGCGCGGATCGCCTCCATCAGCGGGCCATTGGAAACGGAGCGGCGAAGCGGCTCTCGCAAATCGACCGCATCTTCCTGGCCGAGACACATGTAAAGCGTGCCCGTGCAGGTGACGCGCACCCGATTGCAGCTTTCGCAGAAATTGTGCGTAAGCGGAGTGATAAATCCGAGGCGCCCCCCCGTTTCCCGAATGTCGTAATAGCGCGCGGGGCCGCCGGTGGCGTAAGTCGAAGGAATAAGGGTCAGCGATTCCTCGAGGTGGGCGCGTAATTCCGGCAGGGGCAGGAACTGATCCGCTCGGTCGCGTTCCATGTCCCCGAGCGGCATCACCTCGATGAAGGTGAGGTCGAAGCCGCGCCCATGCGCCCATTTGACCAAATCCAGGGATTCATCTTCGTTAAAGCCCTTTAATGCGACTGTATTGATCTTAATTTGCAGCCCCGCGGCGGACGCGGCGTCAATGCCGGCCAGAACGATGCTCAAATCGCCCCAGCGCGTCACTTGGCGAAACTTGTCCGGGTCGAGCGTATCAAGCGAGACGTTGACGCGCCTGACTCCGCAATCCGCGAGTTCGGAGGCAAAGCGAGCAAGCTGAGAGCCGTTGGTCGTAACCGTCACTTCATCCAGCGTACCGGCGCTGAGGTGTCGAGACAGGCCATGGAACAGCGACATCACATTGCGCCTGACCAGCGGTTCGCCGCCGGTTACGCGAATTTTTCGCGCGCCTAAGGCAATGAAAGTCGAGCACAATCGATCGAGTTCTTCGAGCGACAAGACATCGCGCTTGGGCAGGAAATTCATGTCCTCGGACATGCAGTAGACGCACCGGTAGTCGCAGCGGTCGGTGACGGAAACGCGCACATAGGCGATCGCCCGACCGAACGGGTCGATAAGCGGCTGAACGGCCAGGGGGGCGTGAACATTCATCACGCAACGATATAGGCCTGCGTGCGCTTGAAGGAAAGAAGCGTGGCCGGCGCGCCAGGCGCAAAGTTTTCAACACGTTATGTGCGGCCGGGAACAACGCCCGTTGAGATGGAATTGCATGCGGCCGTCGTCGTTCCCCGCCGAGCAGATGGTCTTGGGTCGGAGCACCAGTTTTGGGTCGAATCAGCGGACTATCCTGCCTATCAGGTCTCTTAAGCCGGCTCGCCACGCGGGGCTGTGACAGATGCGCTCGATCAACCTACCGGTTCGAGCCGGTAGCAATATGCGGTCTATAAAACCAAAAAAGCGGAATAGCTTCCCTATTTCAGAAGTATCAACCATGATGCGAGATCACCGGTAAGGCTCAGACATTCATGTGCGAACCGTCCGCCGCGCAGAACAACGCGGTCATAAGAAATCGTACGTCCGGCGTCTTTGTCGTTCGCGCGCAAGCGGGTTGGATGCCGCTTTCGCGGGCGTGACAAGGGATGGCGTCGATCGCCAGAGTTCAGCGCTTCGGGTTCGGGAAAGCGCACGCTTGCGAAAACGGCGAAACGAAAAGGCGATTAAGTACTTGAAAACAAACGATCCCGCGAAATCACTGATTCGGCACAACTAATGATCTCAATGGCTTAAGACCCGCGATGCGAAACGCTTCGTTTCGCTTCGCGGGGGATTCGTTTCGTTTTCGCTGCTTTTGGCCTTTGTCGACGCCCGAAACGAAATGAAGGGGAGAGCCCCATGTCTCAAGGAGCGGCGCCGAGCGCCGTGTCTCGAAGGAGCATCCAGCAGGCGCCTCCTGGACCGTCCTTCGAGACGCGCCTTTGGCGTTCCTTAGGTCGAGGTGTTCGAAAAGAAGACAGAAGGCGCGAAAAAGTTGCGCAAAAGCGCAGCTAACCCGCTAGAATCATTGGCGCGCGTAAACTTATGCGCAGGCGCATATGGTGTCGCCGAAATTCGGCCGATTACGGCCGGAAGGGCTACTTTCCGCTCTGCTGCCGCGTCAAATTGTGGCGAAGAAGACACATCGAGTTTAAGCGGCGGCATTCGGACCTTGACCCCGTTCCTGACGAGGATTTGAATGACGGAGGCGCCAATCCCAGCTCAAGCTGGATTGTAGACGATAATGGAACGCGGCGATGAAGACGGGTTTGACGCTGACTCAAGTGGAGGCACGGATTGCGGCTGTCCGGGAGAATCTCGAGGAGCTGGTTGAACAGTCCGCCGCCGACTCGAGCGCGGGCGACGACGATTTGAATGCAGCGCGGATCGCTGAACAGGAGAAGGAGCTTGCCGAGTTAACGGAGCTCCGCGAGGCCTTGTTGCGCAAATAACCGCTCGGTGGGCGCGAGGCGATGCGCCTGCGTCTTGGGTCTAGCTAACGTTGCTGAGGGTCAAGCGAGACCCTCAAGCGCCGCAAGCCGCTCGGCCTCAGCCAGATCCTCAACGGTGTTGACGTTGAAGAACGGATCGACCGGGTGAGCCGGCCAGGCGACCGTGGCAACGCGATAACGCCCGGTCCAACCTCGAACCTTACGGAGCCCCTCCACCACAAGGGCCTCGCGCAAGGCGTCGCGCAACGCGACCTTCCACAGTCCGATCACAGGATGAGATCGTCCTTGCGAGGCGGCGACGGCAAGCTCCGCGCCTTGAGTGGACACGGCCTGGCGCAATCGCGCGACCAGGTCTCGAGGCAGAAAGGGGCAGTCTCCCGGAGCGCTGAGAACCCATTGTGCGTTGGGCCGGTGGGCCGCGGCCCAGTCGAGCCCGGCGAGGATTCCCGCGAGCGGTCCGGGATGTTGCTTCACCCCATCGGCAATGACGGGCAGGCCGAACGCCGCAAAGCGCAGGGGATCGCCGTTGGCGCTCAGAACCACGCTTTCGCATTGCGGCTCGAGCCGCACAATGACGCGGGCCAAGATCGTATGGCCGCCAATTTCGTGCAGCGGCTTGTCGCCGCCGCCCATTCGCTGCGCCAGCCCGCCCGCGAGCACGACCCCCGGTCCGCCAAAAGCCTCAACCATCGCGGTCGCCTTTTGGCGTCTGGCGAGCCGGCCCGCAAGGCTCCGACCCAACATGCGCCGGCTGGGTAGAAATAGGGTGTTTCAGCGCAACAAACGAGAGAAGGCGCCGTTGACGGCCAGCCAATGATCCGCACATTTCACGCCATGACCACCATCAAGTTGGATCTGTCGGGACTGAAATGTCCCCTTCCGGCGCTAAAGACGCGCAAAGCCTTGAAATCCTTGATGCCGGGCGATAGGCTCGAAGTGCGCTGCACCGACCCGCTTGCGGTGATCGACATCCCTCATTTGGTCGCACTGATTGGCGACCGTTTGGAGATCATCGAGCGCGGCGAGCGCGATACCGTGTTCCGCATCGAAAAGTGCGCTCCGACCCTCGCGTCAAAGCCGCCGACTTGTTGATCGGGCCGGGCGCGCAGCCCAGCTGGCGGCAAGGTCAGTTTTCTGCCGCCGTGCCCCAGACTTCAACCTGAACGAATAGGTGTTCGCCAAAATGTACGCGCCGCTACCTAAAGACGGCGCGCGAAACGTTAACGAGGCCCGGCGATAAAATCGGCGCGTCTGCGATTGTTCCACCCCCGAGGAATGCGCCCACTACTTCAAAAATGACGAATACGCTTCAACCTGAGACGATCACACTTTAGATCTTAGATTGGCAGGGGCAATCAGAAATGGCTTCAATAGACCCGCGCCTCGCGAGATAAGTTCTATAGCATCGGCTCTTCCGCTTTTCCGGCCCTAACTTCGCCACGTAATTTCGGTTCTTCGCGGAGTCTGGCCGACGAATAAGGAATCAATGCCAGCGTTTCAAAATGAAGCAACCCCGACGGGCGCCTCCGGCGGCGAGCGAATGGCGCCTTTTGCGCCTTCGTCTACGGCGCGCCTTATCGGCGTGGCGCCGCCTCGCGACCGTGAGCATGCATTTGCGAAAGCAAAGCGCCGCTCAGGGCGCGTCAGACTGTTGCGCCTCGCGATTCTGATCAGCGGCCTCGGCACGGTCGCCGCGACGCTCGTGGTCGCCTTTTTCAACCCTTTTGCGACAAAACTGGGCGCGTTGAGTTTCAATGCCCTCTCAGTGGAGGGAACCAAGATCGTGATGGACCGACCGAAGCTTGCTGGATTTCGTAGCGATGGGCAACCCTACCTTTTAATAGCCGAGCGGGCGCTGCAGGACGTCAAACAGCCGACTCTTGTGCAACTCGAAAAAGTCGACGGTGAAATTGGCCAGGCCAATGGGGAGGCGACACATTTGAGCGCGGACGCTGGTGTTTACGACAACTTGGCCGAGCGCATGGAGCTGTCGGAAAACGTTCGGATCAAGAACGGCCGCTTCACCGTGCTATTGCGAAGCGCCAGATTCGATTTTAAGTCCGGAGTTTATGGCAGCGACGAGCGAGTCGAAGTTCAAGGGGGCGACGGCACGACGATATTCGCCGATCGGGCTTTGGCGCTCAATCACGGTCAGGAGCTGACTTTCGAAGGTCACGTCCGAACAAACATTGTTCCGCAGACGAATCAAGAGCCTGCGAGTGAAGTAAAAAGGACCAATCCATGACGTTGCCGTCTCGCTTTCCTGGATGGCTGGCGGCGACAGCGGCGGCTCTGCTCTGCTGGAACGGCGCCCGCGCGGCCGCCGAAAAGCCACCGGGCCCGAACGACTCGGCCGCGATCTTCCCTGGAACGAGCTCAAAGGAGCCGATCTCGATCGACGCTGATAAGCTCGTTTATTACGACAAGGAACACAAGGCGGTCTATTCCGGCAATGTCGTCGTCATTCAGGGCGATACGAAGATGACTTGTTCCGCGATGATTGTCTTTCTGGATCACGCGCCAAATCAGGGCGCACCCGCTCCATCGAAGGAGGCTGCCCCCCAATCTACGAACGGCCAATCGGGGCCCACTGCGGACGCGGGCGTCAAGCACTTAGACGCCGCAGGCCCTGTCACGGTCGTCTCGAAGACCCAGGTCGCCACTGGCGACAGCGGCAGCTACGATAAGGCTGAAGGCAAAGTGCGGCTCATTGGTCATGTCACACTCAGCGACGGGCAGAACGTCACCAAAGGGGACAAGCTGACCTATGACCTCAAGAGTGGCCAGGCGACCGTCGACACCAGCGGCAAGTCAGGGCGAGTGCACGGACAATTCGTTCCGAAATCGAGCGCCGACGCCACCAAATCGAGCGCCGACGCCACAAAGTCGGATGCTGCGAAACCCAAATAGGAGCCCGCCAGTGGGTATCTTTCGCGCGTCGGTTGAAGTGATCGATCGGAAGTGAGCGACGACGCCCTGCGCGAGCGTGTAAACGCGCCCTCTCGCTGGCGCAAATGGTTGCGCAGCGAGCGCAACAGATCGGCTCCAGAATCGGGGGCTCCGCCCGGCGGCCAAGGCGTTCTCGCCGTGCATCGCCTCGGCAAGGGCTATCGCGGTCGAATGGTTGTGCAGGACGTCAGCCTTTCGGTTCGCCAGGGCGAGGCGGTCGGGTTGTTGGGGCCGAACGGGGCCGGCAAGACCACCGTCTTTTATATGATCACCGGCCTGGTAAAACCCG
>Ga0209624_10002540_pt1 | contig 13417 bp, 12 predicted proteins | sample JacPinW_OM2H0_O1_FD_188565 | JGI IMG/M metagenome (GOLD analysis project Ga0209624, IMG submission 188565) | Forest soil microbial communities from Algoma, Ontario, Canada - Jack Pine, Ontario site 1_JW_OM2H0_O1 (SPAdes) (version 2) | ecosystem: Environmental > Terrestrial > Soil > Boreal...
GGCCAGCTCGCGCCCGGTTGCATAGCCGCCGCCGATGACCACGGCCTTAAACGCAAAGCCCGGCAACAAATAGCGCTGAAACCACGATGACTTCGACGGCGTTATCCCGCCGGACTCAATCACCGCGGGCGCTCGCGCGCTTAACGTCGGCGCCGGCTCCGCGCAGCACGCTGCCGGGCTTCGCGCCGGTGTGGCGGCCTTGATCGATCACCAGTTGTCCGTTGACCAAGACATAATCGATGCCGAGCGGATAGCTGGTGGGGTTCTCGTACGTCGCGACATCCTCGATGCGCTCCTCGTTGAATATCGTCACGTCCGCTTTCAATCCCTCGCGTATGGCACCGCGGTCGTATAGCCGCATGCGCGTGGCGGGCCATGAAGTCATCTTTCGAATCGCGTCCTCAAGAGTAAGCACGCGGCGTTTTTTCACATATTCTGCAATGACGCGCGGAAAATTGGCGTACGCGCGCGGATGCGGCAGCCCGATGGCATCGATGGTGCCCGGCCCTTCATTCGCGCCGGCATCGCTGCCGATGCTCATCCAGGGCCAGCGCAGCGCCGTTGCGATGTCCGGCTCGCTCATCATGAAAAACAGCCCCATGGCACGATTCGGCTGAGCGCCCAGAACGATGTCCCAAGAAACATCCGCCGGGTCCTGGCCCAATTGTTTACCGATGTAGTCCAGACTCTTGAAGCGATAGCGGTCGTATTTTGGATTAAAGGCGTTGGCGAGCACGATATGGTCCCATCCGCCGCTCGCCTCTACCAGATTGGACCAGCCGGGCATCGAACCGGCTGCGATTTCCTTCTTGAGGCGGGCGCGCACAGACGGGTCCTTGAGCCGCTCGAGGCCGTGCTTTGCACCCTGCTCCCAGACCCAGTTCGGCACGGTGATGTCGAGGCCCGTGCCGCCGGCCGTGTAGACGTACATATCAGCGGCAATATTCACGCCCCGCGCGCGCGCCGCTTCAATGAGTTCGCCTGCTTCGGGGACCAGTTTTCCCCAGCCCGGTGCATAAGCGCCTTTGAAATGGAAGATTTCGACTTGAATGCCGGCCTTCTCGCCGATCTCGATCGATTCACTGATTGCCTGCAGCAGCTTTGCGCTCTCATCACGCATGTGACTGGCGTAAATGCCGCCGTACTTTGCCGCCACGCGCGACAGTTCAATGAGATCGTCAGTGCTTTGAAAGCTGTCCGGGGGGTAGATCAACGCCGTGGCAATCCCCATGGCACCGGCGCGCATCGCTTCGTCGACGTGCGCCTTGATGCCCTCCATTTGCTGTGCGCTGGGGTGACCTGCTACATCGCCCATGACTTCCACACGGGCTTGTGCACTGCTGTAGTACGTGCCGAAGTTCAGGGAAATACCCTGGGTCTCCAGCTTCTTGAAGTAATCGGCGATTTTCGCCGAGGGCACCGGCGTGCCGCCTTCACCGGCAATCGCCGTTGTCACTCCCTCGCGCAGCTTGTTCTCCGCCAAACCGTTCTTGAGCAGCACTTCCCCGGATTGATCCATCATGTCGATCCAACCCGGCGATACGTACTCCCCTTGCGCGTCGATCTCTCGCACGCCTCGGCCTTCGATGCGGCCGATTTTGGCGAAGCGGCCATCCTTGATCGCAACGTCGGCACGCACCCATGGATTTCCCAGTCCATCGAGGAGGCGGCTGTTGCGAATCACGACGTCGTACATCGGCGCCGGTTGGGCCGGTACGCCGGCCGCAGGCTGCAGCATCAGCCCGACCGCCAAGATCCCGGCAGCAATTTGGAATTTCACGTCTTCAGCTCGTTGCTTTTTCGACGAGCGCAGTCACCTGCGCCCAGGGCACGGGCCCCTGATGCATCGCGAAAACCGTGGTCACGGGAATGTTCTCGCGCTTCACCGCCTCGATCACTTCGCGCATCAATTCGGGGGCATACAAGGACCCATCGGCGTTCAGCGCCAAGGTGTCGCTGGCATAGAGCAATTGATGTTCGGGAAAATAGACCATGTATTGCCGCTCGGTGGAAGCACCGCGCAAAGGATAAAGGACCATGCGATTGCTCCCGCTTCCTACTTGGATTTTTTCTGACACCACCCGCCATACCGGCCGGCGAGGCGACCGGGCCAGCAAATCGGGCTGTTGATGGCGGGTCGATGCAATCAATCGTTCCAGGAAAGGTTTGTTCAAGTCGAGAATGTACACCGGCAAACCCAAGGCGACGGCCTGGCGCACGCCTCCCACATGAGGCCAGGAATCGGAAGTCGACAGCACGGCCTTGATGGGCACGCCTGGATTTTCTTGCTTTGCTCTCTCGGAGACTCCACCCATATATGAGCCCGACAGAGGAGCTTCCAAGAGAACCACACCGTCATCCTGCCTCACGATGGTTGCATTCCATGAGCCCGGAAACAACGTGATGCCCGACGCAAGCTGCACGCCTTCCTTTGCGCTGAAAGGCCTTTCCCAACCCTTGGATTGCAGGGTCTTCTGCGCAACCTGGACATCCATCTTGAAATCGGCCGCCTCGAGCGGTGCGTTCAAACTAAGAGCAAGCACTTGTCGGGATTGCCAGAGGATTCCATTGCGTTCTTCGACTTCGTTCGTGGGGTAGACAAGGCCGTGGAACACCTGGAAGTTGTCGAAGTAGATGCGCCGGTAGACATCTCCCCACTGATACCAGTGATCGTAGAGCACCGCCGTGGTTTCTACCGCATCGGGTAGATGGTTGTATGGATTGATCAATATGCGAACCGGTTGTCCCTGCCAGGTAAACCTGAGCACGGAATGCATCGTCGAGCGCAGCGATTCGGGAGCTGCATAGTGCAAATCGGAAGCATGCAACGCGGTCAATAGCACCCGCATCGGTCCGAGCGCCAACTCATAGCGCGCCTGCTCAAGATCGGCGCGCGAAGCAGGGCTGTCGGGCTGCTCCGAGCGGTACACGCCGCCTTCGGGCCCGACAATGAGCGTCGAGTCGGATTCGGACTGGCCGGGATCCGACTCAGGCCACGTCAAGTGTTGCTTCACCACGAGCCGTTGGCCGGCGAAATCGATCTGCTCCTGGGTGCGCGCGTACGATGTAATGAAGGGATCTTGCCGGTAAGACTGCTCGACAAGGAGCGTGTGTTGAATGCCTTCAATACCAAGGCTTTTAACCGCTTCCAATCGCTCCGGTCCGCCCATCGCCGCCAGTGCCAGTGCGAGACAGGCCCGGGGCTGCGGCGCACATCGCGCGGAAGATTCGGCAGCCCCGGCGCTCAGCGTCCCAAAGATGCACAGCGCCGGGCTCGCCAACATCAGACATCGAACATATCTGGAGACAACAGTGACGTGCATAATTTTCTCCGTGCAGCGGCCGGACGGAAGAATACAGCACGCGAGGCGAATTGCCGACCTGCGCCGGCGCGGCGCGAAGAAACGTCCGTAGAATTCTGTAGGACTTGGCTGACCTGGATTGCCAAATGTAAGTCCTATCCCAAGGAATAGTGCCGCTATACTTTGCAGTAGAGAGTTAGATTGAAAGCCATCAGCGACAAACCGTGCCATTGATTGTCTATCGTCTGGTCTGCACGGTATTGCTGATCTGCGCGTTTGCGCCGCGTGCGGCATTCTCGCAAACGCCATCGCCCATGCAGGAATGGCAATATTCCGGGGGAATAATCCTTTCCAGACTGTTCGAGCCGAGTATGCCGGAGTGGCGGGACATTCTCGGATTGGCGGCCGAGGCTCAGCCGGCCTACGCCGGCGCTCACGCATATCGCGTGCAGGGCGGTCCGGTGATCAACATTCAATACAGCGATATTGCATTCGCTTCCACCGGCGATGGTATCGGCTACAACTTTCTGCGCGGCGACCATTATCGCGTCGGCGCGGCTGTCGCCTATGACTTCGGCCGCCGCGAAAGAGACGACTACGCGAACCTGCGCGGGATGGGGGACATATCGGCCGCGCCGGTGGCGAAACTGTTCGGAACCTTCGTACTTTCGAAGAAATTTCCATTGATTCTTCGCGTGGATGCCAGGCAGATCCTGGGTGGTGCCAACGGCACCGTCGGCGACGTCGGCATCTATATGCCGCTTCCCGGGAGCTCGAAAAAATTCGTCATGTTCGCCGGACCGTCGATCACACTCGCCACGCACCGCTATTTGCAAAGCGAATTTGGCGTGACTCCGGCGCAGTCGCTGGCCTCAGGTCATCCGGTCTTCGATGCACATGCCGGGATGGAATCGGTCGGCGTGGGATTCAGCGCCACCCGGTTCCTGACGGCTCACTGGCTGTTGAACGTCGACGCTGCCATCAGCCAGTTCAAGGGCAGTCCCGATGTCAGTCCCGTGACGGAGACCCGCACGCAACGCGAAATCGCACTGTCGCTCAACTATCAGTGGTAGCCGGCTTACACGGCCCTGGTAAAGACTCTCCGGGAACATCCATCGATATTCCCGGAGAGCTGCGGTTTCAATTCCCTGAGTCCGATCTACCAACCGATTGAGTCGCCGTCCTCCCTGAAATTCGATCCGGCTCTGTAGAAGCCGTTCACGCCGCACTCGGTGTCGTTGTTGCCGCCGCAGTTCGTCATTTGCCCGCCTTCCGGATTGGGCACGAACATGATGCCCTGATATCCGCCCGCGATGCCGCCGCCGGCGCTCGATGCCTTGTGGCCCATGCTGATCAGTTGCGGCCCCACCAGGTCGAAAAGCTGCGTCTCCAATTGCAATGTGTTGGCAACTTGCACGTGGGTGAAGCGCCCCATGTCCCCCGCGGCCTGCATGTTCGCGCCGAGGTCGAGAATGTTCACGAGCACTTGCATGTTGCCCATGCCCTGCTGATCGCCGCCATGCTGCCCCGTCGTCAACAGGGGCTTGCCGTTTTGCATGGCGAATACCGCCGATAGCGTGTTGTACGGCCGCTTGTGAGGCGCGATGACGTTGGGACTCTTTGCATCGAGCGTGAACAAGCCGCCGCGGTTGTGAAGAATGAATCCGTACTTGGGAACCGTGATACCGGATCCGAACCCGGCAAAGTTGCTGTTGATCCACGACACCATGTTGCCCCACCGGTCCGCCGTCGTGAGGTAGATCGTGTCTCCGCCGATGGTCCCGGCGGCGGCCGCGGCAGGAGTCGTGTCAAAGCTCGGCGGAATGGTGGGAGATGCGTGCGCGGGATTGACCTTGCCGCATACCGATGCGGCGTACGATTTCGACGTCAACATGGCTACCGGCACCGACACCACATCGGGATCGGCGTTGTGCGCATACGTGTCGGAATAAACCAGTTTCTTGGTCTCGATCAGGGCATGCCAGAACTGGAGGCTGGCGGGTCCCAGGGTCGCGAGGCTCTGGCCTGGATACCAAGTCGGCACGCAGGCTTCCAGAATATTCATCGCCTCCATGATGCCCCATGCCTGGGACGGCGCCGTCGATGCGTAAAGACCGAACTCACCGTTGTGATACGTGGTCGATGCCGGTGTCACCCATTCGCCCTTGTAGTTTGCAAGGTCTTCGAGCGTCATCGTTCCGCCGAGCTCATTCGACTTGGCGACAATGGCTTGCGCAATCTCCCCCTTGTAAAAAACATCGCGACCCTGCTGTTGGATCAAGCGCAAGGTATGCGCCAAATCGGGGTTTCTGAAAATCGTGCCGATCGCAGGAGGCGCGCCGTTGACGTAGTAGGTATTGACAGAATCCGGATCGAGCTGAGTGCAGCAGCCGCGCAGCGGCAGCGCCTTGGGCAACTGCCAACCGTCGCCGATCTCCTCGGTAATGGGAAAACCATTCTCTGCATAGTCGATGGCAGGTTGCAGAACCTTCTTGAAGTTCATGGTGCCGAACCGATCAAGCGCCTCTTGCCATCCCCACAGCGAACCTGGGGTGGTGACGGTCAATATGCCGCCGGACGGCATTCCGGAGCCTGGGCCCCAATTTGCCGAGTCCCATTGATAGCCGAGTGCATTGAGATGCGCGAGCGTCTCGCCGCTGGGCGCGATGCCGCTGGCATTGAGCTGATAGATTTTCTTCTCTTTCGCAATATAGATGATCGCAAACAGGTCGCCGCCGATGCCGACATTCGCAGGATAGGTCACGTTGAGCGCTGCCGCCGTGGCCACCGCGGCATCGATCGCATTGCCACCCTGCATGAGAATTCGCGCACCGGCCATTGCCGCGAGCGGCTGAACGGTGGAGACCATGCCATGTTGAGCCATCACCTCTGATCGACTTTGCGGTACCCAACCTTCGGATCGGTCGCCGCGCACCGCAGTGCAAGACGGCGCTGAAGGAGATTCACTGCACATCCGAACCGGCGGTGAATCGGCGAATGCCACATTCGCGGCAAGAGCAACCAAGGCCGGCAAAGCGGCCGCACGAGACCATAAACTACGCATGAGTGCCAACTCCTGAAGTTTCAGATTTAGGACTAAGGTTTTTCATCCCCTTGTCAGATATATTGTGTATCTGAATTAGGTTAGCCTCACGTATGAGGCGTTACGACGCGTTTAACAACGTTCGCGTGCGGCTTAACCGCATTTCAGGGGACGGCACTGGACCGCATTGACCGCAAAATCTTGAATCTCTACCAGCACGACACTCGGCGTATCGCCGAATCCATCGGCGCAGAGGTCGGCCTCTCCGCCGCTGCCGTGCAGCGGCGATTGAAGCGTCTGCGCGCGGACGGAGTCATCGCGGCGGAGATTGCCGTGCTCGACAAGGCGGTGATCGGCGCGTCGATCGTGACCTGCATCGTCACATTGAGCATGGCGGCAACGCCCGCTCCCGGCGTACATCTCGATCTTTTCCGCCGCCAGATGATCGATCAGCCCATGGTGCAGCAGTGCTACCACGTTACGGGCACCAGCGATTTTATCGTCATCGTGATCGCCGAGAGCATGGAGGCCTACGGCGCCTTCGCCCGCCGCTGGTTCGAGTCCAACGTGCACGTCGCGCGCTATGACACGCATGTTGCGCTCGAGCGGGTAAAGGTAGGATTGTCCTTACCCGTCGATACGGACGCCGCGCATGCCTGATCAATCGCGACCGTGGGTGTCGATCAGTTCCGACCATCTCGTTGCCGAGATCGATCCTCTCGGGGCGCAGTTATCGTCGTTGAAAACCCATGCGGCGCTCGATCTTTTGTGGAACGGCGAGCCTAAGGTGTGGGCCGGACGCGCGCCGCTGCTTTTTCCCATCGTGGGAGTACTCGTCGGCGGCACCTATCGACTGGGAACGAAAACCTACCGGCTTGCGCGGCACGGATTCGCTCGCGGCAAGCTGTTTTCAGTGGAAAGCAAGGACTCTTCTGCGGCGTCATTTAAATTGGCTGCCGATGAGTCGAGCTTGCAGGTTTACCCATTTCAATTTGAATTGGAGGTGCGCTACGAACTGAAAGGCGCGACGCTGTCTGTGACCACGTGGATACGCAACCCAGGCGGCGCTGCCATGCCTGCGAGTTTCGGCTATCACCCGGGATTGCGTTGGCCGCTGCCCTTTGGACAGGCGCGCTCTTCGCATTTTATCGAGTTTGAATCCGACGAGCCTGCGCCGGCGAGGCGCATTGATTCCGCGGGATTACTGACCCCCGAACGCCATCCGACGCCCATCATTCAGCGGCGGCTGGCGCTCGTTGATTCGCTGTTTCAAGACGATGTGCTGATCTTCGATCAAATCAAGAGCCGATCGGTTCTCTACGGGAGCAACGATGGGCCGCGCATCAAAATCGGCTTTCCCGACGCCCCTTATCTTGGCGTCTGGACCAAGCCTGGGGCGCCTTTCATTTGCATCGAACCCTGGCACGGCGTCACCGATCCTGAAGGGTTCTCAGGTGATTTCAAGGACAAACCGGGCGTGTTTGTCCTGAAAGCCGGTGGGTCTCTTTGCACGAGAATGAACATAACGCTGACGGAATCGTAGGGCCCCGCGCTGCGGCGTGGCCGTTCGCGACCCCCGGGGGCCGTTCACGCCGCCGGACCGATGATTTGCCGCAATTCCCGCGCGCCTGTGTGCCGTTATTTAGAGTGTCTCCACGGTCTACAACTTAACGGAGATTCTCATGAAAACCCTCACCAACCTCGCTACCCTGTCCCTCTCGTTCATACTGGGATTGATGCCCTTTGCGGTCATCGCAATGAATGATTTTGTCGCTACCAAGGTCTAAGTGCTCACCGCGAACGCCCTGAAATTCCGGTCATGCACTCCGGATGGAAGGGCGATAGACTTCAAGCCGGGCGCAACCTCAGGACCTGAATGAACACCCAGCCGCAAATTGAGCGCGAGCGATTTTCGCCTTTTTTCGACGAGACCCAAGACACGGTGATTGATTTCTTGCGTCGCCGGGTGCCCATGGTGCTGGCGATCAACACCGTCATTGCCCTGCTCATCGCATTGCTGCTGCGTTCGTGGGACGCAGTCATTCCGAATCTCGTCGTCTCTTACTGCATCGGCCTCGTGATTCTGGCGCTGATCGCCTCGGTGCGCTGCACCGTGATGCAGCGGTTTCGCGGCAGTTTCGGCCTGCGCTTCGTCATCTACTTCGTACTGGTCGCGGCCGGCGCCATCGGCGGCGAACTGCTGTCACAGCTCTTTTTACACCAGCCGCCGAACTTCTTGAAGGAACGTTACACCTGGTTAGTCGCGGTTGGTTTCTCGCTGGCCGCAGGCAGCATGGCGCTCTTCATCAACTTCAGCTGGGTTCAGCTGGCGCAAAGCAAACGCGATGTGGAACGCGCCGAACGCGCCGCCGTTGAAGCGCAGCTGCGGGCTTTGCAGGCGCAGATCGAACCGCATTTCCTGTTCAATACCCTAGCGAATCTCGATGCGCTCATCGCGGTGGACGCGGGAGAGGCACGCAATCTGCTCGCCAACCTGATTCGCTATTTACGGGCGGCGCTCACGCATGCACGCAGTGAGGCGGCCACCCTGCAGACTGAAGTCGAATTATTGAAGGCATACTTAGGGATCATGGCGCTGCGTCTGCCCAATCGCTTGACCACTGAATTCGATTGCGATCCCGACTGCCTGCGGCTGAAATTTCCCGCCATGCTGCTGCAGCCGCTGGTGGAGAACGCCATCACGCACGGCATCGAGCCGGCTTGCTTCGGCGGCAACATCCGCGTCAGCGTGCAGTGCACCGGCGACATCTTGAAACTGTCGGTTGACGACACCGGCGTCGGCCTCGGCAACGCGAAGACTTCCGGCACCTGCGCGGGCCTGCAAAACATACGCGACCGCCTGCAGTCACTGTTCGGCAGCTCGGCGCGATTGATTGTCGAGCCCGGCGAGTCGCGCGGAACTCATGCCGCCATCGAGGTACCGCTGAATTTGCTCTCCAGACCGGCCGGATGAGCACGCCCTACAGCTACATCATTGCTGAGGATGAGCCGCTACTCGCTCGGGCACTTGCGCGGCAGCTTGCGGAACACTGGCCGTCGGCCCGATGCTCTGGGCTAGCCGCCAATGGTGCCGAGGCGCTGAAGCTGGCCGATGAATTTTCCCCTGACGTTGCATTTCTAGATGTGCGCATGCCGCAGCTCGACGGGCTCGAGGCGGCTCGACAACTGTGCTTGAAGGACCATCCGCCGCTCATCGTCTTCGTTACCGCCTACGATGCCTATGCGCTCGATGCGTTTGAGACGGCCGCGATCGACTATCTGCTCAAGCCGGTCGAGACCGCGCGCCTGACCAAGTGCATCGAGCGCTTGTCGAGCCAGCTGGGTCGCGGCAGCAGCGATGATTCGGTCGGAGAAATGGCGACTCGCATTGCAGAACTGCTGGGGAATGGCGCGAGCCGCCGGGAAAAGCTGCGCTTCGTGCGGGCGGGCGCCGGTACGACCGTCAAGCTCATTCCGGTGGATGAGATTCTTTGGTTCGAGGCCGAAGACAAATACATCACTGTCGCCACACGCGAAGGTGACAGCATCATTCGCATGCCGTTGAGGGAACTATTGGAGCAGCTCGACGATACTATTTTCTGGCAGGTTCACCGCGGCACCGTGGTCAACTCGCGGCACATCGCACTCGCGAAGCGCGACGAGCTGGGACATTTGACCTTGACGCTCAAGGGCCGCAAAGACGAACTCGCCGTCAGCCGCCAGTTCGGGCACCTGTTCAAGCAGATGTAGCCGTGCGGCGGCGCCCTTTACAATAGTGTAATAACGCGGGGACTATACTAAACGCGCCGCCCGCTGACGGAGCCGTTGTATGTTCTCGAACCGACCCTTGAGTTTGTGCACCATGGCGCTGTGCGCCGCCGCTCCGGCCTTCGCCACGCAGCCGGCGTCCTCCCAGGACGCGGTCAAGTTGAACGAAATCCAGGTCATCGGCACGCACAACAGCTACCACGCAGGCCTCCCGCCCGGCGAAGCGAAGCTCTTTCTGGACAGGAACCCGCAGGTGTTTCAGGCGCTCGAGTATCGTCACCGGCCGCTGGATCAGCAGCTGACGTCGGGTGTGCGCCAGATTGAACTGGACATCTTTGCCGACAGCGAAGGGGGACGCTACGCGCATCCGAAAGGCCCCGATGCGGTCGCCGCAGCGAATCTGCCGAAGGACCCGGAATTTGATCCTGCAGGTCTCATGAGCAAACCGGGCTTCAAGGTCATGCACCTTCAGGACTTCGACTACCGCAGCACCTGTCAGCCATTGATCGCCTGTCTTAAAATCGTCCGCGCCTGGTCGCATTCAAATCCCAAGCACGTGCCCATTTTCATTCTGCTCGAGACCAAGCAATCCGACCTGCCGCCGCAGTACCACGCCATCAGTCCGGAAAAATTCACCTCAGCGACTTTCGATGCCCTCGATGCGGAAATACGCTCAGTGTTCGCGCCGAATGAAATGATCACGCCGGATCAAGTGCGAGGCAGGCACGCGACGCTCGAGGAAGCGGTTTTACATCACAACTGGCCGACGCTTAATTCAGCGCGCGGCAAGATTATTTTTCTCATGGACCAGCGGCCCGTCGGACCGGTGTATCTCGAGGGACACCCTTCGCTTACAAATCGGCTGATCTTTACCAATGCCGAACCGGGCCAACCGGACTGTGCGTTTACCGAAGAGAATGACGGCACGCAGGAAGTCATCGCGGCGCTGGTGCGCAAGGGCTACCTGGTGCGCACCCGAACGGACGCGGACACGAAACAGGCACGCACCAACGACACCACCCGCCGCGAGATCGCCTTGGCCAGCGGCGCGCAGCTCTTGAGCACCGATTACCCCGCCTCTGAAGCCTCGCAATGGACTGGATATTCGGTCAGCCTTCCCGGCGGCGCCGTCGCCCGGTGCAATCCGGTCGACGCGCCCCCGTCCTGTTCCAATCGCGCCATCGCACCTTAAGAAGGTACCGCTGGGAACTCCGCCGATTCGGCGCCTGTCGAATAAGCGGGGGGTGATCCCTCTCCAATGCGTGGGTGTAACATTGCAAAATCGGAGCCGTATAATGGTGGCGAAGTGACCCTTAAGAAATCAAGATTTGAGCCGGCTTTTCTCGATCGGCAAAAGCGCCGACTCACCGAACTGCGCAAGCAGATTCTGCAGGTCAGGCGCGGGCAAACGAGCGAGCAGGACGCCGTCAATGAAGAGTCGAATGGTGGAGCGCGCGAATTCGAGGACGCAGCTCAGAAGCTGACGACGCTCGAGCTCGAGGGCAATCTGGCCGCGGCGGATGACAATCGATTGAGCAACATCGAACGCGCCTTGCAAAAGATTGCCGATGGAACGTATGGCTTGTCCGACAGCAGCGGAGCGCCGATTTCCGTGGAGCGGCTTGAAGCGTCTCCGGAAGCGCTCTACACGCTGGACGAACAGAAATCGCGCGACGTCGCGCGTTGATGCACTGCTAACGGAGTAACAAACATGTCCGAACCTACGATGCGCGCAATTCTTGCCGGTGGCTGTTTCTGGGGCGTGCAGGATTTGCTGCGCCGTTACCCCGGCGTCGTATCCACACGCGTCGGCTATTCGGGCGGCGATGTGCGAAATGCCACGTACCGCAACCATGGCACCCACGCCGAAGCGATCGAAATCATCTTCAATCCGAAGTTGATCAGCTACCGCAAGCTGCTCGAATTTTTCTTCCAGATTCATGATCCGACCACCCTGAATCGCCAGGGAAACGACCGGGGCTTGAGTTATCGCTCGGCCATTTTTTATACCAGCGACGAACAAAGGCGCATCGCCGAGGACACCATCGCGGACGTCCAAGCCTCGGGTCTATGGCCTGGAAAGGTCGTGACGGAAGTCGCCCCGGCGGGTGATTTCTGGGAAGCCGAAGCTGAACATCAGGACTATTTGGAGCGAATTCCTAACGGCTACACCTGCCATTTTATTCGCCCAGAGTGGAAGCTTCCGGTGCGGGCCACCGCCAAACAGGCATAAACTAGCGACTAGGACGCGCGCCTCACCGCGCGCGTATCCTATTGTATTTAAAGTAATTATTTCGCGCGACGCGGGGTTCTCGCGGGCCCCGGCCACGCCAGGCTCACCATCTGCCCGCAGGTAGGCCCTCCGCCCGCTGACACGTTTTTGGGCTGAATTCGCTTGAAAGCCTCGTATTTTGTTCCTAGGCTAAGGTATAAACCGTAGGTAATCGAAGGTCTTGCGCGCGTTTATTCAATAAAATTCAGAAAGAACCGCATTCATTTTGGCTTTGAGGGATTAAGACATCATGGCTACACAGGCTCGATCAATCGCTTCGCTGACAATCTCATTCGGGCTTGTCGCCATTCCCGTGAAGCTCTATTCGGCGACGGTCTCCTCCGAAAGAATCTCCTTTAATTTGCTGCGTCAAAAAGACGGCTCGCGCGTGAAACAGCAATACGTTGCAGTCAATGACGGAAAACTCGTTGAGCGCTCCGAAATGGTCAAAGGCTATGAGTTTGCCAAAGACCAATACGTGATGTTCAGCCCCGAGGAATTGAAGGCACTCGAGGATACGACCAGTCACGCCATCGACATCGGCCAGTTCGTACCGCTGGAATCCGTGGACCCGCTGTATTTTGACGGCACCTATTATTTGGCTCCCGATAAGGGGGGCGCAAAGCCCTACACGCTGCTTGCAACCGCATTGCGCAAGGCGCGCCAATGCGCGGTGGGACGATGGATCTCGCGCGGCAAGGAGCACATCGTGGTGATCAGGCCCATCGAGGACGGCCTCGCGATGCACCAGCTGCATTTCAAGGCCGAGGTTCGCGATCTGAAAGATTTAGGAATCGAGCCCGCGGTCGTGTCGGAGCCGGAATTGAAATTGGCGCACCAGCTGATCGATCACTTGGCGGCGAAGCGCTTTGACCCCAATGAATACGCCGATGAGCACCGGGCGCGCGTGCAGGCGGCCATTCAGAAAAAGGTGGAAGGCAAGGAAGTGTCCATTGCCGAAGGCCCGGTCGCCGCGGCAGGCGGCAATGTCATCGACTTGATGGCGGCACTGCGCGCCAGCATCGATGCGCG
>Ga0209624_10002541_pt1 | contig 13410 bp, 11 predicted proteins | sample JacPinW_OM2H0_O1_FD_188565 | JGI IMG/M metagenome (GOLD analysis project Ga0209624, IMG submission 188565) | Forest soil microbial communities from Algoma, Ontario, Canada - Jack Pine, Ontario site 1_JW_OM2H0_O1 (SPAdes) (version 2) | ecosystem: Environmental > Terrestrial > Soil > Boreal...
TTGAGAAGGTCGTAAGTCAGTTCAACGTAAAGAACGTGCTCGGCGATCTTCGCGAGCGAAACACAATGGAGTTGGCGTGGTTCCTAGCGGGTGTTTCGCATCATGCGCTGGCACTGACCGGCAGGTTATCAAATCTCACTGACCAAGCGATGCAGGCGTTTCATTTGCTACGTGAAAATCAAGGTGAGCGCGGAATTTTCGGTCATACGGCGCGCACTCGCAGTATTCGCGGAGTGTTTCGAGGACGAATCGGGAGTTTCGCGGACCAGATTTATCCGATTTATGCACTGGCAAAAGCTTCGCAGGCATATCCGATTGAGAAAGCCGCGGAGCGCGCGCTGGACTGCGCGCTGACAATTTGCGAAGCTCAGGGTCACCAAGGCCAATGGTGGTGGCACTATGATTCTGTCACCGGCCAAGTGGTCGGTCGGTTTCCCGTCTATTCGGTTCATCAGCACGCGATGGCTCCCATGGGGTTGTTTGCCTTGGATGAAGCCCTAAAATCCGATTTTGATCCGTGGATCTACAAAGGACTCCAATGGATCTACGGAGACAATGAACTGGATCAGGACATGCGTGATGCGGAGACGGGTGTTGTGTGGCGATGTATACGGTGTGAAAACTATAAGCGTTACCTTCACACAGGATATGCACTGCTAACGCACCGCGAAGATGCCGGCTCACACAGTGATTTACATGTGCTATACGAATGTCGTCCGTACGAACTCGGCTGGCTTTTGTACTCATTCGGAAATCAAGGTATCTAATTACTGAATCCCCAGGCGACCACATGGCGATAAAAATAGAATCGAAACATTTGGGTGAGGTTACAGTGCTTGTCCCGAGCATCTTCCAGGATGCGCGAGGTTTTTTTATGGAGACGTACCGGGAAGACGAGCTCAAGGCATTCGGACTGCCTACCCATTTCGTTCAGGACAATCATTCGCGTTCCTCAAAGGGTGTTCTGCGTGGCTTGCATTTCCAATGGGGACCGCCCATGGGCAAATTGATGCGCGTTTCTCTGGGAAGCGCGTTCTTGGTTGCGGTGGATATTCGCAAGGGATCACCCACGCTTGGACAGTGGGTCGGAGTGGAAGCTTCTGTCGAAAACAGGCGCCAGGTATGGGCTCCAGCCGGTTTTGCGCGCGGCTTTTGCGTTCTTAGCGATGTTGCAGAGATTCAGTACAAGTGTACCGGGATTTATAGCAACAAAGGCGAATCCGGAATTCGATGGGACGATCCCGAGATCGGCATCAAGTGGCCCCTTCAAGATGTTGTTCTCTCGGACAAAGACCGAGTCGCGCAAACCTTAGCGCAGTGGCTATCGCGGCCCGAATCTGACAATTTTAGTTTTTGATTCAGACTCGACTTACTTCAAGGAGCAATCGTGAAACTCCTAATCGCTGGTGGTGCAGGGTACGTTGGATCGGCCCTGATCCCCAAATTGCTAGACCGGGGATACAAAGTTGACGTTGTCGATTTATTTTGGTTTGGCAATCACTTGCCCCGGCAAGTGGGAATTTTGAATAAAGATATCTTTCACCTTAGCGAGGAAGATCTGGAGCCATACGACCAGGTCGTCTTCCTGGCCGGGCTTTCCAATGATCCGATGGCGGAGTATTCACCCAGCAAGAACTTCGTCTACAACGCCGCGGCGCCGTCGTATCTGGCATATATGGCAAAGAAGGCTAAGGTGAAAAGGTATGTCTACGCGAGTTCATGTTCTGTATACGGTTATACGGAGAATGAGCTATACGACGAGACGCGTCCGGCGAGTTCCAGCTACCCTTACGGCATTTCCAAATTACAAGGCGAACAGGCAGCTTTGCAACTGATCGATGATGATTTCTCGGTGATTTCTCTGCGAAAGGGAACAATTTCCGGCTATAGCCCGCGCATGCGTTTTGATCTGATCATCAATACCATGTTCAAAAGTGCGATGAAAGATCGAACGATTACTATCAACAATCCTTCAATTTGGAGACCCATACTCTGCATCCAGGATGCTGTAACCGCCTACGTTCGCGCCATCGAAGCAAACCACAAGATCTCCGGCGTCTTCAACGTCGCCTCTGGTAATTACACCGTCGGAGAAGTCGGCGATCTGGTGAAAGGGGCAATCGAGGAGCGGATGGGAACGCCGATCCATCTCAACATCAAGCATATTCAGGATTTTCGTAACTATAAAGTCAGCATCGAAAAAGCCAAAAATGTCTTGAGTTTTCATCCTGCCTACGATCTGAGGTCGATCGTGATGAACTTGATCGACAATATGGATAAGTTTCAGGACTGGGACAATCCGTTGTATTCCAATATTGGTACTTTCAAGGCGATCGAAAGCGGAATCGAAATCGAAGACATGTCAAAGGTGCGATAAGCATGAAGATTGCCGTCATCGGTTCCAACGGGCAACTCGGCAACGATCTTCTTGCCGCGTTTACAGTCAACGGCGATGAAGTTTTTGGGTTGACGCACGCAGACGTCGAGATCTCCGATCTTCAGTCTGTCTCGCGCGCACTCGAATCCATTCGGCCTCAGGCGATCGTGAATACGGCTGCGATGCATCACGTCGAGAATTGCGAGAAGGAACCCGAAAAAGCATTTGCCGTCAATGCACTCGGACCAAGAAATTTGGCTCTCGCTGCGCGGGATTTGGGTGCGGTCCTGATGCATGTGAGCACCGATTACGTGTTCGACGGAAGCAAAGCGAGCCCCTACGTCGAAGAAGACAATCCTCTGCCGCTTAACGTTTATGGGATTTCCAAGCTGGCCGGCGAACAATTTGTTCGCGTCACGACAGACAAGCATTTTGTAATTCGCACCTCAGGCCTGTACGGCAAGAGTCCATGCCGGGCCAAGGGTGGACTGAATTTCATTGAACTCATGTTGAAATTAGCGAAAGAACGGGGAGAAGTAAAAGTTGTGGATAGCGAATGGGTTTCCCCGACGTCCACCGCAGAACTTGCGGAGCAGATTGTTCGGCTAAGCCGCTCGGATAGCTACGGGCTTTACCATGCTACGGCAGAAGGTAGTTGCTCCTGGCACGAATTTGCGCGAGAAATCTTCACGGTTACTGAGACCCCGGTACAGTTGAAGGCTGCAGGGCCAAACGAATTCCCAGCCAAGGTGGCGCGGCCGAAATATTCTGTACTCGAAAATCGCGCCCTGAAGGCGCGCGGCTTGAATACACTCAGCCCGTGGCAGAACGGACTTCACAAGTATTTGGCGGATCGCACTAAGACTCCGAATTCCGTCGTGCGCAGTTAACATCGAAATCCGCTCGCTAAGAATTCCTACTAACAGAGGCGCACGTACCGGGACGGCTGCTGTTCGTACTCGCCAAAGTTTCAGAACACCGCGAATTTATTGAAGGCCTAGGGTTCGCCATCACCGGATTCGAGCCGAGCCACCGGACACCATGGAACAACAAAACAAGACGGCTAAGATCATGACGATCGTCGGGGCACGGCCAAATTTCATGAAGGCGGCGCCGATCTTGGCAGCGATCAGGGATCACAACCAAAGCTTCACGACCTCGCTGGGAAGTAATGGAGCGACGAATTCTGAATTCAAACTTCAGAGCGTGCTTGTACACACAGGTCAGCACTACGACGCAGCGATGTCTGATCAATTTTTCGCCGATCTAAACATTCCGAAGCCGGATGTGCATTTAGGAGTGGGCTCAGGTTCTCACGCGGCTCAGACAGCCGAGATCATGAAAAAATTTGAAGAAGTACTGCTGCGTGAAAGGCCTGATCTAATGGTTGTTGTGGGCGACGTGAACTCGACTGTGGCCTGCGCATTGGTTGCCGCCAAGATTTCTTTTGATGTCCACGGGTCCAGGCCGATGATCGCCCACGTTGAAGCCGGCCTTCGTTCATTCGATCGGGAAATGCCCGAGGAAGTTAATAGGATTCTCACGGATCACCTCGCCGACTTGCTATTCGTAACCGAAGAAAGCGGACTCAAGAATTTGCGTCACGAAGGCATTTCGGACGAAAAGGTCCATTTCGTCGGCAACACCATGATTGATTCGCTCCTCACTTTTAAGGACAAGGCGTTCGCGTCCAACATTCTAGACAAATTGAAACTCCGAAAGGCCGCCGGAGGCAATGGAATATCTGCCGGCGTCGAGCGCTATGCTTTGTTGACGCTTCATCGGCCCTCCAACGTGGATCACGGTGCGACTTTTCTGAATATCTTGGAAGGATTGGATGAATTGTCCGGCTCCTGCCCAATAATTTTCCCGGCGCATCCGAGAACACAGAAAAAGCTCGCCGAGTTTGGCCTCGAGCGTTTCTTCACTCTCGAAAACGGAAGTGATCCAGCAAAAAAGACAATCTCCGCACAGGCAGACGGGCGAATCCGTTTGGTAGAGCCGCTTGGATATCTTGACTTTCTTTGCCTGATGGGAAATGCGGCGGTGGTCGTGACCGACTCCGGAGGCATTCAGGAAGAAACCACTTGCCTCGGTGTTCCGTGCGTCACTGTTCGGGAAAACACAGAGCGTCCCGTCACGGTCGAGGTCGGAACGAATGTGCTTGCGGGAACGAGCAAGGAAGGTATTCGCCGGGCAACACGGAAGCAACTCGAATCGAAAGCGTCCGGCGGCGTGCCAAACGCGTGGGATGGTAAGAGCGCACAAAGAATTCTGGCTGCGATTTGCCGCGAGATTGAAAAGAAACAGCAGCTTTATACGACTCTGAAAGCGAAATGACCCGATACGTAATCATCACTCCGGCCCGCGACGAGGAAGGTCACATTGCTGAGACTATTGAATCTGTTCGTCGACAGACGGTGCTACCTGTCGAGTGGGTGATCGTCGACGACGGCTCGGCCGATCGAACCGGTGAGATTCTCGATCGAGCCGCCGCTCAGTCGCCATGGATTCGCGTGATACACCGCAAGAACAGAGGTTTCCGTAAGTCCGGCGGCGGTGTGATGGAAGCGTTTTACGACGGTTACAATTCACTCCAACATAAGGATTGGGATTTCATAGTGAAGCTCGATGGAGACTTGAGCTTTTCTCCGGACTACTTTGAAAAATGCTTCGACTATTTCCGCGCCGATCCAAAACTTGGAATTGGCGGCGGAGAAATCGTGCATGAAGTCGTCGGAAAATTAAAAGTCGAAGAAAATCCGCGGTTTCATGTGAGAGGCGCTACGAAGATTTATAGGAAGAGTTGCTGGGAAGCTATCGGCGGACTCTGGCCTGCCCCGGGATGGGACACGATCGACGAAGTTAAAGCCAACATGTTGGGTTGGAAGACGCGTGCGTTTGAGGATCTCCAACTTCTTCATCATCGTGTCACGGGAGCTGCGGAAGGTATTGTACGCGACAGGGTAAAGCACGGGATGGTCTGCTACATTTCCGGATATCACCCCCTTTTTGTTGCTGCGAGTTGCCTGCGCCGGATCACCCAAAAACCTTACGTCGTCGGCTCCGCCGCAATCATGTATGGATTTCTGAAGGGCCATATGACGCATCCTCCGCGGTTGGAGGATCGGTCTTACGTTGCATACATTCGAGCCCAACAACTAAGGCGTCTTTGCGGAATGGAGACGATCTGGAGGTAATCTCCAGGATCGGCTCTGAGACTTAATAAATATATGTGTGGAATCTGCGGAAAACTGATATTTGACAAAGAAGCGCGAGTATCGCCCGCGCTCATTACAACTATGTCAGACACGATCCGCCATCGCGGACCGGACGACGAGGGGCAATACATCTCTGGACCGATTGGTCTCGGTTTTCGCCGTCTCTCCATCATTGATCTTAAGTCCGGTCATCAGCCGCTCTCGAACGAAGACAGCACCGTTTGGATCGTTTTCAACGGAGAAATTTATAATTTCCAGGAACTGCGTACATTTCTTTTGAGTAAAGGCCACACCTTCCGCACGCAGAGCGACACCGAAGTGATCGTCCATCTGTACGAGGAACTTGGCCCCAAGTGTGTCGAAAAGTTGCGCGGAATGTTTGCGTTCGCGATTTGGGATGGAAACGCGAAGACCCTATTCCTGGCCAGAGACCGAGTCGGGATAAAACCTCTCTACTACTGTCTGACAAACGAATCGCTCGTTTTTGCGTCGGAGATCAAGGCTATCTTGGCGGATTCTTCGGTCAATCGAGAGATTGCTCCCGAGATGATCGACAGATTTCTAACTTTCCTGTATCTGCCCGGCGAACAGACGTTGCACAAAGGGATCCGCAAGTTGGCTCCGGGGCACTCGCTCCTGGTCAAGGACGGCAAGGTCGTGACGGAGCAGTACTGGGATCTTAACTTCGCAGAGCCCGCTAAGAGCCTAAGCCTAAAGGATGCCGAAACCGAGTTACTAAGGCTTTTGGCCGAATCAGTTGAGCTTCACATGATTGCAGATGTGCCGGTAGGTGTTCTTCTAAGTGGCGGAGTGGATTCCACAGGAGTACTCAGCTTCGCTGGTAAGAAAACGGACAAGGAAATTAGTAGTTTCACCGTAGGTTTCGACGGTGGGGAAGTTGCCGACGAGAGACCTTTTGCGAGATTGGCAGCGGAGAGATTCGGCACCAAGCATTATGAAATGACAATTTCGGCCAAGGATTTTGTGGACTTCATGCCGAAGTATGTGTGGCACATGGAAGAGCCCGTATGCGAACCGCCTGCGATCGCGATGTATTACGTCTCCAAGTTGGCCAGCAATCATGTGAAGGTGCTGCTCTCTGGAGAAGGTGGGGATGAGGCGTTTGCGGGATATAGCAATTATCGCAATCTCGTTTGGCTGGAGCGCATCAAACGTGGACTTTCTCCGCTGAACGGCGCTGCCGCGCGAGGGCTCTCTCTGGCTAGCTCGCTCTTCCACCTGCCGCGAGTGGCGAAGTATGTTCCATTGATGAATGACCGTTTTCCGGATTACTACTACAGCCGGACTTCAAACCCGCATCGCTACATCGGAAATGGATTGGGAAGTCTTTACTCTGCTGATTTTGCACATGGAATCGATCACAAGCGAACTCTAGAACCCCTTCGCGAACTACAGGCGCATGTGCGCGGGCAGAATACGCTCGACGCCATGCTCTACATTGATACGAAAACGTGGTTGCCGGACGACTTGTTGATCAAGGCGGACAAAATGACCATGGCCAACTCCGTGGAGCTCCGCGTGCCGCTGCTTGATCATAAGATTTTGGAATTTGCGGCGTCGCTGCCCCCCAACTTCAAGCTAAATGGGTTTAGTTCAAAATATATTTTAAAAAAGGTTTTGTCCGAAAGAATTCCCGATGAGATTCGCAATCGGAAGAAGGCCGGTTTTCCAGTGCCTTATGAATCGTGGCTGCGGAAAGATCTCAAGGACGTCGTCTGGTCTGTGCTAACCGACCGCAGGACAATCGAACGAGGGTATTTCAGTAAGGGCGCCGTTGAGGCGATGCTCAAATCCAACTCTAATGGCGCGAACTATTCCAAAGAAATCTTTTCCCTAATGAGTTTGGAGCTTTGGCAGCGCACGTTCCTGGAGCAGGAACAAGTTGTCCTACAGTAGCTTTCGGACGACGGCGTTCAGTCTTGGCGCGCAAGCACTGTGGCATACGCCCGGACATTTTGGAATCGCACGCGCTCTCGGCCCTTCCTACTCATTACGATGTGTGCTCTTCCACAGCGTCTCGGCTAAGGAGTCGCCGTTCACAGCGGGGATGAACGTGAATACGACTCCCCGGAATTTTGAAGATGCACTCAGATTTCTCACGGCGCACTACACTCCCGTGCACCTCGAAGACGTACTAACTGATTGCGATGGCAAAGGGCTTCCGCCTCGGGCGGTTCTTGTTAGCTTTGACGACGCCTACGCATCCGTTGCTGAGTCTGCTGCACCCTTGTGCCGTCAATATGATGTGCCGGCAGTCTTCTTTGTTAACGCTGCGTTCATCGATAACCAGCGGCTGGCGCCCGATAATCTCGTATGCTATGTTGCGAATGTGATGGGGATGGAGGCAATTCGATCTGCAGCGCGAACAGTGCGAGGCTCCTCGAATTTGGAACTGCGGTCTCTTTCCGACGTTTTTGCGCGGTTTCTTCCGGCCATCTCGTTGGCCGAACGAAGCAATTTTCTCGACGCATTAGAGCAACTCGCAGGTATCGACGATAGTCAAATGGCGAAGGAAGCGGGCCTGTACTTGACAAGCAAACAGCTTCGCGATCTGGCGTCTTTCGATTTCGAGATCGGAAATCACACATACACGCACGTGCATTGCCGGTCTCTCACCGAATTAGAGTTTGGCTCAGAGGTGGATAGGAACAAGGCGGAGCTGGAAGATATTTCGGGATCGAAGGTGCGATCATTCAGCCAGCCGTATGGCTCTTCGACTGACCTTACACCCGAATTAGTGGACCATCTTCAACACTCCGGGCACGAGGCGGCTTTTCTGAGCGAGAGTGTTGCCAATCGTCGAGGCGCCGACCCGTTCCATCTTGATCGAGTCAGTAGCCGCGCGGAAAGCGATGACGCACTTTTTTTGGAGGTCGAAGTTCTGCCACGGCTTCGCGCAGTTCGTAACCGGTTTTCGCAAAAGAGGGGCGTCGTTCGGGCTGGTTTGGTCCATTCAAACGCGGACTAGCAAAGAGAATCGGGATAACCAGGCTACGCCGAAGTAATCTTCAGGAGACGAAATCGTGACCGAGAATCAGAAATCAAAGAGTCGCAAAGAATTCCTGGTGGAGATGGACGATATTCTTGGTTTGAGCGCCGGAACGCTTCGAGGGGACGAAAACCTGGAAGAACTCGAGAATTGGGATTCCACAGCGTTGATCAGCCTGATTGTACTGGCCGAAACAAGCAATAACGTCCATATTTCGCCCGAGCAGGTAGTCGGTTGTTCTACCGTCGCCGATCTACTGCGATTGGCCCAGGTAGACGGCAGCTCCACTTAGCGACGGATCGTCTCACGACACCAGTCTGAGCGAGTGCAATCAATCGGTTGGCGTGCACGTAATTTATATGACCTCATCCCCGAAATCGGAAACCGCGGTGACACAAACGGACGCGTTGAGCGCCCTACGATTTCCCACGCAACCCGAAGATATTCTCCGAAGGCGCCGCTCTCTCAGGAAAGAGCTGCTCGGTCAGCCCAATCTCGTCACGACGCGCATTGCAATTCTCGGCGGCTCTACTACAACGGAGCTAAAGAGTATCCTTGAGTTGTTTCTGCTCCTGAACGGACTCCAGCCGACGTTTTATGAATCAGGATATAACCGGTACGCCGAGGACGTCCTGTTCGAGAATCCGGACCTGTGGAGTTTCAAACCCGACGTCGTTTTTATTCACACGACTTGGCATAACGTGTCGCAATTTCCGGATTTAATGGAAGCTGAAAAGGACGTTGAGCTTCGCGTCGCGAAAGAAATGGCCCGGTTTGAGTCGCTTTGGACGAAAATTCACGAGACGTTCGGCGCTCTCATTATCCAGAACAATTTCGATCTGCCGAACCTCAGACCTCTCGGGAATCTGGAGGCCTTTGAAGCTTCCGGCCGTGTGAGCTTCCTGCTCAGATTGAACTCCCAATTTGCCGCCTACGCCAGAACGCACTCGCGCTTCTTGATTAATGACATACTATATCTTTCCGCGAAGGTGGGTCTGGATGAGTGGCACAGCCAGACGTACTGGTACAGCTTTCATATGGCCGTGAGTCCGATAGGCACCGTTGCCCTCGCGCAAAATGTTGCCGGCATTGTCAAAGCTGCCTACGGTAAATCGAAAAAGTGCCTTGTCTTAGATTTGGACAATACCCTTTGGGGCGGGGTGGTTGGTGACGACGGCGTGGAAAACTTGATCCTGGGAAGAGACCATCCGGTCGGCGAAGCATTCGCGGACTTCCAGCGGTACGTGAAGAACCTCCAGAGGCGTGGTGTCATCCTTGCGGTATGTTCAAAAAATGACATCGAGAATGCCAGGGAAGGCTTTTCGCATCCTGACAGTGTCTTAAAGCTGGAGGATTTCAGTGCGTTCAAAGCGAATTGGAACCCAAAGCCCGAGAATATTCGGGAGATAGCGACCCAGCTCAACATCGGCCTCGATAGTATCGTTTTTTTGGACGATAATCCGGCGGAAAGATCTCTTGTGGCTGATCAATTGCCGGAAGTTGCAGTGCCGGCCGTGGGCTCGGACGTTTCCCGTTTTGCCGAAGCGCTGGAATACGAACGTTATTTTGAAGTCGGAAAGATCGTTCAAGATGATCTCAATCGCTCAGCGTATTACAGCTCTAACACGCAACGAAGCACGCATCAGGCCAGCTTCCGCGATTACAATGAGTTCCTTAACTCGCTCGAAATGACCGCCGAAATTGCCCCGTTCTCCGGTCTGTACCTAGAGCGAATCACCCAGTTAATTAACAAAACAAATCAGTTCAATCTCACAACCAAGCGTTATACAAGCGCCGAAGTCGAGTCCATCGCAGGAGACTCAGGTGCTCTCACCCTTTACGGGAGATTGTCTGATAGGTTCGGCGATAATGGTCTCGTTTCAGTCCTGATTGGGCGGGTGCGGAACGAAACGGTTGAACTGGATTTATGGCTCATGAGTTGCCGGGTCTTAGGCCGCGAAATGGAGCTGGCTATGTTCGATGTCTTGATTGAACAGTGCCAGGCACGGCGTATCAATATGATTGTGGGCGTCTATATTCCTTCAAAGAAGAACAGCATGGTCGCAGGTCACTACGCCGGCCTGGGTTTTACTCGCTCAAGCGAGTCCAACACTGTTCAAGAAAAATGGCAGTTCAACGTACCTCAACGGTATTCCACGAGAACTCGGCACATTCGCGTAACCGGTAAACTAATTCCAACAGTTTCCAACGCCTAGCCGATTTGTTACCGCACGGACATGCGCGCAATTCGGCGCGTTGCTATCTAGAAAGAATTAAACGACATGCAGAGTGCTTCATGGCAAGTCGAAGTGGATCGCGCAACTCCGGCGGAATGGTCGGAAATGCTCGCGCTGTTCGACGATGCGAACCTTTATCAGACATCCGCCTACGGCGGTGTGCGTTGGGGAGAGAAAAATCTTAGCCGCCTCATTTTGAAGCGCGACGGCGAAGTTATGGGAATGGCGCAGGTCAGGATCGTTCGCCCGTCCCCGCTTAAATTTGGTATGGCCTATCTGCGTTGGGGGCCACTATGGGAGCGGCGGGGATTGCCGGTCGATCCGGAAGTGCCCGGGCGAATGGCCCGCGCAATCGAAGACGAGTACATGGACAAGAGGAAACTCTTCCTGCGAGTTATACCTAACGCATTTATCGGCACGTCCAGAGCTGCCACGATGCAAGCAGCGTTTTGTAGATTCACCGCGGAACCTTTGGAAGCGAGCAACTTGTACCGAACGATTGTACTTGATCTCACGCCGTCAATCGAAGAATTGCGCCGAAAGCTCGACAAGAAATGGCGAAACCAACTCAGCCGCGCTGAGAAAAATAATCTGGAGGTTATTGCTGGTAACAGTGGAACGGAATATCGTGCCTTCAGCTCGATTTATAATGAGATGCTAAAACGGAAAGCATTTGAAACAACGGTGGACGCCGACGAGTTTGGACGAATTCAGGAGACTCTTTCGGAATCCCAGCGCATGCGAGTTTTGATCTGTCTGGACAAGAGCGTTCCGGTAGCCGGGCTCGTTGCGTCGGCGATGGGTGATTCCGCCATTTATCTTTTGGGGGCGACCAGCGACGCCGGACTAAATTCAAAAGGCGCCTACTTGCTTCAGTGGACGCTGATCAATTGGCTCAAGGAGAATGGCATCAAATCATACGACCTGGGTGGGATCGATCCTGAAATGAATCCCGGCGTGTATCATTTCAAGGAGGGATTTTCCGGAGTCGATATTTGCCAGATCAGTCCGCTGGTGGCATCGCGCAGCGCCGTTTCTTCCGGAATCGTTAAGGCAGGTTTGGCGATGCAGCGGGTGCTTCGAGGTTCTATCGGCAGCTTGAAATCTGTCCGAGCGCATAAACATTTAGAAATGAGCAATTGAGAACGCCATGTTTTCTACCACCGCCCCAGTAGACATTTCTGTCGTTATCGTTGGCTGGAACGCCGAGCGATACTTGGAGTTATGTCTGCAGAGCCTCGCGGATGCGCCTCCGCGCCGTAACATCGAAGTATTAGTAGTCGATAACGCTTCGACGGACGGTACGGTAGCAATGATCGAATCGGGATTCCCATGGGTGAAGTTGATCAAGAGCAACGAAAATCTGGGTTTCGCCAAGGGCAACAACGTCGCCATTCGGCAGTGCACCGGGCGATACGTCGCTCTGGTGAATCCCGACGTAATCGTCTTTCCAGGTTGCCTCGACGCGCTTGCGGATTTTCTTGATCAGAATCCGAAAGTGGGAAATGTTGGGCCGCGGATACTCAACCCTGACAAAACGCTGCAGAGTTCGTGCCGGCGATTTCCGACACTCTGGAATAATTTTTGTTCGGCGACAGGTCTGGCTACCAAGTTTAAGAATTCTCGTTTTTTCGCCGGCGAGCACATGTTCTACTTTCCGCATGACCGCACGGTTCCGGTCAATGTAATCGTTGGATGTTTCTCAATGATCCGCCACCAAACGCTTAACGAAGTTGGTTTGCTGGATGAAGATCTGTTCATGTACGGCGATGATGTGGACTGGTGCCGGCGCTGTTGGAACGCGGGATGGCAGGTATTTTTCTTTCCTGGCACCGAATCGATTCATGATCGCGGCAAAATCACTGCCGCGTTTCCCGTCCGCTTCGCCGTCGCCCAGCAACGCTCCGTGATCCATTATTGGCGCAAGCATCACGGATTTCTTGGCACGCTCGGAATTCGGAGCATAATGTTTTTCCATCATCTTGCGCGCTATACTTTTGCTGCTTTATCCGGCTTGACGAATTTCAAGAAAACGCCCCAGAACGACGTGCGCAAGCAAGTGAGCGGCGCTTGCCTGCGGGGCCTATTCACCGGCAGTGTTCCGACGAGGTCCTGAGGGCAGACGTCATTATGGGAATTTCGAGTTCGATTTCTCGCCTCACAGATTATTATAAGCGCCACGGCTTCGTGCCGACGATGCGCCGCGCGAACCTTGCCGTACGGCGGGCGCTTTTTTCCAGCCGCATGGTTGTTTTTTATTGCGACCTTGCGAAGCAGTCCACGGCCGTTGTTAATATCCCGAGTTCCCTGAGAATGGAGAGGTTTCAGAGCTACGCTGAACTAAGCCAGCGCGATTTGCAGGAAATGATCAACATCTGGAATCCCAAAGAGGCGCATAAAAATATTCGAGAGCGATTCGAGACAGCAGCAACGCTCTGGCTGGTCAAGTCCGGAGAAAAGTTGGCGGGCTACGGTTGGACCGTGCAGGGACATACTGTCGGGCCGTACTATTTCCGGCTCGGGGAAAATGACGTTCAGCTTTTCGATTTTTACGTGTTTCCAAAA
>Ga0209624_10002542_pt1 | contig 13410 bp, 11 predicted proteins | sample JacPinW_OM2H0_O1_FD_188565 | JGI IMG/M metagenome (GOLD analysis project Ga0209624, IMG submission 188565) | Forest soil microbial communities from Algoma, Ontario, Canada - Jack Pine, Ontario site 1_JW_OM2H0_O1 (SPAdes) (version 2) | ecosystem: Environmental > Terrestrial > Soil > Boreal...
GTGCAAAGACAGATCACACCTACATATAGACGCAACATTGAGTTCCTCCCCGATAAATCTTCGACGCTGCAAGCCAGTCCCCTGCAGCCAATCCGCCTGTGTTTCAGCTATTGACGGGCGGTCGCACCTAGCGGCAGCGATGCCTGCGTAGGGTGGTCATTGCCCGCTGCCCCCCGTGACGCAGACCCGGGTTGGCGCACTGAGCAAATCCGATCAGAGTGAGCAAGCGCCGCCGACGGGCTTTGTGCAGTGCATCAGGACTCTCCCTGCGATCGCGTCATAGCGTCGAGGAGGAACGATAGTCGCGCGCTGCAGCCGAATCGCGATGGAATTATGAGGATCCGGTGATTTCTGAACCCCGCTGCCGCGAGCGATTGGGGGATAATCGATCGGACGACGACGGTGAGCGCCAGCGTGTCAACAAGCGCCAGCTACGAGTTTGGGGATTTCAGGTTCGATCCAGGCAACGCGCGGCTGTCACGCGGTGGCGTGGTGTTGCACGCAGAGCCCAAGGCGCTGAAAGTGCTAGAAATTCTGCTCGAACACAGCGGCTCGCTCGTCGATCGAGATGCGCTTTTCGATCGGGTTTGGGGTCGTGTCGTCGTCACGACGGGCACGCTGACGCGACTCATCGCGGAACTTCGCAGAATCTTGGGTGATGATTCGGTAAAGCCCCGCTACATAGAAACCGTACACACCAAGGGCTATCGCTGGGTGGCGGGCGGAACATCCGTGATTGCGCCACGACGGCGTGCGGCGCCGCCCGAGCGCACGATCCAGCTCATTGGCCGTAATGCAGAGCTTGCCCGGCTTGAAGAGCAGGCCGCGACATCGCGCCTGCTGACTCTCGCAGGACCCGGAGGATCCGGCAAAACTCAGCTAGCGCTCGAATTCGCGCGCCGCTGCGAGACGCGACGCCCGAATTCGGTGGCGTGGATCGACTTGACCGCCGCCGCCGACGAGCGCGCGCTGCCCGGCCTTGTCACGGCGGGCCTTGATGTGCAGATTCCGCCCTCCCTTGCTTTCGCTGATGGCGTGGCCGAGGCCATCGGCGACCGCGCTGTTCTTCTACTCCTTGATAACTGCGAGCACGTCGCGATGAGCCTCGCGCCGCTCATTCGCACCGTGCTTGGGCGTTGCCCGTATGCATCCGTCGTCTGCACGTCGCAAGCCACCTTGGATCTGCCCGAAGAGACGGTATTTTGGGTGGCGCCGCTCGACCTGCCAACGTCGGCCTGGCAGAGCTCGGATAATCCAGTGACCACGCTGCTTGAATCTGGCGCAGTGCGTCTGCTGCGGGAACGCGCCTGCGCAGTGAGTCCCTACTTCGATTTGACGCCCGAGAACGCGCGCTTTGTGGTCGATATTTGCTGCCGGCTCGACGGCTTGCCGCTGGCGCTCGAGCTTGCCGCGGCGCGCTTGACGATACTCACGCCGCAGCAGCTCCTAAACGCGCTCGACGATCGTTTCAGCCTATTGTCCCGCCAGTCGGCGAGCGAGCACGCACGCCATGGCTCATTGCGCCACGCGATCGAGTGGAGCTACGAGTTGCTCGAAGAGCGGGAACGGGATCTCCTGGATTGCTTCGGCGTATTTTCCGGCAGCTGGTCGTTGGAGGCCGCGCAGGCGGTGGCGGGCGGTAACGCGAAGGACGGCCCGACGCTCAATGCGCTGCAGAGCCTGGTGCAAAAGTCGCTGGTCATCGTGGAACGCTCAGCCGACGGATTGCGTTATCGACTGCTGGACAGCGTGCGGGCATTCGCAAGTGCACGCCTCGGCGCCATCGGAAAAGAGGAGCCGATGCGCCTACGGCACGCGCAGTATTTTGCGCGGCTCGCCCGCAGCGCCGACGCCGAACTCCTTGGACCGAACCAAGTGATCTGGATGGACCATCTCGACGCTGAATGGTCAAATCTACGCGCAACCTGGGAATGGCTGCAGAGCCGTCCGGCGCACCGCGCGCTCACCGTCGACCTCTTAATGGGATTGCGCTGGCACTTCTGGATCCGCGGCCGTTATTCCGAAGCATCGCAGTGGTACCTCGAGGCGCGAGAACTGATCGAGGGCTGCAATGCAGCCGATCAGGCGCGCTTGCTCAACGGCTACGCGATGACGATGTGGCATGCGGCACGGCCCGAGGATGCGATGCAGTTGTCGGGCCGTGCGGCCGTTTGCGCAGCAAGGTCGGGGCTTCTGTGGGAAGAGGCCTTTGCCTTAGGCTTGCGTGGCTTTAGTGAGACGACGTTAGGCCACTACGGCGAAGCCGAGCGGCTTGCTCTGCAAGCGAAGGAGCTGTGCGCGCGGCTTAATCAACCCTGGATCAGCGCGTTCTGCTCGCTGGCGAGCGCATACATTCCCGTGTATTCCACACAGACAGCGCAGGCGGTGATCGCCTTGCGCGCGATCGCGGAAGGCTTCGACTGCGCACATGATTATCACATGCGGATGTTTGTTGCCGTGCAGCTCGCGTTGCAAGAGTTCCTTGCCGGTGACCTCATCGCGGCGCGACGCTGGGACCTTAAGGCGCTCGAATTTACCGAGCATATCGGCAATCCGCGGGCATTCACCGGAGTCTATGAGACTGCAGCGTACATCGCAGCGCACGAAGGCCGCGCTGAATTGGCCGCACGTCTCATGGGTGCGGCCGAAGCCGGCCGTATTATGAGCGGAGCGCCGCAGGCCTCTTATTGGGTCGCGCCGCATGCCGCGGCGTGGGAGCAAATCTGCGCTCGTGTGGGAGCGGCCGCCGCGCAGGAATTTTTCACCGCCGGCCGGCGTACAGTGCCACGCGAATGGTCGACCGTCGCCGCAGAATATTTAAGTAGTTGAAGCGCAGATTCCGACGCTTCGTTGCAGCGAGATAGCGGACGGATAACGATTCCGGGTGGTAGTAGGCAGCGCTGCTGAAACCCTCATGAAGAACGCCGTTGTGCCACTTCCACCCACTCCGCTAGCGACGCAGGCCATAGTTCTACCGCTGAAACTCCCCCAAGTGACAGTGGCCCGAGACTGACGCGCTGCGACCACGCGGCACGCCGCCACCAGGACGCGTTAGGCCGAAGGCCGCGCAGCCATGGGCTGCTGTTAGACTCGCGTGCCCATTCGAGGGCGATGGCCCTCTTGTTAAAGGAGCAGTCCATGCAACGTGCCGCGATTCTGACCGCCGCTCTGCTGACCGTGGGGCTTGCAATCCAAGCCGCCGATGCCGCCCCCAACATCAGCGTTCCGAAGTACATCACTGCCGCCGTAGCGGATTCGGCGCGACCCGCCGCCGATACCGAGCGCGACACTAGCCGCAAGCCTGCCGAGACTCTTTCCTTCGCCGGGGTTAAGCCGGGGGATTGGGTGCTAGAGCTCGCCCCCGGCAAGGGTTACTACACGCGCTTGCTGAGCGCTGTGGTCGGACCACGAGGTCAGGTAACGAACTACATCCTATCTCAGCCCCCCAAGCCCGGTTCACCGACGCCCCCGGTCGTGACACTTGCCGCCGATCCCCATTACAGCAACGTGAAGGTCCATCTGCAGCGGCTCATCGAAGTGAAGCCCACTAACAGCTTCGACATCGTGTGGACCACGCAGAACTATCACGACTTTCACAACGTCGAAGGTCTGGACGTCGCGGCTGTAAACCGCGCTATCTTCGCGGCGCTCAAACCGGGCGGGATCTACTTCGTGCTGGATCATGCGGCCGAAGCCGGCTCCGGGCTACGCGACACCAATACCCTGCATCGGATCGACGAAGACACCGTGAAGCAGGAAGTTAAGGCGGCGGGCTTTGAGCTGGTAGGTGAGAGCAACCTCTTGCGTAATAAGGACGATCCGCATACCGGTAAGGTCTTCGACGGCGCTATCCAGGGGCACACTGATCAGTTCATTCTGAAATTCAGAAAGCCGAGAAAATAGGAATTCCGCCTCCAGTTTAAGCGAGCGACCGGCGCGCCGACCTGAGAAGAGTTCATCAGGTGGGACGTGCCGAGGACCCCATTAGGGTCGGTCATTGACACGTTCCGACATAAATCGGTCAATTGACAATTCGCCGTCGCTTTTTGCCAGAAAAAACCAAGTACCTGGTCACTAACCAGGATCTTGGCTCAATAAAATTAACTGCTTACGCGGAGTCCAAAATTGTCGCGGAATTCAGGAGCCTGCATTGAGAGTCATCAAAGTCAATGTACGCCCCCGGACTTCCCCGTTTACCGGCGTTTGACCGGTTCCGGTCGCATTGCGGCAATCTAAACACTTTACGCACGGGCGGCCAGCGCACTTTTCCATTTAGGGGCATTTACTGTGCGCACGGACCATCTGGGAAGTTCCATAGCTTCGCGGTCGGAGCTGACCCAAGTAACGGTTAGAGGCCGCGCCTTTTGCACAAGTCTGTTGTCGGCCCCATTTCTGCCAATCAACAGTGTCCGCTTCGCGATTCGATGGCACGGTTCCCACCGACTGGGTGTCATTCGCAGGTTAGTTTTTCGATCGGGCCAAGACCAGTCATCCAGTCGATCATTGTGCGAAACGCGAGGCCCATATTGCCCACTTGAACATGGTTCTGGGCTTGCTCTGCGCGCGTGAACAAACGAGCGGTCAGCGAACGCACATGCGTCAGAGTGGCGATCTGGTCAGGCAGTTGGTGTACTGGGACATAGTGATCCTCGGCGCCTGCCATCAGAAGTACGTCCTGTGTCAGCCGGGACGAGATGCGAGCGGTCTCGTATTTCTGGTAGTGCTTCAACATCGCATATGCGGTCCGGGTTCCGGTGTTGTGCATCCCCAATTTCATCATCCAGTCTAGTAGCAGGCTCTGGGCCATCGCATCTGAGAAGAACCTGTCGACCGCTCCCTCGTTGCCGGCGTCTAGCCATTCGAGGAGTTCCCTTTGTGCCGGCGGCGGCACAGGGCGCAGGGCGCATTCGAGCGCGTTGGTGCAAATGTCGTAAGCGATCACTCGGCACACCCTTGGCTCGAAGGCGGCGGCGCGAATAACCAACCCACCGCCAAGGGAGAAGCCCATCAATGTGACCGCGTCAAGGTGGAAGAAGTCCAGCACCGCTTTGACCGGCTTCTCCCACTCAGGACTCATGGTCAGGTGCGCCAAATCGAGCGCTGCCCCCTGGCCCGGGCCCTCGAATAGGATCGTGTCGTAGCCGGCATCGCGAAAGACCAGCGCCGCGGGCAGCCATTCCTCAATATAGCTGTCAAACCCGCCGAAAACGACAAGCGTCCCCCTCGGCTTCAGGGGCGTGAGGCGATAAGCGGGGAGCCAGCCGATCCCAAAGGGAATTCTGCTATAGGCAGACGGCGCAATTGGGAGATTGCCAAGAAGCAGATCGACAAAGCGCTGGCGTGTGGGCAGCTTGCGCGGATCACTAAAGAGCAAGAAGAACTCGGCGAGACGCAAATAGTAGGCCCCTTTGAGCATCTCGTTCCGGCCGAGCGCGTTTTCTCCCAAGTCGAGGATGATTTTCGTGAACGCCGGATAATCGCTCACGCTGGCCACCGCGTCGCGCATCTCGGCCAGCATGGAGTCGTCGCCGACCCAGCCATAGAAACGGTTCAGCTGAAAGTTGATGCTGACGTCCGGGTGCAGATCGTGATAACCGACCGGAAACGAGAACGACGGGGAACTAGGCGGAGTCGTCTCCCGTGCCGCCGTCTTGTCGATCACGACGGGACTTGGATTCGTCTTCATTTCGATCACGGCATTCATGCATTCTCCACCACTACTGAGCGGAATCCGGGGTAGTGCGTAGGTAGGTCGTGCTCTCAAGTACGATCGAATTTACGGGCGTGCCGCGCAGTCGTCTGTTCGGTGCCAGACGTAACGCTGCGATGGCGGGGAGCCAAGGAAAGGCAGCACCGCGACCGCCTAGCCCGACATCGCGGTTGAGAACTGCCGCGATGTGCGGAACGACGACCGCCAACGAAGTCGTGGATTGCCCGCTCCCGACGCTGCGACCGTCATAGTTTGTTGGCAACGAAATGCGCGCTTGCGATGTAGAGGCAAGCACCTGGCTATGAACCAGGTGCTCGGAAGTTCCAGTGCCAAAACTTGACGTGGACCGCGACTTTCGTCGTAACCAGGTGGTTCAACCAAAGGGACACTAGGGATTACCGCGTCAGCCGAGGCGGAGTCTTGCGTTGCATGTAACGCGTGAATCGAGTAGGATGGTGTTACATGTAACAGTAAGGAGATGCTTATGGCTTCGACCCGTGCTCGATCGGGCGCTCGTAGCTCGGTGAGCGTGCGTGTGCAGAAGCATCGCCAGGCGTTGCGAGCCGCAGGCCTTCGACCCATCCAAATTTGGGTGCCTGATGTTCGCTCAAAAAGCTTTGCTACTCAGGCCCGGAAGCAATCATTGGCAATTGCTAGAAGCCCTCAGGAGCAAGAGGACTTGGCATTCATTGCATCGCTAGTGGATTGGAACCCCTAAGTGAAACGTGGCGAAATCTGGAGTGTCGCAGGCGGGGCTGAATATACGGGCAAACCGCGGCCCGTAACGATTCTGCAGGACGACAGGTTCGCGGAACTTGGGTCAATTACTCTTTGCCCATTCACGACCAATCCAACGCCCGCACCGTTATTCAGGCTTCCTGTGCGGCCAAGCGAACGCAACGGACTCAACGAGCAGAGCAGTCTGATGATTGATAAGCTCACGACTGTTCCCAAGTCCAGACTTGGAAAGCGGATCGGCAGTCTCGACGACGAGGACGTGGTCCGTCTGAACCAGGCTATCATGGTATTCCTAGGCCTCGCCGGCGCGAGCTCCGAAAACTGAGGTCGGGCAGTACATCCACTGCGCTGCGAGCACGCAGCGCCGATCTGACATAGATCCGTCAATTTTTGCCAGAACAGGAGACTCCGGACTCTTAGAGCATCCAAAGTACGGGGCCCAGGCAAGCCCCTGGTCACAAACCAGGTGGTCGGGACTTTTCAGCTCTTCGGCGCGCGCAGGTTCCTGCCTGCAAACCAGGTGCGGAAGAGACTGAATTATCACAGTTTTACCCACCAAATCGCAGTAGCACCAAACACTTAACTCTATCCTGACTTTCGCCGAAGCCAGGTCGTTGCGGGACTATTGCGGGACTCCATTTCACACACCTTCTCCGCGGCTTCGATGAGCTTAGAAAGCTCAGCCTGAGAGTAATGCGTAGTCATCCTCCCACTCTTGTGACCTAGCAAGTCCTGGCGGTCCTCAAATGTCACGCCTGCAGCCCTTAGTCGTCGTCCAAACGTGTGTTTGAGATCATGTACCCGAACTCTCCGGAAGCCCTCCGCTGCAGGTTCGCCTTTCGTTTCTGCCCACTTCGTTGCGGCACGTGCCCGCGCACTTTGCCATGCCGAGCCATTCATGCCGCAAAGAGGGCGAGGTTCCTTATTCTTAGACTCCTGTACGAAGACGAACTCCGGGTGCTTACCGCGTAGGCTGTCTATGACTGACCGAGCGACGCGATTGAGAACAATCACGCGTTCTTCGCCGTTCTTGACTCTCTCAGCAGGAATCAAGAAAACCGACGTCCCGGACTCAGGCACCTTCACCTCATAACTCCACTTAAGCCCGCAGACCTCCTGTTCCCGAGTGCCCGTGTTCACCTTGAAGAGCGCCATATTCGCCAGATGAGCGGGTAATTCGCGAAACAGAAACATTTGCTCCTCAGCCGAAAGAGGGTAGGGCTGTCGGGCATCCGTGACCGGGAACAGCCGAATCTTCGGCGCTGTCTCAAGCCATGTCATGCCACGATCGTCCATCCATTCACTGGCCGCGAGGTTCAAGATGCGTCGGACCACGGCCAGGGCGGCGTTGATCGTTTTCGTCTTAACCCCATCCTTCCGCCGCTTGGCGATAAATTCCTGAAGAGTTCCGATGTGAACCTGACGCAGCAGATGTGTCCCAATAAAAGGGTCAAGGTGTTTCAGGTGCATTGCATCATCGTCAATGCTTCTCTTGTGTTGATTCTCTTGTAAGAATTTAGTCGCTGCCGCTCTGAAGGTGTGATCGCCCCTAACGCCGTATAGCCTCGCTTTACGGGCATCGTCTACCCGCTTCGCGAGGTGTTCCTGCGCTTTGGCGAGATCACTTGTTCCAGTGCTCTCGCAAACTCGCGTTCCTCCAATCCACTTGTCGATATGCCAGACCCCACCGCGTTTGGTGAGGCCGAGCGGTTTAAAACGTCCCATGGTGTTCTCCTTTCGAGGTTGACCGCGGGACGCCCGTTGCGGCGTTTATGCTCGTCTGCCCAGGCGTCCAGGTCAAGGCGGTCGAAGGCCACCCCCTGCCTGCCGATGGGGATGACCGTAACCCACGGTCGTACGTCTTGCTTGAAGCGGTTTTTGTTCATTCCGAGATACCGCGGTGCATCTCGCAGTCGCAGTAATCGAGGCGTGGAAAATCGAACATCAGCAGGCGAGCGCTGATGCCGGGATGGTCTAAGCTCCGATTTGACCTTGAGGCCCCCCTCGATGGGCGCCCTTTCTAATGTTCCCGAAATCTGCGGAGGCGAGTTCTCACTCATGTTGAATGATTGGCACGGTCGACATCAAAAGTCATTCGAAGTCTTTGGGGGATTTCCCCGATTACCTCCAGAAAATTAGCCGCATTCACATGATGATTAGGGGTATTGGGGTGGTTTAGTGCATTACTCTGAGCGCAGGAAAAGAAGCGGCGGCTTGGTTTAGATCCCCGCGGCTCAACGAATTCCAAGAGTCGATCATCGGCCCGTCAAGACTCACACCTGGTCGCAGTATTGGGGTGAAAGCACCTAGAAACTCGCAGGTCGGAGTGCGCCGGCCACAGCCGATTAATCAACGTAGCCCCGCGAGCCTGTGAGCTGCCGACGCCTTCCTGGTTACAGCGCACAGGCCTTGCATCTTCCGAGGACTGCGAAGAACCGGGACGGCGCGCGTATGCGCCTCTTCTTCAACGTGACTACACCGAAGAGGAGTTCAACCTTACCTGAGTAATTGGGTAAACAGCGTAGAAACTCCCAAACACACTGTTGCAAGTGAGTTAGAAAAGGCGGTCGGAAGATTCCCGTCACAGCCAACACGCGCGCGCGTTGAGCGCGGGGACGTAGTGCCTGTCTCTTCGCCCTCAGTCATTTGTCAGTCCGGATCCAGTACGAAACAATCAGCATTACTACCAGCGAATCTCGGCGTGAGTCCGCACATCTCGGGACGCTGACAACTGCGGGAAAAAATCGTGAGTTTCTGGTCATTTTGGGAGTGATGCAGGATTGGCAAAGTGACTTTGCCGTTTAACAATCACACCCGTGACCAAGGATGCTTTCATCGCGTGTCGCGTAGATCCTGAGACGAAGGCGCGGGTCCGTGCGCTCGCAGCGCGAGAAGGGATCGCGGAGTCAGCTCTCATCAAGCAGGTGCTCGATGTCGTGCTTCGCGGGTCAAGGCCTGAGGCGATGGTCGCACCGGAGCCGCTGGAGAACTCGAGTGGTGGAACTCGGTTTAACGTTCGACTTGGACCTCACATCTCAAGGCTCCTCAGGGAGCGCGCGAAGGGCAGGAGCATGCCCTCAGCCACTTACATCGCATCCGTCGTGCGAGCCCACTTTTTGGACGCCGCGCCACTACCCCAAGCGGAGTACATAGCGGTGAAGCAGGCGGTGATCGAGCTCTCCGCCATCGGGCGCAACCTCAATCAAATCGCGCGAGCAATGAACCAAGGTGGGACGCCCCCCGCACCGGGCACGGTAGAGGTGCGCGCTATGCTCAAGGTGGCAGAGGCGCTGCGGGACCACATCAAAGCATTGGTGAGCGCGAATGCACGCGCCTGGGGGACGGGACATGTCCAGAAATCTAATTAACGTCGGACCTCAAGCGTGGCTTGACATCGGATCGTATGGCCGATGTGGACCTAAGCGTCGCGATCGTATGTCGCCGGCGCAGATTGCCACCATTGCCCGGACGGTTCATCGGACTCCGGAGGTCATGGTCAAGATGCTGAACCAGGGAGGCAGCAACCTTGCGGCTGTTCGCCGCCACGTGAATTACCTCGACCGGGGCGGCAATCTTCAGATCGAGACCGATGACGGTGAGCCTCTCAAGGGTAAGGGGGCGGCATCTGCGCTCCTCGATGATTGGAATTTGGATATGGACGAGGAGCGGCCTACGGCTAATCTGAAACCTTGGTGGGAGACAAAGAAGCCCCCCAAGCTCGTTCACAAGATCCTCTTTTCGATGCCCGCGGGGACGCCACCCCAAAAGGTGCTGGAGGCCGTCAAGCACTTTGCTCGTGAGGAATTTGGCGCCACGCACCGCTACGCCATGGTCCTTCACACGGACGAACCGCATCCGCACGTGCACGTGGTCGTCAAGGCGATGGGGTACGACGGCAAGCGGCTCAGCATCCGGAAGGCGGTTCTGCGCGAGTGGAGGCGGGAATTCGCCCGCCACCTCCGGGAGCAGGGAGTGGAAGCGAATGCAACCGAGCGGGCCATCCGCACCGAGACCAAGCCGCAAAAGACCGACGGCATTTATCGGGCGGCGCGCCGCGGCTGCTCGACCCACTGGCGGCAAAGAGTGGACACCGTCGCGAGCGAGTTAATCGCAGGTGGACTCAAGACCGAGCCGGTGAGGGCGCGGTTACTGGAAACCCGCCGCGAAGTCGTGCACGGGTGGAATGAAGTGGCGGACGACCTGGTCCTTCAGAACCAGGTGGAACTCGCCCAGGCCGTTCGGAGATTCGTGATGCGGATGCCTCCGCCCCAGACTGAGAAAGAGTTCATTAGGGCGCGGTTGCTCGAGATGCGAACCATACGCAAAGTGAGGGATGATCAAGAACTGACCCGCTGACTACGGCGCGCCTAAGCGGACCGCATTCGTTACGCACCGCGACCAGGCTGATTCGCTTTTGGCCCAGCGACCGGGCTGCTCAAGTCTAAACCCGTGCCAACGTCATGCGCCGCGGGAGAACTCGATGTCGGCGAGCTAGTCCCTCCAGAAGTTCTTGAATCGATCGGGCGTCATGTCCGTGTATCGGACGGTATGCGCAATATTTTTGTGTCCGAGGTAGTGCTGGAGAGATCGGGTGTCGTGCCCCTCGTTGGCGAGCTTAAACCCACACGCGTGGCGAAGCATGTGCGGATGCACGGGAAATCCAATCCTCGCCTCTGACCCTGCCCGCGTCATCAACTTGCGAACGTTACTGGCGGTCATCGGGCCACCTCGCTCTGAGACGAAGAGGTATGGAGTTTCCGGCCAATCGCGCCGGAGCTGCCGCAGCGCCCTCAGTTCTGGGCCGCGCAGAGGATGTGTGGTAGCCACGCCATTTTTAAGGCGCTGCACTGCAAGATGCCCCGCCTTTAGATCGACTTGTTCCCAGCGTAAGGCGGTGGCCTCGCTGACGCGCAAGCCGTGCCGGTACATGAGAAGGAGGAGCGTGCGGTCGCGTGCGCCATGACGGCCAGACGTTCTCGCAGCACCGAGTAGCCGCTCCATTTCGCTGGGTGTCAGGTACTCCCGGCTGCGAGTATCCTTGTTCGGGCGACGCTGGGGTGGGGCGACTTTCCCATTTAAGGCGTTTGGCCGGGCTCGTCGACGTTTCGGCAATTCATGGATTTGGCCCATAGTTGCTAGAATACTCTCCCATTAAGGGTCATTATAGGGAAAGTTACAAAGCGAAAACAATAGCGCTCGTGCAGGTAGACAGGACTGGGTAAGCGGCCATGACTTGGCCGGACGGCTATACTGCCGGTGGGGTGGACGAAGGCGCGAAGAAGCGAGCACCCGTGTGTTGAATTTCGAGGTCTGCGAGCAATCACAGTGAACCACAGCGAGATCGTCACTTTCCTATGGGGCGTTGCCGACCTCATCCGTGACACGTTTAAACGCGGGAAGTACCAGGATGTGATCCTGCCGCTGACGGTGCTACGTCGGCTCGACTGCGTGCTAGCTGAGACTAAGAAGAAGGTGCTCGCCAAGCAGGCCGAGCTACGCGACAAGAAGCTCGAGAACCTCGATCCTCAACTTCGAAAGGCTGCTGGCTTCGTTTTTTATAACACCTCGCGGTATGACTTCGAGAAGCTGCTCGCGGACGCCCCGCACTTGGCGGCAAATCTGCGGAACTACATCGCGGGCTTCAGCGCGAACATGCGAGAGGTGCTGGAGAAGTTCGACTTCGATAACACCATAAGCAAGCTCGATGAGGCTGGGCTGATATTCCAGGTACTTGAGCGCTTCAAGAACGTCGATCTGCATCCGGACAAGATTGATAACCCCACGATGGGCACGATCTTTGAGGAGCTCATTCGTAAGTTCAACGAGGCTCTGAACGAGAACCCGGGCGAGCACTTTACGCCCCGGGACGTTGTTCATCTAATGGTCGAGTTGATGCTGGCGGGCGATGAGGCCGAGATCCGGAGCAAGCGTGCGATCCGGACAGTTTACGATCCCTGCTGCGGTTCTGGTGGGATGCTACTGATTACAAAGGAGCACATTACGAGCGGGCTGCGTAAGAACGGAGAGGTACTGCGTCAGCCCATCAATCCACAGGCGCAGATCCACTTGTTCGGCCAGGAAGTAAATCCTGAGACATGGGCTGTCTCCAAGTCCGATCTCTTCATAAAAGACCCGACCGGGCGCGATGCGGACAATATCGCCTATGGCAGCACGCTCTCGCACGATCGCCATGCCGGCAAGGCGTTCGACTACCTGATCGCGAATCCGCCTTACGGAAAGGATTGGAAGCGTGACGAAAACGCCGTGCGAGCTGAGCACGAGAGGGGTACAGCAGGGCGATTCGCACCAGGGCTTCCGCGCATCAGTGACGGCCAGCTTCTCTTCCTTTTGCACATGCTCGCGCACGCCAAAGAGCCCAAGGAGGGCGGCTCGCGCATCGCGATCATCATGAATGGCTCGCCGCTGTTCACAGGGGATGCCGGGAGTGGCGAAAGCGAAATTCGCCGCTTCGTCCTGGAGAATGACCTGCTCGAGGCGCTGATCGCGCTTCCGGAGCAGCTTTTCTATAACACGGGGATCGCGACCTACGTTTGGGTTGTGACCAACCGCAAGGCGAAGGCCCGCAAGGGTAGCGTACAACTCATCGATGCCACCTCGTTCTGGGTGCCGATGCGCAAGAGCCTCGGCGACAAGCGGCGTGAAATTCCGCTTGAGCGCGCCCAGGATATCGTTCGAATCCTCTCCGATTTCCGAGACGGGGATACGCGTCGGATCGCGAGGGACGGAAAGGAGGATGAGGTCGTCGTCAGTCGCATCTACCCGACAACACATTTCGGTTTCCGCAAGATCACGGTCGAGCGGCCGCTACGTCTGAATTTTCAGGCGTCTCCGGAACGCATCGCGCAACTCGAGGAGGAGAAGGGATTCCAGGCTCTCGCGCTGTCGAAGAAGAGGGGCGCCGCTGGTGCCAAGGAGCAGGCGGAAGGCCGTGCGCTTCAAGA
>Ga0209624_10002544_pt1 | contig 13404 bp, 14 predicted proteins | sample JacPinW_OM2H0_O1_FD_188565 | JGI IMG/M metagenome (GOLD analysis project Ga0209624, IMG submission 188565) | Forest soil microbial communities from Algoma, Ontario, Canada - Jack Pine, Ontario site 1_JW_OM2H0_O1 (SPAdes) (version 2) | ecosystem: Environmental > Terrestrial > Soil > Boreal...
GATTTCATTCCAAAAAATCTCTGATATTATAAGCATTAGAGCATCTCCTTGTTTTTGTCTCTTGGCTTATTTTAGCCAATTAAAAAAGGAGATGCTTTATTTATTTAATTTTCGGATAAGCTCTAAATTCAACTATATTCTTTAAAAAGGATTTAAAAATGACTAAAACTATTCGTTATAGCAGCATAATTGCCGCAATAATCATCGCAATTCCAACTCTTTATTTTTTTACAGGAAGATCTTCTATGCTATTAGCTGATATTAAAACGCCACAGGATGCTATTAATTTATTTCCAAAATCTCCATCAGAAATCAAATCCCGCTTGCAAACTTCTTTAGCGCAAGCAAAAAAAGAGATAGATGCGATTATTGCCATTCCTGATGCGCAGCGTACCTATGCAAACACTGCCGATGCTTTTGATAAAGTTACAGCGCTGTGCAATGCCACAGTAAATGCGGCAATCTTTAATAGTATCGACATGACCAATCCCGATGAAACAATGCGAAACACTGCGCGTGAATCGCTTTTGGCAATTAATACGTTTTTTATCGACCATGTGAGTGGTAACAAAAATCTGTATCACGCTTTCAAAGCATATGCGCATGGTAATGCAACACAAGAAAATTTAAACAATGAGCAGCAATACTTTTTAGATGAAACGCTCAGAGATTTTGAGCGATCTGGCCTTGGATTGCCCGATGAGCAGCTCGATGTGGTGAAAAAGGTAAAAAAAGAGCTGACGCAACTTGAGTTGGATTTTGATAAAAATATTGCGCAAGATGCGAGCAGCATCAGCGTTACGCGTGAAGAGCTTGCCGGACTTTCTGATGATGTTATTAATAGCTTGCCAAAAAATGAGGATGGCGCGTATATCGTTGGCACTGCTTTTCCCATTTATATTCAAGTGATGGAGAATTGTACCGATGCCGATACGCGGCATAAGATGTGGCAGGCGTATAGTAACAGAGCGTATCCTGCCAACAAACAGATATTGCAAGATATTATTGCAAAGCGCTATGAACTCGCACAACTTTTAGGATTCAAAACATATGCAGCGTTAGAGCTTGATAGCCAGATGGTGCATACGCCTGGCCGTGCACAAGAGTTTATTGATGAGCTGAGCAAAAAAGCACTTAAAAAAGCAGCGAATGAGTTTAAGCAGTTCACACAAAAATTGCCTGCATCGGTGACGGTTACGGCTACACATAAGTTGCATCCATGGGACACGTTCTTTGTGCGCAATCAATATAAAAAGAATACGCTGAGCGTTGATGACAATGCAATTGCCGAATATTTTCCGGTGCAGCATACCATTGATGGGCTGCTGGAGATTTATCAAAAGTTTTTTAATCTGACCTTTACGCAACTGCCGGTGCATAGTTTATGGGATGCAGATGTGCAACTCATAGAGGTATTTGATAATCATACCAAGCAACAAGTTGGTTATCTCTTTTTAGATCTTTTTCCGCGCGCTAACAAATTTAGTCATGCGTGCCAATCTACTATTGTTCCCGTAATTAAGGGGTTAACACCGAATTTAGGCGTTTCTATAGTGATTGCAAATTTCCCAAAGCCCATGGCTGATAAACCAGCACTGCTATTGCTCAAAGATGTGAATACGTTTTTCCATGAGTTTGGCCATGCATTGCATGCGCTGTTAGGGCGTACTGCAGTTGCTTCATTTTCTGGTACGCATGTAAAGCGTGATTTTGTTGAAATGCCGTCACAAATGCTTGAAGAGTGGTTGTGGAATCCAGAGATTTTGCAGATGGTCAGTTCTCACTATCAAACAGGTCAGCCATTACCAATGGAGATCATTGAAAAGATTTTAGCAGCGCGCCGCTTTGATTCAGGGCTCTTTACCTCACGCCAACTGTTTCTTGCTTCGCTCTCTCTTGCTTACTTTAATGATGGGCCGCAAGTGGATGTTGATCACGTTTTAAAAGAACTTTACAACAAATTGATGGTTGCAAGTAATTTTGACAGCGCCGATCATCTGTATGCTTCATTTGGCCATTTAACCGGCTATGGCTCTGGCTATTATGGCTATATGTGGTCGAAAGTATTTGCGCATGATCTGTTTGCTGCTATCGAGCGAGAAGGATTGCTGAATGCGAGCACCGGTCGCCGCTATATTGGTGCGGTAATCGGCCAAGGTGGCAGCAAAGATCCCAATGAACTGTTGCTTGATTTTTTAGGGCGTGAGCCAAATCAAGAAGCATTTTTAGCAGCGATGGGATTAGATTAAGCATTTATTTAACGGGAGATTAGTGATGAAAGTTGTTATAGGTGCTTTATCTGCTTTATTAGTGCTTGCTGCTGTTGCGATGGATACTTCCATACATTCGGATAAAACGTATGTGCAAGAAGGCGAGGAATTTCAGGTTTCAGCGTTGGCAGGTGCTTGTATCTATGTATACCATCCCAAAGATGAGGACTCTGGAAAATGTGTAGAATATAAAGGATATAGTATAGGAACAAAAACGAGAGCGCAGGATGTATTTTCTTTTGTAGCAAAAAAAGCTGGAAGCGTGAGCGTTGTATACAAAAGCGAAGACACAGGAACGCGATCTTTTTGGATACATATTAAAGAAGTAAATAATAATTAAGAGTTATGTATGAAGTTGAATGTATATGTTAGTGTGCTTTTGTTGGTACCCGGGCTCCTTCTTGCAATGCAATCTCAGATAGAGCCCTGCATGCTGGTGAGCAAGAATACCGTTAAAGCAGGTGAGCAGTTTGAAATTTTTGCTGAGACTGATTCCCATAAATGTAAAAGTGAGAATGGTTGCGAATACCTTGGATATGACATTGAAATTATTGAAAAAGAACCACTAGAAAAGTTTAGCTTTCGTGCAAAAAAAGATGGCATGGTGAAAGTAATTTGTACGGAAGAAGAGGATCCCTTGGATCGTGTTGCTCGTATTAAGAGTAGTTTACCCAATTCTTTAGTTATTTTGACTCATTTTTTCAGTATTAACATTGAATAGCTTTAAGAAATGGAACTACTCAAGAAGGAGTGTATGAACATTAAACTATTGAGCCTGACGTTGTTGCTATCGATAGTATCCGGGTTTGCGATGGTAGATCCAAAAAATTATCTGCGTCAGATAAGTCCTGATATTGTTGAAAAAGATCAAAGCTTTACGGTTATATTGGGAAAGCATGAAAAAGGAAATGGCTGGATAGTGGTTGATTCAGAAGATGCGACGTTCAAAAGATCTTACGCATTGCCGGATGAAAATGGTATGGAATTTAGATTTAAGGCACGTAAAAGAGGATTTGTGCAGATAATTGTGCATGATAAAAATCAAAACGAAGCTAAGCAGGAAGATATTGCGCAGCAATACCGAAATTTTAGCGTGAGTATTATTGGGAAGGAATAAGGTATGAAAATATTTGTTGCTTTTGTTTTTCCAACATTAACGCTCTCTGCGATGGTAAATCTCAAAACTGTTCAGAAAGATGAACTATTTACCGTTACGGTAAAACCAAATAAAGAAGGAAAAGCTTGGTCAGTTATTGCGTTGAATGCAGAACTCAAGCACAGTGTTTCTTTGGCAGATAACAGGCAGGTCTTTACTTTTGTAGCGGCTAAGAAAGGTTATCCTTTAATACAAAAGGGTAAGAGAGGAAGTGAGGGAGGGGTTTTGCGGATAATAAGTAATTGTGTCTGGGAATACTTTACCGTTGATGTTGTTGATGATAAGACCCCACACGAAAAAATAGATTATGATCGTGAGCAAGAGTTTCAAGAGGGAGAAGAGTTGTGGCCAATAGAGAGAAGCGAGACAGAATCATAAAGCTTTTATGAAGAACCAACTTTTAAGTATTGTATGCATGCTCTCTATCTCTACTTTTGCTCGCGCTATGTATGATGATAAGAGATGTAAGGAGGGAGAATGTTTTGACGTTGTGCTATCTGAAGCATATGAGTATAACAACGAGTGTGCAACTGATGTAGCGTTCATACAAAAAACAAAGCGTGACAAAAAGCAGATCTTTAAGTTTAAAGCTCTGAAAGATGGGTATGCTGAAATAATAGTAGAAGATTTGATGAGAGCAGGATTGCTTGTTAAGCAGTTCTCGATTATCATTCAAAATGGTTTGGTTATTCAGTAAATGTGAATTGGGAATATTAAAAAGGATTTCATGAAAACAGTAACTGCTTTTGTTATTTTTCTTAGCATAGTGCCATTATCTGCAATGATCGACCTCGAAAAAGTTATAAAGCCCCAATCTGTTAAAGAAAATGAGGAATTTACGATTGTTTTGCCTGAGGGTACAAAGAATTGGGGATGCGGTAATGTACGGAATGTGAAACTAATTGCTCCACCAATTATTAGAGCAAACGATAGTGTAGAGCTTACATTTCTGGCATTGAAAGCAGGTTGCCTATTAGTAAGAAAACCATTGATATCGCAAAATGCTCCAGATTATGTATTTGAAGTTGATATTGCTGATGCTGACCAAGTCGGATGAAAACTTAAGCACGTTTACAACACTACCGTTTGCAGCACTTCACCCGTAATTGGGTCATAATCAATGAGCCCTGGTAAAATTGGGTAGAGTGATGCAGACGGTTTTTGAATACCTAAAATGTGGGCCAAGCTATTGGCCAGTTGTAATGTCCATACCCGCTCATAAATCACCCGCTTTTCAACATTATGTTTTTGATACAAAATTAATGGTACATGCGTGTCTGATTCATACGGCGTGCGATGACCGGTACCTTTATCAAAATCATCGATGATGCAGTAAGGCTGCGGTTGAATAATAAGATCGCCGCTTCTGCCCGGATAGAGTTGATTTTTGTAAAAAGCTTCAATCTGATCCGGTTGTGGCCATGCCTTATTAAGCTCTTGATAGGTCCATACGCGCTTGATGCCACTATATTTGCCAACTGCTTTTTGTGCAAAAGTTAGAATGTCTTTTTGTTTTTCAGCTTTCAAGCTGTGCAACAGTGCACGATCAAAATAAAATTGTGCTGCATGGCATGCGCTGATCAGATTCTCTAAACCAAATGTTTGTTTGAGTTGCTGATTAACTTCTTCAATTATCGTCTTGGTATTAATGCGTTGTGCAGGCTCATATCCCTGTTCATTCATCAGCTCAGGAATTGGGCTGACGCCATGATCAGCAGTCAGCACAAAAAGAATATCGGTGCGTTTAAGATAGCAAGCAAGATCATCCATAAAGCGCTGTAATTGGCAATCAAGGTGATAGATCATATCAATAGCTTCACGGCTATAGGGGCCATAGTCATGGCCCACCTTGTCAAGCGGGCTTAAGCAGAGCCATACGAAAAGATGATTGCATGAACAGCGATCTATATTGTTTTTTATGCACTGCAATGCACAATCAAACAGTAGTTGATTGGCAGCAGGCGTGCGGCTAAATAATCTGAGTGGGTCTGAGCCGCTCCAATTGATTGGCACTGTTTTGCCAACAATTGATGGTTCGCTGCTAAACTGATAATTGTCAATGAACTTGAGATTATATGCTGCAGAGTTGCGCGGGTAAAAAAGCGGCCAGCGTACTGCATTGAGTCTTCGCAGTGAGCGCTGTTGATTGAAACGAATGAGCCAACTTGGCAATGTATCAAAATAGGCTTTGCTTGAAGTAAATTGTCCCGTTTTTGAATCAAGCCAGATTGCATGCCCGAGCTTATTGGCAGTGCAAATGGCAGCACGGCTTTTGAGACTAATGGAATAAGAGACATAATCATTATCCGGTTGCCAGGTTAAAACAAACTGATCGGTAATGCCATCTACCATAATATTGCCAGGCCCTTTGCCATAGTCGTAAACGCCGCCACGTGGATTGATAACCGGTGTGCTATCATCGTCAGCGCTGATATCATTATTATCGCTATCAAACCAACCATTGCTGGTAATGCCGTGATAGCTTGCGGTGGTGCCAGTGTTGAGGCCGGCATGACCAGGAGCAGTTGAAGGCATAGCGTGAGGGAAGTAGGCATTTTCATACACAACACCGTTGCGCAGTAAAAATTTAAAACCGTATTGTAAATGGCAAGCGAGTGTGCGAAGATAGCTATAGGCGAACTGATCGATTACAATAGCGACTATTAATCGTGGCTTTTTGTTGCAGCATTCGTATGACACTATGCGCGAGCATAGCAGGATGCATAAGAGTATGCCCAGAAAGGTATGCTTCATTTTTTTTCCTTCTTCCATCAGATTAATTACGGGCTTAATCTAAACAGATATACTATTGATAAATCAAGAGTGCAGAAAAATAATAAAGGCCTCCAGTGGAAAAACAGAGTGGTATTGTTTTAAAAACATTTTTTGCTAAAAAAATGAAAATTGTGATGCTTGATGCGCAGATCGGCAAAATTGAAGCAGTGCCGACCAGCCATGAGCTGGGCATAGGATCGCTCCTATGCTATTATCGCCAACAGCGCGGGCACCTGTATTTTTTGCAGAGTGTGGAACTGTTTGATATCCCGCTTATGCTGGCAAAAGAGGATATTTTATTTTTGCATCACGTGCTGGAAATTTGTTACTTTTGTGCCCCATTTTCAGGTATCTCTCCGGAGATTTTTTCCGTTGTGCATACGCTGTATGAAGAGCGGCGCGCTCCCTATACGGCTGAATTTAAGATAGCATTTTTATTTAAATTGTTGATCCTGCTGGGTATGTCTGCCCAAAAGCCGCAGCTGCAAGATGCTTTTTATTATCTTCTTGCTCGAGAATCTATTGACACAATCATAGATAAGTCAATACATTTAGACATTAATAATGCGTTGTATAATTGGGTATATGATTGCGTACAATCGCATCCATTAATTCACATTTTTAAGACAGTGCATTTTTTAAATACCGTATAGGTTGTTATGAATATCACATATAAAAAAATAATAGCAGTGCTCATCTTCCTAGCCCAAACTGCGGCAGGGCTGAGTCTTCCCGAGGTTGGCAAAAAGTTAATACCAGGTGGGGAAAAGAAGTTTTTCACCACGCTTATTGAAGAGCGTCAAGAGCGGTTGACTGCTCGTAAGAAGCAGCTTGCTTTGTTGCAATCAAGCGATCGCGAATTTACTACCACTATCAATGCCACCACCGAAGAGCTCAAAGGGCAAATTACGCAGTATGAGCAAGAGTTGCATGCACGATCTGATAATGAATATGCCAAGCAGCGGCTGGAATTGAGCCTTGAGCTGTTTCAGATACTCAATGATGTTAAATCATCGCGTGAGCAAGATATTGCATTGCTCAAAGAGCTTAATCGCCTTGATGAGGAGTTTTTGGCCGATCCTGATATGAAGCGGTTTGCGCAAGGATTTTTGGGCAAAGATAGGAGCAGCTACTCATTTGATGATGATCTGCTCACGCTGCATGAGATGATGAGCGAACGAGAAAAAGATATTGCAACGTATACCGAGCAGGAAACAAACGCTGCCAATGAACTTGAAAATCGTAAAAGAGCGGCGCAAGAGCATGCCGAGGCATATCAAGCGCAAAAGAATAAAAAGGAGCAAGAAGGCTCATTTAATGCGTTGACACCTAAACAAAAGACTGACATTGACGCACTCAAAGAGCTCGTGTTTGCCAATAGAAAATCGCTTGATGATATGCGCATTTCTGAAGCGAACAATAAATTAGCGTTGGTCAAAACAAAACTGATGAATGCAAAGCTGCAGTATGATGTACTCAAAAATGTGTTGCGTTCAGTCAAGCCATTAACGGAGGTGAGTGAAGCTGATATTGCGCTTGCCAACGAAGAGCTTGAGAAAAAAAGGTCAGAATCATTTGGTATTAAAGAGGCGCTGCGCCAAGAGATTGAAAAGATTGGCAATGAGCAAAAGATTAAAGAAAGAAACTTAGAGATTCTTGCAAAGCGCTATAATATCAGTTTAGGGGCTGAGCTTGATGAATGGACTAAAGAGCCGCGCCGCTCACCGATTGCCTATATTGCGCTGGCCACCGTGGGCGAGTTAGATGATCAGCTCCTTTTAACTAGAAGAAAAAAAGAGCTCTTGGAAGCACATCTTGCTTTAGAAGAAGAGAAGCTGCGCAATGAGCAGCTGCGCATTAATGTTAAAGATTCATTTTTTAAAATAATTAATAATCGGCTTGGCACTGAAGATGCGGTGGGCAAGGAGATTAAAAAATATGAGATGCCCAAGGTTGAAAATCGCGCGAACTTGGCATTGTTTAAAGAACGCCAAAACACGCTTACCGCGCTGATTACTTCAGCAAAAAAGGCACAGGAGAATATTAAAAATAAAATAGCGAATGCACAAGCGGAAAAAAATACGGTATTTAAAGATTCACCGCTTGATTTTGAACAATATCTTACTTCGCTCAAAAATGCAGAAAGCTCTATTCAAGAGCAGATCGACTATTTGGGTAAAATTGTTGGCGTTTATACCGATATCATTGGCAAAATTACGAATGCTGGCAAACATATTGATTTTATCAACTCGGAATTAAGCTCAATCACGATCTGGTATCGGCCTGAAAATGCAATATCATGGAGCGGTATTAAAAATAGTCTTCCCGATATGCAAGCATTTGTTAAGGATATCAGCGATTATTTAAAGACAATTAAATTGTCTGCAACGTGGGAGCGGGTCAAATCTACGTTAGAATCACCCTGGAAGTTAATTTCATTTTTAATAAAATTCTTCTTGCTCATTGTGCTGCTCATGGTTATTCGCCTCTATTTGCCCCATATCACGGAACATTTAGTATCGCTTGAAGGAGCACCTGCTGGTATTCGTTGGGTGAGCATTCTGATGGCAATGTTCCTTGGTTTTATTATGAAGCATCTGGTGAGTATTGTTATTTGGATAACGTGTTTTATTATTTTGCTGGTGTATCCATTTTCCAATCCATACCATTATATTTTATTTTACCTAATTTCAATTCCCTATTTGCTCTATCTGGCCAATAGATTTATGAAATATTTGGTCTATTTCAATGAAAAATATAATTACTGTTTTTTGAGCAAAGATTATCAAGAGCGCTTTGTTATTGTGGTTTCGAGCTTGCTCTATGCCACGATTGTTATCGTCTTTTTCCGCGAAGCATTTATCTTAGGCAATTATCACAAGTCAGAGTTACCGACGATATTGCTTGCCATTAATTTTATTATTTTCCAGATCGCTGCTATTTTGCTCCTTTCCAAAGATCAGATCTTGAGCCTCATTTCAACCAAAAGTGATTTTGGCCAGTGGCTGTATAAGCAAGTTGATACCTATTACTATCTGCTGCAGCTCTTTTTAATTGCGGTGATTGTGATGAGTAACCCCTATGTTGGCTATGGGCGATTGGTGCTCTTTGTTTTGGTGCGGCTTTTTTATACCATTGTTTTGCTGCAACTGCTGTTGTGGATTCAAGAATGGTTCAAGCGTGTATCATCACGCTTCTTCTTTTATTTTGACGTTGATGAAGAGATTGCGCGCGACCGCTTTTTTTATGCCAAAACGCTCTACGGCATTTTTGTAGTAATTATTTTTGTAGCGTTTACTTTTTTAGGCCTGTTGATTGCAGCACGCATTTGGCATTGGCCTGAAGTGCTACTTAAAGTGCAAAAATGGTCAGATGTGATGCTCTGGATCAAAACACCATTCCTTTTGGAAGGCACACAGACACCAATCTCTATCTTTACCATCTTAAAAATATTTGGATTCTTATTTGCAGGGGCGATGCTTGCGTTTGCACTCAATCGTTTTGTTTTGGGCAGAATTTTTGATATTTTGCTGGTTGATTCAGGTGTGCAAAATACGATTGAAAGCTTGCTGCGCTATCTCATTATTATCACCGCAATCATTCTTGGCTTTAGATCGGTGGGGCTTGGCGACTTGGTCTGGTATCTTTTGGGTGCCTTAATTTTGGGTATTGGTTGGGTGATCAAAGATCCTGCTGCCGATCTGATTGCCTACTTTATTTTAATTGTGCAGCGGCCAGTAAAAGTGGGCGATTATATTTACATGGATGAAAATACCAACGGTGTGGTGCGCCGTATCACGCCGCGCTCAGTGGAAATTAGGCGTAAAAATAGCACCACCATTGTGGTGCCTAATGTTACTATGACCACACGACCACTGGCTAATTGGAATCATGCACGCGGGTTTATTGCTTTTGATGATATCATGGTAACGGTGCCGTATAAAGTTGACCCTGGTCTGGTGAGAGAGTTGCTTTTGCGTGTTTTAGATGAAAGCCGCGTCGTGCTCAAAAATCCGCGGCCAATTGTGCGATTAGAGAATTTTAGTGATCTTGGCTTTACCTTTTTAATTCGCGGCTTTTTAAGCTCTAATCATACCCTCGATATGTGGGATGTTGCCAGCGATGTGCGGCTTGCCATTGTAAAACGGCTCCGTGAAAATGGTATCGATATTGCATATCCTGTGCGGATTATGGTGAGTAACTCGGCACTTAAAAAAGATGAGTTTTAACCTCCATTTGTGGTGAACATTATTTTTGTGCACTCTCGAGCATGCTTACCAAATCACTCACCGTGGACTCAAGTGTTATATTGCTATCAGTTAATTGTTTACGGATGTCGTCGGATAGAGAATCTTTCTGTAAAGCACTCAGTTTATTTTTTGCTTCAGCTAATAATGTATGAAACTCAGGATCTGTAGTATACGCTTGAACTATATGTATTTTTCTATCGAGATAATTCGTATAAAGGGCTTTATAATTATCTATGAGTCTTGTTTTGTGTCTATTAAAGAGTTGTCCAGGCATCACACTACACATTCGAGCAGCATCACATGCAAGAGAGTAATAACTAAAAGCTGTCTTCAATTCAAGAAGTGTGTGCCCTGCAGCGAAACTGAATTCAGCTAATTGTTGTTTTGGATCATCTATTTGTAGATTGTGCAAACCTTTGTTGATTTGTTCTTCTTTTGTATTCATAGCATCGGAATTAGCTATCGATGCTTTATAATAGGTTTCTAGTAGCTGTGGGCCTTGATTGGCAAATTGCGTAATTGTTTTGTGATTTAGAATTAGTTTTTCATCGAGATCAGAAGTGCCTACATTAAGATTAGTAAATCTCTGATCTAACGTTAGAATTTTCTCAGCTTGTTCTTTTTCAGGGTTGTCCATAGCATGAAAAGAGGCTATCGGTGCAATTAATAATGCTAAGGCTATTGTATAAAAACGATTCATAACAGGTCCTTTTAAGGTTATAGATTTTTACTCATTTGCGGAAAATACTATTTTTGTACACCTTCTATCATAGTTATCAAGGTATCCAGCGACACAAGAAGGTCATCGTAATTTGGGTTCGAACGAGGAGGCAAAGACCACATCTTTTTGTTTTGTGCCTTGGCTAATAATGTACAAAGTACAGGATGACAAGCATACGTTTTAACCTCTGTGTACCCAGCTAAATAAGTTTCATAAAGCTCTGTGTAATTATTCATTAGATTCATTTTTTCAACCTTAAAGTTAATAAGGTCAATGTTAATTGAAGGTTTCAAAACTGAATCAGTAAATTTTGTTAATTGGTCATCTAGTGCTTGCACCTTGAGTCTGAATTGCTCTAGTTGCTCTTTAGACACTGTTCGTCTTTCAGGATGTAATTGTTGAAGGTTTGCATTTTGTTCTTCTGGGTTATTCATAGCATGGAAATTAATGATTCGTGCAATTAATAATACAAATGCGATCGCATAGAAACGATTCATAATGTGTCCTTTTAATTATAGATATACTATTACCATACTGAATAATCAGGTTCTTCTGGATTTACGAGAGAATGCAAGCATTTTACATCTTTAGCTAAGGATATATCATTAGCTTCTAAGACCTTGTATTTGTAATGCAAGTTTGCAAAGTACCCTTGTATCTCATTTGTTTTATTGTGTAGTAGCTTAAATTGTACTGAATTACGATACTTTTTTATTTTTTTTGGTGAATAAAAATCAGATAATATTTGAGTGTATTGATTTAAATTGTTTTTCCGTGTTTTGAATAAGGTAACAATATTTTCATTTTGATTAAGGGATTCATTTTGTGAAAGTTGATAAAGCTGTGATTGATTTTCAATACATATCCGGTAATAATTGTAGGTTTCTTGAAGTGCAATTCTTGTTAATTCGTTTGTTTTAGAAAAATGTTCCGCTGTCCCTTCTTCGTATTGCGATAAATCGAATGGATTAATTGATTTACCAATTTCTAAATTATTATCATCGCCACTATCATTATTTTGCCCTTCTAAAACATCAAGGTCATGTGATAGCTGATTGTTTTCCATAGCATGGAAATTGGCCACCGGTGCTAGTAATAATGCTAGTGAGATTGCATGTAAACGATTCATAACGTTATCCTCTTTAAAGTATATAGGGGTTGTGTTTATTTTGTTGTGCGGTAGCATACTGCTAAAAAAGAGAAAAAGCTAATTTTTAGGGATTAAAAAATTTTGTCTTAGGGATGTTCTTGTAAACACCCCTAAAACCCCGTACACCGGGGGAGAATCCCCGGCGTGGAGATTGCAAAGAGTGCGCACGCCGAGCGCATCTTGCCTGCCCGCCAAAGCTTGCCAAGCCCGATGGCCTGGATAAGCCGACGGCTGGGCCGCATCCGCTGCGTAAGCGGATTAAAAAAATATAACGCGTAGGCGATTAATTAAAATTATTATCAAGGGAAGTTTGGAGGGATGTATCTCATCCCTCCATCAGGCTATTTTTTTCTTTTCAAAAACGCTGCGAATTTATTAAACGCATCTAATTCCAATAAACCATAAAAAATAAGTATTAATGATGCAAGAAAAATAAGCGTGGATAAACCTACGGTAATAATATTGGTAACATACAGCAATAAAACTATGCCGCTTATCAAAAATAAAAAACCTCTGGTGGTGTTATTTAATCTTGGAATGTGAATTTGCATAAAAAACTCCTTTTTATAAATAAGAGTGAATAACGTGTATTACCATACTCTTATTCATACAGAATTGGCAACACTTTAAACACACGTACTTCATTGCAAAAGTGTATTAGTTAAAAGAAGTAATACGCTGCAAAAAGGAAACGTGTATTGCCAACGGGTGTTGCATTATCAATGCCGCCATGGTTATTGATGATGCCATAGGCAGCTTGCGTATATTCAACTTCCACACCAAGAACCAATGATTTAATGTACCACCTGATGCGTGGAGAAACGCGCCACACATGATCAATATTAGGCCCTAATGAAAAGACGCCGGAAGTATTATCAGGACCAAAGTTGGGAATAATAGTTTTTGATGCGCCCAGATTTTTTACATAGCCAGCAAATACTGCAGGCTCAATATCGCCACGCCAAATAAATTCAGTGGTAAAGGAGATAGTACGCAGTGGCGTGTAGGTGCGCAGATCGGTGAGTGGGTCCCGTGTGTGTACCGCAAACCCACCAATCATTTCAAAAATAGAAGCATTTTCT
>Ga0209624_10002546_pt1 | contig 13402 bp, 10 predicted proteins | sample JacPinW_OM2H0_O1_FD_188565 | JGI IMG/M metagenome (GOLD analysis project Ga0209624, IMG submission 188565) | Forest soil microbial communities from Algoma, Ontario, Canada - Jack Pine, Ontario site 1_JW_OM2H0_O1 (SPAdes) (version 2) | ecosystem: Environmental > Terrestrial > Soil > Boreal...
CGGTGGACTCGTGGCTCGACATGGTCGGCTCCTTGTTGGGGGAAGACGGGTTACTCAAAGCGCAGCGCTTCGATCGGTCTGAGCGACGCGGCGCGCGCCGCGGGGTAGGTGCCGAAGAACAGCCCCGACAGGGCCGCCGCGCCGAACGCCACGAAGATCGAGTACGTGGCGATCTGCGGTTGCACGCCGGCGATCTCGAACTGGCTGCCGATCACGCCGACGAGCACGCCGGTGAGGCCGCCGATCAGCGACACGAGCACGGCCTCGGTGAGGAACTGCGTGAGGATGTCCGAGCGCCGGGCTCCGATCGCCTTGCGGATGCCGATCTCGCGTGTTCGCTCGGTGACGCTGACGAGCATGATGTTCATCACGCCGATCCCGCCGACGAGCAGGGAGATCGCAGCGACCTCGCCGAGCAGCGTCGTGAAGACGCCGCTGGTCGAGCTCGAGGTCGACAGCAGCGAGCCCTGGTTGAGCACCTGAAACCCCGGTTCTTCGGTGTTCGTGATCTTGTGGCGTTCCTCGAGGATCTGCCTGACCTCACCTTCGGCGGCGTTCAACGCCGATTCGGACTTCGCCTCGACGGTGATCGAGGAGATCGAGCCGTAGCCGCTCAGCGAGTCCTGCACGGTCGAGATCGGCGCCATCACGACGTCGTCCTGGTTGCTTGCGCCGTTTGAGCCCTTGGCGGCCAGCACGCCGAGGACTTCGAAGTTCGAGCCGTTGACCTTCATGTTCTGGCCCACCGCGCTCTGACCGGCGAACAGTTCTTCGGCCACCGTCTGGCCGATCACCGCGACGCGCCTGTGGCTGCTGACGTCGGCGCTCGTGAAGGAGCTGCCTTCTGCGAGCTTGTAGTCGTGCGCGGTCAGGTAGGAGGGGGTCGTGCCGGTGAACGTCGAGGGTTCGTAGCTCGTGCTGGCGAAGACCAGTTTCACGCTCGTGGCGTCAACGACCGGCGAGGCGCTCTTGACGTCCGGGGCGTTGCCGGGTGCCTCCAGCGCTTCGGCGTCCTTCTTGGTCAGCGCGACGCTGCTTGAGCCCGAGGCTCCCGAGCCGCCGCGTCCGGCGCCGGACTGGATCAGCAGCACGTTCGTGCCGAGGCTCTGGATCTGCGACTTGACGGCTTGGGAGGAGCCGTTGCCGACGGCGATCAGCACGATCACCGAGGCCACGCCGATCGTCATGCCGAGGATCGTCAGGCCCGAGCGCAGCTTGTTGGCGGCGATCCCACCCCAGGCGATCCGCAACGTCTCGACGCCGATCACGAGCGGACCTCGGCGACGCCGGCGCCCGGTGGACCGTGGGCTGACTTCTGGCGCTGGGGCACAGGCGGCGCCTCGTGCACGCCCGCGACGCGGCGATCCTCGACGACCCTGCCGTCGCTCAGGCCGATCACCCGCTTGGCCTGTTCGGCGACGTCGGGCTCGTGCGTGATCAGCACGACCGTTCGCCCTTCGCCGTTGAGGCGCGCGAAGATCGCCAGCACGTCCTCGGTGGAGTGCGAGTCGAGGTTGCCCGTCGGCTCGTCGGCGAGGATCAGCGTCGGGTTGGTGACGATCGCCCGCGCGACGGCCACGCGCTGCTGCTGGCCGCCTGAGAGCTCGGAGGACTGGTGGTGCAGGCGGTTGGCCATGCCGACGGCGCCCAGCGCGGCCGTGGCACGCTGCCGACGCGCGCGACGCTCGACTCCGGCGTAGGCGAGCGGCAGTTCGACGTTGGCGAGCGCGCTCGTGCGCGCCACTAGGTTGAAGCTCTGGAAGACGAAGCCGATCTTGCGGCTGCGCAGGTCCGAGAGGTCGTCCTCGTCCAGGCTGCGCACGTCCACGCCGTCGATCCGATAGCCACCGGCGCTGGGCATGTCGAGGCAGCCGAGGATGTTCATCAGCGTGCTCTTGCCGCTGCCCGAGCTGCCCATGATCGCGACGAAGTCGCCACGGTCGATGCGCAGCGATACCTCGCGCAGGGCACGCACCCTGATCTGCCCTAGCTCGTAGGTCTTGGTGACGTCGCGCACGAGGATCGCCGGGGGTCGCGGACGCTTGTCATGTCGGCCTCGGAGCTCCAGCGTCGAGCGTGTCCGTTCGACCACCGGTCGCTCGCGCTCGCGGTGCGCTCGCACGCCCGATCGCGGATTGGGGATTCGTGGCGCCCTCATCAGCCGCCCGGGGGTCCGCCGGCGCGAAATGCGCCGCCTCCGCCGAGGCCGCCGCCTCCGCCGAGGCCGCCCAGGCGGGCACCGCTCGCTTTGCTCGATGAGCTCGTCGTCGTGCTCGTGACGCTCGGCAGGACGATCTCTTCTCCCGTCTTCAGCCCGCTGAGGATGATCGTCGAGCTGTCGCCGGCGAGTCCGGTCGTTACCGCCTGGCTGACGTGCTTGCCGCCGCGAACGACCGTCACCGAACCGCGCGATATCGCCGTGCTGGGGACGTTCAAGCCTTCGGCCTGCTTGACGACGACTTCGGCAGATGCGCTCATGCCGACTTTCAAGCCCGATTCGCTCTGGTCGAGCTGGAAGGTCACGTCGTAGGAGACGACGCCGCTGTTGCTCGTCGACAGCGCGTCGACGCTGAGCACGTGCGCTGCGACCTTGCGGCCGGCGAGCGCTTCGATCGTCACCGTCGCCGTCTGACCGACCTTCACGTTGCCGATTTCCGACTCGCTCAGCGGCACGACGAGCTGCATCGAGCTGAGGTTGCTGAGCACGGCGAAGGAGGAGCTCGAGGAACCGCTGGAGGAGCTGGACGATCCGCTCGAGCTGCTCGGGGAGGAGGTGCTCCCGCTTGCTCCCGTCGAAGAGCCGCTCGAAGAGCTGCTTGCGCTCGAGGCCTTGGTCGTGCCCGTTGCGGAGACGGTTTCGCCGGCTTCGCCTGACAGCGAGACGATCGTGCCGTCCTGCGGCGCATAGAGCTTGGTGTTCTGGACGGCCTGTTCGTCGCTCTGCACGGTCAGCCTGTCGCTCTTGACGGCCGCTTTCGCGGAGGCGAGGTTGGCCTCACGCGTGGCCGCGCTGAGCGTCGAGGCGGACGAGGACGAGCTTGAGCTCTGGCTCGAGCCGCCCGAGGACGATTCACCGGATTTCGTGGTCGTCTGATTCTTTTTCGTTGTCGTGCTCGGCGAGCTGCTCGTCGTGGTCGGGGCGGTGACGGCCGGCGTGGTTGTCGTGCTCGGCGCGGTCGTCGTCGGGGTCGTCTGCGGCGGAGTCGTGCCTGTGGTCTGAGCCGGCATGGCGCTCGGCGAGCTGGTCGCCGAGTAGGAGATCGAGGCCGTGCCGGCCTGAGCTGCCGTGCTGGTACCGGTCGTGCCCTGCCCCGAAGGGGTTTCCCCTTCGTCTTCGACCTCTGATGAGAGGTTGGCTTCGGCGGATTGCAGGTTGGCCTTGGCCTGTTCGAGGGTCACTTCGGCGCTCTGCGGATCGAGCGTCGCCAGCAGCTCGCCCTTGCTGACATGCTCTCCTTCGCGCACGTAGATGTGGGTGACGGTTCCGCTCGTCTTGAAGCCGAGGTCGAGCTGGCTCGCGGCCTGGATGTTGCCGCTGCCCGACACCGTCGACTGAACCACCCCCGTCTGCACGGTTGCGGTCCTCGTGCTCTGCGCCGAGCCCTGCGACGCCGCTCCGACGCTCGTGTAGGCGACCACGACCGCGGCGATGCAGAGCGCACCGAGCGCGATGTTGAGCAGCGGGCGTCGATCGGCGATGCCATTGGCCACGAGGCGAGCATCGAGCCGGCGCACAAGAGCCGCCTAAGGCGTCCGTAGGAACAACGTAGGAGTCCCGTTGGCGACTCGCCCGGTGAGGCACAATCAGCCGATGAGGATTCTCCTCGGTCATGATCCCGGCCTCCGCGGTGCGCCGGGCCGCGCGCCCGCCGACGGCGGGCAGCGCGCCCAGAGCGCCGACAGGGCCGGCTACGTCCTGCGCGAGCGGTGAGCCTGCGCCTGCGCATCGCCGCCGTCGGCGGCGTGGCCGTCGCGCTCGCCGTGCTCGCCGCCGCGGTCGGCATCTACCTCGCCGTCCGCTCCGACCTGCGCGGGCAGATCGACCAGTCGCTCACGCAGCGAGCCGAGGAGTTCGTCAGCGCGCCGCCGCTGAGCGATAGCGGTCGGCCCTCCGAGGACGGACTCCCTGCCGCCGCGATCGGCGCCAACCGGCAGGAGCTACGTGCTCGCTTGGGCGCGCGCGGCCCGCTGCCCAACTTCGTCCAGCCTGGGCGCTTCGGGGGCGCCGCCGGCTACGTGCAGTTCGTCAGCGCCAAGGGCGTCGTCGACGCGCCCGGCGGCCAGGGCTCGACGCCGGAGATCCCGCCAAGCGCGCGCGACAAGCAGATCGCCGCCGCCGGGCGCGGCAGCGCGCTGAGCGACCGCACGGTCAAGGGCACGCACCTGCGCGTGCTCACGCTCGGCACGCCCGCCGCGAGCGCTGGCCAGGGTGGCGCCAAGGCCACAGCCGGCGGCGCCGTGATGATCGCCCGCCCGCTCTCGGAGGTCGACCACGAGCTGCACCGGATCCTGCTGATCCTGCTGATCATCGGCGTCGCCGGGATCGCGCTGGGCGCCGTGCTCGGTGCGCTCGTCGCGCGCACCGCGCTCGCGCCGATCGCGCGCTTCACGCGCCGCACGGAGTCGCTCGCCGGCGAGCTCGACCTCTCAGAGCGCCTCGACGTGAGCGGCGGCGAGGAGCTCGAGCGCCTGGCCACGAGCTTCAACACGACGCTCGACGCGCTCGAGCGCTCGCTGCTCGCCCAGCGCCAGCTGATCGCCGACGCCAGCCACGAGCTGCGCACGCCGATCGCCTCGCTGCGCGCGAACATCCAGACGCTCGAGGACGCCCACCGCCTGGCGCCGGCCGAGCAGCAGCGTCTGCGCGCCGACATCATCGACGAGCTCGACGAGCTGACGACGCTCGTCGGCGACGTCGTCGAGCTCGCGCGCGGCTCGCGCGCGCCGTCCGAGCGCGCCGAGGTGCGCCTGGACGAGCTCGCCGCCGAGGCCGTCGCGCGCACGCGCCGCCGCGGCGAACTGAGCTTCGAGCTCGACCTGCAGCCGACCGTCGTGCGCGGCGAAGCCGACCGCATCAATCGCGCCATCTCGAACCTGCTCGACAACGCGCGTAAGTGGAGCCCGCCCGGTGGCGTCGTCGAGGTCTCGCTGCGCGACGGCGTGCTGGTCGTGCGCGACCACGGCCCCGGCTTCGGCGAGCACGAGCTCGGCAAGGTGTTCGAGCGCTTCTACCGCTCCGAGCGCGCGCGCAAGCTGCCCGGGTCCGGGCTCGGCCTCGCGATCGTGCGCCAGGCCGCTGAGGCGCACGGCGGATATGCGCGAGCAGCCAACGCCGACGGCGGCGGCGCGCTGATGGAGGTCTCCTTCGGACCCGTACTCGAGCTGGCCGCCGAGGCCGAGCCGCTGGCGGCGACGACAGGGGAGTAGTCGGCGCAGAGCCGTTGCGGTAGTGTCGGCGACGTGGACAAAGAACGCGCCGTCGGCCTGCTGGCCGGCCTGAGGCTGGTCGTCGGGGTCGCCTCCTGGACCACCCCACGATTCGCCGGCAAGCTGTTCGGGCTGGACGCCGAGGCCAATCCGCAGTCGCCGTATCTGGCCCGTCTGTTCGGTGCCCGCGACATCGCACTCGCCTGGGGCGCGATCGGCACCGAGGGCGAGGCGCGCAGGCAGTGGCTGATCGCCGGGCTCGCGTGTGACGCGGCAGACGTGCTGGCGGGGATCGCCGGGGGACGTCGTGGATACCTGCCGACTGTGACGAGCGTGCTCGTCAGCGGCACTGCCGTGTCCGCCGTAGCGCTCGGCGTGGCTGCGCTGAGCGACGAGTGAGCTGAACCGGAACGGCGGACTAGCTTGCCGAGGCCGCCGGCCTGCGCGCCGTCTCGGACGCCAGCTCGGGCCCGATGAACGGGTTGAGCGTGAGGTAGACGAGCTGCGGCGAGGCGTCGCACAGTTCGTGCAGGCGCTTGTGCTCGATGTAGTGGTGCAGCACCTGCCAGATCCCGCCGGCGACGGCCTCGGCCGCGATCTCGGGCACTTCGGCGTCGTCCGGGGCATGCTCGAAGCCGGGGCTCAGGTAGGCCGTGAACGACTCGAGCGCGCTGCGGCGGATCTCGATCGCCTGCGGGCTCGCGCCGAACGTGTCGACCAGCGTCAGGTGCGCATGGGAGGGCTCTGAGCAGACGAAGTCCATCAGCGCGTTGAGCCCCGCCGCGACACCGTCCGGCCAGTCGGCGACCTGCGCGTCGTAGGCCTCGACGGTCGTGCGCAGCGCCTGGTGCAGGCCGACCTTCTGCGCGCCGAGGAAGGCATCGTGCTTAGTCGGGTACATCTCGTAGAACGTCTCGTGCGAGACGTTCGCGCGCGAGGCGATCTCCGGGATCGTCAATCCCGCGAAGCCCTTCTCGGCGACGATCTCGGCCGTCGCGTCGACGATCCGTTCGCGCTGGCTCTTGACGACCTCCTCGCGCGCCAGGTCGTGGCGGCCGCTCGGCAGCCTCCGCTCGGCCAACGGCCGCTCGCCGCGTATCTGCGAAGCCGTCGGCTCGTCCGCCGCACGCCTGCGCACACGGCGCGGTCCGTCGAGCCCGAGCGGCAGCGACGGCGGGTAGGCCAGCGCCCACGCGCCCAGTTCGCCGGCCAGCTCCGGCAGCTCGTCCGCGCGCCCGCGCATGAGGCGCGTCGCCGCGACCTCGCGGATGCCGCCGATCAGGAACTTCGCCGTCAAGTCGCGCGGCTGCTCGCTCCACGCGTGCTCGCGCCCGGCGCTGACCATCCGCTCGAGCGCCGTCGTCGTGCGGTTGCGCCGTTCGAGCGCCCGTGGTCCCGCGCCGAAGGTGCCGAGCAGCGCCAGCGTCATCGCCTCCGGCTCCAGCGCCGCCAGCTCGGCGAACGCGCGCAGCGCCAGCTGCAGGCTCTGATCGGGCGTGTCGCCTTCGTCGTAGGCGGCCGCCACGTGCGCCGTCGTGCGTCCCGCGATGTCCTCGTAGGCGCTCAGCAGCAGCTCTTCCTTGTCGGCGTAGAGGTTGTAGAAGGTCGGACGCGAGACGTGCGCCAGCTGGGTCAGGTCGAGGATCCGCACGGCCGGATAGCCGCGCTGGGCGATCAGCTCGATCATCGCCGAGCGAAGCCGCTCGCGCTGGTCGCGCTCGACCTCCTCGCGCGTCAGCCCGTGCGCGCCGGTTGGCAGGCGCCGGTAACGGGCCGCCTGTGCTTGCCCGCCCGCGCCCGAGGATCCGGCATCGCCGTCCGCGGGGATACCCGAGGTGACTGTCGCTTGCCCTCCGTCCACCTCGTCAGACGAATCCTTCGACTTGGCGGGTTTGGCGCCAGGGGGCTTCGTGTTGGCCTTGCGCGCCGTCATATCCGCATCCCCACCGGCTGAAAACCCCTCCTTGACGCCAAACGAGCCAAGCGTACCAGCCTCGCTAGGGGGCGTCCGCGCGGCCGTTGGCCGGGCTCGCTCAATCGCGAATCGCGCGCGAGCTGCCGAGCACCGCGCCGGAGGCGTCGAGCGCCTGTACGGCGACGTACGGCGCTGTGCGTGGCGTCACGATCGCCGTCTCGAACCCGCTGCGCGAGGCGCTGGCAACCGGCGCGAGCGTTTGCGCCGAGCTGCCTGCAAGCACGCGCCAGCTGGCGGTACGCGTATCGCCGTTCCAGCTCGCGAAGACCTTCACGCGACCTCCCGAGGCCTTGCTCGCCGCGACTTGGGGCACGCTTGCCGGGGCGCCCGTCCAGGGAAAGCGATAGGCGCGGTAGGACTCGTAGGAGCCGTGCATGTGCGCGTCGAACAGGAGCTGGCCGCCCGCGCTGTACTCCGAGAAGTATGGCTCCGATCCCCATCCGACGAACATGTCCTGGTTGGCCAGCTGTTGGATATTGCCCTGGCTGTCGGACGTCAGCGCCGGGCTGTGCTCGTACTGCGCGACGACGCTCGCCGAGTCGCTCTGCGGGTTCAGCGCGAGCACGAGCCCGCGCGACTGCGGGTGGACCTTCGGCACCGAGCCGTTGTCGAACACGCTGATCGTGCCGTCGGCGAGCGTGCTCGCATCGTGCTGGTAGGCCGTGTGCGTGCCCGCGCCGAGCTTCACGCCTGAGTGGTGGCCGCCGATCGTGTTCGCCACGCGCCCGCTCGTCGTGCTCAGCTCGTACATCGCCCACGTGTTGCGCGCCGAGATCAGCGTCGTACCATCCGCGCGCTGGTCGATCGAGTTGACGTGGAAGTAGTCGAACGGCCACTTCCTGCTGGCGTGCGTGGCGAGGCTGTAGGAGTCGCCCATCGGCACGTGGTCGAGGCTGTGCCACTCACGCCGCACGAGCCCCGTGCGCAGGTCGATTTCCTGGAACACGCTGTCCGTGACGGCGCCGCCGCTGGGGCCGCCGACGACCGAGAGGTTGCAGTCGATCGGGTTGAACACCGTCAACAGCCCCGTGCCCTGGGGCGTGATTTTGAAGTCGTGCAGGTCGGCCGAGTAGCCGTTGCCCGCGCGCACGTGACCGATCTGCTGGTAGGAGGAGTTGGCGATGATCTCTTCGCCCTGGCCGAAGCCCTGCGGCGGGATGTAGCCCTGCCACCAGGTCAGCACCGGCTGGCCGCCGAGCTGCTGCACCTGCAGATTGGTCGCCGCCGAGGCGTTCTTCGGCAGCGCGTGGAACCACACGAGGTTGCCGGCTTCGTCGAAGATCATCGTCCCCGGCGGCCCCGGTCCGGAGTAGGGCGCCACGAAGATGTCGCCCGGCTGACTCTGTCCCGGCGTGCGCGTGGTCACGACGACGCCCGGCGGTTCGAGGCTCGGCTCGGAGTGGAAGTGCTGCTTCTCGTTGTAGTCCTTGCCCGACGGCTTCGAGGGCTTCGAGTAGGGCAGCACGTCCTGCGTGGCCACCGTGAAGTGGAACGCGAAGGGATGCGTGCTCGAGCCGCTGCGTAGCTTGCCGCGCACCGTCACCGTCTCGCCTTGGGTCAGCGGATCGTCGAGCACGAAGCTGGCGCCGTCGCCTTGGGAGTAGGGATGCAGGCGCCCTTTGTGCGTACCGCTGTCGCTGCCCCTCACCCTGATCGAGGAGAGCGCCGCCGCGGGCACGCCGGCGAGGCTTATCTGCGTTCGCGCGTTGGCGTCGTAGGAGTCGGGTAGCGGCGAGACGCTGAGCGTCGTGCCGGGCAACGTGGCCGAGGCGTTGAACGTGCTCGGCATGCAGCGCGCCGCCGCCGGCGCCTTGAAGGCGGCCTCCTCGGCTTTGATCCGGTGCGCGGCCAGCGCGATCGTCGCCGCGCAGCCGAGCGCGACGACGAGCCCGCCGATCACGAGTCCCCTGCGCAGCTTGCTGTGCCTCACGAAGCTTCGAACACGCTCAGAACACCGGCGTCTCGGTGTAGTCGCCGAACACCTGCTGCAGCGACTCGATGATCTCGCCCTCCGAGGCGTGTGCGCGGGCGCATGTAAGCAGCGGCTCCATCAGGTTGCGCTCGGGGTGCGCCGCGTCCTCGCGCAGCACGGCCAGCGATGCCTCGACGGCCGCTCCGTCACGTCCCGCGCGAGCCCCCTGCAGGCGATCGAGCTGCTTGCGCTCGAGCGCCGGGTCGATCCGCAGCGTCGGGATCGGCTGCTCGTCCTCGGCCACGTAGCGGTTGACGCCGACGACGACGCGCTCGCCCGCGTCGATCTCCTGCTGCAGCGTGAACGAGGCATCGGCGATCTCGCGCTGGGGGTAGTTGCGCTTGACCGACTCGACCATCCCGCCGAGCTCGTCGATCTTGGCGAAGTACTCGTAGCAGCGCTGCTCCATCTCGTCGGTCAGCGCCTCGACGAAGTAGGAGCCGCCGAGCGGGTCGGCCGTGGCGGCGACGCCCGTCTCGTGCGCGATCACCTGCTGCGTGCGCAGCGCGATCGTCACGGCCTCCTCGGTCGGCAGCGCGAGCGCCTCGTCGTAGGAGTTGGTGTGCAGCGACTGCGTGCCGCCGAGCACGCCCGCGAGCGCCTCGATCGCGGTGCGGACGATGTTGTTGAGCGGCTGCTGCGCCGTCAGCGAGACGCCGGCCGTCTGCGTGTGGAAGCGCATCTGCCACGACTTCGGGTTCTTCGCGCCGAAGGTCTCTTTCAGCTCGCGCGCCCAGATTCGCCGCGCGGCGCGGTACTTGGCGATCTCCTCGAAGAAGTCGATCTGCGCGTTGAAGAAGAACGACAGGCGCGGCGCGAACTCGTCGACGTCGAGGCCCCGCTCGACGGCCTGCTCGACGTAGGTCAGCCCGTCCTTGAGCGTGAAGGCGAGCTCCTGCTGGGCGGTCGAGCCGGCCTCGCGGATGTGGTAGCCGGAGATCGAGATCGGGTGCCAGCGCGGCATCCGTCGCGTGCACCACTCGATCATGTCGCCGCACAGGCGCATCGCGGGATCGATCGGGAAGCACCACTCCTTCTGCGCGATGTACTCCTTCAGGATGTCGGCCTGGATCGTCCCCGACAGCCGCTCCGGGGAGACGGGACCGGCGGCGCTCGTGCCGGCCTCGGCGGCGGCCACGTAGAAGGCGAGCATGATCGCGGCGGGCGCGTTGACCGTCATCGAGACGGACACCTCGCCGAGGTCGATCCCGCCGAACAGCGTCTGCATGTCGTCGAGCGTGTCGACGGCGACGCCCTCGCGGCCGACCTCGCCGAGCGAGCGCGGGTGGTCTGAGTCGTGGCCCATCAGCGAGGGCATGTCGAATGCCGTCGAGAGCCCTGTCTGCCCGTGCGAGAGCAGGTAGAGGAAGCGCTCGTTGGTCTCCTCGCTCGTGCCGAAGCCGGCGAACTGGCGCATCGTCCACAGCCGCCCGCGGTACATCGACTCGTAGATCCCGCGCGTGAACGGGTAGGCGCCTGGGCGCCCGATCGGGTCCTGCTCGGAGCCGATGCCCGGCGGCAAATCGGCGTGCGTGTAGAGCTCGCGCACGGGCTCGCCCGAGAGCGTCTTGAACTCGGCCGCCGCTTCCTGGGAGGGGGGCTTGGCACTGACCGCCATGCACGAATGCTACCGGCGCGCTCGCGGCATCCCGGCGTGTGCGCCGAGCGGACGCCCGGGTCGACGCCCGCTCGGGCGGGCCCGACTCAGAGCAGCGAGACGGCGCCGGCGGCGCTCAGCTTCATCGTCCAGCTGTGCTGCGCGACGATCGCGCCGTCGGCGAGCACGACGACGCCGACACGCACCTGCATACGCCCTCGCCGCTTCAGCAGCGTCCGTGCGTGGCGCGTGAGCGGGATGCGCACGTGGGCGCCCTGGCCGCTGCGCAGGCGGGCCGTGGCGGAGCCGAGCACGGCAGGGGTCTGGCCGAAGCCGCTGGCAGAGCCGCGCGTCGTGCCGGCCGGCACGACGAAGCTCAGCGTTTCGCAGTCCTTGGCGGCGACGGGGCACTGCACGTCGGCGCCGGGGTCGAGCGTGGCATGGCCGAGCAGGCTGTAGAGGCGCGGCGCGCGCGCGGCCGAGAGCGCCTGCGGCGGCGTCGGCGCCTGGGCGGCGTCGGGCGTGCTCGCCGCAGCCGGCGCGGGCGCCGGGATGGGCGCGCTCGGCGCGGGCGTGCTCACGAGCGGCATCGACAGCGACGGGTCGACTTCGTCGGCGCCCGGTACGCCGATGCCGTCGATCCCGGCGACGTTGATCGCGGGGGTGTTCGTGATGAACAGCATCGCCGCGCTCTTCTCGCCGAGCGTCGTCGGCTGGAAGCCGACGGTCAGGGCGCACGATTCGCTTGGGGAGAGGATCCGCCCGCTGCAGGAGTCGGCGCGCACGGGGAACATCAGCGGCGTGCCGGTGACGAGGAAGGAGCGCTGGATGTAGAGCAGGTAGTCGCCGGTGTTGGTCACCGTGAAGGTGTGCTGCGCGGAGTGGCCGAGCGCGACGCTGCCGAGCAGTGCCTGGGTCGTGTCGAGCGTCATCTGCGGGCCGTGCAGGCCTTGGCCTGAGAGCGGGATGACAATCGGCCCGGCGGCGGAGTCGCTCTGCACGACGAGCGAGGCCGTGCGTAGACCGGTAGCACTCGGGCGGAAGCGGATGCCCATGCCGCAGCTGTTGTTCGGCCCCATCAGGTTGTTTTCGCAGTTGCCCCATTCGACGGTGAAGTCGGCGGCGTCGGGGCCGGTGATCGAGACCGATTGCAGTTGCGTGCCGAAGTCGGAGCTGTTCTGGATGCTGAGCGATTGACTCTCGTTGTTTTCGCCTTCGAAGGATTCCGGCGGGTTGTAGGGGATCGGCGAGAAGGTGAGTTCGCTGGGGCTCGGCGACGGTGTGCCGGTGGCAGCGCTCGCGGAGATAGGCACTTCGGCGGAGACTTCCCCGGCCGATTCGTCGAGCGTGAGGAGCACGAGCGTCGCGGCATAGACACCGCGCGCGGTCGGCTTGAAGACGACTTCGAGGGAGCAGTTTTCACCGGCGCCGACGAAGTTGCCGGTGCAGCCGTCGTTGACGATCAGAAAGCTCGATGGGTCGGCGCCGGAGAGTTCGGCGGCCGTGACGTGCAGCGTTCCGGGGGTGTTGTTGGTGAACTTCACGTTCTGCTGCGGATTGCCGCCGAAGTGCAGATCGACGGCGCCGTATTCGAGCTGCGCGGGGGCGGCTTCGATGAACGGCTGCGCCGACGCCGGCGCGGCGGCGAGCAGCATGGCAAAGGACACGAGTGCTGCGAGCGGAACGCTTCGCTTGAACATCTACTACCCCCGGATTGTTTGGCCGGCATTGCCCCGGCTCGATGAGGGGGTTTCGGCGTGTGCGCAGGTTTGTTTAGCGCTGCACGGAAATCGGCAGCGTGAGGCGGTTCATCGACCGGCGCTCGTCCGCTCGCGCGGGCTCGCGGGGAGCGGGCAAGAGCGGGAGGCCAGCAGCGCTGTATTGAAGCGAGCAGAGGTCGCCCCCAGGACTGCCGACAATGTAATACAACGACTACAATGTGCTCATGAGCAGGAAGTCACCTCCGTTCAGCCTGCGGCTCTCCGAGCAGACGGACCGTCTCGTGACAGCGGAGGCAAAGCGCACCAAGCGCAGCAAGGGCAGCGTGGTCGAGACGCTGGCCGAGGAGGCGTTGAAGACGAGGCTGGTGCCCGGCATCGCGTTTCGCGGCGATGACTACAACAGGCGCGCCTGGCTGCCATTGACTCTGTGGACGAACTGCGAGCCTCCGTCGACCAACGGTCTGATGATCTCACCAGAAAAACTCACCGCGCCATTCTGATCACATGGCTGGTTGTCTGCCTCGGCCTTGCCGCGACTTTAGCCTTCACCCTTTATGTCGTCCAGACCCAAGTTATTGGCGAGTTATTGGCCGTGCGAGCCAGCGTGCAGGCCCTCACCGATGGACGGCTGGATGAATCCATCCCTTATCTCAACCAGAAGAACGAAATTGGTGCGATCAGCCGCGCACTGAAAACACTACAGGATTATG
>Ga0209624_10002547_pt1 | contig 13402 bp, 13 predicted proteins | sample JacPinW_OM2H0_O1_FD_188565 | JGI IMG/M metagenome (GOLD analysis project Ga0209624, IMG submission 188565) | Forest soil microbial communities from Algoma, Ontario, Canada - Jack Pine, Ontario site 1_JW_OM2H0_O1 (SPAdes) (version 2) | ecosystem: Environmental > Terrestrial > Soil > Boreal...
AAAGCCGCGGGACCCTTCTCGCGATCCTCTTTTTCGTCGTGATGTTCGTGATCTACACGAGCAACCATCCGGCGGGCTTCAGCGCCAATGTGGCGCAGACCGCCGCCAACAAGGGCGTACTGCTGGCCCTGGTGGCGATGGCCCAGACCTTCGTCGTCATCACCGCGGGCATCGATCTTTCCGTTGGCGCGGTGTTCGTTTTGACCAATTGTCTGGCCTCGTGGATCGTGGTCGGAACAGCAGCGACCGCCACGCTCGGCGTTCTGGGGGTTCTCCTCACCGGCCTCGCCTGTGGCGCGATCAACGGGCTCATCGTCATCTACGGGCGCCTGCAGCCGATTGTCGCCACCATCGCCAGCGGCGCGGTGTTCTTCGGCCTTGCCCTTCTATTGCGCCCGGTCCCGGGCGGCGATGTCTACGGGCCGTTGGCCGATGCGCTGACCGGGCGTATTTTCGGCGTCTTGCCCGCGAGCCTGGCGGCGCTCGTCGTCGTCGTTCTCCTTGTTTGGATCCCTTACAGTCGATCGGCGATCGGCCGGGCGGCTTATGCCGTCGGCTCCTCCGAGAGCGCGGCCTATATGTCGGGCGTCCCGGTCGATGCGGCAAAATTTTTCGTCTATGTGCTGTCCGGGCTGACGGCCGCGCTCGGCGGCCTGTTTCTTACCTTCGTCACTTATTCGGGCGAGGCCTCGGCCGCCAACGGCAACACCTACACGCTCTTCTCTATTGCAGCAGTCGTGCTTGGGGGCGTCTCGCTGTTCGGCGGATCGGGCAGCGCGATCGGCGCGATCTTCGGCGCGCTCATGTTTCGCACCATCGGCGATCTTCTGTTCGTCTTCAATTTCGACCCGCTGTGGCAGCCACTGTTCCAGGGTCTCGTGCTGCTCGCCGCGGTCTGCGTCGGCTCGGCGAAAGTGTTCCAGGTCCGCAACCGGCTGGAGCTTTTCCCGTGAGCGAAAACGCGGAGACAGGCTTTACCGATGCGCTCAAGCGGCGGATCGATCCGCCGGTCGCGATCGCTTTCGGCTGCATCATTCTGATGCTGTTTTTGGGCTCGCTCTATTCGCGCAGCTTTCTGTCGCCCGAATATCTTTTACAGCAATTGAAGGTCGCCTCGTTCCTTGGCGTCATCGCCACTGGCACGATGATCGTCATTCTGCTCGGGCAGATCGACCTCTCCATTCCCTGGGTCGTGGCGGTCGGCGGCATGATGTCGACGGCCGCGACCGGATGGGGTCCGGTCGGCGAAGCGATCGCCATTCCGTTTGGCGTCGCTTGCGGGGTGGCGCTCGGTCTCGTCAACGGTTTCGGCGTCGCTTACCTGCGCATTCCCTCAATGATCATCACGCTGGCGGTCAACGCGGTGGCGCAAGGGCTGATGGTGGCCCACACCGGCGGCTTCTCGCCGCAAGACTCCTCGTCGCCAGCGATGCGCACGCTCGCCACCGGCGAACTCTTGTTCGGCCTGCCGAACGCGCTCATCGTCTGGGCGGTCGTCGGCGCCGGCGCGATCTTCCTGCTCAATCGCACCACCTTCGGCCGCGCCGTTTACGGCATCGGCAATCGCGAGCGCGCCGCCTATCTCTCGGGCATCGACACGCAGCGGGTGGTGCTGATCGCGTTTGCGCTCGCGGGCGGTCTCTCCGCCTTCGGCGGTGTGCTGCTCGCCGGCTACGCCAGCAAGGCCGCGCAGGCGATGGGCGACGCGTACCTATTGCCGGCGATCGCCGCCGTCGTGCTCGGCGGCGCGTCTATCCTCGGTGGACGCGGCAATTATCTCGGCACGGTCGCCGGCGTGGTCCTAATCACCCTGCTGCAGTCCATTTTGTCGGTGGTGCAGATGCCGGAGGCGGGGCGGCAGATCATCTACGGCGTCGTCATCGTCGCGATGCTCCTGCTTTACGGGCGCGAGGGCAGGGCGCGATAGGCCGAGCAAAACCGGATTGACGCTTGGCGCCTTGCGTCCCGCCCTTGGCGCAGCGCATATCTCGCATCGCGATAAGTTCGCCATTTGCCGTCGAGTGCCGAAGCATGAGTTTTCTGGACGACCTCGCGTTCGGACCCAGCGGCGGTCGAAAGGCGTGGGTAAGAGGCCTCTTGATCGCGCTCGCCGCTCTCGCGGCGGTTGCCGCTCTCCTTTATTACACTGTCTCTGGCGACTACGCGTTCCTAAGAGGTTCCGTCCTGACAGGGTCATCGACTGGAGCCTACCACGCGCTGGGCGATCGGCTGGCTGCGCGCGCGCTCAAGAAGAACGGCCACCTGAAGGTCGTCTCCACAGCGGGGTCGGTCGAAAACATTGCAGGCCTCGTCGGCCAAAATGGGCGCTGCGTTCCCGCCTTCGCTTTCGTGCAGGATGGCGTTCCGGCGCCCGCCGACGCCGGCTTGACGACTCTTGGACGGCTCCCGCAGCCAGAGACGCTGTTTTTGCTCGCCCGGCGCGGGCGACCAATCAACACCTTCAACGACCTTAAGGGCAACTCGGTTGGGATCGGTCCGGAAGGATCGGGCACGGCTTATCTCATGCAGCAATTGCTGGAGAATTCCGACCTCAGCGGGCTCGATCTGAGACCGTCGAATCACGATGTCGAAGCGCAAGCAGGACTTGTGCGCGACGGTCAGCTCGACCTCGCGGCCTTCGTCATGAACGAGAACGCGGAGTTGGTCCGCACGCTCATGAACAAGTACGACCTCGACATCGTCGCTCCCGCGGACATCGAAGGATTGGTGGCGCGAGACAAGTGGTTACGCCTGGGCCGAATTCCTGCTGGCTATTACGACATCGCCAAACCGATCCCGGCAACCGACAAGCTCGTCGCGCAGGTCGATACGCTCGTCATGACCAACGGTTGCGTGCATCGCGCCGAGCGAGTCGCTTTCCTGATGCTGCTCAGCGAGGAATTTCCCAATTTCGTTCACGTGAACCCGCCGCCCTCGGCGAAGTCGCAAGACAGCGCGCCCTTGGCCGACGAAGCACGTGAGTTCTTCGCCAGCGGCGAGCCCGAGATCGCGGACAAATATTTCCCTTGGCTCGTGAACCTGATGTCGCCCGCCTACTGGATCTATTTGGTGATGGCGGCCACGGTCCTTTTGAACGGGGCAGGCGTCTACAGCCGCTTCAGGCTCTGGCGCATCGACGCCAACCGGGCGCTGCTGGAGGCCCGGCTCAAGGCGCTAGCATATCCCGGTCTTAGCGAGCAGCAAATCAAGGCACGCGCGCACTCCGGTATCACGCGAGAGCAAATCAAGGGGCTCCCGCCAGAGACCATCATCCAGACGCCGCAGGATCGAAAGGCGGCGGAAGACCTCATGAAGGACTTTGACGCGCTTCGCCGTCGCTGTGAGGAGCAGCTGAGCTCATACGTCACCCCGATGGGTTCGGAGATGTACTATCGATACCAGGAGTGGCTGATCGACGAAGCTAAAGCCGTGCTTGCGGCCCTGCTGCGCTCGCGCCAGCAGTGACGGCGCGCGCTGGGTTGCTGGGCCGGCATTAGGCGGCGGCGGCTTCGGCAACCGCTCTTTCGTGGCCATGGTGCGCACCGGGGCATGTCTTCATCCGCTCGCGCAAATCCGCGATCAGCCACCGTCCCGCTCGGCCCGGCAGGCGTCCGCGCTCATGCACGACGTAAAGCGGCAGCGCGACTTCTTCCTGGTTGGCGATTCTGAGTCTCTTAAGCCGGCCGGCCTCGACGTGTTCGGAGACCATATGGCTCGGCATGTTGCACCAACCGAAGCCGGCCAGCAGGAAATCGAGGCGGGTGGCGAGGTCCGCAAATCGCCAGATCTGACGGCTGACAATCCCGCCTGACAGGTTCTGGGTGAGCGGCGTGCGGTCGGTCAGCACCAGCTGCACGTGCGGCTCGAGCGCTTCACGCGCGAGCGGCTGGGGCAGGGCGGCGAGGGGATGGCCGGCCGCGACTACCGGCCACATCGCTATGCGCGTCATGAATTCGCTTACGAGATCGGAGGGGCTCGACGGAGTGAGCGTATAAATCGCAAGCCGGGCCGCGCCGTCGCGCAGGCGCTGTTCTGCGCCGCCCAGCGCCTCCGTAAAGACGGACGCGGGCAGAGGAGGGAAGGCGACCCGCACCGCCTTCAGGCTCTCCATCAGAAGCGGAATCGGCAACATCGAGTCGACCGCGAGCGTAAGTTCCGGCTCGACGTCCTCCGCCATACTTTGCGCTCGAGCGCGGATGGCCCGCGCCCCTGCGATCAGCGCGCGGGCGTCGCCGACCAACGCCTGCCCGGCGTCGGTCAGCCTGGGGGTCTTGCCGGAGCGATCGAACAGGGTGACGCCAAGCGTCGTCTCGAGCGTCTGAATCGACTGGCTGATCGCCGACTGCACCCGGCCGAGCTTTCGCGCAGCGGCCGAAAAGCTGCCAGCGTCGGCGACGGCGACGAGAACGCGCATTTGGTCGAGCGTCAGCGAGTCGATCATCCATCACCTCCAGAGATGGATACTAGCATAATTTTGCCAATTGCAACGATCTGGCCGAGCGACGACATTCGTTTGCAATGCAACAATTCAAGGGCGGCACGTATGACAATCCACGTTCCTGAGCACAAGGCCTTAGAGTCGACGTCGCTGGCGCAGCTATTTACCGCCGCACGTACGCACAATGTGTTTCGCGACAAGCCGGTTTCGGACGAACTGCTCGAGAAGGCGATCGAACTGGCCAAGATGGGGCCGACCAGCGCCAATCAATCGCCGATGCGCGTCATTTTCCTGCGATCGGCGGAGGCGAAGGAGCGGCTTCGGCCAGCCCTGTCTCCAGGTAATCTGGACAAGACGATGAGCGCGCCAGTCGTCGCGATCACAGCCTATGACGAACAGTTCTATGAGCATTTGCCGTTTCTATTCCCGCACGCCGACGCCAAGCCATGGTTCTCCAGCGATCCCGTGAAGGCCGCGCGCAGCGCGTTCCAGAACGGAACATTGCAGGTTGCCTATCTCATCGTCGCGTTGCGCGCGGTCGGTCTCGACACCGGACCGATGACGGGCTTCGACAATGCCAAGGTCGACGCCGAATTCTTCCCCGAGGGGCGCGTCAAGTCGAACGTCTTGATCAATATTGGCTATGGCGACCACGAGAAGCTGTTCCCGCGCAGCCCGCGATTCTCTTTCGACCAGATGGCGACGATTCTTTGACCTGTTAGTTCTGGTGCGCAAGGCTGAGGAGGCTTGAATGACCAAGGTGCTCGTTCTCTATTATTCCAGTTTCGGCCACATCGAGCAGATGGCCCACGCGGTCGCGGAAGGGGCGCGCGCCACGGGCGCTACGGTCGACGTCAAGCGAGTGCCGGAAAACGTCCCCCAAGACGTCGCCAAAGCCTTCCATTTCAAGCTTGATCAGCCGGCGCCGATCGCGACGCCTGCCGAGCTTGCGAACTATGACGCGATTATTGTCGGCGCGCCGACCCGCTTTGGCCGCATGCCCTCGGCAATGGGCAGCTTCTGGGAGCAGGCGGGTCAATTGTGGATGAGCGGCGCACTGCATGGGAAAGTCGGCGGCGCCTTCACCTCGAGCGCGACGCAACACGGCGGCAACGAGACGACCCTTTTCTCGATCATCGCCAACCTGATGCACTTCGGCTTGGTGATTGTCGGCCTGCCGTACAGCCATGCCGGGCAGATGACGCTCGACGAGATCGTCGGCGGCGCGCCCTATGGCGCAACCACGATCGCCGGCGCGCAGGGCCAACGTCACCCGACCAAGATCGAACTCGACGGCGCGCGGCATCAGGGCGAGTTGATCGCCAAAACCGCCGCCAAGCTCTCGGCTTAGTCCCGACGCGGCGGCCGCGGGCATAGGTCGGGCAAAAGTAAATCCTCAATCCGAAAGGCGAACAATATGAGCGACGTTGTTTCTAAGCCCGCGATTCCGATCGTGGGCTCAATATTGCGAGCGCCCGAGATGCTCTCCGTGCTGCGCATCCTGACGGGCCTTCTGTTCCTCGAGCATGGAACCGGCAAGCTCCTGGGCTTTCCTGCGGGCCTGCCGTTCATCGACCAGATGCCAGCGGGATTGCTCTACTTCACAGGAACCATGGAGCTCATCGGCGGTTTTCTGATCACGATCGGCCTTTTCACGCGTCCAGTCGCCTTCATCCTCTCGGGCTTTATGGCTGTTGGCTATTTCCTCGTGCACTTCCCGCAGAGCTTCTTCCCCGCCAAGAACTATGGCGAGGCGGCGGTGCTGTTCTGCTTCGTATTTCTCTACCTTGCCGCCGTCGGCTCCGGGCCTTGGGCGGTGCGGAGAGACTGAGAGAGCAGCGGGAGGCCGCGGCAGGACTTGACGCTGCCCACGCAGGTGCGCCATGTGTGACAGGATTCGTGAGCTGCTAATCCGCAACCTTCAGGAAGTCTTCGGCGAAGGGGACGCCGACCGGCGCCGCGTGACCATCGAGGAACTCTACACCGATGACTGCATCCTCGACGCGCCTCTCGGGGTTTTTGTCGGGCGGGACGCCTTGGACAGTTCGCGGGAGACCTGCGCTCGACTCATCCTCATTTCGTCTATACGCCACACGGCGAGCCGCAGGCGCTCCACAACGCCGGCCGTCTGTCGTGGGGCTCCGGTCCGCGCGGAGCGGCGCCGGATTATACTGGCCTAGACGTGATAATCGTGCGCGGCGACAAAATCGCAGCGCTCTATATATTCCTCGACTCTATGCCGTCGTCGTCGGCGCGCTGATCTGCTCGGGCTGTTCACGCCCTCGTCACACTTAACCTTTCCGGATTTCCGAAGTAGGTGCCGCATATCTGGCAACGCCAGATGTGCGCAAACCCAGATGCAGAAGGCTCTAACTGCGCGCGAGGACTTCGACGGCGCGATCGAGCTGCGGGTCGCGGCCCGCGGCGTAGCGCCAATCGAATGGGACTTCGATCGTCGGAGTAACTCCGACCCCTTCGAGGCGCTGGCCGTCCACCAGCACGTCCTCGACCGCAAGCAAGAGCAGGCCGTCGTCGCCGATCAGGAACGCCGTGGCCGCCAGCACCGCGCCTTCAGTGCGATGGCCGATGAGCTCGCCAAGCCCATATTCCTTGAACCCGTAAGCGAGCACTTCCTTGCCGCTGCGGGTGCCTTCGTTGATCAGCGCGGCCACCGGCTTGCGCCATTTGACGTCGACGACGCCGGTCTCGCCGTTGCGACCCTTGATCTGCATCGTGGGCGCGCGCGGATTGAACAGGTCAAGATATTGCGGTTGCGCCCCGCCCCAGCCGCCGCGCAGATCCCAGACAAGCGCGTCCGCGTCCTTGAGCGGGCCGTCGGAGATCAAGTCCTCGAGCGCGGACTGAATCCTGCGGCTCGCGTACGACCAGACATGCACGTATCCGATTTTGGCCTTGTCCGTAGCGATGACCCGCGCGCTCTCTTTGAGGCCGCGTAGGAACATCTCGTTTGGGTGAAGGTCGGCCGGCGAGACGTTGATCGTGATCGGCGCGGCGCGGGAGGCGCGGCGGATCTGAAGCGAGACGGGCGATCCGACCTTGCGGCGGAAGGAGCCGACTGGCCGGAACGCGCGATCGTCTACCGACACGATCTCGTCGCCGAGCAGAAGGCCGGCTTGGTGCGCGGGCGCGCCCTCGATCGCCCCGGTTACGAAGGTGCGGCCCTGATCGTCGGCGTTAGTGAAGACGCCAATTCCCGGATAGGACACGTCCCCCCTTGGGAACACTCGCTCAAGCCCGCGATGCTCGAGCGCGCCCACGAAAATATCGGCAAGCTGATAGTAAGCCGGATCCTCCGGGGTGTAGAAATGGGTGTGGGAGGCGCCGAGCTTCGCCAGCATTGTATTGACTACAGCCGCCGCCTCTTCTCGCGAGCGCGAGGACGCCGCGTCAGGGCGGAAGCGGAGGCGTTGATCCTGCCAGTCGAGGCCATTGAAATGGGGATCGTAGAAGCGGTCGCGCACCAGTTCCCAAACCTGATCGAAGTCCGCTTGATTTGACCCCGCTGGCGTCTCGTCGGGCTGGCTTGGGGCCTGAGCGCTCGCGGGCCACGCGCCGATCGCAGCCGTCGCTGCGAGAGCCAATATCCCCCTGCGTGTCGCCTTCATCCGATTCATGATCCTCCGGCTGGTTGGAACGGCGAACGGCCGTGCCTCGATCGCCCTTACAGCTCGTTAGCGTCCAATCCCGGCTCATCTGTGGTTGTCTAAGGCGCTTTCGCGGCGCCGTTTGAGCGCGGCGCGGGCCGACCGCGCTCGACAGAGCAGGATTTTGCTCGCTCTGCTTATTATGACACTCGAAAGGGGTTGACGCGCAGGAGCCGCTTGAATATGTATCGGGCGCTTTCGGCAGGCTGTAGAGCTCAGCTGTATCGGACGACGCGTCGGATACCTAACGGCTCTAAACGCTGACGATCCTACCGATGACGAGCCATACCGGCCCTTAGGGGCCGGTTCTGTTTCGCACGATCGCGGGCCTAGCGGGCTGTGATCCTCTGCTTTTAGCGGCGCCCAAAGCCCCATGCGGGTTTTAAGGGCGCTGTTGGTTTCGCACGTTGCCTTGCTGGCTTCGCGCGAAGGTCGAACGGCTGGAATGGATTTTCAGTTCGGTTAGCGCCGAACGTCTTGGGAACTGAAGCTTAGGGCCGACATGCCGACGATTAGCCAATTGATCCGCAAGCCGCGGCAACCGAAGACCTACCGCGAGAAGGCGCGCCATTTGCAGGCGAGCCCGCAAAAGCGCGGGGTCTGCACGCGCGTCTATACGACGACGCCGAAGAAGCCGAATTCTGCTTTGCGCAAGGTCGCCAAGGTGCGGCTGACCAACGGCTTCGAGGTCATTGGCTATATCCCCGGCGAGGGCCACAACCTGCAGGAGCATTCGGTGGTCATGATCCGCGGCGGCCGCGTCAAGGATCTGCCCGGCGTGCGCTACCACATTCTGCGTGGCGTGCTGGACACCCAGGGCGTGAAGGACAGGAAGCAGCGCCGCTCGAAATATGGCGCCAAGCGTCCGAAGTGACCCTGAGCGAAAGCGAAGGGTCATCCCCGAACGGAGCGACGCGATGATCCAGAGATCTTCGGATCCAGAGATCTCGCAGAAGGTTTTTATTCAGGGCCGCGTCAAATCGGCCAAGACGAAGAGAGAGATTAGGCGATGTCACGCCGACACAGCGCTGAGAAACGCGACATCATTCCGGACGCCAAGTATGGCGACGTGGTGGTGGCGAAGTTCATGAACACGATCATGTATGAGGGCAAGAAGTCGGTCGCCGATCGATCGTCTATGGCGCGTTGGATGGCGTCGAGGCCAAGGCCAAGACCGACCCGCTCGCCGTCTTCAAGCAGGCGCTGGAGAACGTCGCGCCCTCGGTCGAGGTTCGGTCGCGCCGGGTCGGCGGCGCGACCTACCAGGTCCCGGTCGAAGTGCGCACCGATCGCCGGCAGGCGCTAGCCATCCGCTGGATCATCACCGCGGCGCGCGACCGCAACGACAAGACTATGGTCGACCGACTGTCGGCAGAACTGCTTGACGCCTCGAACAATCGCGGCGCTGCAGTGAAGAAGCGCGAGGACACCCACCGGATGGCGGAAGCCAACCGCGCCTTCGCCCACTACCGCTGGTAAGCGGCGGTCGGCCAGGGAATCGGGATTAAGGATCATGGCGCGCAGCCACGCTATCGAGGACTATCGTAATTTCGGCATCATGGCTCACATTGATGCCGGAAAGACGACGACCACCGAGCGCATCCTCTATTATTCCGGCAAGTCGCATAAGATCGGCGAAGTGCACGACGGCGCTGCGACCATGGACTGGATGGAGCAGGAGCAGGAGCGCGGCATTACGATCACCTCAGCCGCGACGACCACCTTCTGGCAAGACAAGCGCCTCAACATCATCGACACGCCTGGCCACGTGGACTTCACCATTGAAGTCGAGCGGTCGCTTCGCGTGCTCGACGGCGCGGTATGCGTGCTCGACGGCAATCAGGGCGTTGAGCCGCAAACAGAGACCGTCTGGCGTCAGGCCGACAAATATAACGTGCCGCGCATCGTGTTCGTCAACAAGATGGACAAGATCGGCGCTGACTTTTCCCGTTGTGTCGAAGAGATCAACACCAAGGTCGGCGGCCATCCGATCTGCATCCAGCTGCCGATTGGCTCCGAGTCGAACTTCAAGGGCGTCATCGACCTTCTGCGCATGAAGGCGGTCGTCTGGGAGGACGAAGGTCTCGGCGCCAAGTATCACGACGAAGAGATTCCGGCCGACCTCAAGGCGAGGGCGGACGAGTACCGTCATATCCTGATCGAAGCTGCGGTCGAGATGGACGACGATGTCATGAGCGCCTATCTCGACGGGCAGGAGCCCAACATTGACGCCCTGAAACGCTGCATCCGCAAGGCGGTGAAGCAGATTTCGTTTGTGCCGGTCCTTTGCGGTTCGGCCTTCAAAAACAAGGGCGTACAGCCGCTGCTCGACGCGGTTGTCGACTATCTGCCTTCGCCCGTCGATCGAGGCGGCATCAAGGGCCACGATGTCGACACGGGCAGGGAAGTCGTTCGCATGCCGAACGATAATGAGCCCTTCTCGATGCTCGGCTTCAAGATCATGGACGACCCCTTCGTCGGCACGATCACCTTCTGCCGTGTCTATTCAGGCAAGATCGAGTCGGGCACGACGGTTCTCAACTCGACCAAGGACAAGAAAGAGCGCGTTGGCCGCATGCTGCTCATGCATGCCAACAACCGCGAGGACATCAAAGAGGCCTTCGCCGGCGACATTGTCGCGCTTGCGGGGCTCAAGGATACACGCACAGGCGACACACTCTGCGATCTGCAAAAGCCGGTAATCCTTGAGAAGATGGAGTTCCCGGAGCCGGTCATCGAGATCGCAATCGAGCCAAAGTCTAAGGCTGACCAGGAGAAGCTCGGCGTTGCCCTAGCGAAGCTTGCAGCCGAGGATCCGTCCTTCCGCGTCTCGACCGATCAGGAATCCGGCCAGACCATTCTGAAGGGAATGGGCGAACTTCACCTCGACATCAAGGTCGACATCCTGAAGCGCACCTACAAGGTCGATGCGAGCATCGGCGCGCCGCAGGTCGCGTATCGCGAGAGGCTGACGAAGAAGACCGAAATCAACTACACCCACAAGAAGCAGACGGGTGGTACGGGTCAGTTCGCCAAGGTCGTTCTGGTGTTCGAGCCGGCGGAAGCAGGCGCCGGGTCTTCGTTCGAATCCAAGATCATCGGTGGCGCGGTGCCGAAGGAATATATCCCCGGCGTGGAAAAAGGCATCAACAGCGTCATGGGGTCAGGCGTCCTGGCCGGCTTCCCGGTTGTCGATGTCAAGGCGACGTTGATCGACGGCGCGTATCACGACGTCGATTCCTCAGCGCTCGCGTTCGAAATCGCGTCCCGCGCGGCATTCCGCGAGGGCCTGCAGAAGGGCGGGTCGGTTCTGCTCGAGCCGATCATGAAGGTCGAGGTCGTTACACCCGAGGAGCATACCGGCTTCGTGATGGGCGATCTTCTATCGCGGCGGGGTCACGTGCAGGGTCAGGACATGCGCGCCAACGCCGTGGTCATCAACGCCATGGTGCCGCTGTCCAACATGTTCGGCTATGTCAACCAGTTGCGCTCCGGCACCCAGGGCCGAGCCAACTTCACCATGCAGTTCGACCACTATGAGCAGGTCCCGGCGAATATCGCGACCGAGATCGTTGAGAAATTCAAGTGAGGCGGCGATCCGCCTCTTGAGAATGATGGGCCACGAGAAGGAGTCCGGCTATGGCCAAGGAAAAGTTTGCGCGTAACAAGCCCCACTGCAACATTGGCACGATCGGCCATGTCGACCATGGCAAGACGTCGTTGACGGCCGCGATCACCAAGGTTCTCGCGGAGACGGGCGGCGCGACCTTTACCGCGTATGACCAGATCGATAAGGCGCCAGAAGAGAAGGCCCGCGGCATCACGATCTCGACAGCGCATGTCGAGTACGAGACGAAGAAGCGGCACTACGCGCATGTCGACTGCCCCGGCCACGCCGACTACGTGAAGAACATGATCACCGGCGCCGCGCAGATGGACGGCGCGATTCTCGTGGTCTCGGCTGCTGACGGCCCGATGCCGCAGACTCGCGAGCACATCCTGCTGGCTCGTCAGGTCGGCGTTCCGGCGCTCGTCGTCTATCTCAACAAGGTCGACATGGTCGACGATCCGGAGCTGCTCGAACTGGTCGAGCTCGAGGTGCGCGAGCTTCTGTCGCGCTACGAGTTCCCGGGCGACGACATTCCGATCGTCAAGGGCTCGGCGTTGATGGCGCTCGAAGGCAAATCGGCTGAGATGGGGCACGATTCGATCCTCAAGCTGATGGACGCTGTCGACGCCTACATCCCGCAGCCAGAGCGTCCGAAGGATCAGCCGTTCCTGATGCCCGTCGAAGACGTGTTCTCCATCTCGGGTCGCGGCACCGTCGTGACCGGACGCATCGAACGCGGCATTATCAAGGTCGGTGAGGAAGTCGAGATCGTTGGCCTGCGCGCGACGACGAAGACGACGGTCACCGGCGTCGAAATGTTCCGCAAGCTGCTCGATCAGGGCGAGGCGGGGGATAACGTCGGCTGCCTGCTGCGCGGCACGAAGCGCGAAGAGGTCGAGCGCGGCCAAGTGCTGTGCAAGCCCGGTTCGGTCAAGCCGCACACCAAGTTCAAGGCCGAGGCCTACATCCTCACCAAGGAAGAGGGTGGCCGTCACACGCCGTTCTTCACCAACTACCGACCGCAATTCTATTTCCGCACGACCGATGTGACCGGCATCGTCGAATTGCCGCAAGGCACGGAAATGGTGATGCCGGGCGACAACGTGACGATCGACGTCTCGCTCATCGTTCCGATCGCGATGGAGGAGAAGCTGCGCTTCGCCATCCGCGAGGGCGGTCGCACCGTCGGCTCGGGCGTCGTCGTTTCGATAACCGAATGAGACGTTGCGGCGCGGCAAGCGCTTCGCCGCTCGGGCCGGCAGGGATTTGACACATGAACACGCAAAACATCCGTATCCGTCTGAAGGCGTTCGATCACCGCGTGCTCGACGCCTCGACGAAGGAGATCGTGTCGACGGCCAAGCGCACCGGCGCTCGGGTCCGAGGTCCGATTCCCCTGCCGACCCGGATCGAGAAGTTCACTGTCAACCGCTCTCCGCACGTCGACAAGAAGTCGCGCGAGCAGTTCGAAATTCGCACCCACAAGCGGGTGCTCGACATCGTCGACCCGACGCCGCAGACGGTCGATGCGCTGATGAAGCTCGATCTCGCCGCCGGCGTCGACGTCGAAATCAAGCTGTAAGGGGATTTGGCGAGCGTCTTTGAATGGTTCTCTTCAAAAGGCGCTCACGAAGGACAAACGCCAATGCGTTCAGGCATCATAGCAAAGAAGCTGGGCATGTCCCGCGT
>Ga0209624_10002548_pt1 | contig 13392 bp, 10 predicted proteins | sample JacPinW_OM2H0_O1_FD_188565 | JGI IMG/M metagenome (GOLD analysis project Ga0209624, IMG submission 188565) | Forest soil microbial communities from Algoma, Ontario, Canada - Jack Pine, Ontario site 1_JW_OM2H0_O1 (SPAdes) (version 2) | ecosystem: Environmental > Terrestrial > Soil > Boreal...
CGACGGCGTTCTTGCCGGCGTGGCGTTCTTCGTTAGCGAAGGTCACGAGCAAGATCGAGTTGGCCGTGGCGACACCCACGCTCATGATCGCGCCCATCAGCGACGGGACACTCAGCGTGGTGCGGGTCAGGAACAGCATCCAAATGATGCCGCACAGCGCGCCGGGCAGCGCCATGATGATGATGAAGGGGTCGAGCCACGACTGGAAGTTAACCACCACCAGCAGGTAAACAAGAGCAATCGAAAACGCAAGACCGGCAATCAGGCCAACGTAGGAGGACTGCATTGTCTCAATCTGTCCGCGAACTCGCACGAAGGTTCCGCGGGGAATCGTCTTCTCGTTGTCGGCGATGATCTTATTGATCGCCTTACTGACAGTTCCAAGATCGCTGCCTTGCACCGCTCCGTAGATATCAAGCACTCGCCGAATGTTGTAATGATTGACCACCTCCATCTCACTGCTTCGGCTGATATTCGCTACGTCCGCGAGGATCTCCGGTTGCCTGGCGGTCGGTGAGGAGAGCGGTACGTTTTGCAGGTCGTTCATCGACTGTATGTCGTACTGCGGGGCCTGGGCCACGATGTTGTAGGTAACCCCGTTTTTGTAGTTGAGGAAGAACAACGGGGAAAGCTGCGAACTGCCGCTTAGAAGGTTCTGCAGGCTGCCGCCGACGTCACGCAGCGCGTAGCCGCCTTGTGCGGCCTTAGTGCGATCCACATCGACCGTAAGCACAGGATAGTCGTCAGGCTGCTGAATACGAAGATCGACCAGACCGGGCACATGCCGCATCTGCTCGAGCACGTTATTGGCGATCTTGCGGGTCCCGGCAAGATCAGCGCTCTCAAACTGCACGTCGATGGGCGAAGGCAGTCCGAAGTTCAAAATCTGCGTCACGATGTCGGACGGCAAAAAGTAAAAGGTAACGCCAGGGAAATCGCGCGGAAGGTTTTCGCGCAAAGCAGCAATGTACTCCGCGGTCGGGCGGTGTTCGTGCTTGAGAGACACAAGAATATCGGCATCACCCGCGCCGATCACGCCGGACGTCGCATGTTGTGTGTTCAGCGTGCTGTAAGGTAGGCCAATGTTATCTAGGATGTTGTCGACCTCACCCGGTGCAACGGTCTTGTGGATGGTTTGCTCCACAAGATCGCATAGCTTGGCAGTCTCTTCGATGCGAGTTCCACTCTTAGCACGGAGATGCAGAATGAATGATCCTGTATCGCTGCTCGGGAAGAAATTTCTACCCAGAAACGGCACCAGCAGGAAGCAGCAGAGACAGGCCGCCAGGAAAACAGGAATGAAGACTGCCCTGATCGACACCAGACGCTCAAGAAGTCTCTCGTACGCTGCTCGAACTCTCTCGAAGTAATGCTCGAACCGCCGCTGAAAGCGCGCAAGCGGATTCGAAGACGGAACTGCGTGTGGGTCATGCGGCTTCAACAGAAACATCGCCAGTGTAGGCACAAGAGTCCGCGACAGAATATAAGACGCAAGCATCGCGAAGACCACAGCCTCCGCCAGCGGCACAAAAAGATATCGCGAAACCCCTGAAAGGAAGAACATCGGCAGGAAGACGATGCAGATGCACAGCGTCGAAACCAGCGCCGGCACCGCGATCTGCTGCGCGCCATCAAGAATCGCCTGCAGCAACGGCTTCCCCTCTTCCAGGTTGCGATTGACGTTTTCAATCTCAACCGTCGCGTCATCCACCAGGATGCCGACCGCGAGAGCGAGTCCGCCCAGCGTCATGATGTTGATCGTCTGCCCAATAAGCCCCAGCACAATGATCGACGTCAGGATCGACAGCGGAATGGAAACTGCGATGATAATCGTGCTCCGCCAGCTTCCTAGAAACAGCAGAATCATCAGGCCGGTAAGCACTGCGGCGATGATCGCCTCCCGCACAACGCCCACAATGGAAGCGCGCACAAAGACAGATTGATCGCCGATCAGTTTGATCTGAAGCTCAGGCGGTAGCGTCGACTTGATTCGTGGAAGCAGCTTGCGAATGCCGCTCACAACCGAAAGCGTCGAAGCGTTGCCAGACTTGAGCACCACCAGCATCACGCCGCGGTGTCCATCCTGATGGACAATGTTCGTCTGCGGAATACTGCCGTCGCTCACCGTTGCAACGTCGTGCATGTAGATCGTGGTGCCGTTGACCTGGCGTAGCGGCAGGTCGGCAATTCCAGCCAGCGTGATCGGTGAAGAGTTAATGTGAATGTCGTACTCATCCGTCCCGATCTTTGCGGTGCCTCCCGGCAGTACAAGATTCTGGGCGTTCATCGCATTCAACACATCGATGGGCGAAAGTCCTTTTGCCTGCAGCAGCTTCGGATCCATAAAGATCATGATGGATCGCTGTTTGCCACCGTAAACGTTAGGAACCACCGCACCAGGAATTGTTACCAGCTGGGGCCGGATGAAGTTCAGGCCCATGTCGTTCAGTTGTTGCTCGGACAGCCCTCTCCCTGAGAGGCCCAGTTGCACAATAGGAACCGTTGACGCGCTGAAGTCGATAATCTGCGGTGGCAGAATGCCGGGCGGAAGACTCTTCACGATGAACTGCGACGCGGACGACACCTGGGCATTCGCGGTATCTAGGCTTGCCCCGGGTTGCAGGTAGACTTTGATGATCGCCTGCCCAGCGATTGTCATCGACTCCGTGTGCTCGATGTTGTCGACCAGTGTCGTCAGCACCTTTTCATACGGAGTCGTCAACCGTCCTTCGAGCTCCTCCGGATTCAGCCCTGTGTACTGCCATGCAATCGAGATGACAGGAATGTCGATGCTCGGAAAGATGTCAGTGGGAGTGCGCGAGATCACCACTGGTGCGCCAATGAGAATGAGAATCGCCAGCACGATGAACGTGTAGGGACGACTCAGCGCAACTTTGACGATCCACATGCGACAAATCCTCTTTCTGGGCCGGAGCTATGTATAGAGTAAGACATTTCCCGATACATAAAGGTTTGTCAGGTATTTCCGGGACTAGCCATCGGAAAAACCGATACACTAGTTCTGCAGCACGAAACACGAACTCCATGGAACTTCGACACCTCCGTTATTTCTGCGCCGTGGCCGACCATGGCAGTCTCAGTGAAGCCGGGCGGCAGCTTCATGTCTCCCAGTCAGCTATCAGCGAGCAGATCGCAGACCTCGAGCACGAAGTCGGTGGGGCTCTCTTAAATCGCAGCTCCGGACGCGCCAGACTTACGCCCCACGGTCAACTCTTTCTCGCCGAGGCGCGCAAGACCCTCCTCGCCGCAGATCGCGCCATCGAGATCACCAACCGCTCGCTTCTTGGACAGGTCGGGTCGCTCAACATCGGCTTCTTCCTGTGGGGCGCCGGCGGCTTCTTTGCGCGCATCATCCGCGAGTACCGCAAACTCCACCCTGACATTAAACTCTCTCTCTACGAAATGCGCACGCCGGAGCAGATGGAGGCGCTAGCCAGCGGCAAGATCGACGTGGCCTTCGCCCGCCCGCTGGAGCCGCCCTTCGACCGCACCCTCCGCGCCGAGCTCCTCTATCGCGATCCCGTCGTCGTCGTCCTGCCGCGCGACCATCCACTAGCCGGAAAGCCTATCTCCATCGAAGCATTGACTGCCGAACGCTTCGTCCTATGCGATCGTCAGATGACGCCGGGACTCTTCGACGGCATTGTTGCGCTCTGCTCCGCGGCAGGCTTTTCGCCGAATATCGTGAACACCTCTGCGAATTGGGCAGGTGTCCTCACGCTGGTCGAATCCGGTGAGGGAGTTGCACTTGTTCCCTCTGGCGTCCGATATCTCCGAACCGCCGGGGTCGTTTTTTCGCCTCTGGTTCCGCAGAAACTCCACATGGGTCTGGCGGTCGCGTGGAACCCGGACAACGAGAGTCCAGTGCTGAAGGATTTTTTGCGTCTGGTCCGCGAAAATAAGGACCGCATCCAGCGCACCAACGGCAACTAGCCAGTTGTTAGCCGATCGATTGTTTCCCAACCCCACGAAAGTAGTATTTAATGCTCTGCATGAACAGGCCTTGCTTTCTCGTCATCGACCGTGAATTTCCAGGCAGCATCTCGACCCGCAAACTCGTCATCGAGACCGCAAAGTTCAACGTGCTCACCGCGTACAGCGGGCAGGAGGCGCTGGAAGTCTTGTCAAGATTTCCAGCGGTCAGTGGGGTTGTTCTCGATGGAGGCATCGACGACATCCCCTGCACCGAAGTGGTCAAACGGATGAAATCTCTTCATACCTCTTTGCCGATCGTCGTTATTGAAACGCCAGGCTTTGAGGACTGTCCCGGGGCGGACTTCCAGCTTCGATCCTTCGATCCCGCCAGACTGTTGGAGACGCTCCGCAGCTTGAAGCCGGAAGCCTCCGCAGCGATTGAAAAGCGCAACGAAGATCTTAGCCGAGGAAAAAGTTAGTTCTGCGTATAACGCAAGAAACCCCGTCTGCTGCGGCGATCCGCAGCAAGCGGGGCTTGCATTTCTTACTGAGCAGGCTTGCCCGCTTCGACGTCAATCGTAAACTTGACATCGTCGCCGAGCATCGCGGCTCCGAACTTCGAACCGAAGTTGAAGTCGCTTCGCTTCAGCGTTCCCGTTGCCGAGAAGCCCGTAACCAGCTTGCCGCCCTGGCCTTTCACCGGAGCGGTCGGGCCATCAACGGCCAGCGTGACGCTCTTCGTCACGCCCGCCAATGTCAGGTCTCCGGTCACCGTCAGCTTGCCCGCCGTGCCGCTCACAGAGGTCGACTTGAACGTCAGCGTTGGATACTGTGCGACGTTGAAGAAGTCCGGTGACTTCAGGTGTTTGTCGCGCGCATCGTTGTTCGTTGAAACGGTGTTCGCGTCAATCGTGGCCTCGACGCTCGATTTGGTCGGATCCCTGTCGTCCCACACCACAGTGCCGGTCACACCGCTAATCGAGCCGCGCACCGTGCTGACTCCCATATGTGCAATGGCGAAGTTAACCTGCGAATGGTTGTGGTCGATCGTCCAAGTGGAAGGTTGCGCCAGTGCGCTGGCTCCGGTCAGGAGCAGGGCTGCCAGGGTTGCGGTAAACGTGCGACGGTTCATCGGGTAGTCTCCTTATAAAACGTTGAGTGAAATATCCTGGTGGGTACGACCGGCGTAAGATGATTTGTGCCGGTCATCGTTACCTTTATTCAAGGCTGCTTTTGTCCCAAAAACTCTACGGCACCAAGCTCAGGCCAGATCGAACAATAATATCTCGCTGTTGCCTTTGCCCTTCGCAACGACGTCCAATTTCTCTTCCTGGTCGGCAGCCACTGCGTCTCCCGTGTGCAACTCCTTGCCATTTACGGTTACATCACCATCGACAACATGCAGCCAGGCATGCCGCTTGGCGCCCAGCGGATACGTCAGTTGTTTGCCCGGGGTAAGCTCCGCAACAGAGACCTTTGCATCCTGATTGATCGTCGCCGCTCCTGCAACTTTTTCCTGCGAAGCCAGCACCTTGAACTTATCCAGCTTCTCCGCCGCGTCGAACTTCAGCTGTTCATAAGCCGGCGTCGTTCCCCGGCTCTTCGGTTCAATCCAGATCTGGAAAAAATGTACTGGTTCCGTCTCCGATCCGTTGAACTCACTGTGCACGACACCACTGCCTGCCGACATCTTCTGAATCTCGTTCGGTCCGAGCACCTCAATGTGCCCCATGCTGTCCTTGTGGGCCAGCTTGCCTTTCAGAACGTAGCTCAGAATCTCCATGTCGCGGTGAGCGTGCGCTCCAAACCCGCGGCCTTCGGCTACTCGGTCCTCATTGATCACACGAAGTGAGCGATAGCCCATGTGCGCCGGGTCGTGGTAGTTGGCGAAGGAAAACGTGTGGTGCGAATCCAGCCAGCCGTGTTCGGCATGGCCTCTATCATTGCTCTTTCGTACTGTCAGCATAGTTTCTCCTTGCTTGGGCCGAGCGCTCAGGCCGAAGCGTCCTTCTTTGTCTCCCTGCTCTGTTCCAGGGTTGCAGTCTTCGCTGCCTGCCCTAGCTTCTTCAGTCCTTCGTACATCGTGTTGCGTTCTTCACTGCTGAGCGCTGCAGAGACCCTCTCCAGGTCAACTTCGTGCCGTGCATAAATCTCTTCAATAAAAGCCTTGCCGCAATCCGTGAGTTCGACGTACCGCAGCCGCCGGTCCGAGTTGCAGCTTCGCCGGTCGACCAGTCCACGTTTCTCCAGCCGGTCAATCGCCGAGGTCATCGAAGCGCTCGCGAGCAAAACCTTCTCACCAATCGCCGAGATCGGTAGCGGCCCCTTGTGCAACAAAACCTCCAGCACCATGAAATCGCTGAGCCCCAATCCCTGCGCCGTCAGGGAGCCTTCGATGTAATCCACTATTGCCCTATGGGCGCGAGCCAGAACCAGCCAGAGTCGGGGAGCCGAGATGTTTTGCTCTTTCGTCGTCATCCCAATCTCCCGAATCCTACGATATAAGATATCTCGATATCGAGATAAGATTCAAAAATCTAGCAACTATATGAAAATAATCGATCTTCCCCAGCGTAGTCGAGCCGGGGGGAGCGAAAGGAATCTGTTTCTTGACCTTCAGACCTGCCCCGGCTCACCCCGTGTGGTTCAGCCGCCCCGACATCCGCCCAGCCTCTTTCATCTGTTCCGTCATGTCGTTTCCCGCTGCAAAGTGCAGCACATTCGAGGGCAATACCACGAGCCCTGCAATCTGCAATGATGATTCGACAAAGACCTGAGCCTCCGTGGGGTCCTGCGACAGTCCATCCGGCCCGAAGGTCCACGCCTGCCTTCCGCTCAGGCGGCCTGGGTCGACTGCGCTTAGGAGTGCCAGTAACCCATTTAGTTCTGCGGCTTTGGGTCTCGGTGACTCCAGGCCCACAACGACGGTGTTGGCCCAGAGAAGATCAGTCTCCTGCAGCTTGCCATAGCCCTTGTGTGCCAATTCCGCCGTTCCGGGAGCCGCCAGCCGCCTGAGCCGGATGTTGGCCTCAGCCTCTACGGCACCCACGCCTACCGCGAGCGCCATTTGCTCGGTGCGCTCTGTATCAGCTTGAAAGATAACCAGTACGTTGCTCATTTTCCCCCATCTTAGTCGGTGTTCGAGCCTGATTTCTTACAGAAAAGTTTTGAGGTGGTGGAGTGGGCGTTTTTTCAGGGGTTTTTGCGAAATGTGTGATTTTTTGGATGGTAAAACGTGGTGAAGTTGTGGTGGTTTGGTGGTAATTCGTGGTGAGTTGACGGCCGCTTTGTGGAGGCTAAAAAAATGTCACTTCTCCCAACTTTATTTTTTGGTGATTCCCATTTTGGAAATCAGCTTTTTGTGTTGAGGGGCTTTCGGGCGAAGTAGTAGAGAGAGTAGGCGAGGACGGCGAACATGAGAACGCTGACCCAATCGTGATGGAGCGGGTTGTGCTCGCTGAAGCGAGGGATGGAGCGGTCGGCGGCGGCTTCGTAGAGTTTGATACAGACGCCGAGAAGACCGACGATGCCGCCTGCGGCGATGAGACCGGAGGCGTAGAGGCTGCCGGGGGAGATTTCTTCGGAGGCTAGTTCGTCTCCGGGGATGGCGTTGGCGAGGCGATGCTTTTCCATCGCGCGATCGACCATCCAGCGCATGACTCCGCCTACGAAGATGGCGAGGGTTGTTGCGATGCTGAGGTAGGCGCCTACTGCGAAGGTGAGGGAGCGGATGCCGAGGAGTTCAACGACGATGACGATGGCGACGCCGAGGAGAACAAGAGTCCACGGGAGTTTGCGGCTGAGGATTCCGTTGATGACGGTGGCCATGAGACGGCCTTGCGGGGCTGCGGCTTTTTCGCTGCCGATCCCTTGAATCCATTGGATCTCGATCTCGCCTGTGGCTGGGTTGTATAGGTATTTACCGTCGTCGAGGGTGGTGGAACCGATGGCGTTGAGAAGGATGTAGCTGCGGGTATTGTTCAGTTCTTCTTTACCTTGAGCATTGATGGAGCCGGAAGAACCCACGTCCCCAAGTGCGGGACCCTTCGACACGCTCAGGGCAGGCTGTGGGGCACCCGAATTTGTGGAGGATATGGCGAGGGTGATGTGATCTTGAGTGAAGTGGCCGTTATTCTGGACGCCGTCGGGGAGGTGGTCGAGGGAGAAGGCGATGGGTTTGGGAAGGCGCTGGAAGGTTTCGAGGCCCTTGTTCATCGCGTTGAGGGTGGCGCCGATGGAGAAGATGGAGACGATGACGCCGATCATGATGGCGATCTGCTGTTTCCATGGGGTGGCTCCGATGAGGTAGCCGGTTTTGAGGTCCTGTGAGGTGTCGCCTGCGTTGGAGGCGGCGATGCAGACGACTCCGCCGATGGTGATGGCGAGGGCTCCGAAGGCGGGGGCGGTCCAGCCTTTGACGAGGAAGATGGCAGCGGTGGCCATGAGGGTGGCGATGGTCATGCCGGAGACGGGCGAGGCGGAGCTGCCCACGATGCCGACGATGCGGGCGCTGACGGTGACGAAGAGGAAGCCAAAGACGACGACGAGGAGAGCGGCGGCTATGTTGGCGAGGAGGCCTACCTGAGCGCCGGGGATGGGTTTGAATTCGAGGAAGAGAACCATCAGGACGATGAGGAGGAGCGAGCCTCCGAAGACGACAGACGGGGGAAGGTCGTGCTCGATTCGTGAGGGTTGGGTTGCGGCTGACTTGCCAGTGCCGGTTTTCTTGAAGCCCTGGGTGAGAGCTCCGACGATGGTGGGGAGGGTTCTCAGTAGGGTGATGAGTCCGGCGGCGGCGACTGCGCCCGCTCCCATGGGGCGGACGTACGTGCGCCAGAGGTCAGAGGGGGACATCTGGGTGATGAGGACGGTGCCGGGGTAGAGCGGGGCGGAGAGATGCGACCCGAAGAAGTAGATGGCGGGCATGAGGACGAGCCAGGAGAAGACTCCGCCGGCGAGCATGATGGCGGCGACGCGGATGCCGATGATGTAGCCGACGCCGAGGTATTCGGGGGTGCAGTCGGCACGGATGGCGGCGCCTTTGAGGAGGTGCTGGGGGCCGAGGTCGGGCTGGTAGTCGGGCTGGGAGGGCCAGAGGGAGAAGAGATTGTCGTTCTGGAAGAGGGTGTAGAGGCCTCCGAGTCCGAGACCGAGGAAGACGCGAGAGGCGAAGGAGCCGCCTCGTTCGCCGGCCATGAGGACGTCGGCGCAGGCGGTGCCTTCGGGATAGACGAGGGTGCCGTGTTCTTCGACGATGAGCTGACGGCGCAGCGGAATCATGAAGAGGACGCCCAGCCAGCCTCCGAAGAGGGCGAGGGCGAAGATTCTTGATGCTTCGAGGTCAAATCCTAAGAAGATGAGCGCGGGGAGGGTGAAGATGACTCCGGAGGCGATGGACTGGCCGGCGTTTCCGGTGGACTGGACGATGTTGTTTTCGAGGATGCTGGCCTTGCCGAAGGCTCGGAGGATGGAGATGGAGAGGACGGAGATGGGGATGGAGGCGGCTACGGTGAGGCCGGCGCGGAGACCTACGTAGACGGTGACGGCTCCGAAGAGGACGCCGAAGAGGCCGCCGAGGATGAGGGCTCGGGCGGTGAGCTCGGGGCGGGTTTCGGTGGCGGGGACGAAGGGCTTGAAGATGGGCTTTGGAGGTGTGGTGGTTGCCATGGTGATGCTTCTCCCGCTTGGTTGGGCTGGATGTTTTCGGCTTCGATGGAGTGTATCAGCGGGGAGGATTCGACTGCAGATGGATTGGTATTCGGGAGTGCGGGAAACTGGTGGCGAAGCCAGACGCCGATTGGGTAGGCGAGAAGGAAGAGAGTTGGGCCGGTGAGCACAAAGCGGTCAAATATCCAACGGGTGGCTCCGTGAGGCATGGCAGCCAACGCGGAGAAGTCGGGAGGCGAGAAAAAGTGATCGAATCTTCCCGAAGATGCGGATGTCAGGACGCTATGATCGACGGGCTGCCAAACAATGAAGCTGGAGAGAAAGAGGATTCCGATGGGGACCCAAGCCCATAAGATGGGACGCCTCCAATCCAGTTCGTTCTCAATTTTAGGGGAAGTCTGCGCCGAGAGAATGCCAACGAACGATTGGAATATTTCAAGAATCCTGTGCAACGGGATTAGGCCCAATGCCAATCCATAAAGGGCACAGAGAGGGAGGTAGAAGCGCGGGCCAAAGGTTTTGGCGAGAAACGAACTTGGATTGTTGTGATAGATGGCCCACTTGATGAGGGGAGTAATTGAGCTGCCGATGAGGCCGAGCAAAGGGATTCCGAGCAGGCAGAGGCCGAGGCATTTCAAAAACCACAGAGAAGTCGAACGAGGCATTGGGTGGACCTTTTACTTGGGCTGGATGTTTTTGACTTCGATGGAGTGTATCAGCGGAGAGGTGGGGTGAGTCTATTGTGCGGTGGGGTGGATCGGTTTTGAAGTTAGGGTCTCCGTCGACGACCGTTGAAGGATAGATCTTGCTGAGCGCGTTTCTCGTTAGCAATAAGCAACGACCGCTGCTCCCTCGACGGAGCGGTATTCTAAAATCTCGCGACTGGCAGTTCTGTTGACAACTATGGGGGACAACTGTGGGAGGTATGTTTGACGTGATCGTAGTCGGCCTTGGCGCAATGGGAAGCGCTACGGCGTACCACCTTTCTAAGCAACATACCAAGGTACTGGGCCTGGAAGCCTTCGTCCCCGCCCACGATAAAGGATCGTCACATGGTGAGTCCCGAATCATTCGGCAGGCGTATTTCGAGGATCCTGCCTATGTTCCGCTCGTGCTGCGAGCCTATGAGCTTTGGGATGAGTTGCAAAATGAAAGTAACGAGGACATCTTAAGCATCACAGGCGGAGTTGCAATCGGATCTCCCCGGCGGCGGCTTATAACGGGCTGCTTGAAGAGCGCGAGGAGGTACGGGCTTGAACATGACCTGTTGGACGCAAGAGAGATGCGACGGCGATTTCCCCAGTTTGCCTTGACCGATAACGAAGTTGGTTTCTATGAAGAGAAAGCAGGCTATCTCAAGCCCGAGGAGTGTATCAGGCAGCACTTGCGGTGTGCCTCAAAGCGGGGAGCAGATCTTCGTTTCGAAGAACCTGTAGTTGCGTGGAAGGCTTCTCAATCAGGTGACGGTGTAAGCGTTACGACCGAAAAGCAGACTTACCAGGCCAGATCGCTAGTGATCTCTGTTGGGCCTTGGTTTGCAGAGCTCGTCCCCAACGTTTCGATGCCGGTGATCGTCTCCCGACGTGTCATGTTTTGGCTTAAACCCATCAGTCAACCTTCTGCTTTCGATAGGAGAGTCTTTCCGATTTTCATTTGGGAGCCTGAGCAAGGCCCCTTGTTCTACGGTTTTCCGCGAATTGGAGAAGCCGGCGATCCAAAAGTGGGGATACATTCTGAGGGCGAGGAATGCACCCCCTCCACCATCGACCGAGTGGTCCATGCGCGTGATGAGATGGCAATTAGATCCGCGATCGGGTCCAGAATTCCTGCGCTGAATGGAGAGGTTTCTCACGCTGCCACGTGCATGTACACGATGACGTCTGACGAGCACTTCATCGTCGATGCCCATCCAGAGTATCCGCAGGTCAGCCTTGCTGCGGGATTCTCTGGGCATGGGTTCAAATTCTCCTCTGTAATAGGAGAAATCCTCTCTGACCTGGCAATGAAACGAGAAACTTCAAGCGATATCGCTCTCTTCTCAGGCTCCCGCTTTCGTCTGCAGTCAACGTGAACTCTTAGACGCCCTGATAGACGAGTGTGACAAAGTTAGCTGGGTTTTGGAAGAGTTTGCCCCATTCGGCGTCGTAGCGCGCGCCGGGTTTGGCTGCGATGACTTCAGGTAAGGGCTTTCCTTGTTTTTTGAGGGCGGCGACTTTGTCGCGGATCTCGACTAATACATCGCGGAAGAGAATCAGGTCGGCTTTGCTGCCGACGGCTCCGTGGCCGGGGATGACGATGGTTTTGTCGGTCACTGCTGCGATGTTTGCCTCGGCGGCGCGGATCTGGCCGTCGATGCTGCCTCCGGTGCCGTAGTCGATGAAGGGGTAGTCGCGGTTCCAGAAGGTGTCTCCGGTGTGGAGAATGTCGGCCTCGGTGAAATACACGGAGATGTCGGAGTCGGTGTGGGCGGGCTGGTAGTGCTTCAGCTTGAGTGTGGTGTTGTTGGCGTGGAGAGTATGTTCGTCTTTGAAGACGGTGGAGGGGATTGCGCCGGCGGGCGCGGGCGGAAAAGTGTACTGCCAGTTGCCTTCGACGCGCGTGGCTTTGGAGAGATGGATGCGGGTATTCTCGTGGGCGAGGATGCTGGCTCCGGCTTGGTGGACCCACTCGTTGCCGCCGGTGTGGTCGAAGTGCCAGTGAGTGTTGATGAGTTGTTTGATGGGATCGGCGTTGATGCTGGCGAGAGCCTTTTCGACGTTTGGACGCGCTGTAATGATTTCGGCGTCTATGAGGAGTTTTCCGTCGGGACCGGTTAGGACGGCGATGTTTCCGCCAGCCCCTAATAGGACACTAATGTTGCGGCGAAGGTTTTGAACGGTGACCTTTGCGGTTGCGGCTTCCTTGAAGGCTCCCCCGACGATTTGAGCGAAGAGGTTGCGTGGAGTGAGGCAGGCTGCGGCGGCCGTGAGAGTTCCAGTAGAAATAAATTGACGGCGAGAGATGTCGAGCGGCGGCGGTTCGGTGACCATGTGCGGTGCTCCTGTCGCTTTCGCCTTGAGTTTATCCGATTTGCGAGATATCTCCTTTAGTACGTGCCACGGGAAGATGCTGCACGTCAGGTGGTGGCTTTATTCGTCACCGAGAAGCCGTAGTACCTTCGCCAGCAATTTACACAGCGAATGGGGTGTAACGCGAACCAGGATAGGGTTCGGTCGAGAGAATGGAACTCCGCCTCGGTAAACTCGATCCCGGTGCAGACTGGGCACTCTTTAGGCGAAACCAGCAACCTGGGAAATCCAGCCGGCCAGCTAAAGCGCAGTGAGCTCATTCCCTTAACCCCCATGCCGAATCTTTGGTTCGCTAAGTGATGCTCGTCTGGAGCAAAGCAATGATGGCTGAAGGCGAGAAGTTATGGACCGATTGCTACGACGAGGCAAGAACAGGATTCGCCGTCAGCGAAGACTCACTGCCCCCAGCTATTTTTGAAAACGCCTCGTTGATCGTGTCTGTGGTGTTTTTTGCGGCGATGTGAAGGCTGCGAGTTGCCTTTGAGGCTGTTTGACAGAGCTTGTACTTGTTATCGACGGTTTCTTTGGCACGAAAGATGAGTTCTGAGCGCACGTTAGCCTCCATGTTTCTTGCGGCGTTCAGACCAATTTCTGGTGAGCTCGCGGGTGAAATGCAGTTTCTTCGTAGCGACCAGATGCGCTACTCGGCGCAGAGGATCGAAAATGAGCGCCTTTTGCCGTAGCCGGACAAGCGAAAAAACTAGTTGATTCGAACCAAGCG
>Ga0209624_10002549_pt1 | contig 13392 bp, 8 predicted proteins | sample JacPinW_OM2H0_O1_FD_188565 | JGI IMG/M metagenome (GOLD analysis project Ga0209624, IMG submission 188565) | Forest soil microbial communities from Algoma, Ontario, Canada - Jack Pine, Ontario site 1_JW_OM2H0_O1 (SPAdes) (version 2) | ecosystem: Environmental > Terrestrial > Soil > Boreal...
GTCGCGGTAATTCGCCGTTGCAGCGAAGTGATTACTTCTTCGGTGGAGAGTATGCGCTCGCTCGTCGACCAGTTTGCGGCGCTCGCGGAGTTTCCGACGGCCCGGCCAAAGCCGGCGGACCTGAACACGATCGTTGAAAATTCGCTCGCGCTGTTTGCAGGTCGTATGCAATCGATTCGGATTGTGCGAAAGCTTGCTCCCGATCTTCCGCTGGTGATGGCAGATCCTGAGGCTCTCAAGCGCGCGCTGGGAAATCTGATCGATAACGCTGCTGAGGCCATGCAGCAGAGCCTGTTTCGTGAGCTACTGATTTCGACGAGTCTTCTGGAGAGCGGCTCGGTGGAACTGGCGATTGTGGATACCGGCTCCGGTCTTACGGACGAGATGCGCGAACGTCTTTTCTTGCCGTACTTCTCGACGAAGCAACGAGGGACCGGTCTTGGGCTGGCTATTGCCGCGAAGATTATTCAGGAGCATCAAGGGACGATCCGCGCGGAGAAAAACGAGCCCGCGGGCGCGAGATTTATTGTTGAGCTGCGCCCGGCATCTTTGGTGGACAGCGACCCCGAGGCAACACCTGTTGTCGAGCAGACGGCTGCTTCTGCGGCGGCCGATGTTTCGGAGCCTGAGGACAGCCTGGCATCGTCTATTGCGCGAGGGCCTAAATGAATCACGTGCTTATCGTGGACGACGAAGCTGAGATTCGCGACTCGCTGGAGAGCATTCTTCGCGAGGAGGATTATCTGGTGACGACGGCGGCTACGGCGGCGGAGGCGCTAGAACTGCTTCGTGACGCTGCTTATGATGTCGTGCTGCTTGATATCTGGCTGCCCGACCGTGACGGGCTCGACACTTTGAACGAAATTCGACAGATGGAGGCTTCGAATGTGCCTGAGGTGATTATTATCAGCGGGCACGGGACGATTGAAGCGGCTGTACGTGCGACGAAGCTTGGAGCGTATGATTTTCTGGAAAAACCGCTTTCGCTCGACCGGACGTTGATCGTCCTGAAAAATGCGATGAAGGCGCGGCAGATGAGGGAGGATAATCAGGAGTTCGCCCGGCAACTGACTCGCGGCACGGTGACGGGGAACTCGGTTCCGATGAAAGCGCTTCGGCAGCAGATTCGATTGATGGCTCCGACGAATGGACGGGTTTTGATCTTTGGCGAGTCGGGGACGGGCAAAGAGCTTATTGGCCGAACTATGCATGCTGAGAGTCTTCGAAAGGATCGGCCGTTTGTCGAGCTGAATTGCGCTGCGATTCCTGAAGACTATATCGAGAGTGAACTGTTTGGCTATCGCCATGGGGCCATTCCGGGAGGGCCGACGGAGAAGCGGGGGACCTTCGAGCGCGCGGATGGAGGGACTCTCTTCCTCGACGAGGTTGGAGATATGAGCCTGAAGACACAGGCGAAGGTGTTGCGCGCCCTGGATGAACAGCGCTTTTTGCCTGTGGGAGCGTCGCATCCGGTGCATGTTGATGTGCGGGTGATCGCTGCGACCAACAAAGATCTTGGAGAAGAGATTGCGCGGGGAAATTTTCGCGAAGATCTTTTTTACCGGCTGAATGTCATCCCGTTTTTTGTTCCGCCGCTTCGCGACCGGAAGGAAGATATTCCTCTGCTCGTAAAGGAGTTTCTGCAGCAGTTTGGCGCCGAGTATGGCCGGCCGCATGTTGAGTTGACGGAGGATGCTCTTGCTGCGCTCAAGCAATACCACTGGCCGGGAAATGTTCGCGAGCTTCGTAATCTGATTGAGCGGGTTCTGATTCTCAATCCGAAGACGCAGCGTATCGAGCGCAGGCATCTGCCGATGCTGGTGTATCGTGACCCTGGCCGTGATGCTACCAAGGGCAATGTGCGCGGGGAGGAGTTCACCTCTCTCTTGGAGGCTCGTGAGGCGTATGAGCGCGACTATATCCTCAAGAAGCTTGATGAATTTCATGGGAACGTCAGCCGCGCGGCTGAAGGTCTTGGCCTCGAGCGTAGTCATCTCTACCGGAAGATGAAGGCTCTTGGCGTCAGCATCAAAGAATGATGATTTATGCGCAGGTCGGTTCTTTGTTTTGGCTGGAAGTCACCCGCGCCAAGAGGAACGCGGCTACGAGATTGCATCCGATCAGGATTGCGAAGGTGCGGATGATGTCGAAGTGAAACAGTGTCGTATGGACCCCCTCCGTCCACGCGGCGACCAGATGAAGCGAGGCCAGCACGGAGACAACCCAGATCGGCCAATTGCGCCAGATACGTGGGATGATTGCCGGGAGGTAGAGAAGAAACAGCGGCCAACCGTAATCGAAGAGCCTTGTCTTTGCTGATCCAAGCAATGGTGCGAGTAAGAACATAACGGCGCCATAGATTCCAGCGACACAGAGCCAGGGTTTTTCAGCTGGGAGCAATTTGCGGAGAGGCGTGCGCCAGACCAGAAAGACAGCGATGCAGCTTCCGAGGCCAAACGCCGTCAGGAGCTGGACGGCTGTGGAGATCTGATAGGACCAGTCATATGCGCCGTAACCTATCTGGTGGATGCCTCCCATCGGAATCCAGTGCGGAAGATTCCAAACGCGGATTGGAGTTACGGGCCGCAAGGTGTTCGTCCATAGCGTTAGGCCGAATACGTTCCTCGAGAGGTTCCATGGAATTTTCCCGATCAGATAAAGGGTGTCGTTGATGTTGTGCCGGTTGGCGTAGGCATGCCGTGCGACAATTTTCGATGCAGCGATGCCCGCGGCCGTCCCCGCTAACTGGAGAAGGGCCGCCCTTCTTGCCGCAAGCCACCATAGGGTCAGCACGGTAATCGCAGCGAGCAGAATGGTCGATTCCCGCGCCAGGAACATGAGGGCCAGCATCGCAGAGGCCCAACTCCAGCGGCGTCTGCCAAGGAGCGCCAGATATCCCATACACAGGGCAGCGTGAAGCAGATCGGGCAAAAAATAGTTTGAGAAATTCCTCACCCAGAAGGGAAGAAGGATAAGGAGGGGGACGAGCCATCTGTCTTGCCCTTGTTCCAATGCCGAGGAGAGTACACCATACAGAAGTGCCCAGCCACTCAGCAGTGCCACGATCCGAAACCCTTGAGCTGTGGGTCTGCCTGTGAGATCGGCAAATAGTCGCGCGGCGGCAGGATCCAGAACCCTGAAGGCGAACGGTTTCATCGTCGGTTTTCCATCCGCCAGGGCTTGATACTGTGGCGAATCAGGATCGATGTAGGGGTGAGCGCTGGCCATCTTCCACACAACGAGCATGGTCAGCGTGGCGAGCACAGCCGCGATCCAGCGTATCTTCCACTTGCTCCGCCGCTCCAATTCCGCGATAGCTGTTGTTTGAGGCTCGTCCTGCTTACTGCTACCCATCGATGTCTGCTGGCTCAAAATTTGATCTCCGTCGTTGTGGGTTAGGTCAAAGAGGGAGTTGCATCGAATCTACTCTTCAGCGGCCTGCTTCTCCGCGATCTGTTCGAGTTGCCTTCGCCAGTCCAGCTCTTCGACGAACCCACGGCTGGAACGCCATTCTTCTTGGACCTTCACGAACAGTTCAAGAAATACACGGGTACCAAGCAGCGATTCGATGTCCTTGCGGGCTGCCGTACCAATCCGTTTCAGCATTTCGCCCTGCTTGCCGATGAGGATTGCCTTCTGTCCTGTCCGCTCACAGTAAATGGCCGCCGAGATCTTCGTCACGGGCAATCTACCGTCCTTCAATTTCTTCATCGAAGCTGGTTCTTCGTATCTCTCGATCACTACTGCCGTTGCATAAGGAACCTCTTCGCCGGTTAATAACAGAATCTTTTCGCGAATCAGCTCGGCGACCAGAAAGCGCTCAGGCTGATCCGTGAGCTGGTGCTTTGGAAAGTAACGTTGGCCTTCCTTGAGCTGGCCGACAACCTTATCCAGAAGCAACTCGAGCCCTTCTTTCTTCCGCGCCGAGATCGGAATCACATCCGCGAACGGGTGCAGCTTTGACCAGTGAGCGATCAGCGGCAGTAGATCTCTCTTTGGAACGGCATCCATCTTGTTGATCACAAGGATTACGGGACATTCCAATTTCTTAATGAGCGATAGCGCGAAATCATCTTCAGCGACGGACATTGCTCGACGTGAAGCAGTGAACTTCTTCCCTTCATCGCTCTGGTGCAGACGGTGGGTGGCATCTACTAGAAAGAGAACCGCGTCGCGCGACTCCAACGCGTCATGCACCTCCTGCATCATGCGCCTGTCGAGTTGTGTGTCGGGTTTGTGGATTCCGGGCGTGTCCACCAGCACAACCTGTGCTGCGGGATGTCCGGGTTCGCCCTCGGCTTTCTTCTTCAAAGGAACCTCAAGCACGCCATGGATGCGAGTGCGCGTGGTTTGCGGCTTATGGGTGACGATGGCGAGTTTCTGACCGAGCAGCGCGTTCAGCAACGTGGACTTACCCGCGTTTGGGCGACCGATGATGGAGACGAAACCGGAGCGAAAGGCCATTCCCTTTATTATGCGCTGTTGAGGTGGGTTCTCATCTTGTGGTCGTTCGGTTGGGGGCGATGGCGACTTGTTATTGCGCTATTTTGCCATTGGATCGATCTCTGTTTTCTAAGTTGCACTCAGACTGCTTTGACTTCGCCAAGGCGAGCAGCGTCGGGTAGGACTGGACAAGGGTCGTTCCGGTCTCGACAAGGGCACGACAGACGAGAGATTGACGAATACGTTATCGAATATCGAGAGTCCGGCCATTTGCTGCCTTTGGGTTGTAGCTCATATCTAAACCGAGGTTAGAAATATCCACTCACGGCATCGATTGAGCCTTTTTCAACTCGCCCGCAGCGGTTTAGAGGGCTATTCTTCCGGAACGACGCTCCCGGAGTCTGTCCGGGGGCCGCACCGAGCTCTGTTGCAGAGCAATCGCGAGCAATATCAACAGAAAGGCCGACCGTATCCTTGTCAGCGCTGGGAATCAGGTCCAGGGTCTCATGACAGTACGCCTACGGCTCAAAATTCGCTCCAAAGGCTGGCCTGCACCGGAGAAAAGTTGGTATCCGCATCCACCCCGCCACCTGCGCCCACGCGCCAATTCGCGGATAATTGTATTTAGCGAATGGAATCCTTCTTCTCACGTTTCAAGAATGTTCTGGTGTTGGTGGCGATCCTGCTTGCCCAGACGATTGGCCTTGCTGTCCAGGTGCGCCGCCCGGTTGAAGCCGGTGCGCCCGATGGCGAAAGTGTTACCCTCATCCGCTACTGGGCGGTCTCAACCGTAACCCCGCTTGAACGGTTGTTTCATGGCTTCGGCTATAACGTACGCCACGCTTGGTCCAATTACATCGACCTCCGCAATACCCGGCAGCAAAACAGCGATCTTCAGCAGCAGATTGCCCGCCTTCGCCTGGAACAGGCCGCACTCTCTGAAGATGCCATCCAGGGCCATCGGCTTCAGGCCCTACTGGACTTCCAGCAACACTACGTGGCCGCTACTGTAGCGGCCCAGGTGATCGGCACCAGCGGCAATGACCTTTCCCGCGTGCTTTACATCGATAAGGGAGCGAAGGACGGTCTCAAGGCCGATCAGGCCGTTATCACGCCGGACGGCATCATCGGCAAACTGCGCGATGTCTTTCCACATACGTCTCAGGTGCTGCTGATTAATGACCAGACCTCCGGTGCCGGAGTGCTCCTTGCCACTACTCGAATTCGGGGAATCCTCCGCGGGAGCTCCTCGGGGCAGATTGTGATAAACAACCTTACCCCTGACTCGCGGATTAAGCCGGGCGAGCCGGTCTTGACCTCCGGTGGCGACCAGGTTTATCCGCGCGGCCTTCCTGTCGGCACGATCGAGTCCATTAAACTTGACCCCGACCACCAGCCATATACGCTTATCCAGCTCCGCCCTGCCGCTAACCTAAACCGACTGGAAGAGGTGCTTGTTATTACGGGCACTCAGGCCACGTTGCCCCGCGAAGCTCAGCACGATTTGGCCGTTGGGGTTGCCACCGCCGAGACCCAAGCCAAACAGCTTGCAGACCAGCAAGCCGCCGAGGCAGCCGCTAAGTCCGCCGCGCAGATTGTTGCCGATCGCCTCCCCAGTCTTCACGACACTGACGACCTAGCAACACCCGCCGCAACGGCTGGCGCGGCCCCTGCCAACCCCGGTGGAGTTGTTCCGAAGCCACTGCCGACAGTTCATACGGACCGCTACACACAGGGCGCAACGCCTCCAGCTGCAGACTTAAAGCCCGGTGCACCTGAGAGGAATAGTCCGGTAAAACCTGTCGCTCCGGCGGCGCCCTCAACAACGCAGCCTCAAACTACCCCGCAACAGGAATCAACTAATCCTCGGCAGCCATCGCCGACCGAAACCCCGAACCCTCAACCTTGAGTCTCTGAAACACGTTTCAAGAGAAAGAAATTAGAAAAACACGAATCTCCTTCATGGCCACCCGCAGCTATACATCGCGCCGAGAACTCGAGCAACACAGCTTTCACCCAGCCGTGACGGTGCTGGTTCCCCTTGTCGCGATCCTGCTGCAGGCGCTGCTGCCGAGGCCATTTCCACGGCTCGCTATTTTGGATCTTCCGCTTATCGTCACTGTTTTCTTCGCGGTATCGCGCCGAAACCCGGTCGCGGGAACCCTGACGGGGGCTTCGATCGGACTGCTTCAAGACGCGCTGACCAATCAGCCCATCGGGGTCAATGGCATGGCTAAGTCGGTTATCGGCTATATTGCCGCGAGCATCGGTATTCAGATTGATGTCGAGAACCTAACCACCCGCGTTATCATGAATTTTGGCTTCTTTATTCTTAACAGCGTTCTTCTTTTCCTTATCAACCGCCGACTTCTTGGCCACTCCGACTTTCACCTTCAGTGGTTTCATGAACTGCTGCGCGCTGCGGTCAATACTGCTGTGGCGCTCCCTATCTTCTTCCTGCTCGATAACACGAAGCGGACCGAGTAAAACTTCGACCTCACTCGTCTAACGAACAACCTTGATACACAACCTTTGCAAAACAGACGGGCATTAGCGGTCATAGACTGATACAAGATGGAAGCGACGCACCAACCCGAAGCCCAGAACATGGGGCCGATCGGCAGAGCTGAGAAATTGCCGACGGCCAAACTCCATGCTGTCCAGTACTTTGTCGCACTGATTCTCGCCGTACTTATCACAGGGTTGTGGCGTCTTCAGGTTCTGAACGCGGAGAACTTTCGTTCGCTTGCCGAAGCAAACCGCATCCGGAAGGTTCCGATTCTTGCGCCGCGAGGCAAGATCTTCGACCGGGAGGGACGGCTGCTAGTCGATAACTATCCCTCGGTTACCTGCTATTTGTTGCGTGAGCAGGTCAAGGATCTTAATGCGGACCTGCCGCTCATCTCGCAGGGGCTGCATATTCCTCTGGATCAGATTCAGGCTACGCTGCGCCGTTATCAGATCGCTCCCAACTATCAGCCGATTCCACTGAAGCAGGACATCACTCCTGATGAACAGGCTTTTATCGCTGCGCACCGTGATGAGTTGCCTGAACTTGAGACACTGGACGAACAGCGTCGATTGTATCCGCCTGATGGTTTTGCTGCTCACCTGATCGGCTACGTTGGCGAGGTCTCGGAGCAGATGCTAGCCAATGATGATCGGTACTCTCTCTACTCTCCCGGTGACGTTGTTGGCCGGTCGGGGGTCGAGGCTACCTACGATGCGCTGCTTCGTGGCACCGATGGCAGTCGTGACGTGATTGTGAACAGCCATGGCAAAGAGCTAGGGCGTCTTGGTCAGGAGCAAGCCATTCCGGGCAAAGATCTGCGTTTGACGATTGACCTTGATATCCAGATGGCTGCCGAGAAGGTTCTCGAAGGCAAAATAGGCGCGATTGTTGCCATGGATCCTCATACTGGTGAGATTTTGGCAATGGCGTCGCGTCCCACTTTCGACCCCAACCAGTTTGCTGTTCGCCTTACGAAAAATTACTGGAACGAGATACTTAATAACCCCGACCATCCGTTGCTGAATAAGACAATTCAAGCCCAACTCGCTCCGGGGAGCACCTTCAAGATCGTCATGTCGGTTGCCGGGCTTCAGGAGAATATTGCCCAGACCATGCATGTCGCGTGCAACGGGGGGGCCACTTTCTACGGGCACTTCTTCAGTTGTGACAGGCATCACGGTATGGTCGACATCAACAACGCCATCCCGTTCTCCTGCGACACCTTCTATTACACACTCGCCAATCGCCTCGGCATCGACACCATTGCAAAATATGCCACCTCACTCGGCCTCGGCCAGAAGACGGGCATCGACCTGCCCGATGAGGTCTCCGGGAATATGCCGTCTACGCTTTGGAAGCTCAAGACCCAACATGAGAAATGGTACGCAGGCGAGACTATCTCTGTCGGCATCGGCCAAGGCGCCGTTACCGCGACGCCTATCCAACTTGCTCGCGCGCTGAGCGGCATCGCCTCCGGCGGAGTTCTTCGTCGGCCGCACGTCGTCTTCTCCGACGAAGTCCCGCCCCAGATGCTTGAGGCCATTCACGAATCCTACCCCGGCTCTGGCGAGGCCACCATTCCCCTGACCGCGGAGAATTGGCAGATCATCACTGACGCCATGGCCAACGTCACGAGCAGCCCCATCGGCACCGCGTACATCGCGCACCTCGATGGCGTCGATTTCGCGGGCAAAACCGGTACCGCCGACGTCGTCGGCGGCCGCGAAAAAAACAGTACAAACAAGAGCACGATTCCTAATGCCTGGTTCGTTGGAATGACTCCCCGCCGCAATCCAGATATCGTCGTAGCCGTCCTCTGGGAGCACGGGTACTGGGGCAACAACTCCGCCAAGCTGGCCGCTCAAGTTATCAACGCCTTTGTTACCAAACAACGCAAGCGAGATAACAACATCCACGTCGCCGACACACCCAAACCACACACGAACCCGGCCACCTCTTCGAGCTCAAAAGCGCCAACTCCTACTGCGGAATAATCCAGCATCCATGGTACGACTCTCCTCTTATCGCGACTTCGACTGGGTCCTTTTGGGCTTCGTTCTTCTGCTCTCGCTGATCTCCGTCCTGGAGATCAAGTCAGCAACCCTCCACACAAAGTTCCATGGCTTCGACCATAAGCAGATCGGATTTCTGGCTGTTGGGCTCGTCTTGATGTTTCTCATCTCGCTTATTGATTACCATCGCCTCATCGACATTTCCCATTGGGCCTATGGGATCAGTATCCTCTCGCTCGTTGCGGTCCTGGCGGTCGGCACTAAGGTTTTGGGTGGAAAGCGGTGGATAAACCTTGGCCATGGCTTTCACTTTCAGCCTTCCGAGTGGGTCAAACTGATCCTCATCGTCTCGGTCGCTCGCTTCTTCTGGGGCCTTGTGGGGAAAGAGCTTACCTGGACGGACATCGCCAAGGCCTTCGCGCTGGTATGTATTCCGATGGCCCTGGTGCTGAAGCAACCGGACCTTGGAACTGCTCTTACCTATCTGCCTATCCTCATTTGTGGATTGTTTCTTGGCGGAATTCGCTTCCGCCAAGTTGCGCTTATTTTGCTTGGGATTGCGCTAATTGGTGGTATCGCTGTAAAGAGCGGCAAACACTTAAAGCCCTATCAACAGGCTCGTATCGATGCTTTTATCAATCCGGATTCGGACCCGAGGGGGTCGGGTTATCAGATTCGGCAGTCGCTGATTGCTGTCGGGGCTGGGGGAATATGGGGAAAAGGGGCGAATAAGGGGACGCAGACTCAGGGAGATTTTTTGCCTATTCCTTATACGGATTTTATCTTTGCGGCTTTTTGTGAGGAGCATGGATTTGTGGGGGCAGTTGGGGTATTACTGCTTTATTTTCTTATTCTTATGCGATTGATTCAGAATGCCCAGACGGCTTCGGATCTGCCGGGAAGTTTCATCATCATGGGGGTGGTGGCGGTGATTGTCTTCCAGGTGGCGGTGAATGTGGGGATGGTGGTGGGGCTGATGCCGGTGACCGGAATCCCTTTGCCTTTACTGAGTTACGGCGGGTCTTCGGTTCTGTTTACGTTCATGGCGCTCGGGATTGTGATGAATATCCGGATGCGGCGGTTTGTGAACTAGCGGTTTTTTTCTCCGGTATGGTGGAGGCGCGTTTTTTGCGGGGGGTTTTGCGAAAACTTGCGTTTCGGTGATGGTTTTTTGTGGTGAAGTTGTGGTGATTGTGTGGTGGATTGTGGTGCAAAGATGGTCGAATTTTGCCACCTAATTTTTCGCCACTTTCTCCAACTTTATTTTCACGGGTTTCCCATTTTGGGAAAGGATGAAAAGCGAAATACAGGGGATCCTTCCCCTTCGGCAAACTCTGGGTCAGGATGACGGCCTCTAAAGATGCTCGCTCAGGATGACGAGCTCAAAGAAGGCTCGGTGGGCTCCGGCGGGTTGGCGGATCGGGTGCCGGGGCTGGTCTCGACTAGCATCTGTAACGGCTTTAGTGCAATACTGTATTAACACCTGTTCGGCTGTAGATGCCGCTCAGCGTAAGGCTCCGCTATTTCAGGCGCAAGGTCGCCGGTGAGCGGGAATAGAGATTTTTTATAAGAAAAGGCCGGCCCAGACGAGAGACATCAATCCGTTGGCCGGACAGGTTTTGAGGGAAATGATTGCATCCGGATGGCAAACGGCCCCGCCTCAGATTATGGATTCTGAGGTTGCTCTGGTCACAAATCCGAAATGCCCGCAGTTGTCTGAAGCATCCCCCCGTGTTCGCGATTTACCCGGTACTGCCACCTCTGCGTTCCCCTGGAGCGCTCATTCGGCTGAGCTGTTCGAACCGCTCGCACCGGTCATCGAGTTTTGTTCACGCGCTTCTGCATCCCGCAACCTGTCCGCTCCACGGTGAGCCAACCCTGGCTTTGACGCCAGGCAAAAACTCGCGATTCAGCTCTGTCTCGGTCTGCCGCTCGAACCTCCAAGGAGGGCGGGCAGAAAGAGCACAGAATGTCGAAAGAAATTTACATCAGCAGTACCCCACACGAGACCCGTCTCGCCATCGTCGAAAACGACGCTCTCGCTGAGATTTATTACGAACGCGAGAACGAATACACGCTTGCGGGTTCGATTTATAACGGCAAGGTGACCCGGGTTCTTCCGGGGATGCAGTCGTCGTTTGTGGACATCGGCCTTGAGCGCGATGCCTTCCTTTACATCACGGATTTTATGGAAGAGGCCGGCGATAGCGCCGACTTCGATACCAATGGCAATGGCGACGCGGGTCGGCGTTCGGAAGGCCGCCGCGGTGAACGCAACGGCAATGGCGTAACCATCGAAGGCTCGCTTGCTGCGCCAGCGGACGAGGCGGGCGGTGTCCGCAATGATCGCGGGCGGGGTGACCGTGGGGGCGACCGGGGTCGTGGACGAGGCCGTGGCCGCGATCGGGACCGCGGGGGTAATCGTGACCGTCAAGCTTCTCCCGAACTGACCCCAGGTTCGCAGGATACGCACGAGGGGCAGGAGTTCGGTTCTGACGAGTTTAGCGAGCCCGTTGAATTTTCTGCGGACAACGCGCCGGTTTTGAGTGAGGACGCGGTTGTGGGCGAAGGAGCTCCGGGCGCTGATGGTGGACGCAGGTGGCGTGGCCGCCGTGGCCGTCGCCGTGGCCGTGGGTCGCGTGAGGAATCTTCGCAGGTAGTGGGCGAACCGACGGCTGGGGTGGCGTCTGAGGTTTCGGGTTTCGACGCTCCCTCGGAGGGGGAGTATGAGGAGTCGTTTGATATTGATGGTGCGGCTAGCGTGCCTCCGGCAAGTCAGCCAGTTGATTCGACCGCCGAGGTGATTGGCTACGCTCAGGAGAATACTGTTCAGGGTACTGGTCAGGGTGAGCGGGGCCGCAATGATGGGGGCCGCAACGACCGTGGTGACCGGAACAATCGTGGGGGTCGGGATCGTAACGACCGCAACCGCGGTGGCCGGAATGATCGTGGAGGCCGCGAGGCCCGCGTGCCGCGTGGGTTTGCTCCGCGGGTAGCTTTCTACGGTGTGGACGATTCGCCGGCGAACAGCGGGGCTCCAGAGGGCAGTGCTGTTGAGCCGATCATTCTTCCGGGCGAATCGCTTTCGAAGTACCGCAAGGATGCCGAGACTGGCTCGTCAGCGCCCGTGGCCGCAAAGCCGGTAGAGAGCAATGTGATTATTCCTTCGGCGCCGGGTTACATCGTGCCTGATGGCTGGGATGGTGGCGCGACGCTACCGGGTGAGTCGCTTTCGCGGCACCGGCGCAGTGAAGAGTCGCGGCAGCCACGCGCAGAGCAACGTGATCGGCGAGAGACGAATTACCGTAATGCTTCTCCGCAGCGGCGTGAGGCGGAAGTTCAGGTTGAAGAAATCCCTCAGGGGCTAAAGCCCCATTTCAGTCAAGACACTTTCGGCGGGTCTGAAGCCCCGCCCCTTCAAAGCGCGAATTTTTCGGCAGCTTCTGAGGCGTTCGTTGAAGAGGTTCATCACGAGGTTGTTTTGCCGGTTGATTACGAGCCGACTGATGCTTCGGCTTCGTATCGGGTTGATCCGGTGGCTCCAATTGAGTTCCGTCAGAGTGCGCCAGTTCTTGAGGCTCTCGAGATTTCCGAGGCGCCTGAGGTTGCCGAGACCGAGGAACTGGAGAGCAACTCGACCAATAGCGTTACTCCGTTGCCGGAGCAGCAGGTCGCCGGATTTGTTTCGGAGTTCGAGAAGTTTGACTGGCAGACTCCTTCGGAGCAGATCCACACCGAGGCCGTGGAGGCTGCGCACGACATCACGACGTTGCATGCGACAGGTGATCTGACTTCTGAAGTTCCTGCGGCGAGTTTCATTCCAAGCGCGGGTGCGCTGGTGGAAGAGACGCTTGACGAGGAGGACTACAACACTACGCTGCACGCGAGTGCGATCGAAGAGATGGAAGACTTCGACGAAGAAGAGACTCTGGAAGGCGCGGCGGACCTTGGCACGATGCTGCGTGAGATGTCGATTGACCAGATTACGCGCTCTGGCGGCGTCGAAGACGAGGAGGAGGACGACTTCGAAGAAGAGGACGCACTCCATGATCCCGTCTACGGCAATGTGGAAGAGATCGGCGACGAAGAAGAGGATGAGGAAGAGCTCGACGAGGCTGACACGGAAGAGGACGTGATTCACGAAGAGCCCGGTGATGAGGTTGAGGCTCCGGCGAACGGGCTCGATGTCGCGCCGACCGATGGTGCGGTTCCTGCGCCGAGCCGCTATCGTGAGGGCGATCGTGGGCGCGGACGACGGGACGGACGACGCGATGGCCGGAGGGACCGCTTTGGCCGCAGTGAGCGGAGTGATCGAAGCGATCGTCCACGGCAAATGGGCGGCGCGGGGGACCGCGAACGCAGCGGAGGCCGTGACCGGCGAGGCGGGCGGAGCTCGATGCAGTCGACGAATCTGCCGGCGATCAG
>Ga0209624_10002550_pt1 | contig 13391 bp, 13 predicted proteins | sample JacPinW_OM2H0_O1_FD_188565 | JGI IMG/M metagenome (GOLD analysis project Ga0209624, IMG submission 188565) | Forest soil microbial communities from Algoma, Ontario, Canada - Jack Pine, Ontario site 1_JW_OM2H0_O1 (SPAdes) (version 2) | ecosystem: Environmental > Terrestrial > Soil > Boreal...
CGTGCTGGCCGGGAACGCCAATACCGGCCCGGCGGATCAGGCGCGGCGCTACATCAAAGAGGCGTATCGGGAATGAAGGGAACTTTCGGCCGATCGATACGTATTATCGATTGAGGGCGGAGCTATGTACTGCAATTACTGCGGCAAAGTAATTCAAGACGATGCGGTGGTTTGTGCTTATTGCGGCGTCCGGGTGGGAGCGACGCTGGCGCGGCGAAAGCTGATTCGTCCGCGGTTAGGACGCAAGGTCGCGGGCGTGTGCCTCGGATTCTCTGAGTATTTCGACATCGACGTCACGCTCGTGCGTGTGGTTTGGCTGATCGTGGCGTGTATGACCGTGATCGGCTTCTTGTCGTATCCGATTGCGTGGATCATCATGCCCGAGGAGCCGCTTCTGCTGCCAGCGCCGCCGATCGGAGCACAACAGGCGACGAACCCGTAGGTTTACCCAGTAAGCGAGATCGACCCACGAATATCCAGAAACGGGAAAAAGGAGCTGGCCTCGATTGGCGATCTCTCGCTCGAAATACTTGGCCGTTGGATTCCTTGTGGTGATCGCCGTATCCTCTGCGAATCCCCAGATTGCGAAGGAGACGAAGCCTGCGAATGGACCCATCCCAAGCCTCGTCAATACGTGTCTAATTACCGATAACGTCGACGGGCTTGTTCAATTCTACGACTCGATTTTGTTGGTCAAAGCACAGAGGTCTGGCAAGGACTATGCGGAATTCCACACGGGGGTTGGAGTGCTGGCAATTTTCTCGGCGGCGGCGCAGGAAAAATACATTCCTGGCTCGGCGAAAGCAGCGCGCAACAAGAGCGTGATTTTGGAATTCAGCGTCGCAGACGTCGATCGCGAGTACGCCAGGCTCCAGGGAATAGTGAAAACTTGGGTTAAGCCTCCCACCACGCAACCGTGGGGAACTCGCTCCATTTACTTTCGTGACCCTGATGGCAATCTCATCGATCTTTACACCCCGCAAGCTCGATGACCGTAATATCGGTTAAATTGTCTGCATGCAGTCCGGCCAGTCTCACAAGATCAAGAGCGGCGACGCCGAAATTGCCTACTGGGCGCTTGGCGAAGGCCGTCCGGTAGTCCTGCTGCATCCTTTTCCCGTTCATCATGAATTCTGGCTGCCGGTAGCGGAGGCGCTCGCCACGCGCTATCGGCTGATCCTGCCTGATCTGCGCGGTCACGGAGACTCAGACGTAGGCGAAGGGCCGGCCACGATGGAGAAGCACGCTGCCGACATCATCCGCGTCATGGACGACGCCGATGTGGGCCGCGCCCCGGTTATCGGAGTGTCGATTGGGGGATATGCGATCTTCGAACTGTGGCGGAAGTATCGCGGTCGATTCACGGCGCTAGGGCTGTACGACACAAAGGCTCCCGCCGACAATGACGAAGCACGCGCCGGCCGCCTGCAGGCCGCTAAAGATGTGATTGAGCGCGGCACCGAGCGTTTCTTCGAAACGATGGTGCAACGCGTGCTTGGACGGACGACCCGCGAAACCCGTCCCGACCTGGTGCAGGGCGCTCTGCGGATGATGCGGAAGATGTCGCCGGATGACGTCGCCCAAGTGCAGCGAGGAATGGCCGAGCGGCCCGATTCCGTAGAGACGCTAAAGACGATCAACGTCCCCACATTGCTCATCACTGGGGATGAGGATCCGATGACCGGGGTGAACGAAGCTGAGTTGATGCATCAGCATATTTCCGGGAGCGAAGTGCGGGTCATTCCGCGGGCGGGGCACTACTCGCCATGGGAGCAGCCCGAGTTTGCCCACAGGCTTTTGCGCCAGTTTCTGGATGGAGTGGTTTGAGGTTTTTGTCATTATTTCGCGCCCAGAGCGAAGTCCGCGCGAAACCCGCCAAGCGCAAAACCCGCCATGGTAGAGCTTTCTCGTGACGCTTGGATTAGAATCGTGGCGCCATGAAGAACTTCACCGTCATTCTTGTCTTCGCAGCGCTTCAACTTTCCGCGTTTTCGCAAAGCCATCCCGCGGAACGTCCGCGGATCACCGGCATCGACCACGTCGCTTTTTACACAACATCGCCCGATGGAGTGAAAAAGCTTTATGGGGACATCCTCGGACTGGCTTCAGCCGACCCCGTGGAATCGGGAGAGATTGTCCGATATATGGCTGGGATACAGTGGGTCGGATACAGTCCTGCACCGGACCCGAAGGCGACCGACCGCATGGATCACGTGGCATTCACGACCGACAACATTGTCGCTTTGCGCCGCTACCTGACCGCGAAGGGGATCAAGGCCACGCAGATTGAAGGCAGACCGGACCATAGCCTGAGCTTTTTGACGCACGATCCCGAGGGGCACCCCATCGAGTTCGTCGAGCACGGCAAGGGAGAAGTGCCGCCCCTGCCCGCCTCGGCGGTTTCGCATCGCATGATCCACGCCGGCTTTCTGGTTTATAACCGCGCTGCCGAGGATCATTTCTATCTCGAGGTGCTCGGCTTCCGTCCGTACTGGCACGGAGGCATGAAGGACAACGAGACTGACTGGGTCTCGCTGCAAGTTCCCGATGGCACCGACTGGCTGGAATACATGTTGAATCAGCCGGCGCACCCCGATCTGCACCTGACCGGTGTGATGAATCACATTTCTTTCGGTGTCGTAGATATGAAGAAAGCCCAGGCATTGCTTGAGTCGCATGGCTGGAAAACTCATGGCGAGGAGCATTCGCAAATGGGCCGCGACGGGAAGTACCAGCTGAACGTGTTCGATCCCGACATGACGCGGATTGAACTGATGGAATTCAAGCCGGCGGAGAAACCGTGCTGCAGCGAATTTACGGCGCCGCATCCGTCGGAGTAGCGTTTTGCGTGACGTTGTGCAAACTCTGTCGGCAGAGGCGATGCGAGCACCGACTGTTACGCGAGATTTGTTAGAATCACCGCGATATGACAACTGAATTGATTCTCGTTCCCGAAGGAACCGTCGTCAGCGCCAACGGCGATGGTGCGGCAGTCGACGTAAGCGGCGCGTCTCAGCGAGCATTTCTGGTCGCGCTCTCGATCACGAAAATCATCGAGCAGGAATCGCTCGACGTGAGCGTCTTTGGCTCGGCCGATGGCGCGACCTGGGGAGCGAAGTCCATCGCTGCGTTTCCGCAGAAGTTTTACGTCGGCGAGTCTCCGCTGCTTCTGGATTTGAGCGCGCACTCCGATGTGAAATTTGTTCGCGCGCACTGGGAAGTTGCTCGGTGGGGCCGTGGTGTTGAGACTCCGATGTTCGAGTTCGGCGTGACGCTGAAGGAAATTCCCGCCGACGTTTTGCGAGAGGCTAAGGCCGGAGCGAAGGCACTTGCGTAAGAAAAAGCCCACTGTTGTTTGTTAATTCCTGATTGTTGCGCAAAGAGCAATCAACAATTTCGCCATTCCCATCCGCTATATTAATCATTGAATGAAAACTGAATCACAAGCTGTGGTGCGCCCGGCGCGCAACATTCGGGGAAGTGTCCGGCTTCCGGGGGACAAGTCGATCTCGCATCGCTACGCGATGTTGGCGAGCATCGCCGAAGGGCCATCGCGGCTGGAAAATTATTCGACGGGCGCCGATTGCGCCAGCACGCTGGGCTGCATGCGCTCGCTCGGAGTGAGTTGGGAACGAATGCCGGGCGGTGACAACGTGATTGAAGTGCAAGGTCGCGGCTTGTCGCTCATTTCACCATCAAGCGCGCTGGATTGCGGGAACTCCGGCTCGACGATGCGGATGTTGAGCGGGATCGTTTCGGGCCAGTCTTTTACCAGTGAAATGATCGGTGATGAATCGCTTTCCCGGCGTCCGATGGAGCGCGTAATCAAACCGCTTTCCGCCATGGGAGCACAGATTTCTTCGCGGGAAGGCAAGCCACCGTTGCAAATCACTGGCGGGGCGCTGAAGGCAATCGATTACAAAATGCCGGTGGCCAGTGCGCAAGTGAAGTCGTGTCTGTTATTCGCCGGACTCTCTGCGGAGGGCGAGACGCGCGTCGAGGAACCTCTGCGCACGCGCGATCACGGCGAAGTTGCCTTGCGAGCGTTCGGCGTTCACCTCGATCGCAAAAATGCCGGCGCGGGGACAGAAGTGCGCATTCGCGGAGGACAGCGCTTGCGAGGTGTGGAGACGCGTATCCCGGGAGATCTATCGAGCGCGGCATTTTTTCTGTGCGCGGCCGCCTTGTTTCCTAGCTCGCAGTTGACGGTGCCGAGTCTACTCATGAATCCCACGCGTGCCCGCTTGCTCGACATTCTCGTGCAGATGGGGCTGCGGATCTCAGTCACGCAGCTCGATGAAATCAACGGCGAGCTGGTTGGATCGCTTCAGGTCGAAGGCGGGAAGTTAAAGGGAGCGACGATCTCGGGCGGCGACTCGGCGGCTCTGATCGATGAGATTCCGGTGCTCGCGGCGATCGCTCCGTTTACAGAGCAGGGAATCGAAGTGCGCGATGCGAAGGAACTGCGCGTAAAGGAATCGGACCGCATTGCGGCCGTCGCGACGAACCTGCGAAAGATGGGCGCGCAAGTGGAAGAGTTCGAGGATGGCTTGAAGATTCCCGGCGGACAATCTCTGCATGGGGCCGAGCTGGATTCTTTTGACGACCATCGGATTGCGATGGCATTCGCGGTCGCGGGACTGAGAGCTTCAGGAGAAACTATTATCTCGGGGGCGGAAGCGGCGGCGATCTCTTATCCTGCCTTTTTTCAGACTCTGGAAGAAATCACCGAACGGTGAGATCTGGGGTTCGGAAGACGAAAACCTTTCACCACAGGGGGCACAGAGGCGCACAGGGTAGAGCAGGCCTCCTTCGGTAACTTCGGGGCTATTACTGCGGTGACCTGCCCTCTTCTTTCCAGGCATAGACAATACATATCAGGCTGTCGTTCCCGCTTTGCGCGGGTGCTGCCGCGTGGGGGCTCTCTGGGGAGAATCGAATGCGTTCCAAACTTACTCTGTGCGTTGTGCTGAGTGTTGCGGCGGTGGCCTATGCGAAAGATCCGAAGGCCTATCAGACAGGCTCACTCGTACAGATGGAGTCGGTGCAGTGCGGCACGAACGGAACTTGTCAAGAGTACGTGCTGCAGAGCGAGCGCGTGACGTACCGTATTCGTCCGAGGAACGAAAGACATCCTGCACTGCTTTCCGTGGGCGAGCGTGCGGACTTTCGTTTGCAGAAGGACAAGATGCTGGTGCGCGGAGAAAATCTCGCGAGCAAAGAGCGTGAGTATGTTGTGGTGTCGATGACACCACGTTCGGAAAGCAACACCGCGGATGCAACGCCATTCCGCGTCAACCATCTTCAGTAGTAGATCTACATAACAAAAGTGAAAAAACTTTAATCGGTGCCGAGTTGATGTGCGCGCCGTTTTCGCTGTTGTAAATCACCGCACTCGGGCCTGCCGACAGGCCGTTTGCCTCCAACCCACCAGAGTAGTGTCGCATCCAAGTCAGTAATTCTGCCGCTCAGTTGTCCGCTCACCCTGCGCCGTGTATGGGGAGAAGTGTGCGCGGGAAAATTTTCTTTCAGGAGTGCACGATAACTATGAAACGCTGTCTAGGTTTGTTGGCTGTTTCGCTGTTTTTTGCTGTCCCGATGATGGTCGCCCAGAGTCACGATATGGACCACGTCGAAATCGGCGGTTTCCTTGACTACTATCGGCTGTCGGATCCCGGCCCAACCAGAAACTTTATTGGACTCGGTGGGCGCGCCGCATTCGGGATCACTTCTAATGTGCAGATTGAAGCGGAGATGGCGTACGACTTCAAGCGGGATTACACCAGCACATTCAGCGATGGCCTTACGACCACCAATGTGACGTCGCGTCTTCGCACTCTCCACGGCTTCTTCGGACCGAAATTCCAGACAGGTTCCGGGCCGTTCCGTGTATTCGTGACGGCAAGGTCGGATTCGATAATTTCGGCGTGAGCAATGCGACTCCGCCTGCGGGCTTCACAAACAGCGTTGGCTTGGCGACCGGCGCAACGTATTTCGCTCTCTATCCGGGCGGCGGCGTGGAAGCATTCGCGGGCCCGATTGGACTGCGCGCTGAAATTGGGGATGACATCTTTTTCAACGGCGGTGCGCACAACAATCTGCGGGCGACGTTTGGTCCGCAGTTCCGCTTCTAAGGCAGTTGCCGGCCTGGAAGTTATGCAATGATTCGCTTGCGATGTCTCTGCCGGCGGCAGATATGCTGCCGGCGGGACGCCGCAAGTTCCGTCGAGCCCCATAGTTTCTACCCACTCACTTCCTCATGTGATCTGAATCACCGACCAGTCCGGTACCCCCTCCTAAAGTTGAAGAGTTACAAGTTGCGGAGTTTTCCGCTGATGTTCTCGGGTGGATGCCAATCCACAACGCGCCGTAAATCCGTGGGTCGTCACCTGCGCTGTGATGCTGGCGACGTTCATGGAAGTGCTCGACACGACGGTCGTTAACGTCGCCATTCCCCACATCTCAGGAAATCTTGCAGCCACGAACGAAGAAGGCACGTGGGTCGTCACGTCGTATCTGGTCTCGAATGCGGTTGTGCTGCCGATCTCCGGATGGCTCGCTAATCGCGTGGGACGGAAGCGTCTGTTGCTGGCCTGCGTTGCGGGATTCACGCTGACATCGCTCTGCTGCGGGTTGGCAACGTCGCTGACGCAACTGATCATCTTTCGCGTGCTGCAGGGGTTGACCGGCGGCGGGCTTCAACCGCTGGCGCAGGCGATCCTGCTGGAAACTTTTCCCAAAGAGCGGCATGGGCATGCGATGGCGGCATTTGGGATCGGGATTCTACTGGCGCCGATTCTTGGTCCTACTCTCGGCGGATGGATCACCGACAATTACAGCTGGCGCTGGATTTTCTATCTCAATCTTCCAGTTGGGATCCTTTCTCTCTTTCTCATGAACCGGTTCGTGTTTGATCCGCACTACGTGAAGCGCGGCGAGGGGAAAGTCGATCTCTGGGGGATCGGATTTCTCGCGCTCGGGATTGGATCGCTGCAGGTGCTGCTCGATACGGGCCAGCGAAAGGATTGGTTCTCGTCGGATTACATTCGCACGTTTACGGGCTTGTGCATCTTCGGCATCGTTGCTCTGATCGTCCGGGAGTTGATGACGGACCATCCGGTTGTCGATCTGCGCGTGCTTAAGAATCGTTCGTTCAGTGCAGGTGTTTTTCTCATCAGCATGCTGGGATTCGTTCTGTACGCCAGCCTGGTTCTGCTGCCTCTGTATTTGCAGACGCTGATGGGATATCCCGCCTATAACTCGGGAATGGCATTGTCCCCTCGGGGATTGGGAGCGCTGCTATTCACGCCACTGGCGGGGCATTTGACGACCAAGACGGATCCGCGGCGCCTGCTTGCGGTTGGAATCGTGCTCGGTTCGATCTCGATGTTCCAGCTTTCCGGCCTCAATCTCTACGCGGGCTTTTGGGACATATTTTGGGCGCAGGTGTTGCAGGGGGTCGCATTGAGCTTCCTGTTTATCCCGCTGATGTCGCTGGCGATGTCACACATTCAGCCGGACAAGATGGGAAATGCGACGAGCATCTTCAACCTGATGCGCAATATCGGCGGAAGCGTGGGCATCGCCCTCATGACGACATTCCTGGCGCGGCGATCGCAGGTACACCAGAACCACTTGGTGGCTAACATCACTGCTGGGAGCGGACAGACCTACAGAATGTTGCAGGGGCTGCGAGCTAATTTCTACGCGCATGGAGCGGATGCCGCGACGGCATCGCGCAAGTCGATTGCGGCGATCTACGGCATGGTGCAACAGCACGCAGCGATGTTGGCTTTTGTGGAAGCTTTTTGGCTTATGGGAGTCGTTTTTCTGATGATGCTGCCGTTCCTTCCTTTGCTGGAATATTCCAGGGCGGCGAAAAAGCCAAAGTCCGTCCCAGGGACTCGGCAGCAATTCGTTTCTTCGGACATTGCTGAATTTGTGGCGGAAGATGCGGGGCAAGAGGCACTCGAAGAAGAACATCACCTCGTCTTACACTGAGCCATTCGACGCGATTGGCGACATTTCTTTTTGCCTGCGGGGCGCCGGTCATACAGCCTTTTCTTGTGTTAGAGTAATGCCCACCGCAGCAGGCTGGCCGTGGGATTTAGCCAGGTCCGCAGTAATCCATTGCCGAAGGAGTCATCCATGAGCACCCTCCGCGAACTGGTGAAAGACCGCAAGCTTTACTTCGTCGAAGCCACGCGCACCGTTCTCGAAGCCGCACGTTACATGATGGAGCACAACGTGGGCGCGCTTCCCGTGATGCGTAATGGAGAGCTAGCCGGCATTATCTCGGAGCGGGACATCATGAACCGCGTGGTTGCGGTTGGGCGCACGCCGGGAACGACGGTTGTGTCCGAAGTGATGACTGCGAATCCCCGCGCGGTCGCGGCCGATGAGAGCATTGAGGAATGCCTATTCATCATGCGGGAATTCGGATTCCGTCATCTTCCTATCGTGGATGGAAAGCAGCTGAAGGGATTGGTTTCGCTGCGGGACGTACTCATGCACCAGGCGGCGGAAATCGAGCGGCAGACCCGCAAAGCCGCGTCGTAAGAAAATCCAAGAAATCTTTTCAACTGAGTCCGCGGCCGTTGCCGATTATGACGCCGGCTTCGTGACCGTCAAAGTGACGGTGGGCCCGCCACCGGTCGTGGCTCCCGTGTTGCTGGAGACCACGCCATTGGTGTCGACGCCAACGATGGTGAATGTGTAGCTGTTCGCCGGAGTGATTCCGTTGGGCGTGGTTGTGTTCACGGTGCTGTTGGTATTGCTGCAGGCGGGAAGCAGAAGCAGAGCACCACTGATCACGAACAACCCCAACACGCCCCAAACCTTTCGCGACTTCTTCCCGCTCACCGCCGCACCCAGGAAAACCAATCCAAGCATCGGCAGAGACAGCCATAACGCGTAGAAGGTGCGGGGATGGGCAGCTGATCCGGTAGGAATTGGGCCGAACGTATTGATGGTGAGGGTGGCAGTCACCGGGGTGTCGCTAGTGACGACGACTCCCTGTTGATTCGCCGGATAGGTAAATGAACAGACCGGAGCGATTGTGACCAGCGGAGTGAGCGAGCTGCAGAAGAGCGTGATGTATCCACCGGTCGGGGTGGTATATCCATCGAGGGGATTGATGGTGATTACGCCCTGGGCGCCTGTGCCGGCGACCACGCTGCTCGGCGAGACCGGAGTCTGTACCGTGATCGTGTATTGCGGGGTGACCGAAAGAACCGTCACTTGGAGGGCCTGCGACTGCGTCCCCGAAGCGTCAGTGCCAGTGATGGTGACGGTATAGGCGATGGTGGACGTGTTGCCCGAGGTCGTGATGGTCGCGGACGATCCGCCCGAGGCCGTTAGCGACGCCGGGCTGACCGTGCAGGTTGGAAGGTCAGCCGGCGGGATTGTTACCGCCGCCGTTGCCGCGCAGGTGAGAGCAACAGGGCCGACAAATCCGGTGTTTGTGACGATCGTGATATTGGAGGAAGCGGTTCCACCCGGGGCCACGGCAGTAGGATTGAAAGCGGTGGCGGACAGGGTGAAGTCCACCTGAGCGGACGCGGGCAGGACGGAACAGGCAATCAACAAGCCTAAGATCAACGCGCCGGTGCGACCGGTCCAGAGCTTCAACTTGGATTCACACCCCTGGGAGTTCAACATGAACAGGTTTGGTTTCAAGTACCTTCGATTCCTGGGACTACAAAAAAGCTGCCCGGCCCTGCGATCACGTTTCGCTAAGTTGCAGAAACCTCGATTCGAACGCTCACGAAGAGACCGCGCATCATTTTAGCGCAAGCCCGGTGACCACACTTCCAGCCGGGAGTGAAACGCAATCATCCTTGTGCAATCAAGCCCACGGAATCTTTCATACTACCATCCCCGTCAGGCGCCCGGGGCGTGGCAGCGCGCGGTTGCGGACGAAGTCTCCGTTCGCCCGGCTTATGGGACGGTGACGATCACTCCGGTACAGGGTTTCGCGCCTTGTCGGCGGTAACTATGCTGCACTGCGGAGTCGAAGTAGATCGCGTCGTCTGCGTCTAAAACGAATTCCTCGCTGCCGATTTTGATCGTCAACGACCCCTTGATCACATAGAGAAACTCAACTCCAGCGTGCTGGTGAGGCTTGAGTTTTTCCGGAGCGATCTCCTGAAAGTCGGCGACGAAGGCGCTGAGCTTGCGCTCCGTGGCGCGGTAATCGAGGCATTCAAAAAAATATTGGACGTCCTGTGCTCCGGGGCGTTCGGGGAAACGCACGCGTTCACCGTGACGCACCACGCTCACCACGCGGCGCCTGCGCTCGTCAGTGAAGAAGTAATCGAGTCCGACTCCGAACACGAGGGCAATCCGCAACAAAGTCGGCAACGTGGGGAAGAGCTTTCCCCGCTCGAGTTTCGAGAGGAGGGCCGCCGAGAGCCCTGTGTGCTTGCCGAGTTCGACCAGGCCCATGCTTTTGCGCAAACGCAGGGTGCGCAGTTTTTCACCAATGGAGTAACGCGTTAAGCCTTCAGTGACCGTGTCAGAGATGCCAGCCATGATTTCTTTACAATAAAATACTTGTTCATAATAGTAAATCACTAAAACGCGGCGTTTCCGCCGCCGATCAACGTTAATTTGAAGAGGAGTTGCTGTCCCTACTGCTTTTTCTTGAATAATCCCATCACATTGTTGACAGGATTCTGCTGGTTGGCATTTCCCTTGCCCCCGAGAGCGTTCTGCAGAAGCCCGGTGGCCAGGCCTTTCACGTCAGGAGTGAATTTGGGATCGGAGGTCGTGCCGGTGACGCCAAACGGTATTCCCATTCCGCCGACATTCGCCGTCATCTTGAAGGCGAGTTGGTTCGAAGGATTCACGGTTCCAGCGCCGGTCAGCACTCCAACTGCGGGAATGGTGAGATTGATGTTGTTGGCCTGGGTGCCTTCGGGCGCCATATGGACGTCGCTGCTGAAGTTCTGGATGGTGGTGTCGTTGCCAGTGTTTTTCCCGGAAAGAGCCGAGATGGCCGACAGCTTCGATCCCAGGTCGAAGTTCGCGAGAGTCGTATTCTCCATGCGCACCGTTCCGGTGGTTACTAATTTGTCAACTGGGCCAGAGCTTGCCATGGTCACGTTTAAATTGCCGCCTTTGAGCGTTGCCTTCGGCGGTAATACAACGCCGACCGCCGGGAGCATGGCTTCGAGATCATCCACCGGCATGCCCTGCCCGTTCAGTTTCAGATTCACGGAAGTTACTTTTCCGTGAGCGTCATATGATCCGGTCAAGTGCGCAACTGCCTTGCCCATGGAAACGTCGCCTTGCGTGATTTCCCCATTTTCCTTGACGAGGTTGTGAACGACGGCAAACGTCAAATCCACTGGCTTGCCTGCTGGTGAGCCCTTCTGAACGACCTGTAATCCAGTCATTTTCAGCGTGCCGGAGGTCTTGGCTTCGTGACCGTCTGAGGTGACTGAGCCGTCGAGATCCGCGATCCCCGCAATTCCCGCCGCCGGATCAATAAATCCGGAGGCGGCCAAGTTCATCTTCTGAACGGAAATCTTGGCATCGAGCGGAGTGGCGGCTGCGTTTTCCGAGTTGATAGGGCCAGCATGGCCAGAGAGCTTCAAGCTTCCGCCGGCCGGCAGGTCCGCTGTCATCTGGAAAGGGAACGAGGAGGTGAAAGAGAAGTTTTGCACTTCTACATTAACTTTGTCATAAACGCGGGGCTTGGCGGAGGATCCCTCTTGCGAAACCGTCAGACGGCCATTGTCGACGTTGAGCTTGGCCACCGATAGATTTGGATTGCTGCTAGGGGCGGCCGGAGCTTGGGTCGCGGGCTTGGACGGATTGTTCCCTCCCAAGCTAGAAAAATTCCAGCGTTCGCCGTTCTCTGATTTGACCAGGTTGATCTCCGGCTCGTTCAAGGTGAGTTCGGTGACATTCAGAGTCTTCGAGAAAATCAAGGGCATCATCTCGACGCCGACCTTGAGCGACTTCGCCTGAATAAACGCACTTTTGCTGAACTGGGGATCATCCGCGATCGAGATGTCGTCCGCTCCCACGCTTCCCGAGAACAGAGACAGCGAAAGATTACCCACCTTCGTCTGGCGCCCCAACGCAGTGGTGAGCTCGGATTCGAGCTTTGGCCGGAAGGTGTTCGCGTCAATGAGGAAAGGAATCGCGATCACAATCACAATCAGCAACCCCACTACGATGGCGACGATTTTGAGTAAGCGTTTCATGATGTCTACCTCCTGTTCGAGCGGCGAAATTGCGGTTGTTGTTGAAGGGAAACGTGCGGTCGCCGTAAGTGTATCACCGGGAATCCTGTAGCAGTTCGGGTGAGGGAACCGAGCTTCCTTCCGACTGCTTGCCGTTATCGCTACTAGCCTTGGCCGCGGCGTCGAGTTCCTTTTTTGCTTCTTCTTTGCGTCCCATGTGGAGCAGGGCTTGTCCACGTACGTAGTGGGCGTCGGGCCGCGCCGGATCGACCTTGACCGCCGCGTCCGCCTCGGCAAGAGCGGCAGCATATTTCTGTTGGCGCTGATAAATCTTCGCCAGTCCGAGATGAGAGTTCACCAAGTGAGGATCCAGGCTCACGGCCTCGCGATAGCTTTTCTCCGCGTTGACGTCGTCCTGCATCAGCCAGTAGACCTCTCCGAGTTCGTCATAGTTCAGGGCCAAGTCGGGTTCGACGGCTGCATCTTTCAAGAACTCGTCCCGGGCCGCGGTCAATTCCTGTTTTTTCAAATGCGCGTATCCCAGATTGAAGTGCACGAAAGGCAGCTTGGGATCGGCCTTGGCTGCGGCTTCGAAATCGGCGATCGCCAGATCATATTGATCGAGATTGAGATGATATTTTCCGACGAAGAGATGGTACTCAGGTGAGTCATTTCCTAATTTCACCAGCTCTCCCGTGGCCCGATCGTCGAGGTCCTTTTGTCCGGCGCGGTGAGCGGCGTTTGACAGCACGTACAGATAGGGCAAGTGGGTTGATTCCTGAGCCCAGAGAGGTTCGAGCGTGTTGGCGGCGTCGGCCCAGCGGTTCGCGAAGAAATAGCACAGTCCCAGTAAGTAGCGCGGTTGCTGCGCGCCGGGCTGATCGTGGACAACGGATTCGAAGGGCGGAATTGCTTGGAGGAATTCATTCTGCCGGTAATAGGCGAGACCGATGTTCAGGCGGATGCCGGATACTTGCGGCATCAGGTGCTCCGCTTTTTGGAGAGCCTCCAGAGCTTTTGTCCACTGGCTGCGCCGCATATAGACGACACCGAGATTGGCGTAGGCAGCGCCCGCCTTAGGGTCGATTTGCAGTACTTGCCGGAAATCGTGTTCGGCTTCGTCGAGGTGTCCATGGGATAAGGCGTCTTGTCCGTGCTGAAAAGTTTGCGCAGGATCGCCAGCTGGGACTTCCGAAG
>Ga0209624_10002551_pt1 | contig 13390 bp, 16 predicted proteins | sample JacPinW_OM2H0_O1_FD_188565 | JGI IMG/M metagenome (GOLD analysis project Ga0209624, IMG submission 188565) | Forest soil microbial communities from Algoma, Ontario, Canada - Jack Pine, Ontario site 1_JW_OM2H0_O1 (SPAdes) (version 2) | ecosystem: Environmental > Terrestrial > Soil > Boreal...
GCTCATGGATTTCTGGTTTGGGCTGTAGGTCTGGTGATGACCGCGGCTTTTCTCGCATCGGCTGCGACTTCTTTCGCCGGCGGGACAGCACAGCGGACGAGTAGCGGCGCGGCCGCCAACTCGGCAACGGGCCCGGACGCCATCATTCCCATCACGTATTTTGTGGACACATTGTTACGTTCCAATGGAGCGGTTTCGGAACGGAATGAAATCTCCGAGCGTAGCGCGGTAGAAAGCACTTTTGTCCACGCTCTCCGGCAGGGAGCGATTCCGCCAAGTGACAAGACATATCTGGCCCGGGTAGTATCCGCGCGGACAGGGCTCAGCGTTGCCGATGCCGAAAACCGAGTATCCGATGTCTTTGCGGAAGCTCAGCAGTCTATGGACAACACGCGAAAGGCACTGGCTCATCTTTCATTGTGGCTGTTCGTTGCTTTGTTGAGCGGTGCCTTCTTCGCTAGCTACGCCGGCACGATCGGGGGAAAGCAGCGCGATCGTGTAACGGCTTAGTAGTTACATGAATCTCGCTCGACGACTCGGGACAGCTTGTTTACAAGGAGATTTACGATGCGTTCGATCATACTTCTGTTGCTCGGAGTGCCGATTCCTATCGTTGTTCTGATTGCGCTCTTTAGTCACTAGAAGAAGAGGAGCGCCACCTGGATGGATAGCTCTCGAGTTTTGCTTCCCGCAAGAGACGCCACGGCGGCATCGAGGCTGCTGACGCTGGTCGGCATCGTTGTCGTGATCGCGGGGCTTTATCTCGGACGTCAGGTGCTGATTCCGTTCGCGCTTGCCGTCGTTTGCGCGTTTCTCCTCACACCGATTGTCGGACTACTTGAGAAATGCGGCGTCGGTCGTGTCCCAGCCATAATGGTGGTTCTCATCCTGTCCTTCACGCTGCTCGCTGGATTGGGTTGGGGAGTGACCAATCAGTTGATGGAAATCTTCGGTCATCTGCCTGATTATCGAGCGAACATTCACACCAAGATCGAGGCGATTCGGGCGCCAGGAGGTGGCAGTCTGAGTAAGGCCACCGCCACAGTTAACGATCTGAGCAAGGAGTTGTCCGCTGCCTCGGAAACGGCGGGAAGCAAGAAACTTAGCCCGAATGGAGCGAAGGAACCGATTCCCGTGCAAGTGGCCGCGCCTCCTCATAATGCCGGGCAACTCCTGCGCGATGTTCTCGGGCCGCTTACGGGAACTCTTGAGACCGCCACGATCGTAGTGATCCTCACTCTGTTTATTCTGATGAAACGAGAAGATTTGCGGAATCGGCTACTTCGTCTGGCCGGGAGCGGCCAGTTGAATGTAATGACCCAGGTGTTGGACGAAGCCTCACAACGTTTAGGACGATACCTGTTGTTGCAATTTGCCGTGAACGCGGGCTACGGAGTCCTGTTTGGACTGGGAATTTATTTTATTGGTGTACCTCATCCCTTGCTTTGGGGCGTACTTGGGGCCTTGCTCCGTTTCGTTCCGTACATTGGAACGCCCGTGGCGGCAGTTTTTCCGATGGCGATGGCTTTGGCAGTATTCGGAGGCTGGTCTGAACTGGCTCTAACGTTCGCACTGTTCTTGCTGTTGGAACTCACAATTTCGAATCTCATCGAACCCTGGTTGTACGGCAGCCATATTGGCGTTTCATCGCTTGCAATCCTGGTCGCAGCAATTTTCTGGGGCATGCTGTGGGGCCCTGTGGGCCTAATCCTCTCCACACCCTTAACTGTGTGCTTGATACTCGCAGGGAGATATATCCCACAATTGAACTTTCTCGAAATTCTGTTAGGCGACGAACCAGTTCTTTCTCCGCAGGCGCACTTTTATCAGCGACTGTTGGCGTTAGACGATGAAGAAGCGAGAGACATCGCAGAGGGGTACCTGAAAGAGAATCCGATTGAGAATCTTTATGACTCGGTTCTGATTCCCGCTCTAGCCCTGGCGGAGAAGGATCGCCACATGAACGCCCTCGATGAGACCAGAACGAAATTCATCCACCAAAGTACGAGAGAACTGATCGAAGAATTGTATGAAGATTCTCAAGAGATGCCGAGCTCTGACCGCAAGGATGCGTGTGCAGTGGCGATTCGGCCTGTTTCTGGGCCGACGGTTGTGTGCGTTCCGGCGAGAGATGAAGCAGACGAGATCGTTGGCACAATGGTCATGCAGCTCCTGCGCCGTGCAGGATTCAACGCGCACGCCCTGTTCATATCTGATGCTTCGAGGATCTTCGAGCGACTGGAACAGTTGCACCCCGAAGTTATCTGCGTGTCTGCACTCCCCCCTTTGGCGGCAATGCAGGCCAAGTCGCTATGCAAGCGGTTACGCCAACGATTTCCGAAGGTGAAAATAGTATTGGGGCTGTGGGACTTTCCCGGTGGTGTGGCTAAAGCTCAAGAACGGGTTGGACCCAGCTGCGCCGACACAATAGGCACCTCGCTCGGGCAGGTTGTGTCGGCGGTGGGAGAAGGGGATCTCTTCGCCTCTGGATCGATGCAGGCGGCGTCGAGCCCGAGGAACAACCGGATTGACGCGGTAGGGCCTGCGGCAGCTGAAGTGGGGGAGGCAGAGGAAGTACCCGATTGACAACGCCCGGAGTGAGCCCGAAGTAACAGGCGAATCTTAGCTTGCTCTATTGGCCATTTCGACCGGTAGCTTTTCTCACCTTCGCCGCAAACGACGAATCCTTGGCGAGAAATCAACGTCAATGCATTTCGGACACGGGCAACGAAAACTAGCGTCACTTGGGAAAGTAATGTGCCCGCAGCTTTCGCATATCTGCCGACCGTTGGAGAGAACCTTCATAGGCTTGAATCCCTCCCCCACGGTACAGTAAGGACAGCGAGGCCTCTTGTGCGCCGCATTGGTCGTCAGGGCCAACGCTCCTTCCCCGGTTCGCGTCACAGATACTGAGAACGAAATTAACTGCCCCTGACCGCTCTCGCTGAGTCACTTTGCACAGGCAGGGTGACCACAATCACACGCGATTTCGGTCTCACTCGAACCAGCCTCCTTACACAGCTGGCTGCAATATTTCTCTCCCGGCGGTGCCACACAAACGCATGGGAGATGAGCGCACTTTGCAGAATTTTGGCTTGTCATAATTGTCCTCTCGATTTTCTTGGTACTTACAAACGACCACTCAAAGCCAGTACCAGCACAATCAGCAATACCAAACCCAATCCACCGCTGGGATAATATCCCCAGCCTGCGCTATACGGCCAAGTGGGGAGTGCTCCCAGAAGAAGCACAATCAACACGACAAACAATACGAGCCTCATGTGGTTACCTCGGCAACTCAATCGTTCTTCGCAAGCTTGGGTGCCGAACAATTGGCAATGGTTGCGGGTTCTCTTGTGATTATGTTGAACGAGCATTCACATCTCTGCCCTGACGCAGCCTGCTTTTCGGTAGTTGACGTCAAATCGCTATTACAATCATTGGGACGGGTCGTGAGCCCGTTGTCGACAATCAGACCCGGCTTAGGCAGCTAGCCCCGTCAGGTGTTTAGCCCTTCTTGCTGGCGCGTTCCAGCTGCGCTATCTGCTTCCGCAATTCAGCCGCCTGCGCTTAAGAGTTTCTCCGTGCTGTATCAACGTGGCTGCGGTTTCCAACAACTGATCGGATTCGTGCGGGGACGTTTGGACAACGCGACGACAATCCATAAAAGGAGCCCACGTTGGTCCATCGCCCGGTCCTGGCGGCCCTGCCAATATTTTGGGCCGCCAGTTCATTATCGGGCTCGGGTCGTTCGGAGCGAAAGCCCGTTTATTTACGCGACACGCTTGGTTGTCTTTACACCCGGTTTCGATTCGCCCTGCTCTTTTCGAGGGCCTTCTTCGTTGGCTTGTGTATTGATCTTTTCCGCAAGTTCGGTCAATTTGTCGTCAGTTTCTGTTTCTTCTTCGAGCGTCTGCTGCAGTAAAGAAGCGTGCTTGGTTTCTCCAAGAACTTTGGCGATGGCGCAGACCGCTGCGTATGCGGCCATTTCATAATGCTCTACCCGTCGAGCCGCGCCGATCAGCCCTGAATCCAACACCGCGCCCTCAAAGTCTTCATCGGTGATTTCCGAGCCTTCCTTAACCAAGCCCTCCATTCCCACACATTTCTTGCCCTTTGGACTTTCGCCCAGGGCCTGGAAGATCTCTTCAAGACGCTGAACGTGACCTTCGGTTTGCTTTAGGTGCTTTTCGAAGCCCTTTTGCAGCTCGGTTGCAGATGCAGCTTTGGCCATTTTCGGAAGCGCTTTGACCAATTGGTTCTCGGCGCTGTACAAGTCCTTTAATTCGTCGACATATAGTTTCTTCAAGTTTTCGTTTGACATGTTTCCTCCAAAATGAATTAACTTCCGTTTAGTAGAAATAAAATTCCCCGCCTGGTCACGGCAGGGAAGCGCAGCGGACGCGATAAGAGGCTCCTAACCACCGGATACGGAGGTTCGGTAAGCCTCTTTGCCCGTGTCGATGGCCTCTGCAACGTTTTCTTTCCTCCTGCTAACTGCATCTTTCATTTGTGCGCTGACTTTCTTCCCGGCGGATGCGACCTGGTCCAGCCCAGACCGCAACTTGCCAGCAAGTAATTCCTGAGTGTCTTTGCCCGATTGCGGCGCCAGCATCAGAGTCACAACCGTGCCGACACCTAATCCAGCTAGAAATGCCCATTGTGTTTTCATTTTCAAGCTCCTTAAGAAGTAAAGTGATGAACACCGTGACCGTAAACCTAAGCGATGCTTCAGGCACGCCCGGTGAGGTCTGAACCAGACTTTCAAAAGGCCGCCGGCGGCAATTGCCATCGGCGACCCCATGATAGGACCATGTCTTAATTCACGTGAGCCTAGGCAACTTCGCGAACCCGTGTCTTATCGCCCTTTTCGCCGGACGCCTCTCTCGTAGAAGAAATATCCTGAGCTCCCGTGCGCTCCAAAATCTCCTTGGCTGTGTTCGTCCACTCAGAAGCGTCAGAGTGAACGGAAAGAAGAATCCCACCATCTTTGACGCGGCCTTCATATCGCTTGGCTTCGTACTCCGGGATGCCCATGCCGATCAGAGCACCCGTAAGCCCGCCTACCGCTCCGCCGACTCCGGCTCCAGCAAGGGCCGCCATAATCGGCCCAGCGGCTATGAAGGGCCCCAGTCCCGGAATCGCCAAGGCGCCGATACCGAGTAACCAGCCCAATGCGCCGCCTACCACCGCACCGGTTCCGGCGCCTGTTGTGGCACCTTCAGGCGCCTTAGTGCTTTTGTCGTGAGCAAAATCCCTAGTGCCCGCGCCCTCGGGAAGAAGCACTGAAATGTCCGTATTCCGAAAATTGGCCGCTTTCAGTGCGTCCACGGCGTTCTCGGCGCTCGTTCGAGTCGGATAAATGCCAAATACTGCTGTGTTTTTGCCTGCCATTATTGATTCTCCTTTTCCTTCATTTACTAGTTCTTGGGTTTGATATCCAATTGGCTGGTTACATTGTTTTCTCCCGCCACTTCGTAGGCCTTTGTTTCCACCGTCTTCTTCTCGTCTTCCGATCGCACAGGGCCCTTCAGCGTGACCTGACCATTCTGGGTGATGATCTTGACATTGTGCGCATACGTGGAAAGTGATTTGTCTTTCATGATGGATTGTCGTATCTGCTGAGTGATGTCCTGGTCAGAACGACTGTCCTTTTGCTGATCCGCCGTGGGCGCGATCTGGGTCCGATCTCGCTCATTTACCTTGGTATTGTCGGGAGCAGTTTGCTGACCGGCGGGTTCTTGCGCAAGTGCCAACGCTCCACTGCCGAGCAGCAGACCGGTGCATAGAAAAGTACGAACAGCAGTTCGATAAACAAACTTCATTGTGGTTCCTCCTGGAAGCCGTCAGTGTCGATTCCCACTCTGGAGGGGGAATGATAAGGAAGGTCTTAACGAAGATATTGCAAAAGGTTGGGCCTAGGGTATCGACTGCACGCTGTATGCACCCTGTGGATTCGCTGTAGATTTCTCACATGCGATTGGCGCGTTTTCTCAGTTCCAATCGTTCGCGCCCATCATCAGCCGGTGCCCCCAGATTTGCGGTTAAAATATGTGCCTGCCTGGCCCTGGTAACTCCCAACTATTGAGTTCGATCTGGAAGTCAATTGTGGCAGCGCTTTTTCTCAGAACTCGCACTACGCACCCTGCAACAACTTGTTGGCGGCGTTTTACCAGCGTGAACGCGCTGAATACGATGCGTGAAGGACGCGCTTTTGAGAGGTTGGGATTGTGCTTTGACCCTTCTCACACCCATTGCCTTCCGCAATCGAATCAGAATGTACAGGGTATGCCGTATTCTTTAGCGTCGCGAAACGGGCCACGATATTAAGTACGGAGTCCGAAGTGGGAAGGCTTGTGATGATCGTGGACGATCATGCGGTCATCAGGCGCATGCTCCGCGCCCTGTTGGAAGCTGAAGGCTTCCAAGTCTCGGATGCGATGGACGGAGCGGAAGGCGTCCGGAAGGCCCTAAAATTGAAACCCAACCTGATTATCCTTGATCTGTCCATGCCGGTCATGAACGGACTGGAGGCAGCACGGAAATTGAAGGTTCTCATGCCCCACGTTCCCTTGTTGATGTTTACGAATAACGCAGATGAGATACAAGAGAAGGAGGCCATTTCCGCGGGCATAGTTGCAGTGGTTCGCAAGTCCGACTCCGACTCGTCGAAACAGTTAGTAGCCCAAGCTACGGCACTTCTTGGATCGAAGGGGGCAGGTGATCCAGCGCGTTTCGCATCCGACTGACAAGCAGACGGCTGGGACGTAAGAAACCTCGGTTTGGGGCTTTGATCTATTAAGAAACCGCTAACGTCAGCGTCGAATGCTTTCCCTTCCCTCTGGCGACATAATGCCATTTTTTCGAAAGAGTCTAAACACTCAATCTGGACCACGAAAGGCCAGGATCGATGTTTGATGGAAGACTGCGAAGGCCCTGACAGAAGCTAAAGAGTTGAAGTGTGTACGAGTAAGACAACACGCTACGTGTTTCAGTGCCGGCTCTTCGTGGCACTAGGTTTTACGCAACATCTTGCTGCATATTGCACGGGTTCGTTGAAACGAGTGTCTTCAGGGGGAGACGCGCGCAGACCCTCGTACCTAAACTGTCGGAGTCGACGACCAAGTCGCCATGAAAATGGCGCACGCGCTCGCGCATTCCCCTGATTCCCACTCCCGTACCTTGGGACTGAATCTGAGCCAGCCGTTCCGGGGACATTCCACTTCCGTTGTCTTCAACCTTTACGAGGATGTTGTTTTCTTCGCGCTCAAGTTGAATCAGCGCGGTTTTGCTTCCCGAGTGACGATGGATGTTTGTCAAACTTTCCTGAACAAGTCGGAAAATGAGCAGTTCCATTTCGGATGGAAGTCTTCCGAAATTCTCCGAAATCTGCAGGTCGACCTCTAAACTGCTGCGCTCCGCGAGACCTTGCACATACCACCTCAGTGCTGAGGATATTCCGCTTTCATCCAGAAGCGGCGGATGCAACAAGTAAGAAGTAGTCCGAAGCTCACGGCTCAATTGCTGCACGGCCTGTTCGATCTCGCTCGCTTTCTTAGCAAGCTGCGGAGCCTCGTGTGTGGCGTCCTCCACAAACTGTGCCAGTTGCAGCGTCAATACAACCAAAGTCTGTCCCGCGCTGTCGTGAAGTTCCCGTGCTATGTGCCGCCGCTCGGCATCCTGAGACTCCATGAGCCGCGACGAAAGCTCGCGCAGTTGAGAGTGTCTCCTCTCAAGGTCACGGGTACGGAACTGGACTTGGGTGTCAAGCGCATCCGCCAGTGTTCGATAGCGTTCTTCGCTTTCACGCAACTCTCGCTCAATTCGTTTGCGCTCCGTGATGTCCCGAGCAATTTTCGACGCTCCGATAATCTTTCCACTAGCTTCCCGAAGAGGCGAAATCGTCAGCGAAATATCGATGGGCGTCCGGTCCTTACGCACGCGAACGGTGTCGAAGTGTTCGAGTCGTTCACCTTTCTTGATTCGATCGATGATGACCGTTTCTTCGTCCAGGCGATTGATCGGGATGATCAATGAGATGTGTTGGCCTACCGCTTCGCTGGCAGTGTAGCCGAATAAACGCTCCGCACCTGCGTTCCAACTGGTTATGATCCCTTCCAACGTTTTGCTGACGATGGCGTCATCAGATGAGTCCACGATTGCGGCCAGCAAGCCAATGGCTTTATCCGCCTGGAGCCGCAAGGCTGGCAACTCATCTAACAAGGATTGGGTGACTGTGTCCCTGGTCTGCGGGTCATTGAGGATGCAATCCGTCAGTGCTTCATGTGTAGCTAGGAGTTTGTCGATGTCATCTTCAAAGGCGATTTCAGGATGTGTTTCAGTCCAATAGTGCGCGGCCCTGACAAACGCCAGGAACAACAGCAAGTATTGAAGGCGAACCGGTCCGAGTAGCCGCGCCAGTGCGTCAAGACAGAATAAATAGTCGGAAGTCTTCAAGAACACATGCCCTGCCAACACAAAGATGGCATCTTCCATCTGTGTCCCGGCTATCGGCATTTCAAGAATGGGTGCGGGGCAGGCCGCGCACAGTGATAGACACGACTGAAGTTCTTGCCCCCGTGGAAAAGGCCGTCGCAGGAGTTTAACGACGTCTGTGACACCTTGTGTAGGCACAGTGGGATCGCCAGCCGGACGGCCCAGTCCTAACAAAAAGCCGACGTGACGGGCAATACAGTAGCGGACTGCGCAAAAACGCGACAGGTGGACAAAAAGACGCTCCTTAAAAACCGAGGGTAGAGGATTGTCGAGGTAGGCCGCTTCTGCGAATCCCCACAGTTTCTCAGTGATCTCGGGAGTCTCAGGTGCGAGGCGGAAGAAATTGGGAAGAACCCCGAATCGCTTTTCTACGCGATTCTCAAGTTCTGACGCTGTGTTCCCCACGGATTTCACAACCTTTTGACGACACCGGCATTATACGACCACGCCAGGTCGAAATCGGGCGATAGCACTCAAAACCCACTCGGCGGTCAATAAGGGCAACCGCGATGTTGTACTAGCTGACCGGAAAGCCGGGAATCACGACCGGCTCTCGTTCCACACGTACAAGAAGTTTTCGTCGCTGGCCGTAGCAACATTGCGGTCGGTCTTATGAACGGCACGATTTAACGCTGATCGCACATTTTCCTTGCTTTCCTCTAATGCCGCCAGCGGTACTTTGAGTGCAACTCCTGGAGGCAGTTGATCGAGATCCGAAAGAATTGCGGTGATTACCTGTTTGTGCTTTCCGTTGCGACCTTGCGGAACATCCACTTGCGACATGGTCTTGAAGTTCATTGGAACTTTCTGAGTGTGGCCCATATCGATCCTCCCGAACTAGAACTAATCGTTAACCTAACGTGACGCAATCGTAATACAACGACACGACATAGTGCAAGTATAAATTCGTACCGTTAAACAGGGGTCGTTAACATGGTCGGAGCGTCGGACTGACGGGTCCAGAAGTCCCGGTAAGTGAGGGAGTGAACACGCTAAGGCTAGAGCGAAGATTGCCCAAAAGATATCACCCGTATTGCTTCTGGACTGCTACGGTTGGGGTATTGGAAGGGATAAAATCAATGCGGACGTCCAAAACATATTTCGAGCAGATTCCGGTAAAGACGGTCAAGAAGATTGCTAAAGAACTCCCTGAGACCAGCGTGGTTCAGGCGCTAGACCAGATCGCTCCTCCTCGGGAACCTTGGCGAGAATTGGCCAAGCAAGTCCAACAGGAACAGGACCCAACGAGAATGACCGAGTTGGTCACTCAACTCCTTGTGGCGTTTGATGAGAGCAACCCCCGCAGGGGTTCTGGCTCAGTCTGAAGGAATCCTTGAAAATGCGTCTGACTCATTGGTCAATCAGTTTCCCCTGGTCTGTAGTCCGGGTGGCTGGCAAGACTTGTTTGTCGTGCGCGCTGGATGTGCTCGTGCAGGGCCGATCGCAACTCCTCAATTGTTCTGTGAAGTTTCTTTTCGTCAGTAATTGCAATCGCCGCTTCAACTAAATCCTGATCCGGTCAACGCCCGACACTTCACCGTGTCTGCTGGAAATCACACTCTAGCTTTGCACAGGTCGATGTTCACGCGCTATAGGGTCCCACCTGCAGCCTTCCTAGAATTGAAATCCGAAGAGAGGCTTCAGAGTATTCGCGCTGGGCCCATTTCTTAATTGCTGAAATCAGGCGATTACACTCATTGAGAATCCGGCTCGGCCCCCGGGTCGAGGGCAACGAGGGTAATGGGAATGTTACGCCGCTTGAGACAGTTGCCTAGGGGCCGCCTCGAAAGCCACAACGGTATACATTGCAGCTTTAGAGTAAAATGCTGCCCGACCGTTGAGTCTGCTGCTAATCACCGAGGACCAGACATGCATTATTTCAATTGCCTTTTGGCTGCGCTCTGCCTCCCTGCGAGCACGCTCTACGCTGGAGATCCGCCAGAGCTCTCCGCCGCTAAACAGGAAGTGGCGAATATCCAGGCTGGGACTCATAGTGTGTCGGCCGAGTCACGCTCGACTGGTGCGCAGCAGGAACTCGTCGAGGCGGCCATAGCACGCCACGAAGCGTATGCTCACGGCGACTGTGTGAAGTGGGCAAGGTACGTCAGCGCCGACTTTCACTTCATCGATCAGGCGGGGCACACGACCACTCGCGTTCAAAGAGATGAAGGAATGCCATCCCCCGAAGCATGAAGTCCCGGATCAAACGAGCGTGTCCTTACCGACTTCCACTGCCAGATCAAGGGCAATCTGGCTTTCCTGGACTATCGCATCGACGAGACCCAGCACCACGGCAATGTCAAATACGCGCAATCGTTCCGACATCTCGATATTTTCGAGCGCCGCCAGAAAAAGTGGAGCGTCATTAAAGGAATGCAGGCGCAGATTTTCGACGACCCGCTAATTGCCCAAGTCGATCCCGCCACCTACGACGCCTTTGTCGGGCAGTATGAATTAACTCCGGGCATGGGTGATCTCATCACCCGGCAGGGAGACAAGCTATTTGGGCAAGACCTGCCAGTGGGGCAAGAGGCTCCTGGGGTCGACCGGACGGAATTGCTTCCGGAGAGTCCCGATACTTTCTTCATACGAGGCGACCCGACTCGCAGGACGTTCCTCAAGGATCAATCGGGCAAGGTAATCAGATCGGTTTTGCACTTTCCTGACCGCGAGATCGTGCGCGAGAAGAAAATCAGATGAGCGGTGGTTCGGCTCTTGCAGATGAGACACCCAGCAATGTTCGCGACGTCGTTTACTTGGTACCCTAGATTCTGCTTGCAGCCGAGGTAGCGTTCCGTGGTCTGAACGGATGCATGCCCCGGCAAGAATTGAATCTGCTCAAGCTCACCCCGGTCGCGTGGCACAGCGCCGCACAAGTCCTCCGCAAGTCGTGCGGCGCAATATGCTCCAGGCCCAGAGCGCCTGCAGCGTGTTTCGACAAACTGAGAATGGACTATTAGTGGTATGTCTCCGCAGTTCCATCACTGTCTCCCCCTGTCACGAGCACCAAGCCATTGCTAAGCAACGTGGCTGCGTGCGACGAGCGGGCCACAGTCAAGCTTCCGGTAGGAGAAAATGTGCGATTCGGCGGATTGAATAATTCCGTCAAGGTTATGGTTTCCCGGGTTCCGTCCCCTACTCCTCCGGCAATAAGAACCGAACCATCTTTGAGCAATGTCGCCGTGTGGAATGCACGCGAAGCAGTCATCGTAGCCACTGCCGTGAAGTGCATGGTACTGGGATCGAAGATTTCAGCGCTGGCGAGAATGTTCGAACCGGCGTCGAATCCGCCAGTCAGGAGCACTGTTCCGCTGGCGGACAAGAGGGTTGCGGTGTGTGCGTAACGGGCACTATTCATGCTCGCGATTCTTGTAAAGGTTCCCCTGCTGGGATCGAAGATTTCAGCGCTGGCCAGCGACCCCCCCCTGACTTCCGGTGCCTCCTGTGATGAGCACCTTTCCGTTGGCCAGCAGGGTTGCGGTATGACCAAAACGCGCCGCACTCATATTGCCCGTGGGTGTGAATGTTTCCGTCAATGAATCGAACAACTCGGCCGTAGCAGAGGAGATTGAGAGCTACCCGCGGGACGCCTTAGGCTACCTGAATCTGGGAGTAGAGTACGCCGCACAAGGTCACTATGAAAAGGCTGCAGAGGTCGCTCGCCAAGCAGTGCGGCTCGCGCCTGATCAACTCCGCTTGTACGAGGTCTTGTCTACATTCACCCAGGCCTTGCAGCGGTTTGACGAGACGCGGCAGATCATCAACGAGGCACACGCGCGAAAACTGGATGATTTCTCATTCCATCAGGATCTTTACGCCCTTGCCTTTCTCCATGCGGACCCCGCTGCGATGGCCGAACAGCAACAGTGGATGGCGCGCAAAGAAGAAGAGGAATATGAGAGCTTTGGGCTGGCGCTTGCATCCGACACCGAGGCGTATGGCGGTCATGTCGCCAAAGGGCGGGAACTGGCAAACCGGGCTGTGAACTCCGCCGTGCGAGCGGACAACAAAGAAAATGGGGCAATATGGCAGGCTAATGCTGGTCTGCAACAGGCAGCGTACGGCAATGCTGCGGAAGCTCGACAGCGCGCGGCAGCAGCTTTAAGGCTTGCTCGCGAGAGTCAGGGCGTCGAGGCTGAAACGGCGCTTGTGTTTGCCATGACAGGCGATACGGAGCGATCCAAGTCCTTGGCGCAGGACTTAGGGAAACGCTTCCCGTTGGACACTCAGGTGCAGTCGCTTTGGCTACCGGCGATTCAGGCCCAATTGGCATTGGACAGAAAGAATCCGGCTGTCGCCGTGAATGCCCTGCAAGCTGCTTCACCCATCGAGTTGGGCAACATCGCGTTTACCGACAATATTTCTTGCCTTTATCACGTGTACATACGAGGGGAGGCATACCAGGCAGTCGGAAAAGGCAACGCTGCTGCGGCCGAGTTTCAGAAGATTCTCGACCACACCGGGATTGTCGGGAACTGCTGGACTGGAGCGTTAGCCCATGTGGGAGTGGCTCGCGCCAACGCCTTGGAGGCGAGAACGTCGCAGGGGGCGGATGCCGATGCCGCCCGCGCCCGGGCGCTCGTCGCCTACAAAGATTTCCTAACCCTCTGGAAAGATGCTGACCCCGACGTTCCCATCCTGAAAGAGGCCAAGGCGGAGTACGCGAAGTTGCAGGTAGCGCAACAAATTCCTACCTCGTCGTTTGCTGCTTGCCGATAGTTGTTGTTAACTTGGCGATTACACTCATTGAGGATCGGCCCAGGGTCGATGAGTGAAATGATTCCATAACAATGTCGGCTCCCAGGCCCGAGTAAACTTTGGAGGCGCAAACCAACCAAAGGGCTCGGAGGAAAGGAGCCGAACATGCTGATTATAGGTTGTGACTATCATCCGG
>Ga0209624_10002552_pt1 | contig 13388 bp, 16 predicted proteins | sample JacPinW_OM2H0_O1_FD_188565 | JGI IMG/M metagenome (GOLD analysis project Ga0209624, IMG submission 188565) | Forest soil microbial communities from Algoma, Ontario, Canada - Jack Pine, Ontario site 1_JW_OM2H0_O1 (SPAdes) (version 2) | ecosystem: Environmental > Terrestrial > Soil > Boreal...
CATCTTAGACTGGCATTTCACCGGCTTGCCCGAAATCGCCATTTAGAAGTCGCTTGACGTACTCTTTATGGATTCTGCTGTCAGAGGCCGAGAATTCATACATTGAACGAAACGTAAAGGACTGAAATGGTTGACCATGGTATCCAATCCGGGTCTGAGTGAACAGGATTCGTCCTTTACTAGTTAATTTTATCAGGACGGCAATGAGAAGGAGAACGGGCGACAAAAGTACCAAAGCAACCGAGGAAAAGATGATGTCAAACGTTCGCTTAAGGAATCGATACCAGAACGGCGGTTCTTTTATCCACTCCACGGGCATCTCATCCTTGGAGGATGACGTGCGATCTTGGTCGGAAGTCGTGCGGCGATTGCTCATAGAATCACAGTTTGCGGATGAACATAATTCCTAACTTCCCAAGATAAAGCCCACACAAAACGATGAACAGCAACAGAAGCAGTAGGGCGCCACTATAAACCGAGCCAAGGAGGAAATTGTAGCTTTGTGCAAGCCATGCTGAATCAATGGTTGGTGCGGGTAGCCTTCGGAGGTAAAGTGTAAGCGCATTGATGACTCCAGTGATAGGCCCCATGAGGGCCATCAAGTGCCGAAGGGATTTTGAGGTGTCGGCTTGTCGAAGCCGTCCTTGAAGCCGCTTCCCTGACTTCTGGCGACCATTCTTAGCAGCGAGGTCGTCCTTCAGATGATCGATTTGAGGAAGAAAATGAGTGAGCACAGCCTGCGTGCCAACGCAATGAAGTAGGAGGGAAACCGCGCCGGGAGGAGGTTTCATGCCTGGATTATCCAGGAGGAAGGCAAAGGCTCGGTTCCGGTCATCCCGCCAGGCCCCGAGAATTTCGTATCCCTGCGGGGGCGGATACCGCGTTTTCCACTCAAGCTCTGGGTAAAAAGAAAAGCCGGGTGAAAAAATCTTGTCCACCTCTTCATGTACGGAGGCCTGGTCATCGGGCGAAGCGGAACACCACAGAATCCATGATCGCCTGAAAACTTCGGCAAAATCTGCTTCGGACACAGCGAGCGTCTGCGTTTCGGGGGAACGCGGAGGCTCAGGTAGCATTGAATGACATTATATTCAAACGCGGGAGCAGAAATCTTGCTGTCAAAATGCCCTCAATTCCCAACTAGCAACGGCTGGAGATGAACTGGGTACAATAGCTTAGCCAAATGCAACCGTGGATGCTGTGGGTCGGTGTGGCCATCATCGTTTTCGCGAACGTCCTCGCTATAACGTTCACCGCTTTTGTTAAGGGCTATGGTGCGAAGAAAGGCGAGAACTGGGCGACGCATGAGGACATCCAAAAACTTGTGGATCAGGTGCGAGCAGTTACAGCCGCCACCGAGGAGATCAAAGCTCAAATATCCAGCGAGCAACGGGAATGGAATCTCAAGAAAGAAGTTTTGTTTGAGGCTGTTCGGGACATGGGGACGTTACAGCACGCGGCATGGAAGTTCGCATCACGTTCGGCAATGAGTAGGCGAAATCCAGAGAATGAGAATATTATGCGCTCAATGAACGAGGCGATGGTGGACCTCAACATAGCAATTAGTGCATTCTGGAAATCGCACACGCTAATCGATATTACGTTTGGGGAGGACGTTAGTAAAGGCTTTGCGGATTTGGGCGCAAAATTAGACTCCCTCGGACGCCTCAAATCAACTGAAGCTGATCAAATAGTGGAGAGGATACAGGACATTAGGGATTTCCTGCGACGCTTAGCAAGCCTGATCCGCAAGGATATCCTGGCAAAGTAAAGCCGCTTCTGTTACTGGCAGAAGTTGGGCTTGGCTACATTCCGAAAGCTGCTGGATGGTGAAATTAAACCTCGTAGAGCTACCTGCATAGTTAGCTTGCAAAGAGGATGTCATCCAACCTCCTCTCTACGATCCCTGAGAGATTTTAGAACATAAAACTAAACGGCGGCGCCGGTAGCGCGGTGTCCGTTCTCCTTGCGTCAACCCGTTTCTTCTTCGAACTAGTTCGCAGTATTCCGGCAACAAATCGTTGCCGTGGCAAGGAACCCGGAAGCCAGTTTTACGCGCACCTGTTGCCCGAAGCGGTCAGCGGAGCCGCTGCCGCGCCGATAGGCGCGGTGGGCGGGGCGATAGCGTCGGCTGCCCGGATTTTGGTGGGCGTCTGGTAAGACGATCATCCCGAAACGATAGTGAAGTGGCGATAGCCAAAAAGCCGGGCAGCCGGCGGTAAGCAGGCAACAGGTGCGCGCACGAGTTCAGGCGATAGCCCAATGTTTACGCAGCCTTTTGGCCGCGCGGTAGTTTTCGTTGGGTATGGGGACGACTCTAGACCCTGCCCTATACCCTACCCCATACCCGAAAGCGCCAGATTGGCGGGGGCGATAGGGTTCCGAGTTAGCCGAGATTCGGCGCCGCCGCACTCGTGGACGTCCCCTCGTGCCCGGTGGATGGAGGAATGTTCGATCAGGAGACGTTCCGGCGCTTGGATTACACTTCGGGTGCGCCAGCTCGTGTTGCCGCTTTTCGTTGCCGGTTTCAGGCGACAACGACGTATCATTTAGTAACGACGCTGCCTGGTTAACCCGGGGAGTTGCGCTGCGCCACATCAAGCGCTTCACTCAATCTGCGATCAAGACGCGAGGCGCCCGTCCATTGTCATGTCGAACTTCCCGCAAAAGGATTCCTCATCCATTTCCTCCAAAGCGCGACGCCACGCTTTCCACAGTGCACGGATTTCAATGCTCGACAGTTCTAGTAAGGCGTGCTTTTCGGGCATCTGGATGATCTCCATGGGTTTGCAAAGTTATGTCCACTGGGAGTGTTTTGATCTGCCCTAGGCGGCGCGGCGGGTTGGGCGGATTCCGGTCTTGTGTTCAAGCACGTTAACTCGCGCCCGCAAATCATCGATTTCCTTCGCGTACTTGAGCCCGGAGATCTGTTCCTGGAGGCCTTCTTTGGCGATGGCGATCCGGTCACCAAGAGTGGAGAATGCCGTGTCCAAGTCCTCTTTCGTGGCTAATCGTTCAAAATCCTTCTTGGTCGCCATCCCCTCACGAATGCTCGCCATCTCGCCGCGAACGGCCGCAAACTCGTCCTTGGTAGCCAAACCCTTCAAATCGCTCTTCGTCGCCATACGAGCGAGATCCTTCTGGATCAAAACGGCGAACTCGTCCAGCGTCATTGGTTTCTTTGTCGATTTTGTTTTCTTCGCGGTCATTACGGTTAAGAATACATCGCCCATTCCTGGCGTCAACACGCCACTACGGAACCATCCATATAGGCCGCTTCTTCCTCCGCCGGGCCGTCGCCGAATTCTTAGCGCGGCGGGTTGGAAATGAGTTCCGTCACGAGAGGTTCCGCGAGTGTAGTTTGCTCTTGAGACGCTGCCGACTTGGGCTCTGTCTATACTTCGCCCGAGAACTGAATTCGTCTGGTAGGGCTTCGTTGTTGTAACATTTGCCGCTGGATTAACGAATTGGGTTTTAGAACGAGTCGTGTTTCCCCGAAACGAGAGAAGTAATGATAAGATCTCTTGAGGTCGTTGATCGTGCCTACAGTTTTTCTGAGCTCAACCTACAGGGATCTAGTTGACCATCGCCGGGCCGTTATTGAGGCGATAAACTCGCTCGACGGCTTCAAGTGCTTGTGTATGGAGCAGTTCGGCGCCAGGGATGCATCCGCCGGGGAATTCTGTATTAAGTTAATCGAAGAGTGCGAACTCTTCGTAGGTATTCTTGGGCATATGTACGGGAGCGTCGACCCTACACTTGGCAAGTCTTTTACTGAGCTCGAATTCGATACCGCGCGTCGCATGCAAAAGCCTCGCTTGCTATTTCTGTCCCGCGAAGATGCCCCCATTCCCATGCAATTGGTTGAATCTGACGAGCTTCGCAGTCGCCAATCGAAACTACGACGGCAGCATGCTATAGAGCGAATCAGAGACACGTTTACAACGGCTACTGATTTAGCCGAGCGAGTGGTGTTGGCGATCAGAAATTGGGAAAATTCTTCACGCGAACAGCAACATCTGGTGAAATCGTTTCCTCCGCAACCGCGTTTTGAGCATCCTTATCCACTCCAGGAGAATTTCACAGGCAGAATTCGGGAACGAGAGATGTTAAGCGCGTGGTTGATGGAGGACGACAACCCTGTCCTAGGCTTAACGGCGATCGGAGGCATGGGAAAATCCGCTCTCGCGTGGGCTTGGTCGCAGCGCGATGTTCTTGGCCTGCCACTTCCGGGAACGGCCGACGACGAATCTACAGATACTCGGATACGACACCCTTTAAGGCCAGCTGGCGTTTTTTGGTGGTCATTTTATGAAGGAGAAGCGACATTCAGTACTTTTGTCGATGCGGCCTTATCTTATGCGACAAGCGGAAGAGATGCTGGTTTCGCACATCAAACCGACGCTGAAAAAGCAAAAGCCTTAGCGGCTTGTCTCCAGCAACAGAGACTTCTCATGGTACTAGACGGGTTTGAGAGACAGTTATCAGGCTATTCGTCGCTCAATGCCGCATACCAAGGAGACGTCGTTGATGATGGCGACCGAGAATTTGCTGATCCCACGACGCGAGACTTTTTCCGCCATTTCCTGGCAGCGCTTGGCTGGAGCAGGATCTTAATCACCACTAGGCTCTTCCCGATTGAACTCGAAGGGCGCGCGGGTTGTCGCAGAGAAGATTTGGAAAGACTCTCTCCAGAGGATGGTGAGCGCTTCCTGCGTTCGCAAGGTGTTAAGGGTGGTTCGGTTGAAATAAGGTCGGCGTGCGAAGCTTACGGCTATCATGCGCTAGCACTGCGGTTGTTGGCAGGGTTCGTAGCACATGATGCGGTGTATCCCGGCGATATCAGAGTAGCAGTGGAGTTCGACGCCAATAATAAGTTGGTGTCACGCAAACATGGACATCATGTGCTCGAACTAGCCTACAATGCCCTCGGCAGTTCTGAGCGCCTTCTATTGAGCCAACTCGCCGCCTTCCGCTTTCCCGTTAATTATATAACGCTCGAGAAGACCCTGTGCGTACCAGAAGAGAGCGAGAGTCTTGGTCTTTGGAGCCGACTTAGGGACTTGTATGCTCAACGTCGGCAATGGCACAAGCGCCAAGAATTGCGCCTCAGCTTGCGACAACTTATCTCTCGCGGTCTGCTTTTCTTTGATCACGAGCGGCAGCGATACGATTTGCACCCGATTGTTAGACATTACGCTTACGACCGCCTTTCTGACAAAAAAGGTATGCACACTCGGCTAATCGATTACTATCGAGTTATCCCCGTTTCGGAGGCTGCGAGCGGTAAGACGATCGAGGATCTTGCGCCGACAATCGAGTTGTTTCATCACACGGTGCGCGCGCGGCTATACGAGGGTGCATTCCAGCTCTTCGCCGACAGGCTACAGGAGCCGTTACTAAAACGCTTTTGTGCGGTCCATTTGTATACCAGCCTAATCGATGTGTTCTTTGACTCGGAAGACTCGGTCACCGGGCGACTTAGCGGATCAGCAAAGACAATGGCTATGGCGTGTCGAGCACACTCTCTGAAGCTCTCAGGAGAACCACGGCGCGCTATTGCGCTTTATGAAGACGTTGTTTCGACATACCGAAGGGACAAGAACGAGCGAGAGTTATCCGTTGCCCTACTACAGGAAGGGCTCGCCAGTTTTGTCATTGGCGATCTGAGTACCGCCGAGAAGCAGTTGTGGTCCGCCGTTAGAGGATGTGAATATCACCACCAGCGCGAGTATGCCTTTCTTGCACAAGAAATGTTACTTCAGATTTACGCACTCGAAGGTCGCGACGACGACTTCGACAAGATCAACGGAGCTATTTCCTCCTTACCCGACACTTTTAACCGGGTCGAGGCTACAGTCCTTAGAAATATGTTCGACGAAAGCCTGGAGACCGCACTCTCAAATGCGCGGCGCGGCGTGGAACTTGCGTTGGCAAGTGGGAATGAAATGGACAGAATTCGTTCCAAGTGCCTACTTGGGACGATCATGGCGAGGCATTGCCATGAGAGTGGGTCGACAGATTTGCTGCGGGACGCAGAGAAAGAGTTAAAGGAGGCTCACGAGCGGTGTTTGTCTATACAATTGGTTGAGTCGGAAGTAGACGCATGGCTCGGTTTTGCCTGGTGGAACTTGGCCGCCAAGGACGGTGAGGGGGCTAGTGAAGCCGCGCTTCGAGCTCGTACAATAGCAGACAAATCTTCGTATGCCATTAAACTGGCGTTTGCGTGTTGGGCTTCAGCGGAGGTTTCAATCGGCCTATCGAGTCTGGAATCAGTAGACTCGTCAACGAAAGCTTTAGCTAACCTCAGGCGAGCCCGGGACCTGGCATACGTTAACGGTCCACCCCACTATCTTCGCCCCTTCGTCGAAAAATTAGATCGCCAAATTGCGCAGCTCTGCACTTCACGCTCTGCCGCGAAAAGAGTCGGTTAGGGAGGAGAGTACTGCATGGTTGTCGCAAGATGTCATCGCTGCGGAGCACCTTTACACAACGTGCCTGCCTTTTGCAAGTGCGGCGCCTACGTCCTCCAGGAAGACAGGCCACTCGTTGCGGGAGCCGCCGGCGGGGAATCCTCAGCCACTATTACTGAAGCATTTACTTACGTTCCACCTCCGGCACTTCCAGGCGCCCAGCTTCAAACGGAGGCAGTGCCCGATATCGAGGAATTGCCATACAAGTACGGCAGATTTGTCGGCGGGTCAAACGTGATCATCGGCTTCGGCTTACTCATCTTTGGATTGTCGCAGCTACCCAACGGTTCCCTCGCCTTTCTATTGTTTATCGGAGGCGGTCTTATGGTTTGGTTTGGCGTTGCGTTGTTTAAGAGGGCGCGGCTAGCCATGCAGATCGCGCGTGTATGTTATGTTCTTGCCATTTTGGGATACCTGTTTCAGGTGTTCGGGGCGATGTTACTAAGTCAAGGAATTGCCATCGCACCTACCATTGGTGGCTCAGTGATTGCTGTACTTAGCTTTGCATATTTTCACAAAAGGCTAGATTAGCAGTTTCGTCCTGAGTGACCGTATTGATTACTCATTGTTCGCCACGGTCTGTTATTGCTTTCAGGTCTGCAGCCAACACCTACAGGGTTTTGGCCATACGTCATCCCCTTCTTTCTCGATTTTGTTTTCTTCGCGGCCATTACCGCTAGGAATACAGCACCGATCCCTGGCGTCAAGACGCCTCCCCCCAACAACGGAACTATCCGTTAAGCGGCTTCTTTCTCCGTCGCCCCGTCGCCGAATTCTTCGTGCGGCGGGTCGGAAACGAGTTCCATTATGAGTAGTGGTTCCGCGAGTATAGTTTCCTCTTCGGGCACGCTCGCAGGCGGCTGCATCGCCTCCAACGCGTTGGGAAGGGTGGCCGCCGATTCCGGCGTGGAGGCAATTGGTTTTGATGTTGCGTTGTCCTGTTTGAAATCCGCGACTGGACTTTTCGTCCCCGTATCGACCGCCGCAGGTTCCGGGGTTGTTTGAGGTTCCGAATCAGCCATCACTTCGTGACCGGCCATTATCTGCTTCCTGAGTCCCGCCTCGCGGGCTTCGTCTGCCGCGAGTGTGTCGTCCGGCACGTCGGAGTGGGTTGAGATTTCCGGGACTGGGGAGGGCCCAACTGATTTCAAAAAGAAATCAGTCCCCTGCTTCTTGCGCTCCAGGAATTGCTCGAAGGTGAGGAATGCTATCTCCTTCTGCATTTCGAATCGGGCAGCCATTCGCGCCATGTTTTCGGTTGCGAAGGTATATTTTTCTCGATCTTCGTTCCACTTCGCATCCTTGAGAGCTTCGAAGGCTACTGCGTTCGCCTTGATGTAGCGGTCGGTTTAGTGATCCGACCTCCTTGCTTCCGCGGCACTCTGTGTTCGTACTTGGTTCGCGGTTGACATATGCACGCATGGGCGCACATGTGTCAACTGAGGCGAGACTAACGCAGATCCTACCAGAATCTAATAGACAAAGTAGGTTTGAAGTGGCTCGCCGGCTGGGGGACGCTGCGCGTGCTCGTTGGCCCGGCCGACGTGACAAAAACGCGCACGCTCGTATCTGAACGATCTTAGGCACGACTACCAGCGAAGATGCGAATCGCCAGTAAATTACGCCGACACTCTACTGTCAGGGTACTGCGGCCATCAAATAGCAATCAAATCCCAAAGCTGACTGCGTCCTCCAGCAAACGCCAGCGGCTCGTGGCGCAACGATAAGTTGCACTCTCCTGTATGAAGCCAGCCGGCTGGCGATGTGCGGCGAATATGGCCAGCTTTCTTTCGCCGTTCGAGCACTCTGCGTGGAATGCACCTCGAAAACGCTGTGATCTCCTCGGGCACGCTATCGTCAAGGTCACTGGGGCTTACTACGCTAACTGGATTGTAAGCCACAAGCAGGGTCGGGAACGGTTCGTAGCGGCATCCCTCAAGGAACCAAAACCCTAGTTGGGATCGAAAACGGTCCGCTCCAGTTGGCTGCCCAGTAAACACTAAAGACCAGCCTAGAATAGCGGCGTGCGTTCTCGCTCCATTTGACCAATGAGTGAAGATCGCAGTGCGACTCGTTCGTTGATTGACCATCGTGCGGGGTGGTCACCGGACTGCGCGATATGGGGATGCCGTAATCGCAAAAAATAAGGATAAACGAGTTGAGCTCGAATCGCGATCAGATACAAGGGGCCTCCTTCTCCGCACTCTAGATCGCGGCTGACCACTGCAGTGACTTGTGAAGCGCCAACCACTCGGCCTGTCCGCAGATTGCGAAGGTTTCGAAGAGAGAGAAAGTTCTCGCTTCTGAGGGGTAACAGGGGCTCCAGCGACCGACACACCAGCGCGTAATGTGTGGCCTTGGGAGATGACTCGCTGTAGCGGCTCGTGACGAGGGAGTACTGAGGAATTTTGTGAGTGCTGCCATCTAAGGCTTGACCACAGACCCAGACAGCAACGGCGTCTGGGTGGACATCCGTCTCTTTCGGAGAAGAACGCATCGGACTGAACATCACCTCCGGCTCACTGGGCTGGTCCAGAAGTTCTCGAATCGATGGCCCAACTGCATTCCCAATTCCCCAGACAAAGACACCTCCATTCGCTAACCGCTCCTCTTCCTTGCGCAAGATGATGTGCTCAATGGGTTCAGCAGCCTCGGTTCCGAAACGGGTCCAGCAGAAGCTATCAGGCAGAGTCATCGTGTAAGATATTATGCAGTAGTAGTCATTTGCTATGCAACAGCAAACACCGGCAACGGTGCGCGCATTTATGCGCGAAAGGGGCATGAACCAACAGGAATTGGCTGTTTCGGCCAAGGTGAGTCAGTCGACGGTGTCTCGCGCGTTACAGAGAGGAGCCCAGCGAGCGGGCCGCGGAAGGAAGCAGCTATTCATTTACATAGAAAATGAATATAGAAAGGACGCGGCCACCGGCGAGCGTCTTCCCAAGGCGGTCGCAGGCGCCTTTTATCGAGTGTGGGATGGAAGCCCACCGCATGCCACCGCCATTGCTCGTGTCATTAAGGCGCTTCGCGGTCTCCGACCCAAGAGACCACTCGCATGACTTTTCCCCGAATGGAAAGTTCCGCCCAGTTGCGACAGCGCCTCAAGAACTTTGGCTTCAGTGACTCAGCGATCGACGCAGCTTGGCCTGTTTGGTGGAGCGATGCGGCAGACACGTCGCCATCTGCGCAAGCTGAGCTGCGGTTCTCAATTGCGCGCAAGCTGGGGATTGCGTCCCGGTCTCTGCTAACCGAAGATGAGCCTCAGTTTGTCTGGCGCGGAGTGGCCCGGTTCAAACACCTATCCGGCGAGGGATCCACTGAGCAGCAGGTCCTAACGTCTTTTGGCGTATCGCTAGCAACCATGCTCACCGCCGCGACACGACCTCGTCTGTCAATCGTCGGTCACAGCGCGCTGGAATTAAGATCAACCATCTTGAATCGGCAGCCGATGGTGCGCCTTACTGACCTGATGGGACTTTCATGGTCAGCAGGAATCCCAATCATCCACCTAAGAGTATTTCCATCAGCGCGGAAGCGAATGGCCGCCATGGCCGTCCGAACAGGCGAGCGGTACGCAATCCTGCTTGCTAAGGACGCACAATATCCTGCTCCGATAGCGTTCTACATCGCCCACGAGCTTGCACATATAATACTCGGCCACCTCGATGGCACAGGCGCCATTGTAGACATGGATGTGCCGCTCACAGAGAACATAAGCGACGGCGAAGAGAGCGCTGCGGACCGCTTCGCGCTCGGGCTCCTTACCGGTTCTGAAAGCCCCACAGTACTTGCCCTGGGAGCGCGTACGAACTCCATCAATCTAGCGAATGTCGCTCTCGCCGCTGGGCCAGAAATGGGCATTGAGCCGGGAACACTTGCGCTCTGCTTCGGCTATTCGACCGGAGCTTGGGCGATCGTCAATGCAGCTATGAAGCGCATTTACACTGTGGCCAACCCGGTCTGGCGAGCTGTAAATCAGGTCGCGGCCACTCAACTGAACATGGACGATGTCTCGGACGACGCCCGCACGTACCTGCAGGCCGTTCTGGAGCTGCCTTTGTGACCTCGCTCATTGACAATGATGTGTTGTTAAAGGGTGCATGCTACGGACTTCTCTCGGACTTCATTCCACTCGACAGAGAGATTATAGGGGTTCTGGGCTCAGCTAAGTTCGTCGTGTCTAAAAGGATCGCACGCCTTAAGCTATCCGGTGAAACCGCGAGTGTGTTGTCACGCCTCCACGTCTTTCTGGCTCAGTCGGCCACCGTTGAGCCTACGTCCGACGAAATTGGCTTTGCTGCTGAATTAGAAAGTACCGCTCTGCGATTAGGGCTCACACTAGACAGTGGTGAAAGCCTTCTCTGTGCGGTAATGGTGAATCGCTTAATTCCAAGTCTTCTAACGGGCGATAAGCGCGCGATTCGAACGATTGAGGTTCTTTTGCGCGTGGTTCCTGAACTTTACTTCATCGGCGGTAAAGTTCGTTGTTTGGAGCAATTAGTTTTGAAATGCCTAGAAAGAGGGAAGGGCCCGGCATTACGCGCTGCGATTTGCGCCGAGTCCAGCATAGACCGGGCACTCAGCATTTGCTTTAGTTGCACGAGCCCAACCTGGGTGGAGGCTAGCTCATTCGAGGGAGTCTCTAGCTACATCGCTGACTTACGCTCCGACGCCCCCACGGCTCTCTCGCTTTAAGTACGATTTCTTACATAAACTGCATAAGGCTTAATGATCTCCGCCATCAGTCGAATGAGAACGACGCGCGAATCCTTTGAGGGATCCGGCTCCGTTATCTCGAAGCAACCCTTGTCTACTCGACCCGATATATAACGATCGCCACTAATTCCCATGCTGTTACCGATGGCAACTCGCGTTTGATGAAGCGGTAAATCGAACTCCACTCGGCGAAGATTCTTCACAACGAGTGCGTACCTTGAGCCCAAAACATTCACGGGAGCGGGAATAGTTGTCCAATCGATCCCGTCCGTCGAGAACTCGTCCGCGCGGATTTGGTCCGCGAAGTGCCGAGAGTTCATCTCATGCATGCAGAGGTAGATGGTCTCGCCTTTGCGGTGAAAGCCGTTGGCGAACGGCTGGACCATCTTTTGTGGATGGCAGGTTGCGCCACCGTAACCCCAGAACGCGTATCCGGTATCATCAATTTCCTTCGTTTTCCGCGCAATGATTTCTTCGAGGGGTTCGTTGGCGTGCGTGCCAATCTTCATGAATAGCAACCCCCGGCCGGGCGTAACTATGTCTTTGTCTTTATCATTCATGGCATCTTCGGCCACGACTCGAGACTGTATTCGTCGTCGTGCGCCTTTCCGTACTCTAGACGTTTCCTTTCCCGAATGTAACGGACCGTCGGAAGACTGTCGCGTCCATAAAAGTTTGCAAGCCGATCAGAATCGGTCACGGCAGTGCTACTAAATTCCTTACGAGTTCCGGGCCTAGCTTTGATCATGAGATTGCACGACTTCAAGTTCGGGGCATCGTCGAGATGGTATGAATGTAGTTCTGACATCATGCGTTGGATGAAGTATCCAGATGCGATGGCGTATTCCTGAGCACCCGCGAGGACGTTTTGTGGCCATGGGATTTCTCGGTCGTCTGCGATCACAACCATACCCTCGCCTTCATACCGTGTCGCCTCCATGCCTCGCTGCATGAAAACCTTTACGCTCTCGCCATCGTTACTCGCCCCCCAGGGGGGATTCGTATAAAAATCATCGTAAGCTAGTGTAGCCGGAAAGGGGTCGATGCAATTGTACAGTTGCGCGTCAAGATTTTCGATCCGCTCGCTATCAGCGAAGCGTGTAATTGCCCCGCAAATGCGCTCGTCGAAATCGAAAACGGTTATACGAGATGGACCGTATTCGACAATGCCCCGCTTCTGGAGATAGGCGACGCTCACGCTTATCGAATCACCGTCGCCGATGAACGCGAGTCGTTTGCCGTCAGCCCAATGCGCAACCAATTCGCTCTGGAGAACCATGCCCCCCTCTTCATGTAAATCTGATCGAAATTACGGATGGGTCTAGGTCGGTTCTGCACAACATCGGAAATTGCGTTAATCGCTGCGCGCAGGTCAATCTCTTTTCGCTCAGCCATAGCATATATATCGTACTCCTAAAACCGTCGCATTATGCAGAATGGTTTATTCATATTCAGATTTTCGCCAAGCGCCTTGCGCACCGTGTGCTTTTATGGAGTCGGCTGGAGTGAGATCTTATAGCACACGACCGCGGTGGTCTTGATCTTGAGAACCGGACGACCTTAGTCGCCCGGCTATCCGCCATGTTTGGAGGCGGATCTTGAGGCGTTCGGGTCCTATTTGTAGTGAACGCGGCACGCCAAGCCGAAACGCACGGCGACGAAACAGGGCCACGAACAAGAAGGCGAGCCGAACAGGATGCCTGCACGCCCACCCCGTTTGCATCCACGACTAAGAGCGTCTCGCGTACGCCGGCCCGATCTTCGGAGCAGACGCTGGTGGAGAACCGCAGCTGAAATCCATCACCTTGGGGACGCCGCTAGCCGCCGGACACCTTAGCGCGCAAACATGCTGGCAAAAGGCGTTGCCTCTGGTTGCCTGAACGTCTAATCGCACGTACGTGGAGTCAAACAGTTACCGCCGGTTGCCTCTAACTGCCGGTGCGCTAGGCAGGTTCGAACCCCGTCGTCCCCGCCAAAAAATTCAACCTTCCGCCTCAGTTCTCGGCTGGCTTTTCCGCCTGATCGATCACCAGGATCTCCACCGGACCTTTTTGACGTTCCAGCTTTAGTCCCAACTGCTGGCGCATAGCCTCGACGAGATTGGAATTGGAAGCATCGACCGGCCCGCCGCCCAGGAAGACCGCTCCCGCGGGCGTATTGGCCGGCGGCGGAGGCAGCTCTTGAGTAAAAGCCAGGTCG
>Ga0209624_10002553_pt1 | contig 13387 bp, 16 predicted proteins | sample JacPinW_OM2H0_O1_FD_188565 | JGI IMG/M metagenome (GOLD analysis project Ga0209624, IMG submission 188565) | Forest soil microbial communities from Algoma, Ontario, Canada - Jack Pine, Ontario site 1_JW_OM2H0_O1 (SPAdes) (version 2) | ecosystem: Environmental > Terrestrial > Soil > Boreal...
GTGGAGGACGGCGTTCTCTGCTACGAGTACAACCTCTTCATCATCCAGCGCACGAAGATCCGCGCCAAGCAGAAGCTCCCCGTCGGCAACGTGAAGATCGAGGTCGAGACTGCGTACGTAGTGCCCAAGCCCGGGGGGCCGCTCAACATCACCATGAAGGTTAATGGTGAATTGGTCGCCACAGGTCAGGTGCCGATATCCGCGCCGCTGCTCTTCACAGCCAACGACTGCCTCGACATCGGCATTGCCCACGGTTCTCCGGTGTCGCTTGACTACTACGACAAGATGCCGTTCAAGTTCAATGGGACCATCGAACAGGTGCGCGTGGAGTACGTGACAGCGAAGAAGGACTAACCGTCGAGCCTCCACAACTAGGGGTCCCTTCAGAAAACGGACCAGATCGTACGCTAAGGCTGACGCAGAGGCCTGAATTTGCTTTTACCGAGTTTCGCGGTGTTGCGCCATTGGTAGTCGCCGGTGAGATTGACGTGCTCCCAGCCAAGCGGGGAAAGATGCTTTCGGAGCGCCGGGTCTGGGGTATGCCCGTTTTCGCGTAGAGCGTTAGTAGCTCGTTCGAGGTAAACCGTGTTCCACAAGGCGATGGCGGCGGTGGCCAGGGTGAGCCCGCTGGCGCGATATTACTGCTGCTCGAAGCTGCGGTCGCGGATTTCGCCAAGGCGGTAGAAGAATACAGCTCGGGCGAGCGCATTGCGGGCTTCACCCTTGTTCAAGCCTGTGTGCCGGCCCAACGTTTCGCCATACTCAGATACTTACGTTGCAGATTGCTGATCCGTCTAATATCTCTCGGAAATGGGGACCTCGCGTAAACGGGGTCGCTGCAGACGTTTCACTTGATAAAACTACCTACCAGCTTAACGAAGATGTTCCCCTTCATCTCGCCGTCGAGAACTTCAACGCTGCGGGTTCCGTCCGTGCTTGGGATACACTCTGGGATCCTTGCTCTGCGATCTCGATCCGTGTACTGGATGCGCATGGCAACCCTCTGCCCGATAACGCTCGCCAAGGCATGAATCTTTGTAGTGGGCATGGCTTCGGACCGAATAAGGAGTTTTCACAAGGAAAGCTCTATCCGATCGAACGCTCCTTGACGAATGAAGGTTGGCTACCGAAAGAGCCCGGTACCTACACGATCGTGGTTACATGGACGCCTCTGATCGGCTCAAACCATGAATGCACGTCCGTGGAGGCTCGCGCCAACTTTAAGGTTGCTCCCGCGGCCTAGCGTACGATATGGTCCGTTTTCTGAAGCGACCCCTGGCAACCCTCAACATCGAAGACATCCAGCTTCGTGAAGGACGATGGGTGATCATCGATCTCCGCGGCAAGGGTGGAAGGATTCGAACGGTGGCAATACCGATCTGGGTGAAGCAGGGAATTGAGGCCTGGACGGCGGCAGCCAAGATTGAGAAGGGAAGGCTGCTTCTTCCGCTTTCGAAGTCGGGAAAGATCGTGGGCGACGAACTGGGTGACTGGGCTATCTGGTCGGTAGTTGAACAGTCATCGAAGCAAATCGGAATCGAGCACTTCGGGGCCGACGACCTGCGCCGAACCTGTGCCAGGCTTTGCCGCAAGAGCGGCGGCGATCTCGAGCAGATCAAATTTTTGCTCGGTCACTCATCCATTCAGACCACGGAGCGGTATCTGGGGTCTGAGCAAGAGATCGAGATCGCCGTGAACGACAATCTCGGACTCTAGTGGGCTAGTGAACTGCACCAGTCCCGAGAGGGTCTTCGCTGAGCGAGATTCCGAGCCGGGCCGCAAGCCGAGCGGCGAAAACTGTCCGATCAGGTACGACCAGCGATTGCTGGGACGGTGAGCCCCGATGACGACTATCGCAATGGAAGCATCTGAGGCATCAGCTCCGAGACACGCCCTCAGAACTGCAGTTTGATCGTGAACTGTGCGGAGCGTGGACCGCCTAATCCGTACAGCGTGCTCTGTCCGCCAAAGGCTCCGCCGCCGCCCAGGGTGTAGCTTGAGAAGATATTTGTCGTAGATATTTCGCCGCTATGTGGCGTAGGGGCAGGTATCGAGGTCATTTTTTGATTGTGCGTCCCCGCTCGACTTCATGTTTATCTAACTGAAGGCAAAGAAACCTATCGCTGTCAGAGGTTTTGTTCACTTAAGCGATTGTCGTTGCAAAGGCTGGGCATACGACAAATATTTCCAAAATATCTATGACAGATACTCTCAGAAACAACACGACTAGGCTCTGTTCAATACACGCTTAGGGATGAAGAAGTCATCCCTCTTCAAGTTGCATTTCTTTGCAATGTATTTGCAGTAGTCAAGACGGCCGGCCTGCTGATTGCGACTGTCGGAACCGAACGTGAACTTCAATTCTTGTTCTTTCGCCATGAGGATGAACTCGTCATGTGGCGTATGGGCGGTGTCATTTATTTCAACTGCCAGATTTCTCTTTTTAAGGGCGTCGATGATTGTCTGCATTCTCTCCCTAGTCCACAGCGTGTAGTAGTCACGTGCAATACAGACCGGCAGGAATAGTGGCCATCCAAAGATGTTCAACGGTTCCGGGTTGTTGATGACTTCCAAGTTGTGAGCCATGTAGATCTCCATGAACTTCTGTGGATCATCAATATAGGTATCGAAATTCCAAATGCGCAGCGTCTCCCCATACCCGTTGCCATTGGGAATGGTCTGGGGGTCCATCTCTACGTAGTCAAGCAGTTTAATGGTTTCGGGCGAAAAGCTCCTGGACCAGCCTGGGCTCATTGGCTGCAAACCGCAGTAGACGGGATACGATTTCAGCGAGTCGATGAACTGTCTCAGGCTCGCATCATCATGCACAGCGCCTCCAGGATTCACCATAATGCCAAACTGCACACCCGATTTCTTGGCAATGTCCATCACCTGGTCGATGGTGAAAGTTGGTGTGAGGTGCACATGGAGGTCCATCAATGGGAACCCGTCATCTGCCGGCTCGGCGAAGCCGCGGGAAAGCGGCAGCGCGGCCAAAAGTCCGCTTGCAACAGCAGCGCTTTTCAGAAAGCTTCTGCGTTCCATCTTAGTGACCTCTCAATTCTCGACAGTGATCCTCGCTGCTGGTTAACGAATTAGACATGTCGCGCCTGCAGAGTACTCGAATCGCATGGGTGCAGACCATCCTTGCCACTTGGCCCCAGGGTTTACTCCCTGCTGCTTGACGCATTGACTGGGTGAGCCACATCGTCGCAGCATAATTAGGTAGAAGCTCCCGAGGTCACATACTTGCTGAGTAGTGGTGGACACACAAATAGTGCAACCAAAACCAGAACGCGTTGTGCAACCCACTCCCCTTGGACAAGAAGCCGATCACAGCAGGCCCGGCCAGCATACCTGAATAATCGCCTTGACGGATAGCTACCTATTGTCCGGGGAATGCATATGGAAGATTATGGACGATGCGCAGCGTGTCGATCTTCCATGCGCCATTCACCCGACGCAAAACCGGCCGATAGTAGCCCGCTTCGATAGGCTGAACGGTACCCTGAGCTCCAAACGCGCCCTCAGGCCATCCCGTAGCTGGCCGTTCCTTGCCGCGCACCTCGAAGACCACAAACTGAGCGTCGAGCGTCGCGTCGTCGCCGTTCACGTCAATGATGTGGTCATGCGTTGTATGGTGGCTCCAGCCACGCGCCGGGTGCGGTTTCATCATCTGCGACACGGCAGCAGCGATCGCATCACGTCCCACCACCTCCCCGAGGGGCTCTGATTTGCCCGAGTTGTTATAAGAGATCTCAACGCGTCCGTCCTCTGTGAACACAGCTGCCACTGCCGCTCCATCGCGCGTATCCACTCCTCGCACATATTTCGCGAGCACCTGCTGTACTACCCGTTCCTCACTCATATCTGTTTTCTCCTCTTATCTTCACCTAGGGCGCATCCACTTTCCTTGCAGGCCTCCATCCGTAACAGAGGCCACCCGCCACGCGCCAAACTGTATCTATCATTGATACCATATAAACATGCATTATGCAATTATCATAAGTACAGATAGATTTGGCAGAAGAGGCGGTTCCCAATTATGATCGACGTTCGATTTCCCACTGCGCTTCAGATCATGCTCAGCCTGGCTCTGGCGGAGCAGCAGGCCGTTACCAATCTCAGCTCTTCCCAACTCGCAGAGAGCCTCGGAGCCAATCCCAGTTTCGTGCGTAAGCTTCTTGTGCCGCTCGTCCAGAACAAACTCTTGAGTTCCCAGATGGGCAAGGCTGGAGGCGTTCGTCTCGCACGACCAGCAGCCGAAATTACCATGCGTGACATCTACCGCGCAGTCGTAGCCGACACCAAAATCTGGGCACCTCGAACCGGAATTCCGCATCGCTGCCTGGTGAGTTCCAACGTACAAGGCTACTTCGAAGAGTTGATTGACGACGCGCAGGAGGCAATCCTCTCCATGCTTGGGCAACGTACTTTGCTACAGGCCCTCACCGAACTGGAGATTCGCGAGAGTATGAAGAGGACCACCAGCAAAGTTCGGCTATCGGCACAAAACAAAAGGTAGGACACACTGCAAGATGCAGTGGCGCAGCAATAGGAGGAACGATGTCACAGTGTCGTTTTTCCTTTACCTGTAGAAAGCGGGCCTGGCGCCGCACTTTTATTCCTTTACCTGTATAAAATTCCTTTAGCTGTAGAGGCTCAAAGCTGCCGAGGCAGGCCGACTATCTTCGCGATTTTTCTGGCTAAATTCGTTTATGTCGCATTGTCCCTGTCCGGCTTCACGGTCGGTTTTGCCATGAAAAACGGATGCGCAATTGTTCTACAGGTAAAGGAATATTTCTACAGGCTAGAGCAAATTTTCTACACCTTTAGGAATAGCGTAAACCTTCTGCGATCAACAAAATCGTTCTACAGGTAAAAAAAAAACGACAGCCGTGAACGATGCCATAGGACTGGAGATGTGAGAGACGATCGATCTCGTACTCGCCCTTGGCGATTGTGTGCGCTTTCGTTGCTAGCAGTCAGCGCGGCGGCACAAGACATGAACCTAAACCCTACGAGGCCTACGATCGCCAATAGTGCCGCCATCCAAAGCAGGGGTGTCCTTCAAGTGGAGACGGGCTATGATGCCTATCCTCGGAATCCCCCCGGTAATCAGCAGACGTTGGACACATTGTTTACTTACACTCCCCTGGCTCGACTCAGATTGGATTTCGATTGGTCTGCGTTCAATTATCAGCAGGAGGATGGGGTTATCACCGATGGCGTCGGTACCATTCAAATCGGCGGGAAGGTCGAGGCGAAGAAGGAACAGTACCATCGGTTTGCGCCGGGGATTGCTTTTCAGTACGAGGCCGAACTTCCCTCTGCCTCTGCTAGTGCGCTTCAGGGCTACGGTCAGCAAGCAATTCTGCTCCTCAATCACCACTATGGCAACAACGGTGACGTTGATGTCATTGCGAATGGCTCGATAGTACAGTCAGACTGCCAAACGGCTACCGGATGTCGGTACGGCGGACAACAATCGTTCGCTCTTAGTTACCACCTGCAAAAGGAGACGCGCCTCTACGCTGAGGTTTTCGGTCAGAACACCTCCCAATCCAACACCCCGCCAGGGACTTACCTGTTTGGCGGCTTATACCACCAATTTAGTGATGCCTTTGGCATAGACGGGGGTGTGCGCTTTGGCGTAAGCGATCGCTCGGCATCTATCGGTACGACAATCGGGTTGGTATTCGGCAGACGCCTTCAACATGATGCGCCGGCCAAGCATTAGCCTGTAAGGTAGCTCTGCACAAATTTTTGGCATTGTTCTAATCGGGCCAGTCTCAGGAAACGGACAATCGGACACGCTAAGCCGCAACAAGTATTGAAAACAAATCACTTATCGGGCTGGTCCAATCTGTAGCCGCTTACGGCACTGTCGCCTTTGTATGTTGATCATTCTATTGGCATGTGGCGTCCTAAACGTGCTTCAAAGGCCGAATTCTGACGGGACCCCTATCTCGGGTCGGAGCAGGATATTGAGATTGCGGTGAACGATAACCTGGGACTGTAGGCTCTCAGGTTGAGCGAACTCTATCTCCGCTGAAGTAGAGTGGCGGAACTGGGATGACGGAGAAGATCATGCGAGTTTGGCGAGATTTTGCGATTATCCCTCTGTTTCTTTGCACGGTTGGTTGGTTCGCCATCGACGGAAACGCACAGACAGCGGCGAATGATCCTGCGAAGTCTCCGGCGCCAGTGATGTCAGGCGATCAGCGGGCGCGGTTTACCGGAACGTATCGCTATCCGGGGAGTGCGCAGGAGGCGGAGGCACGGAGAGCCGCGATTGATCATGCTGTCGAAGGTTTGTCGTTTGCCACTCGATCGACTGCGCGAAACCGCGTCTCGGCGACGACGCAGATTCTGGGTTTCTATACCTTCTCGTTTGAGCCAGGGAAGATCGTTGTTCGTCCGCAGTCGCGACCTGAGATGATCTCGGGCGATAAGGGAGAGCCTGCTGACTACGTCTATAACGGGAAGCACAGCACACTGACTCAGGTGCTTGCGGGTGATCATCTCACACAGGTTTTTGTGTCGGATGATGGTCGGCGGGAAAATGAGTTCACGGTCTCGCAAGATGGGAAGACGGTGACACTCAAGGTCACGTTGACAAGTGGCAGGCTTTCTAGTCCGGTTGCTTATAGCTTGTCTTACAAGAAGGCGGATTGTAGCTATTGGAGAGATTAAGGAAATCCAGAATGTAGGGGTCACGGAAGACCATATCCGGCATCCATTTGCCATCGGCGCGCAGGGCGCTAAGCTCCTTGCGTGCCAACTTTTCAGGTTTACGAGATAGAGCCGTTCGTTCGAAGAGCATGGAGTCAATTTTTTGCCGCAGCCTGCTGACGCTCCAGCCTTCCACGCGGCAAAGCTCCGCGTAAAAGTCCCGTTGAAGCGGTTCTTGATGGGTAGCAGAGCCAAGCCAACTGTCGCGGATTCGGTGGATGGTTGAAGGTTTGACGTAATAGTGTTCGAGCATGACACTCTCCATTCGGAAATGTCCGATAGAAAATAATCATGCGCCCGGTTGGCCTTCAGTCCGCCTGGAACAGTGCCTCGGGCTAAGTCTCCGATGGAGACTTTGCTTACGCAGTTGATCGTCGCCGGATTCCACTCAAGTTGTTGAACCTGATTTGGAAGCGCCCCGGGCCTACCTTTTCATTTCCCCTCTCCAGCCTCGCCATTTCCCAGAGGGTAGGCAGCCGATTTGGAAAGCGAAAAAATACTCTCTTGACATGTGCTTAGCTGTCTATGTATTAAGATATCTTAGGATGAAAAGACCTGATACGTTACAAGGCTCGCTCGACCTGTTGGTGCTGACGATACTTTCGCGGCGGCCGAAGTTGCATGGATACGCGCTCATGATGGCGATCAAGGAAACGTCGGGCGAGGTATTGAGCCCGGAGGAAGGGTCGCTGTATCCGGCGCTGCACCGGATGGAAGAGGCCGGGTGGATTGGCGCGGAGTGGGTGGTAAAGGAGAACGGCAAGCGGGCGCGAATCTATCACTTGACGGCGGCTGGCAAGAAGCAGTTAGCAATGGAAGAGGCACGGTGGACGACCGTCAGTTTAGCGATCAACCGGGTGTTGCGGGAGGCTTGAGATGTCGGTTTGGACGCGGGTTTGGAATGCGTTTCGCGGAGATCGATTGAACCGCGAGTTGAATGAAGAGTTTGAGTCGCACATTGAAGAGGCGGTTGCCGAAGGTCGCGATCCGGAGGAGGTGCGCCAGGTCTTCGGGTCGATGTTGCGGCAACGGGAAGCAAGCCGCCGTGTCCGCGTCGCGGCATGGCTGGATGGGCTGAAGGCAGACGTGATTTTCGGTTGGCGTCAGTTGCGGCGAAACCGGGTGACTTCCACGGCAGCCATTCTCTCTCTGGCGCTGGCGATGGGAGCCTGTGTTTCTGCCTTTCGGTTGATCGACGCGCTGCTGTGGAGGCCCCTGCCGGTGACTGCGCCCGAGCGGCTGTTCGCGCTTTCGCGTGCGGAGCTAACTTTTGAGGGCAAGCCGACGCACTTCGATGGCTGGGCATATCCAGATTTTGTGTTGATGCGGTCAGCTGCCAAGGGACAGGCCGAGTTTGTCGCGGTGTCCTACACCGACCGCATGGATCTGACATACGCTTCAGACGAGGAGATGGAGAAAGGGCTGGTGCAGTATGTCTCCGGGTGGATGTGGGAGAGCTTTGGGCTGCATCCGGCACTGGGGCGGCTGTTTACCCAGCAGGACGACCGAGTTCCAGGCGCGCATCCGGTAGCGGTTCTGTCGTATGACTACTGGTCGCGTCGGTTTGCACGGGATCCAAAGGTGATAGGGCAAACGCTTCGGATAGGCAATCAGTTGCTGGAGATTGTTGGAGTCGGTCCCAAGGGCTTTACGGGGACAGAACCGGGGACGGTGACGGAGATTTTTCTGCCGACGATGATGCACCGATCGGTGACGCGCGACGATTCGACGTGGCACCGAATTCTGGTGGTCATACCGCCGGGAACCGGCATGGAGCCGCTGCGTGCGAAGCTGGACGCAATCAACATGGCATTTGAGGGAGCGCGCGCCAAGGGATTCACGGGAATGTCACAGCAGAGCATCGACAACTACCTGCATCAGCGGGTGGAGTTTCTGCCGGCGTCGTCGGGGGTTTCAGAACTGCAGGAAGACTACCAGCAAGCGCTGGAGTGGCTGGGCGTCCTGGTGGTGCTTGTGCTGCTGATTGCCTGCCTGAATGTGGCCAACCTGATGTCGGTTCTTGCTGCAGCGCGGGCGCGAGAGATGGCGCTGCGGGTTTCGATAGGCGCGGGGCGATGGCGGCTGGTGCAGATGGTGCTGGTGGAAAGCGCGATGCTGTCTGGATTGGCCGGTGGGCTGGGCGCGATGTTTGCGTGGAGGGCCGCGCCGCTGGTGCTAAGCATGATCAGCTCTCCGGACAATCCAGCGCGGCTGATCTTGTCGCCGGACTGGCGGGTGCTGAGTTTTGGCGTGGTGCTGATCGTGGGGGTGATGCTGCTGTTTGGAATGCTGCCGGCATTGCGAGCTTCGGCGGTGAAGCCGGTAAGTGCATTGAAGGGTGGGGACGACCCGCACGCCCGGCGGCGGACGATGCATGGGATGATCGCGGTCCAGGTGGCATTCTGCTTCCTGGTGCTGTTTACAGCGGGATTGTTTGTGAAGACGTTTCAACGGTTGTCGCATATCCCGCTGGGTTACTCACCGCAAGGTTTGCTGCTGCTTGAGTCGGTGGCGCCGCATGGGAAACTGCCGCAGGCGTGGGAGCAGGTTGCGGATGTATTGCGAACCAAGCCAGGGGTGGAGCGCGTTGCTGAGTCGGGATGGCCGCTGATGGCGTCGTCGTCGAACAATGCGGTGGCTGTAAACGGCGGTCCGCCAAGCGTGGATCTGGTGTACTTCCTTCCGGTGTCGCCGGGTTGGTTTGAGACCATGCGAATGCGGATCATGGCGGGCCGGGAGTTTCTGTTGGGGGATGTGAATCCAGGCGCGGCGGTCGTCAACCAGACTTTTGTAAAGCGGTTCTTTAACGGAGAGAACCCGGTGGGGAGATATTTCGAAGAGGTTGGCGACGATGGTTTGCGACAGCACTTCCTTGTAGTTGGCGTGGCGGTGGATGCACCTTATCGCAGCGTGCGCGAAGCGCAACTGCCGGTGGCCTTTGTGCCGTTGCACGAGGTGGATGCGAAGGGCGTCGTGCAACCGGAGGACAGCACGACGTTTCTGGTGCGCATGGCAGGCAACGATCCGACGGCCCCGATGGCGCGGGCCGGAGAACTGCGGAAGGCTGTTGCGGCGGCTGGCGCGGGCATACGAGTGAGCAATGCGCGAGCACAACAGGAACTGATCGATGGGCAGACGGTGCGAGAGCGGCTTCTGGCGATGCTGGGTGTGTTCTTTGCTTCTGTAGCGCTCTTGCTCGCGGGAATCGGGCTGTATGGTGTGTTGAATTACTCGGTGTTGCAGCGGCGGCGGGAGATTGGGATCCGGGTTGCCATCGGCGCGCGCGGTGGCACCATTATCCGGCTGGTAACACGAAGTGTGTTCTCCATGGTGGTGGCAGGGCTGATTGCGGGAGTGGGGCTCGGGTTGGCCTCGGCGCGGTACATGGAGTCGTTGTTTTTCCAGGTGAAGGCTTCGGATGCGACCATGCTGGCGATTCCCTCCGCCGTGATTCTGGCAGTGGCGGCAGTGGCAACTGTGCCCGCAGTTTTGCGGGCGCTAAGAATCGATCCGGTGGAGATTCTGCGCGCGGAATAGTCGACTGAGCACGTCCAACTCCTAAATGTAAATCGGGACCAACTAGAAGTAGCTCTATTTGCATCCTGAGTCAATTGTCGAAAGTCGCCCAGACATGCATCGACTGGCACGGGTGGAGAAATCCAACCTTCCGGGTTGAGGCGAATCGCGGGCATGCTGAAATTAAGCGGCCCCGTCGATCGCGCTCCCAGTAGTGTCCGCGTTGGGTTTTCGGTTCCGGTCATTCCGTTATGTGCCCCTCGGAATGCGGACAGCCTGCCGTCATGCTCCTTTTGACACCTTCGGCCACAAAACGGTCAGCGACACAAAAGGCCGATTTTGTGCCCGGGCACAAAATCGGCAAGCTCCAGCAGCTTGCTTTCGTCAAAAGTGCGACGTGGGCTCGTGGTGGATTCATGGATGGTGTCGAGGGCGAGGTACTGGAATGCGCTGCTGTTCTGCATTACTGCCTCCTTGGGCGGGTTAGGACGTGCGGGGTGGTTGGAGCGGGACGACCTGAGCCGTCCGCCCTCGGGAGAAAATTCGTTAGCTGGCTTGCGCCAGTGCGGGTTCAGGGTCGGCTTCGGCCTCGGTCTGCTCCGCTGTGACGGCGGGTGTCTCGATGGCGGAAAGAATCAAGGCTGACGTGCGCTGAATGACTTCCAAGCTCTCGGCCAGAAGTGCGGCGTTGCCGTGGTACAGGTGGATGTAGTCGGCTGAGGCGCGGCCAGCGTCAAGGCCGATGGTCTGCGAAACAACGAAGGCGACAGCCTCAGCTTCCGTCTCGCGGACGGTTTTGGTGGTGGCTGCTCTGCGCTCCGCTTTGTGGAGCATTTCGTGTGCAATTTCATGGACAAGGGTGCTGAACTCTTCGGCTGCGGCCTGTCCGGGAAGGATAGCGATGCGGCCTCCGTAGCTCATGCCAAGCGCCGGGGCGATGCTTTCCTTGAACTCAAGCTCGATACCCTGCGCGATCAGGAAGTCAATGAGGCGTTCGCGGTACTCGCCTACTTCGCCCTTCACCCGCTCTGAGAGATCGGGGAGCGGTGCGCCCTCAGTTTGGCTCACATCGAAAACGTAGGCCGAACGAAAGCCAACGAGTACGGGCTGATTCTGCTTCGTGATGTCCTTCTCGGCTTCCTTGTCCTTCTTCTTCCGAATCCCGATCATCGGAGCGAGAATGCGGATACCCTTCTGCCCCTTGATGACTTTGCGGCCAAGCTGGTTCCACGCATACATCCCTGCAACGCGGGTTGCGTCCGACTTCTGTCGTGCGATTTCGAGAATGTTCCCGAAACTGTAGTTATGGAAACGGCCCATTGCGGTGAGGTACGCGGTGACGCTCCATCGTTGTTCATCATCGCGTCCCAGGAAAATCCTTACTCCATCTTATGATTTCGCTTTGTCCTGGGTGTCATGCGAAAGTGGGTCGCACAAAGGTCGTTCTTTCACAGATGCCACCGCTTCTGCTCGAATTGTGGCGCGAACAACACCCGCTCGGCCATGAGCAAACCGCACTAGAGTTCAAGGCCAAGTTTCCAGTAGCTAAGAGCGCGCCTCTGTTCAGAGAAATCGCTCCACAGGAAACTACCTCGATGTAATTGGGCGACACGTAAAAGCCAACAATTTGAAGGAGAAACAAAGGATTTGTGCGCAAACGTCGATATGTCACTACAATTCGTAACTGCGAATGGACATAAAGACTGAGGGATCTGAAAAATGGCTGAGAAAACGATAATAGATAAGGCAGGGGAGACGGTTGGGGTAGGGATAGCGATGGCGTCAGATGTTGCAGGAGCCATCAAAACGGCATTTGGCGCCGCAGTGACCACGGTTTCAGAGGTTCTGAAGAAGGCACCTGCGAAAAGGGTTACAGCAAGGGCGACTGCCAAAAAACCACCTGTCAAGAAGGCCGCCAAAAAAGCCGTGACAAAGAAGGCCGCCAAAAAGACGCCTACAAAGAAGGTTGCTAAAAAAGTTGCAGCTAAGAATATACCGGCTAAGAAAGCCGTGAAGAAATCCGTAAAGAAGGCTGGCCGACGGCGGTAATAACCATGAGGAGCTCCCATCATGAGTAGCCTCAGCCGCTGCGAGGCAAACAGTGGAAGGGTGTCCTTGTACAATTCCCGATTGCGGCACAAGCCGCCTATTGAGGTACTGCGAAATGGCGAAGAAGGAATCTGAGAAGAAGGCCCTGAAAGCAATTGATAAAGCAGTAAGGAAGGCCATCAAAAGTGGCCTCAGCGGAGGTCTGGTGGACCAGACGGTCGCGACGGCGATACACGGGGCTACCGTGAAGGCCGCAAGGAAAGCCGACACTCCGCAGAATGGAGCTGTCAAAGCTGAAAAGGCCAAATCGCCGAAGAAGGCAACAAAAGCCGCGAAGAAGACCGAACAGGACGTAGACTGACGGCGCGGACCGGGGGTGGTTGTATGCTAGAAAACTGTGAATCTCATCGTAGGCATGGTCGGCAGCATAATTGCCGCAATCATCATTGCCTTCTTCGTAGCTTGGTAAAGGTGCGCCTTTGGGCGACGCATCGAACGTTGCACCACGCTTACTTTTGGATCTCTGTCTCAAGTGGGAACAGGAAGCTTACAGCAGGACCGAAACGTTCGCTCCAGTACTTGGGCTGGTGCTGCCCGCCCTGCTCTACGGTGAGCTTCACCTCCGGCCGGTTCATCAAACTTTTCTTCAGGTTCTCGGCGAGCGTATGACTCATTTCAACAAAGGCTTCGTCGAAGTAGGGAAATCCATGTGCAGCGGCTTCCGCCGGCGGCACCTCTGCCGTACCCACGCCAATGGACACGCGTATCGGACCCTGCACGATCGTGGAGGTCCCTTGTAGCACTCTGCCGTTCCCATTTTGCATCGACGTGCTCTCGAGAAGCCCTAGGCCGAAGGTATCCGGCTGGTCCAGCAACAGGGTCAGTGCGGCCACTGAGGCCAGTGATGCGCCCCCCACGCCCCGGTGAGCCCGATCGCCTATAGTCCGGTAGCGTCCATCGATCAGCGGGAGAACTTCGGTCGTCATGAAAGCAGACAGCTTTTGTGGCGCGTTTGCCTCTGCGCTGTACCGAGAGTATTCATCGGTGCGGTTTGGTCCGGCATTGTCGATTCCGACAACGATCAATG
>Ga0209624_10002554_pt1 | contig 13384 bp, 11 predicted proteins | sample JacPinW_OM2H0_O1_FD_188565 | JGI IMG/M metagenome (GOLD analysis project Ga0209624, IMG submission 188565) | Forest soil microbial communities from Algoma, Ontario, Canada - Jack Pine, Ontario site 1_JW_OM2H0_O1 (SPAdes) (version 2) | ecosystem: Environmental > Terrestrial > Soil > Boreal...
AAACCGGACGCGTTGACGGCGCTTTATGCCGCTGCGCGCGCCGGCAAGCCTTCAAAGAATTTTGCGATCCTCAATGCCCGTCACCACGAGCAGGAGGCCTTTATCATTGCGGAGGCGGGGGTCCCGGGCGCGATCACGATCGCAACCAACATGGCGGGACGCGGCACCGACATTCAGCTAGGCGGCAATGTCGAGATGCGGGTCAGACAGGAAATTGACGCCACGGCTCCGCTGGAGTCGCGCGAGGAGCACGAGGCGTCTATCCGCGCGGAGGTCGCTGCCTTCAAACAGAAGGCGATCGACGCCGGCGGCCTCTACATTGTCGGCACCGAGCGGCATGAGAGCCGCCGCATCGATAATCAGTTGCGCGGCCGCTCTGGCCGCCAGGGAGATCCCGGCCGGTCGAAGTTCTTCCTGTCTCTTCAGGACGATCTCATGCGTATTTTCGGAGCGGAGCGCATGGATGCGATGCTCAAGCGCTTGGGCCTCAAAGAGGACGAAGCGATCGTTCACCCGTGGATCAACAAAGCGCTTGAAAAGGCGCAGCAGAAGGTCGAGGCGCGCAATTTCGACATGCGCAAGAACATTCTCAAATTTGACAATGTGATGAACGACCAGCGCAAGGTCATATTTGAGGACCGGCGCCGGATGATGGCGTCGGAATCGCTCGAGTCGACGATCGAGGATATGCGGACCGGCGTAATCGACGACATCGTCGCCAAACACATTCCGCACGACGCTTATCCTGAGGCCTGGGACATCGCGGGGCTAAAGAGCGAGGTTACGAACAAGCTCAGCCTCGATCTCCCGGTCGACGCATGGGCCAAGGAGGAGGGCATTGCCGACGAGGAGGTCGCGACCAGACTCCACAAGGAGGCCGAGGACGCCTATGCGCAGCGCGTCGAGCGCAACACGCCTGAGGTCATGCGGTACATCGAAAAGCAAGTCATCTTGCAGTCGCTTGATCACTTGTGGCGCGAGCATCTCGTCACGCTCGATCATCTGCGCCAGGTCATCGGCTGGCGAGGCATGGCCCAGCGCGATCCCTTGAACGAGTACAAGTCAGAGGCGTTCGAGTTGTTCCGCGAACTCATCAACCAGTGGCACGAGGGCGTCATCGCGCAAATCTCGCGCGTTGAGGTGCGGTTCCAGCAACCTGAGCCCGAGCCGCCTCCCATGCAATATCAACACATGGATCCCGCGACCGGCGAGAATGAATATACGTTCGCTCCCCTCGCCACGGCCGCTGAAGTCGGACTTCTCCCGGCTTCTGGAGTCGACGTGGTCGATCGGGACCCGAAAAATCCTGCGACGTGGGGCCGGGTCGGTCGAAATGAACAGTGCCCGTGCGGGTCAGGCAAGAAATTCAAACACTGCCATGGCCAGGTGGCTTGACGAACGGCCCCAATCTCGAGGCTTCTACCGCTCGCTCCGAGGCGCTGGCGAGCCTGGAGAAAACGTTCAAGATCGCTGGGATCGAAAACCCAGTTCGCGAAGCGCGCGTCAGCCTTTGCGCGGCCTCAGGCATCTCGCCTGTCGCATTGATTGTCGAGCCGCGGGAGCCGCTCGGGTCTGCGGCAGGGAACGTTCAAGAAGTCGCCGAGCGGCGAGCGACCGGAGAACCCCTGTCCAGGATCGTCGGCAAACGCGAATTCTGGGGTCTGTCTCTAGCGATTTCCCCCCATGTGCTGGACCCGCGACCCGAAACGGAAACGATCGTCGAAGCTGCGCTCTCGATTTTGAGCAATCGTCGTGAAGACCAACTGAGCATCCTCGACCTTGGCGTTGGCTCCGGAGCGCTGTTGTGCGCGCTGTTGACTGAATTCGGCTCCGCGCGCGGCGTCGGCGTCGATATTTCAGCCGATGCAGCAGACGTCGCGCGGGGCAATCTTCAGGCGTGCGGCCTGTCTCTTAGGAGCGGGATTCGAGTTGGCGACTGGACGAGTGGCCTCGAAGGGCGATTTGACCTGATTGTCTCGAACCCGCCCTACATTCCCACGGCCGACCTTGCGCGGCTGCCGCGCGAGGTCCGCGATTTCGATCCTTGGCTTGCGCTGGACGGCGGAATTGACGGACTGGCCGCCTATCGACGAATCTTGCCGGAAGCGAGGCGCCTACTTGCTCCGGGCGGGTGGCTGCTCACTGAACTCGGCGCGGGTCAGGCGACCGACGTGAGCGCAGTCGCGAACGCATGTGGCTTTACCGACGTCAGGACCTACCAGGATCTTGCCGGCGTTGACCGCCTCGTCGCCGCTCGGCCCTAAAATTGCTGACCCAGGCCGCAGGGTGTTGGCGAAAAATGGAAGACGCGGCCGAGGGGAGCGGCCGCTTCTCCTCTTCCCCGAGGGCTAACGACCCCGGGACTACTCGGCGCCGTCGTGTTCGGGTTCGCCCATGTGATGGTGCATCATGTCCATGGCGAACCGGGACCGCTCCGGCATCAGCATGCGGCCAAGCATCCCAAACTTATGTTTCTGCGACTCGTCGAGGCTGTCGTACAGGGGCTTGGCGGCGTCGGCGATCTTCTTAACGTTCGTCGCGCCCTGCGACAGGCGGTCGGCCATGGCTTCAAGATGGTCGATGGGCGACATCCGCTCGCCCTGCGCCCGCATCCGCATCATCTGGCCCATGGCGTCCATGCGCGACTTATCGGCGTCCTTGACGGCGGACTCGAACGGGCTCCAGAACTTTTCCTGATCGGCCGTCAGTCCAAGGCCAGCCTTCATACCGGCGAGCTTGGCGTCCAGCATCGTCTCGCGATCGGCCGCCCAGTGCTGCATGCGCTCGGCGCGCGAGGATTGCTGATTGTCGTTAGCGGCGATCGCAAAAGTGGAAGCCGCTACAAAGGCTGTGGCAAGGGCTGTAACGAGTATGCGTTTCATCACGGTTCCCTGTGCTCCTTCCACAATCAAGCTGACTGTCGCCGAGATGAATTTCAAATGAACTCGGCGTAATGAAGGCGTTCGCGCGGCGGCGGAGATTTTTGGTTAGCGGCGAATTAACGCGGCCGGTTCGCCGACGGTTCACGGCCCTTTTGTGTTACGAGCAGGAATGAACGAATCTGTGCTCAGTAAGCTCTCCAATTGTCTGGCCAAAAATGGACAAACGCTGTGCGCTTGGGTAACCATGAACGAGCCGGCCGTCGCTGAAAGTCTGGCGCGGGAGGCTTTCGACGCAATTGTGCTCGACATGCAGCACGGGGCCATCGACTTCGATGGCGCCACACGTTCGATCCTACGCATCGCGCTTGCCGGTAAACCGACGATCGCTCGTGTGCCGATCGGCGCATTTGCCCTGGCGGGCCAGCTCATGGACTCGGGCGCCTGCGGAATCCTCGCGCCAATGATCGACAGCAGCGAGGATGCGCGGCGGTTGGTCGAGGCCGTCAAATTCCCGCCGCTCGGCCAGCGCTCCTGGGGCCCGCGCGCCGCGCTGCCGCTCAGCGGCCTGGACCCTCCCGCCTACCTTAAGGCGGCCAATGCAATGACCCAGGCGATAGCGATGATCGAGACCCGCGCGGCTCTGGACGCGCTCGACGACATTCTGAGCGTCGAAGGTTTGGACGGCGTTTACGTCGGACCGTCCGATCTTTCGATCGCCCTGACGAACGGGGCAAGCGTCGAGCCGCGTGGGGCGGCGGTCATGAGCGAGGCGCGGAGGGTCGTCGAGCGCGCCAAAGCGCATGGAAAATACGCTGCGATGTTCTGTTTCGATGGTGCCGACGCGCGGGCCATGCTCGCGCTTGGCTTTCGGTTGTGCACCCTCTCCAGCGACCAGACGCTGTTGCGCGCCATAGCGCGGAGCGAGCTCGCCGCCGCCCGAGCCGGCTGACCCCAAGAACGGCGGCCGCCACTGGAAAAATCGCGTTGAACGCCAATATATTGTAAGCTTGCGATGGCTGCGCACGGGCGCTCCCGGCGGGTCCAGTTAACGGCGGCGGACCGCCGGTAAAACGTGCATTTGCCGGCCTAACAAGCTAGGATGGCTAAATCGCGAATCGTGGTTTCGCCGTTAGCCGTGGCTATCACAAAAAAGGCTTTGATTTTGGACGAAGAAGGCAAGGGTCTGGCCATTGAGGGCAAGACCGCCAGCGAAAGCTATGGGGCGGATTCGATCAAGGTGTTGCGTGGCCTCGACGCCGTGCGCAAGCGGCCGGGCATGTATATCGGCGACACCGACGATGGCTCCGGCCTCCACCACATGATCTACGAGGTGGTCGACAACGCCATCGACGAGGCGCTCGCCGGCCACGCGAAGCTCGTGACCGTGACCCTGAACGCCGACGGTTCGTGCACCGTCACCGACGACGGGCGCGGCATTCCGACCGGCATTCACGACGAAGAGGGCGTATCTGCCGCCGAAGTCATCATGACCCAGCTGCATGCGGGCGGAAAATTCGACCAAAACTCCTACAAAGTCTCGGGCGGCCTGCACGGGGTTGGCGTTTCCGTAGTCAATGCGTTGTCGACGCGGCTCGTGTTGCGCATCTGGCGAGACGGACTTGAGCACCTCATCGAATTCGCCGGCGGCGACGCTGTCGCGCCGCTCAAGGTGGTGGGACCAGCGCCTACAGTCGACGGCAAGCCGAAGCGCGGCACCGAGGTCACGTTCACCCCCTCGCCCGAAACCTTCACCATGGTCGAGTTCGATTATGCGACCATCGAGCATCGCCTGCGGGAGCTCGCATTCCTCAATTCGGGCGTCCGGATCATACTGACCGACTTGCGCCATGCCGAGCCCAAGCGTGAGGAACTATTCTACGAGGGCGGCCTCGACGCGTTCGTGCGGTACCTCGACCGGGCCAAGACCGCGCTGATCGACAAACCCATCCTCATCAAGGGCGAGCGCGACGCCATCGGGGTCGAAGTCGCTCTGTGGTGGAACGACAGCTACCACGAGAATGTCCTGCCGTTCACCAACAACATTCCTCAGCGCGACGGTGGCACGCATCTCATCGGCTTCCGCAGCGGGCTCACGCGTCAGTTGGTCGGCTACGCCGAAAGCTCGGGGCTGCTCAAGAAGGAGAAGGTCGATCTTTCGGGCGAGGACACCCGGGAGGGGCTGACCTGCGTGCTCAGCATCAAATGCCCGGACCCGAAGTTCTCCTCTCAGACCAAGGATAAGCTCGTCTCTTCCGAGGTCCGTCCGGTCGTCGAGGGGCTCGTCAACGAACTCTTGTCGCAATGGTTCGAGGAGCATCCGCAGGACGCGCGGGTGGTCGTGGGCAAGGTGATCGAGGCGGCGCAGGCGCGCGAGGCCGCCCGCAAGGCGCGCGAGCTTACGCGCCGCAAAGGTGCGCTCGACATTGCGAGCCTGCCCGGCAAGCTCGCCGATTGCCAGGAGCGGGACCCGGCCAAGTCCGAGATCTTCATCGTCGAGGGCGATTCGGCCGGGGGCACTGCCAAGCAGGGCCGCAACCGCGAGTTCCAAGCGGTGCTGCCGTTGCGCGGCAAGATCCTCAATGTCGAGCGCGCTCGCTTCGACAAGATGTTATCGTCCGAGCAGATCGGCACCCTGATCACCGCGCTTGGCGCCGGCATCGGGCGGGACGACTTCAACATCGAGAAGCTGCGCTACCACAAGATCATCATCATGACCGACGCGGACGTCGACGGTTCACATATCCGCACCCTGTTGCTGACGTTCTTCTTTCGACAGATGCGCGCGATCATTGAGGCGGGACATCTCTTCATTGCGCAACCGCCGCTGTTCAAGGTCAAGCGCGGCCAGTCGGAGCAATATCTCAAGGATGAGCGGGGGCTCGAGGATTATCTGGTCGAGGCGGGGCTCGATGGCGCGACGCTGACCCTCGCCACCGGCGAGGCGCGCGCCGGCGCCGACTTGCGCGCCCTGGTCGAGGAGGCGCGCGCCTTGCGCCGACAGCTCGATGGTCTGCACTCGCGCTATAGCCGCGCCCTCGTGGAACAAGCGGCGCTGTCTGGCGCGCTCAGGCCCTTAGGCAGTGCTGAGGATCCGGAGGGCGAGGCGCGCGCGCGGTTGCTTGCTGAACGCATGAACGCGATTGCCGAGGAGACCGAGCGCGGCTGGAGCGCTCGGCTCGAGGCGAACGGCTATGTGCTGACGCGCGAGGTGCGCGGAGTTCGGCAAGCGGCGGCGCTCGACGCGGGCCTGCTCGCCTCGGCCGACGCGCGGCGCCTCGACGAGCATGCTCGTCCGCTCAGCGAAGCCTTTGCCGAACCCGCGACGTTTGCGCGCCGCGGCGACACGACGACCATCTCCGGTCCCTCGGAGCTGCTCGAGGCGATCAACGCCGCTGGCCGCAAGGGCGTGGCCTTCCAGCGCTATAAGGGCCTGGGAGAAATGAACAAGGACCAGCTCTGGGAGACGACGCTCGACCGGGAAGCCCGCACGCTTTTGCAGGTCAAGATCCGTGAGGTCGACGAGGCCGACGACATCTTCGTCAAGCTGATGGGCGACATCGTCGAGCCGCGGCGCGAGTTCATCCAGGATAACGCGCTGAGCGTGGCGAACCTGGACGTGTGAGGACGCGGGCCGCCCGTCCAGCTCGTCCTATTGCCTTGCTCGCTGACCCGCTGGCGGGCCGCGACTGGTCCGGTGGGTCCGTTTGGGTTCTCTTGGTTCGTGGCCGTTTCGTTGCGAAAGCCCCCGCTCAGAGGTGTTGGATTCTCTTGGATTTCCTTGGATTCTCTCGTCCGAAATGAGACTTTTCAATAAGTTACGCGGACAAAAGCGCGGAAAGTTTTTCCTCGCGATTTCTCTCCTGAATTGGCGGCGTAGGAAGAGGAGCTGGCGTCTGGGCGCAGAAGCGCAGAATTGTTCATAGGGCAAGCTTAGCTTGGTTTCTGATTTTCTGCAATTGTTTGTTGTCCGAGGGGGAAGCGTTTCGGGGCGTCGCGAACGGCGGACCCGTTCACGGCCCGAGGTGGAACCTGAGCTGAGAATCCGTCGGATAGGTTAGCCTTCCATCGCGCTCGACCCTGGCTTCGGGCGTCAAACGCGCTGGCTCAATGTGACCTTCGCCTAAGATGTGGAACACCTCCTCGCCCGCGACGATCAGATAGTCCGCAATGATCCGGCGATGGCATCGCCACCAGAGGCTTTCCGCGCACATGACGGAGGCGAGCGCTGCGTGGCCAAGCGCACGCAGCGTCACAAGGCCTGAGCGGAATTCTTCGCTCAGCGCGTAATCGGCGTAGTTGTGAAAGCTGCCGTTCTTCCAGAAAGAATTGATGTCGGGGGATATTCCAGGCTGCTTTCCGCGCAATCCGCCGAGCGCCGGACAATGCTCATAGGCGACGCCATACGAAGCGAGCGATGCAGGGAGGATGTCGCGGTTGAACTGCGGGTTGGTCCGCGACCGCGGAACGGTTCGCACGTCGACGACAAGCCGAACTTCCGCAGCCGCCAACAGCGCCACGAACTCTTCGTTTGGGCGAGTAGAATGTCCAATGGTGAAGAACGGGTTGGGCATGGACCGGAATATACATCGTCTCTCCCGCTTAAACGTCCGGCCTGGGCTCCCCTCGGCGGCGAGTGTGTCCAAGCTTGACCCAAGGAGGGAAATCGACCAGTATACAAAATTAGTATACTTTTCAAGGAAGACTCATGCGCCGGTTCATCCTCGCCGCTTTTCTCGCTTTCGCCGCCTTGCCGGCCGTCGCCGCGGAGCGGTGGGAGACTCTGCCGCCCACCCCAGCGCCAATCTCGACAGACCGAACTGGCGAACTCGCGGTCAACGGGATCAAGATTCATTATGCCATCTACGGCCAGGGCTCGCCGGTGATCTTCCTCCACGGCGGTCTCGCCAACACTGACTATTGGGGCAACCAGGTTCCAGCCGTTGCGGCGCATCACACCGTTATTCTGATCGACAGTCGTGGCCATGGCCGGTCGACCCGCGACGAGCGACCCTATGGCTACGATCTGATGGCCGATGATGTGGTCGCGGTGCTCGACGCGCTCAAGATTCCGAAGGCGGACGTTGTTGGCTGGAGCGATGGCGGCATTCTCGGCATCGATCTGGCGCTTCGCCACAAGGATCGGGTCGGCAAGGTTTTCGCCTTCGCCGCCAACACAGTCACGTCCGGCGTGGTCGAGGGGGTCGAGAAAAATCCGACATTCGCCGCCTATATCGACCGGGCGGGTCACGAATATGTCGAGCATTCGGCGACGCCCAAGGAATATGACGCCTTCGTCGATCAGATCAGCAAGATGTGGGCGGACCAGCCGAACTGGACGGACGATCAACTCAAGGCGATCGACACGCCCGTTCTCGTCGTCGACGGGGACCATGACGAGGCGATCAAGCGGGCGCATACGGAATATATCGCGGCGACCATTCCGCACGCCGGCCTCCTCATTCTGCCGAACGTAAGCCACTTCGCCTTCCTGCAGGACCCGGATCAGTTCAATTTCGCCATCCTGCATTTCCTCGGCGACGAATAAGGGGCGCCTAGGCCCCACGCGCCCCCGCCGTTGCGAGTTGACAACCTGCGAGCGCACACCAGATAAAGTCGATAGACTTTGCTTCGGGGCCGGCGCCGGTCCCCAAATCCTCCAGCTACAAGCAGATCTACGCGACGAGCCTTCGCTGGCGACTCGTGTCGGCCCAGGCAGGCATGAGCGTCGTTTTGCGCGCGTTCAACTCGGAGAAACGACTGAGATGCCCACCCTGTTCGACACCCTGAGAATCGGCGACCTGGAAGTTCCCAACCGCATTTTCCTGGCGCCGCTGACACGCAACCGGTCGACCGGCCCAGGGAGGATTCCGAACGCGATGATGCGCGACTATTACGTGCAACGCGCTTCAGCCGGACTTATCATCTCAGAGGCGACTTCGGTCGCGCCCGCGGGCGTCGGCTATCCGCATACCCCCGGCGTGTGGTCTGACGAGCAGGTCGAGGGCTGGCGCAAGATCGTGCAGGGCGTGCATGGGGCGGGCGGGCGGATGCTTCTCCAGCTCTGGCACGTCGGGCGCATCTCCGATCCTAGCTATCATGACGGCGCCCTTCCCGTTGGCCCGAGCGCGATTGCGCCAAAGGGCAATGTGAGCCTTCTGCGCCCGCAGCGCGCTTATGTCGCGCCCCGGGCGCTCAACACCGAGGAGCTTGCGGACGTCGTCGAGGCCTATCGCCGGGGCGCCGAGAACGCCAAGGCGGCCGGCTTCGACGGCGTCGAGATCCACGGCGCGAACGGCTATCTGCTCGACCAGTTCCTGCAGGACAGCTCGAACAAGCGCGACGATGGCTATGGCGGCTCGCTCGAGAATCGCGCCCGCCTCCTGCTCGAAGTGACCGACGCCGTCGTCTCCGTATGGGGTCCGGGGCGGGTCGGCGTGCATCTCGCGCCGCGCGCCGACGCGCATGACATGGGCGACAGCAATCTGCCGGCGACCTTTGGCTACGTCGCGCGTGAACTGGGAAAGCGCAACATTGCCTTCATCTGCGCCCGCGAATCGACCAAGGCGCCACGGCTCGGACCTGAGCTTAAGGCGGCGTTCGGCGGCGTCTATGTCGCCAACGAAGGCTTTACGCGCCAGGAAGCCGAGGCGGTCGTCGCCGCTGGCGAAGCCGACGCGGTCGCCTTTGGCAAGCTTTTCCTCGCCAACCCCGACCTGCCGCGGCGTTTTTCGCTCGGCGCGCCGCTCAACGCGTGGAACGCCGACACCTTTTATAGCGACGGCCCCGCCGGCTACACCGATTATCCAGCGCTCGAGGAACAGGCGGCAGCCGAATAGGAGCGCGGGCGCGCTTCATGGCTTCAGGTGCTCGATCTCCATGAAGGCGAAATCGAACGGATTGGCGTTGACCACGTTGTGCTCGACGCCTTGCCCGCGGGCGTAGGGAACATGCCGCTTCAGCGTCGCGGTGCGTGAGCCGCCGCCAGGCTCTTCGAGCAGCAGGTCGCCGTCGAGTAGGGGCACGACGACATAGTCGGCCTCGTGCCGATGCCATCCGGTTTCGGCGCCCGGCGCAAACCGCCATTCGGTGACCCGCACATGCGGCTCCGAGATGTGGACATGGGGCGCGGCTTTCGGTCTCGACGGCATGGGATCTCCGTTCGTGGGCTCGACGGGTCGCCAGTCAGCGCCGGCTCCATTCGGTTTGCAAGGTCGGAGCTGCGGAGGGGGCGGCCTGGATACAACCCCTGCGCGATGCTTGAGCCAGACCCAGCGCATAAACGCCAGTAAACGCTCTTAAACGCTAGTAAACGTTAGTAAATTTGCTGACGTTTACTAGCGTTTATTTTTTCAAATCGAGACTTTTCAAAGGGTTACGACCGATTCAAACAAGAAAAATTCCGGCCGCCATCTCAGGTTGTGCGCGAGCTGCCTGAATTCCATTTCGGCGACATTTGTTTTCTCCTCGTTCGGCGCCGCCAGGACGCGGGTCCGACCTGGCGAGTGGTTAATGGTATAGCACAGCTTTCCGCTTTTACCAAGAAAAAGCGCGACTTTCTGTTGGGCCTTGATTCCGTCCGCGATAAGGCGCTGGTTCGGCGTCACCCGCCATAAAGGGACCCGTCCGTCGCATGTCAGGGCCGCTGCCCTTTCGCGCCCCAATCCCGCCACGATTTTGCTTCGATTCACGGCCATGGCGGCCCGCCGCCGTTACAACCTTAGTCTATCCGTCCGGGGTCTGCGGAAAGTTTGTGCCGGGGCCGGCAATCAGCTAGATTGCCAAAACGGGGTAGGCCCCGGGTCCGGACGAGTCCAATGCTTGGGTTTCGCGGTCCGTCTCCCCATATCCCAAGCCTGTCATCGCGGCTTCTCCGGGATAGCCGTCAGAAAAGGCCACGCGAATGGATTTCCTCAAGCCACGGTCGCACCGCATGAACCGCCGCCGACGCATCTATGAAGGCAAAGCCAAGGTTCTGTATGAGGGCCCGGAGCCCGGCACTCTCATCCAGTATTTCAAGGATGACGCGACCGCGTTCAACGCCAAGAAGCATGAGGTTATCGAAGGCAAGGGCGTTCTCAACAATCGAATTTCGGAATACGTCTTCCAGCGGCTGAACGACATCGGCGTGCCGACCCATTTCATCCGTCGAATCAACATGCGCGAGCAATTGATTCGCGAGGTCGAGATCATTCCGCTCGAGGTCGTGGTGCGCAACGTCGCGGCCGGGTCGTTGTCCACCCGGCTCGGCCTCGAGGAGGGCACGCAACTGCCGCGGTCGATCATCGAGTTTTATTACAAGAATGATCAGCTCAACGACCCGATGGTCTCGGAAGAGCACATCACCGCGTTCGGCTGGGCGGCGCCGCAGGAAATCGACGACATCATGGCGCTGGCGATTCGCGTCAACGACTTTTTGTCCGGGCTATTCCTCGGCGTGGGCATCCGGCTCATCGATTTCAAGATCGAAACCGGGCGCTTATGGGAGGGCGAGACGATGCGGATCGTGCTCGCCGACGAGATCAGCCCGGACTCGTGCCGGCTGTGGGACGTCAAGACCAACGACAAGATGGACAAGGACCGCTTCCGCAAGGACCTCGGGGGCATGATCGAGGCCTATACCGAGGTCGCCCGAAGGCTCGGGGTGGTGCAGGAGAACGAGTATTCGCGCACGGCCGGCCCCCGGCTGGTGAAATAAGCCGATTGTTGCTGGAGCCAGCCTCGCGCGGCTCGCTCCGGAGCAACGCCCCGAGGGCGCAAGTCATCGTAATCAAGAGGAGCGCGCGCCTCAAGCGCTCTGCTCAAGGGGTCGTGATGTCGGATAGCGTAATCGAGCATTCAGCCACATGCGTTTGCCTGCGCGCAGGCAAACCGTTTGTCGGCAAGCAGGGCTTCACGTACGCCGCCGCGATTTCTGCCGAAACCGCGGGGGCGTCGGCCATCCACATGCAGTTGCTCACCGTTCCGCCAGGCGCTCGCGCCAAGGCGCACAAGCACGAAGCGCATGAAACGGCTATCTATGTGCTGACCGGCGATGTGGGGATGTATTACGGGGAAAAGCTCGAGAACCATATGGTCACGCGCGCCGGGGACTTCGTCTACATTCCCGCCAACACGCCGCACCTGCCCTACAACATGAGCCAGACCGAGCCGGCGACGGCGGTCATTTCGCGCACCGACCCCAACGAGCAGGAAAGCGTCGTCTTGCTGCCCGAGCTGGACGCGATCCACTCCTGACGCCGCACTTCTTTGGCGCGATCGCGCGGCCCGGATTTCTACGCCGCCAGCTGCCTGAGCACATAGGGCAAAATGCCGCCGTTGCGGAAATATTCAAGCTCGTCCAGCGTGTCGATGCGGCAGACGACCGGGACGAGCGTCACGCTGTCATCGGCGCGCCGGATCTCCAGTTCCAGCTTTTGGCGTGGCTTCAAGGATTCGCCGAGACCGAAAATGGTCACGACCTCGTCCCCCTTGAGGCCCAGCGTTTGCCAGCTCGTTCCCTCCTCGAACACCAGCGGCAAGACGCCCATGCCGACGAGGTTCGAACGGTGGATGCGCTCGAAGCTCTGGGCGATCACGGCCCGCACGCCGAGCAACCCGGTGCCCTTGGCCGCCCAGTCGCGCGATGAGCCCGTGCCATATTCGCGGCCCGCGAACACGACCAGCGGAACCTTCTCCGCTGAATAGCGCATTGCGGCGTCATAGATCGCGAGACGCTCCCCTGACGGCTGCATGAGTGTGAAGCCGCCCTCGACGGCGTTGCCCGACTCGTCTTTCACCATCTGGTTCTTGATGCGGATGTTGGCGAAGGTCCCGCGCATCATCACCTCGTGGTTGCCGCGCCGCGTGCCGTACTGGTTGAAGTCGACCGGACGGACCTGATGTTCGACGAGATATTGCCCAGCCGGGCTCGCGGCCTTGATCGAACCCGCGGGCGAAATGTGATCCGTGGTGATCGAATCGAGGAAGAGCGCGAGAATGCGGGCGTTCTCGATGTCGGCGACCGGGATCGGCGTCTTGGTCAACCCCTCGAAATAGGGCGGCTCCTGAACATAGGTCGACCCGATGTCCCAGGCGTAAGTCTGCCCGGCGGGGGCGTTGACCTTGCGCCAGTTGGCGTCGCCGTCGAACACGCTCGCATATTTGGTCTTGAACATCTTGGCGGAGACGGTCGCGTCGACGTAATCCTGGATCTCGTCCGTCTTGGGCCAGATGTCGGCGAGATAAACCGGCTTGCCTTGCTTGTCGGCGCCGAGTGGGTCGCGGGTGAGGTCGATCTGCATCGAGCCCGCCAGAGCGTAAGCGACGACCAGCGGCGGGGAAGCGAGGTAGTTCGCGCGCACGTCCGGGTTGACGCGGCCCTCGAAATTGCGGTTGCCGGAAAGGACCGCCGCCGCGACCAGATCGTGCTTGGCGATGGTCGCCGAAATCTCGGGCGCCAGCGGACCGGAATTGCCGATGCAGGTGGTGCAGCCGAAGCCCACGATGTTGAAGCCAAGCTTGTC
>Ga0209624_10002556_pt1 | contig 13373 bp, 7 predicted proteins | sample JacPinW_OM2H0_O1_FD_188565 | JGI IMG/M metagenome (GOLD analysis project Ga0209624, IMG submission 188565) | Forest soil microbial communities from Algoma, Ontario, Canada - Jack Pine, Ontario site 1_JW_OM2H0_O1 (SPAdes) (version 2) | ecosystem: Environmental > Terrestrial > Soil > Boreal...
CGAGCCCTGTCTCGAAATTCAAAAGAACCCCAAAGACGCCTACAAATACACCGGTCGCGGCAATCTCGTCGCAGTGTTGAGTAACGGCAGCGCCGTGTTAGGTCTCGGTGACATCGGCGCTCTTGCTGGTAAGCCTGTCATGGAAGGGAAAGCCGTCCTCTTCAAGCGCTTCGCCGACGTCGACGTCTTCGACATCGAAGTCAACAGTCATGATCCAGAAGAAATCATCAAACTCTGCCAACTTCTCGAACCCACGTTTGGCGGGATCAATCTCGAAGACATCAAAGCCCCCGACTGTTTCCAGATCGAGGAAGCCCTCCGCAAGACGATGAAGATTCCGGTTTTTCACGACGACCAGCACGGAACCGCCATCATCTCCGGTGCCGCTTTGCTGAATGCTCTCGAAGTCGTCGGCAAAGACATCCGTAAAGTCCGAGTCGTCTTCAACGGCGCCGGAGCCGCCGGCATCGCCTGCGCGGAGCACTACGTCCGCCTCGGTGTGAAGCGGGAAAACATTCTCCTCTGCGACACAAAAGGAGTCGTCTATCACGGCCGCGGAGAAGGAATGAACAAATACAAAGAGCGCTTCGCGCAGGAAACCAAGCTGCGTACGCTGGCTGAAGCTGTCGTCGGCGCCGACGTCCTTGCCGGTCTCTCCGTGAAGGGTGCGATCACTCCCGACATGGTGCGCTCCATGGCCCCCGATCCGATCGTCTTCGCCATGGCCAACCCCGACCCCGAAATTACTTACGACGAGGCTAAGGCCTGCCGCAGTGATGTCATCATCGCCACTGGACGCTCCGACTATCCCAACCAGGTCAACAACGTTCTCGGATTTCCCTTCATCTTCCGTGGAGCCCTCGACGTTCGTGCCACCGCCATCAACGAAGAAATGAAACTTGCTGCAACCCACGCTCTCGCCGATCTCGCGAAAGAAGATGTTCCAGACTCCGTCTGTCGCGCCTATGGTGTCCAGCGCCTGCAGTTCGGCCGTGAATATCTGATCCCCAAACCCTTCGATCCCCGTGTGTTGATGTGGGAAGCCTCCGCCGTCGCCGAGGCCGCGATGAGTTCCGGTGTTGCCCAGGAACCGGTCGATCTCGAAACCTACCGTGCCCAACTCGAGCGCCGGCTCGGCAAGGCCTACGAAGTCTCTCGCACCATGATCCACAAGGCGCAGGTGAACCCCAAGCAGGTCGTCTTCCCCGAAGGCGATAACGAAAAGATCTTGCGCGCCTGCCACGTCCTGGTCGAGGAAAAGATCGGGCATCCGATCCTTCTCGGCGATGCGGCCAAAATTCAGTTACGCGCCCGCGAACTAGGGGTGAATCTCGAAGGCATGCAGATCGTCGACCCGGTCGCCTTCGAGCGCCACGAACTCTACGCGCAGGAATTGTTCCGTCTTCGCCAGCGCCGAGGCGTGACTCTGCGCGAAGCCGAGACCTTGATCAACGACCGCAACGTCTTCGGATCGATGATGGTTCACATGGGCGACGCCGACGCTCTCGTCTCCGGCGTCACACAGCACTATCCCGACACCATCCGTCCCGCGCTGCAAATTCTCCGCACGCGCGAAGGGTTGCATCGCGTCTCCGGCGCCTACGCCGTCATCACACGCAAAGGCGAAGTCTACTTCCTCGCCGATACTAGCGTGAACATCGAGCCGACCGCCGAAGATCTAGTCGAAATCGCCCTCTGCACGGCTCACCTGGCGCGACGCTTCGATATCGTTCCGCGCGTTGCGTTGCTTTCGTTCTCCAGCTTCGGCGGAGTCGATCATCCCATCTGCACGAAAGTTCGCAAGGCGGTCGAGCTGATCAAGTACGCGGATCCAACTCTCATCGTCGATGGCGAAATCATGGCCGACGAAGCGCTATCGCCCGAGCTGATCGAAGAGCTTTACCCCTTCAGCTCGCTGAAGGGTGGGGCCAACGTCCTGATCTTCCCCGACCTCGCCTCGGCAAACATCGCCTGCAAGTTCGCTGCGAAAGTCGGTGGCGGAGAACTCATCGGTCCCATCCTGATGGGAATGCGCCGCCCCGTTCACGTTCTGCAGCGTACGGCGACCGTCGAAGAAGTAGTCAGCGTGGCAGCTATCGCCGTAGTCGATGCCCAGGAAAACGACACCTACGCGCATCCCCACGTCCACGTGTCGGTAGAGCCGGAATTGATCGGAGAAGACTGAACGGCAAAGTTTCAAGGTTTCGAAGGTTGCAATGTTTCAAGGTTGAGCAGGTTTGATTTCCGAAACTCTGAAACTCCGAAACTTTGAAACCTGTTCGTTGAACACTCGCGAGGCTTGGAAATGTCGACACTCTGGAAGTCCCGATACGCGCAGCGCACGCTGGGAATCAAAGCCTCTGCGATCCGCGAGCTGCTGAAGGTTACGCAGAAGCCCGAGATCATTTCTTTCGGCGGTGGCCTCCCAGCCCCCGACGTCTTCCCGGTGCAGCGTTTCGAGGAAGCCTGCCACAAGGTCCTATCCGAGCAAGGCGCTGAAGCTCTGCAGTACGGCACCACTGAAGGCTACCAGCCCCTGCGCGAGATGATTGCCCGTAACCTCGCCCGCTATGGCATCGTTGCCAGCGCCGAGAACGTCCTCATCACCTCTGGTTCCCAGCAAGCTCTGGATCTGATCGGCAAGCTACTCATCAATCGCGGCGACCGCATCCTCCTCGAAGCCCCAACCTACCTCGGTGCTCTACAAGCATTCAATGTTTACGGCGCTCAATACGTTTCCGTGCCCGTGGACGATGACGGCCTGCTTACCGAGCGACTCGACTCCAGCCTCCGTGCCGGACCGAAATTCATGTATGTGCTTCCGAATTTCCAGAATCCCACCGGAGTCACGCTCTCCGAAGGCCGTCGTCACCAACTGATCCTCCTTGCCGACAAATACGGCATCCCCATCGTCGAAGACGACCCTTACGGCCAGCTGCGCTATGAGGGCGAGCACATCGCGCCGCTCGTAGTCCTCGACCGCGAAAACCTTCGCCGCGACAACGGATTTACCCTCGGGAACGTCATCTATCTCAGCACGTTCTCAAAAACGCTCGCTCCTGGAATTCGCCTCGCCTGGATCGTTGCTCCCGAAGATGTGATCAGCAAACTCGTGCAGCTCAAGCAAGCCGCCGACCTGCACACCTCAACCTTCAACCAGCACGTCGCCTACGAAGTTGCACGCGATGGATTCCTCGATCAGCACGTCAAGCTGATCCGCCAGGTCTACCGCGAGCGCCGCGACGCGATGCTTCACTCGCTCCACGAATATTTTCCGGAGGAAGTTACCTGGACTCATCCTCAGGGAGGTCTCTTCCTCTGGGTGACGATGCCCGAGGCCATTGACTCGCAAACGCTCTTCCGCGCCGCCCTTGCCGAAGAAGTTGCCTTCGTCCCGGGTGACTGCTTTTACGCCAACAACGGCCATGAGGGCGGACGCCAAATGCGGCTCAACTTCTCTTACTGCCATCCCGACCAGATTCACGAAGGCATACGCCGCCTCTCGGTCGCCGTCAAAATGCAGCTCCGGGCAAACCACGCGATTCATTAACTCGCCAGCAAGAGGAATTCCGGGTGCCCATTTCCGGCCGGCTTTGCCGGAACTGGGGATTTCCCCGTCGTGATCACAGTCACACGTGTTCGTGAGCCTCGCCATCGCCTTTCTCTCGCTTCCTTCTCAAACTGAAATTGTGGATCGCCGCGGGCTTTCGCGGCTATTGCGGGGGATTTATGACAGTCTCAGTTCTCACCATCATCATTGCGGTTCTCGTTCTGGCCGTGGCTCTTTTCGTTTTCCGCGCTGTTCCTGGAGTGCGGGCATTCTTCAATTTCCGCGGCAAGCGTCTGGTCACCTGCCCGGAGACTCATAAGCCGGAGGCCGTCGATGTCGCCGCCGGGGAGGCCGCGCTCGGTGCCTTCTTCAATGAGCCCACACTGCGCCTCAACCAATGTTCCCGCTGGCCTGAGCGCCAGAATTGCGGCCAGGATTGCCTGCAGCAGATCGAGGCCGATGCCCAAAACTGCCTCGTCTGGAACATCGTTGCTAAATGGTATGAAGGGAAGAGCTGTGTTTTTTGCCGCAAGCCGATTGGCCCGCTGCATCATGTAGACCACGCACCCGCTCTTCTGGGCCCGAGCTTCCAAACCACAGAATGGAAAAACGTCAGCCCCGAGCAGCTTCCGGAAATCTTCGCCACCCACCAGCCAGTCTGCTGGAACTGCCACATCGCAGAAACCTTCCGCCGGCTGCATCCCGAACTCGTAACCGACCGAAAGCTGGAGCCGAGAAGAACCATGTAGGGACGGGCGCATTCGCCCGTCCGGTCGAGCACAGCTCGACAGTCCAACCATAAAAACGTCAACGGTGCTCGAATCGACCCTTGTTTACGGTGTCGCCCCCTGCGCCGCGCCATTCCGAGCCAACCCCTCATACCGCGCCAAGCTTGCCATCAATCGAGCCGCCAATCCTTCGTCGTGCCGCTGTCGCGCTAATTCCAGACCACGCCGCGCAACCTCGACCGCTTCCGAATTCCGCCCAGTATCCGAATAAGTCGCTGCCAGCATCTCCAGAATTGCCGGCTCCTGCATGTTCGAAAGTTTCGCCGCTTGCTCAAACTGCGTCGACGCCGCCGTCAGCGCCCCTTTGGCTGCCAACACACGCCCGTAATTGTAGTGATAGTCAATCGACTGCGGCATCAGTGTCACAGCCTTCTCCATGTGAACCGCGGCATCTTCCAGCCTTCCAGCTCGAGCCAGCGCCACTCCCAGCCCGTTCTGGCCGTTCGCCGCTCCCGGAGCCATTTCGATTCCCTTGGTCAGTTCCTGGATCGCATCCTCCAACCGGCCGCGCACATTCGCCAAAGTGTTCCCCAGGTTCACGTGCGCCGCGGCATTATCCGGATTCAACTCGACCGCCTTCTGAAACTCCGGCAGCGCCGCGTCTAGACTCCCTTTCTCCGCCAGTGCACTCCCAAGATTGTTATGCGTCTGAGAGCTATTGGGATTCAGTTCGAGCGACTTTCGATACTCCGCGATTGCTTCATCCATCTTGCCGCTCTCAAACAGCGCCACGCCGAGATTGTTATGTCCCCGCGGATCCTCCGGATTCAGTTCGAGCGCTTTCTTCCACGCAGGTATTGCAGCCTCAAATTGCCGCTTGTCTGCCAGTTGCACCGCAATATCAAAGAGCCGGTAAAAATCGGTCGCGGGCGCATCAATCTTCTCTAACCCTCCCGGAGCGATGTTCATGAACTCCGGAATATTCACCGCCCGGTTCGATTCCGTCGCGTGCTCGATCAACACCGCGGGTGTGTCGTTCCCGTTCTCATCGATGTGCGTCAGATACATCTGCGTATAGAGCGACGGAGTCTTCGACGAGAACACCAGCCAGCGCCCGTTCGGCGAAAAGCTATGCCAAGAATTCATCACCTTCAAGTTGCAGTTGAGCTTTCTCTCTTTTCCGCCCTCAAATCGCACGATATATAAGTTGCTGTCCGGCCGCATCAGCAGCCCGTTCTTGTTGCGCACGAACACAATCCACTTCCCATCCGGAGACACTTTCGGGAAGTTGTTGCTCATTCCGTTTTCCGACGCACCCACCACCCTCTCCGCCTTGCCGCCATTCCCATCGTTGAATGGAATCCGGTACAGGTCATACTGCACCTGCGTCTCGTTCGGATCATTCGCGTACTCTGCCTTCTTCCGCCCATTCGGATACGGATCGCGCGCCGTAGCCTTCGAATAAATCAAATATTTCCCATCGGGACTCCAGAACGCGCTGGTCTGCACGAAATCCGGATCGTCCGCCCCCGGCAACACTTGCAACTTGCCCATGTCCTTGCTGTACCAGGCCAGCACTCCGCGAGTCGGATAAAACACCTGCCCAAAGCCGTAGTCCGAAAAGAATCCGTTATAGAGTCGATCCACAACTCGCGTTCCGTGCGCCCCGGGCACATCAATCGACGTGATCACAAACTTCCCATCCGGCGAAACCTGCGACATGAATCCAAAACGCTTCTGCGCCAGCTTGTCGCTGAACGCGCTCCAATGGATCACGTAGTCATTGCTGATCGAACTGACTTTATGAATCGGAATCAGTCCGTACAAACCTTTATCGTTTTGCGGCCCGTCGACATCAATGCCCAGCGTCTTCCCGTCGCGCGCAATCGAATGACAATTTGCACACGTCGGCAGCCCTTCCATAATCACCTTGTTCTCCGGGCTCGACACATACCGCAAGCGCCACTTGATTTTCGGCAACACCGAATCCGGCAGCGGCTTGATCACTCCTCGTTCGCCTTGGTCCGGCGGCGTCGGGATCAGAGGCACGTCGCGATAGAAAATCGGCGCGCCTACCGGATCTTCCGATGTCGCAATCGTCACTTGCCCGCGTGAAAGGGCATCGTTGTCGCCTTCTTTGCGATATCCCGTGATCGTGACCGTCGCCGCTCCCCGCACTGAATGTTTCTTGATATTGGCCCACATCTTCGGATCGGGCCGCCAGGTGTGTGCAGCCTTCTGCTCTTCGGTCAACGTCGGAGGAACGTACCCTGTCAGGCTTGTATCCATCTCGCCCAGTTGCAGCTTTTCGCCCGACGACCACAGTTGAAGCGTCCGCGACCGGTCGGCAAACATGACCTCGATCCGCCACGCCGTGACCGCTGCATCTCCATCGCGCCACTGGAACAACGGCGCAATCATGTCAGGAGGAAACAGCGACCCCTCCGACGGATAATCCACGACAATCGCACTGGCTGACGGACCGCTTCTGGGAGACGCTGGCCCTCTGGCATAGACCACCACTGCCAGAACCATTGCCGCCAACGCCACCAGCATCCACTTCATGAGGATTCTCCGCGCAATGAAATGCCCCGGCATGAGCCCGAGAAAGGCACACCAAAGCTCAAAATCACACGGATAACACTAGGGAGGAAGAAGTCCGGACGCCGTGATTCAAATCACGCGCATCGCTGGCGCGGGAATAAATTCGAAACTGCGAATCAGGAGGAAACCACGGCTCGTGCACTTGCTAAGTTGTACTATCTATCACGATTACTAATCACTATCCCCTGATCACTAGTCACAAATCACTGGGGCGTGCTTGGCGGCGCGGGGGTGGTCTTGCGCGCCATCTTGCGGTGAATGTCGGGCCAGAATTCCTTGATGACGATCGTGATGGTGTCGAGCGTCAACTGAGTCCCCCAGACGCTGGCGGCATTGCTTAATGTTCGCTCGGATCCTATGAACAAGTGGGGATTCTTGGGCGTGCTGATGTACGTGCTGCTGGGATGGTAGGTGTACGACGAGATGGCGGCCGCTGAGGCGCTCCCAAGGATTTCCGAGAAATTGAATTGCGAGTGCCCCGAATCGCTCCGAGTGACAAATATCCGGCTGATCGCGTATCCACCCTTGGCCCAGAAGCCGCCTTTTTCCGACTGATAAAAGCGTGGGTCCTGGTGGAGAACGGACGGAAAAACGGCGCCCACCATAAAGTTCTCAACCAGGCTGTCGCCCATAGTCGTGCCGTAGCGCTTTCCATAGGCCGCCCAGCCTTGACCAAAAGCGGGCTCGCTGTTGTCCGCCTGGTTGATGGCAGCCAGCAATCCCCACCAGGGATACTCGACATAATCGAACGTCCCCAACGCCACAACCTTGAACTTATCTTTTGCGGTCATCGGCGGGAGTTTCCCAGCGCCCTGCAGCGAAAGAAAATTTGGCAGCGTATAGAAAAGACGGTCATTCGAGGTACCGGCCACCTTCCCCTGGTCGCTCGGCTGGGTGCTCTTGTCTTTAGCTTTGTCTTTACTTTGATCGGCGCTCGGCGCAGGTTGCTGGGCCGCCGCCGGCTTGCCCGTGGTCGTATCCTGCGTCTGAGTATGCGCCGGAGTATCTGAATTTGCCGGCGGCGTGGTCTGCTGGCCGGCCGAAAAAGACGAAAACGCTCCAATGAGCGTAAAGAAAGCAGCCAGCTTCACGCCGAACTGAATGGACAAATCTTTCCCCCCACAATTCAGATGTGCACCTCTGAAGTGATTTTCCGCGTAACTATTCTATCAACCCCGTTGGATGCGCCACCTCCTAAGAACGGTTCCTTTACATTCATTTACACAAATTTTGGTAAGCCGAGCAAAACAAAACGGGCGGCCCATGGAAAGGCCGCCCGCTCTCACCACTAATTTTCGCGGCTAGAAGTGAAATCCAAGTTCCGCCGTCAACGCTCGCGGAGTCACATAGTGTGTCCCGCTGAACGTCGAAAGGAAGTTGTACAGCGCATACTTGTTCGTGATGTTGATCGCCGTCAGCTGCAGGCTGACTTTGTATTTGTCACCGCGAAAAATATTGTCGTGTCCCACCGCCAGATCAAACAGACTCCGCTGTGCGATCCGCGGAGGATTCTTGTCATCATTCTCTGTTCCCGGTGCCGGTACTTGCGTCAGCGACGATCCATACTGTCCCGCCGGACACAGACTCGTCCCCAGTCCCGAACTGATCGGAGTCGTTGGCGTGGCGCGTACCGTCCCGCAATACAGTCCCGCCTCGAATTGCTGGTCCGGACTGATGATCGACGTATCGACTACGCTGTTGCTGCCCGCGGGTCCGTTCGCGCAGTCGCCACCCGCACAGGGAAGGCTTCCCGCCACCAGTCCGCTGTCATAGCGCCAGTTGAATCCCGCCCATGGCCCTCGCTTTCCGAATTGATACTGCACATGCCCGGTCATGTTGAATCTCTCGTCGTGATCGATCCGGAACGGCACCGATCCTCCCGCCAGCACCGCTGACGGTACTGCTCCCGCGCCGCCAAGTTGCGGCGTAAAGAATCGCGCGGACACGCTTGAAAACACCGCCAGTGCCGAGAACCCATGCAAGTTCGGCATACTGACGCGTCCCGCGTATCCCGGAATCTTCGACCGCTCCCACTCCACTGGAAACGTAATCGGAGTATTTCCTAGGACGCTGAAGTCGTATCCGTTGTGCGTGTATTTCCAGATATACTCGCCCGAAAACACCAGATACTTTCCGAACGCCTGTTCGAGTCCCGCGTGGAATTCGTTGCGCCACCCCGGTGCCAGCGGCGTCGGTTGGCCTGCTTCAAAGCATCCCAGCAGCGGATTCAGCACGGCGTTGTTGCAACCCTCGCTCGACAGGATTAAGTTCTCGTTGAATGGTGTCTCCAGCACTCGCGCGTACGAAACCCTCAGCACTGTGTTGGTCTTCTTGATGTTGTAAGCGACGCCCAGCCGCGGCTCGCCTTCTTTATGCGCCGTGAGCCCGTTGTAGAAATCGCCCCGCACGCCCAGGTTGAACACCCAGTTTCCCTTGGTGATGTTGTCTTGCAGATAAACCGCCAGCTCCTTCACATCCGTATGCCCGTTGAACGTATACAGACTTCCTCCGCCCGGCTGGGTTAGATCATAAGGAAGCAGCGTCGTACAGGGCGCTGCGACCGCTTGATGAGTCACCGCGTTGTAGCAGGGAAGTCCATTCGCATCCGTCAGCGATGGCAAGAACGTCGGATCTACGATCCCGAGCTGGTCATTCTCATTCAGAAATGTCTGTTGATACACCGCTCCGACCTTGATGTTGTGAATGCCCTTCACGTACGAGACGTCTGACCTCAGCCCGGCATTCGTGAGCGTCCGGTTCTGCCCGACCGTCTCCCGCTGCAAGTCGGTCGGCCCAAGATCTGCGAACGGATCTCCACTCGGATAGTAGTTGAACTGGTCATGCCGCACGAACGCCCCCAGCGTGAATACCGACGTTGCACTGATCAGCCGTGTCCACGACGGCGCTACATTGAACGTTTGAATCTGCGAGCGCTGGTCCGTGGGTCCCACCACATCTCCATTCGGACCAATTCCGCCGTTGTTCACCACCACGCCATTCCACGGCGTCGCATTCTCCGAATCGTACGAGTTCGGATTCTGAAACCACGAGCGCGTGTACCCGAAATTCAAGTGAACCGAGTCCGCTGTCGAAACTTGGTAGTCCACGCGATCAAACAAGTTCTCTTCATTTCCCTTGTCGTGCATCACTTCAAATTCCGGCGGATCCAGAAATCTGCCGGTATTCAATCCACTCGCCGAGATGAAGTTGCCCCAGTTCTTTCCGCCGTACGCGAGGTTCAGTCCCACATTCGAAGTCCCAAACGAACCGTACGAAGTTGTCAGAGTCCCATGCGGCGTAGTCACACCCAGCCCGGACTGCGTCGTCACATTGATGACCACGCTAGTCTTGTCTCCATATTCCGCCGGAGGCGCGCCCGAAATCACTTCCATCGACTGAATCGCGTCCATCGGAATCTGGTTGGAAAATACTTTGCTTTGCTGATCGGTGATCGGCTGCCCATCGACCGAGAAGGAATTCTCCGCGTGATCTCCCAATCCGTGAAACAGGCCATTCGAATCGGCCGCAATCCCCGGCGTCGACAGCGTCACCAGCGAACTCACCGACGACGACTGGCTCTCCAGCGGCATTTTTTCGAACAGATTCTTGTCAACATCGGTGTGGAACGTCGAATCGTTCTCCACCAGGTCTCCACCTTCCGCCTCAACCGTGACCGATGTCGTCGATCCTGCAACCTGCAGTTTGATCGCGACTGTTACCGGCACCGAAGATCGCGGCTCCACGTCCCGCGCAAAAGCCGAGAATCCTGCCGCCGTTACGCTTAGGTGATACGGATTGAATGGGATGTTGGTGAACTCGAATCTCCCCGAACTGTCCGTTGTCGCCGTCCGGTCCAACCCGCTCACCGGATTTCTGAGTTCCACTTTCGCTTGCGGAACGACCGCCCCCGTCGAATCGAGAACCGTTCCATTCACCGACCCGGAATTACCCACGGACTGCGCGTTTGCTGCGAGCGCCGACAGCGCCGCCGCAACCATCAAGACGGCGAACCGTCTCTGGAAAATAGAGAGATAGAACTTAGGCATGAAGCCCTCCTGAGATAAAAAGTCATCAATAGGGAATTCGCCGGAATGAGCGTCAACCACATCGTGGCTCGACGTCATACCGGAAGCGCTAAATTGTGAGGATTCCCTACAGGACAGGAGGACCGCGTATCCCGGCTTCAGAGAAATCGAAGCGGGCTACCGCGATGAGATCTTCTTCTTGCAGTACTCCGATCGTCGCCAGCACCGGAGCTGAATGATTGCTGCTGACCGTGGGACTCGTGCTGTGTGCCACTACGCAAATCGAGCACGCAGCCGATTCCGTTTGATTCGGGTGGGTGTGGGCAGACTCCGCCGCTGCCGTCCAAAGCATCAGGGACAGGCAGAGCCAAGTCGACCATCGTACCCAAATCCGCATGAATAGACCGATAAACCGAGGAAACTAACCTTCAGGGGAAGTCAGAAGTGATTCCCCGCGCGAACATCCCGAAGGCCCACATTCCTACTTCGGGATTAGACTCCTTTGAGCTTATAACGGTTATCCACCGCAAATCAATCCAAGGCAAGTTACTATAGAGAAGGTTCCATCAGGGGCGCTGCGTCTTAAACAATAAGGATTCGTATCAGGGTACGGCTTCAGCCGTACCGTAATCGAATCGAGCAATTCCCGGGCTTTAGCCCCCGAAGATCGAAAAATGTGCCCTCAACCGCAATTATTCTAAAAAAGAGGAAATATATGTCAGAACCAAGCTACGAAGAGCTCAAAGCCAAACTGGCCCAACTAGAAAAAGAAGTCGAAACCAAGAAACGCAGCGGCGACCTCATCTTCAAAGTCGGCGAAAAAGGCGGAGTCAGTGTCTACGGTCTCGGCCGTTTCCCCGTCACCCTGTACTACGAGCAATGGAACCGCCTCTTGGGCGCCGCCGGCGACATCAAGCAGTTCATGGAAGACAACAAATCCAAGCTAAAACTAAAAGAACAGGGCTAAGCCCAAGCCAACACTCAAGAAGAGTGCCCCACCATCGTCGAGTTTCGTGCGACAGAACCTGCTCTGAGCGCAGTCGAAGGGTGGGGATTTTGACTTCCGATCCAATTTCTCCGCCCCTTCAGATCCTTCGTGCCCTTCGTGGTTGAAGGTTCTTGCCTACTCCTCACCTGCAAAATCCTGCATCTTGACACTCCCCGTACCCTATATAAGTAGGTGCCTCGACCTTGAATTAGCTGAGCAGGAGGGCTTTCGTGATCAAGTCTCGTCTCAAGTTCTCGTTCCTCGCGGCCATCTTGGCGGTGAGCTGTTCAGCGCAAACTTATTCTGTTCTCTACACCTTCCAGAACCCATCCTCTGACGGCAATGGTCCTACTGGCACGCTGGCCCTGGATACATCGGGAAATCTCTACGGCACGACAGAAGTCGGAGGCGCCTTCGCAGTAGGCACGATTTTCAAGCTGACCCCACAAGGTGCCGAAAGCGTTCTCTACAATTTTGCTCCGCAACCCAACCCCATGCTTCCCATCCTCGGACTCGTCCGCGATCATGCGGGTAATTTGTATGGCACGACGTCGGCCGGCGGAAAGTACGGAACTAAGAATGGAGACGGTGCCATCTTCAAGCTGTCCGCCGCTGGTGCCGAAACTACTCTCCACAGCTTCGGCAACGGAAAAGATGGCCTGTATCCGAATAGCGGCCTGATCCGCGATCAGAAAGGCAATCTCTACGGAGTCACCTCAGAGGGTGGTAAGAGCGGCACAGGGACCATTTTCAAGATTGCTGCGAGTGGAATCGAGACGGTTCTCTATAACTTTACGGCTACCGGCGGCTCGCCCGGCGGGACTCCCGCGCGGGACTCGCAGGGAAACCTATACGGCACCACGGTGGAGGGAGGAGCCAACGGGTTCGGCACGGTGTATGAGCTGACAGCAGCCGGAAAATTTGCCGTGCTCTACAATTTTTGCGTCGCTGTTCACTGCACCGACGGTAGTCAGCCCACTGCTGGTGTGGTTCTGGATTCTTCCGGCAATCTCTATGGGACGACGCTGAACGGCGGCTCCAATAATCAAGGAACTGTCTTCGAAATTACAAAAAAAGGGAAGGAGACGGTGCTGCACAGCTTCGGCTTTGCGGGCGGCGATGGATACTTTCCCATGGCAGGACTGGTTCGCGACAGTGCTGGAAACTTGTACGGAACAACCTTCGTCGGCGGTGCCCACGGCGCGGGTACCATCTTCAAGATTGACTCCAGCGAAAATGAAACCGTTCTGTACAGCTTTTGCGCCGAGTTGAATTGCGCCGATGGGAGCTCGCCAAGTCTTGGAAATCTAATTCTTGACGCTGCCGGCAACCTCTACGGCACCGCACAAGGTGGCGCGAATCAGACCGGCGTCGTGTACAAACTAGCTCCATAGTCCTTTTTGGAGTCTCGTCCCAACCTGGATTTGGTACTCTGCTTTCGCCATTCGAGCCCCCAAACATGATTAGTCCTTTTCGTT
>Ga0209624_10002557_pt1 | contig 13373 bp, 14 predicted proteins | sample JacPinW_OM2H0_O1_FD_188565 | JGI IMG/M metagenome (GOLD analysis project Ga0209624, IMG submission 188565) | Forest soil microbial communities from Algoma, Ontario, Canada - Jack Pine, Ontario site 1_JW_OM2H0_O1 (SPAdes) (version 2) | ecosystem: Environmental > Terrestrial > Soil > Boreal...
CGCAAGTCTCGATCTTGATCGTGCCGCTCGAGTCGGCCAGTTTTTCAAGCTCCCGGGCTTGCGAGAGATAGCGAACCACCAGCTTCAGGTATTCGGTCTGCTCCAGCACGTCGTTACTGCCGGCGGCCTGATAGCCGTTGGTGACCACATTGCGCGCCAGGGCTGGCAGCACGTCGTCGGGGCTGATTTCGGGCGCCAGAGCGGCCATGCGCGAGAAAGAACGCAGAGGGCCCGGGATCGCAATGGTGGGGAGCTTTTCCCGCGGAATCGCGGCCGATGCCGGAAGGTTGAAGTCGCGGCCACCAGCAGTCCGGTATTGCTCCACGTCGCGTTGAGCGGCATCCCGATCGCCCGCGATCAGATCCAGGACCACCATGCGGCGTGCGGCCAACTCGCGCTGCTCCCCACGCGCCGCGCCCCACACCTTTTGGTACTCGTCGCGCGCCGCCGGGTCGCGATGCCGGTCCAGAAATTGCGCATAGGCCAGCTGGGCGTCCACGGCGCCCGTTTGCGCGGCGCGCTGCAGGTAATCGCGCGCTTCGGCCGCGTCGCCCTTGCTTTCCATCTGCCAGGCCCGGGCCCCGAAATCGTCGGCGGCCGAAGCCACACAAGTACAAATGCCAAAAAGAGAAATGAATGCCGCTACGAAGGCTTTCATGGAGGGTATGTTCCTTTCCCGTCCCGCTCTTGGCTAATTACTGTAGCACTGGTAACGGGACGCGCGCTTGGAGGGACTTAGCCCTCCCCGCGGGTGCCTACTCTCCACGACGAAGCGCGCGCTTTACACCATTTCCGGCGTCATCTCCATCACTTCCACAATCTGCGTAAACGGGATGCGCGCACGCTGGTTGGCCTCTTCCACGGCGGATTTCGAGGCCGCTTCGAAATAGCAGTGCGTCTGCGCGGTTTCCGGCAGGTAAAAGCTGCGAACCCATCGGACTGGTTGCCCTTCGCCCGTCATTTCGGCGCAGCACGATTTGGCCCGGATGCCGGCACTCTTGAGAGCTTCCGGCGTCACTCCAGGCAGGTCACGTTTCACAACAAAGAACGGCATGTTAGTCCTCCTTCTTTTCCCCTTCCAGGGGTTCCAGAACTTTTTCCAGGTCGCGGCGCAGAATGCGAATGGCCCGCTCGCCGGCCAGCCGGAACGCCGGCACCCGTCCACCGCGGATGTAGGCCCGCATGGTCTGAACGTGAATGCCGAGCGCTTCGGACGCTTCCTCCGGCGTCAGATATTCACGCGCGCTTTTCTTTTCGTTTGCAGCGCGGTCCAGCCCGGCTCCGGCAATCGTTTCGGTTTCGTGCGCTCCCAGCTTTGAGACGGCCGCGCGCCACGATGCGCTGGTGATTCCGTAGGTGTTCTTCAACTCGCCCATCAGGCCGCTCTCTTCGGCCGCGAATGCAGCCAGAACGTGCTTCACGTCGACGCCGGCATCGCCCGCCGATTTCGCGATCTGCGCGGCAAGGTCCAGCAGGTGGACGGCGTCCTGCGAATACGCCACCTTGGGACGCGGGCCGTCGGGTTGACGAACCCAGTCAATGCCAAGCGCCTCCAGATCCAGGCTCCAGGCGCCGAGGCTGGCGATCCCGAATCGTGAAATCGCGCGAAGACAACCGAGCAGGATGTGGTCCGGCGTCACTTGCGCGGCCCCGCGTTGTTTAGCTGCGAAGATCGCAAAAGAGGTCGCAAGGTCGACGTCATTCATGTATTCTAAAACAATCTTAAACAACGTTATACTGCCAGAATGGTGGCTGTCAATCGGAATTGTGTACTTCACAAACCCAATGTTGACAACAAACGAGTTATCAATCCATACCGCAGTTAAGGGGCTTCAAGGCAAAGCGCTAGCTTTGGGCGCACGGTTCTCTCTATCTGCGGCTGTGCCATATCTTCCCGTTGTCGTAGCGTTCTCCATCGCACTCTTCATCGTTGCAATTGTGATGGAGAGAACACTGAGTCCATCCAGTCGTCATGGCAATGTCTACTCGTGTGGCGTCTTCTCTAACTTCATCAAGTTCCGTGCAAAACATGCTGACGTGTGTCGGAGTACCGTCAAACACATCTCGGTAAGTCACCCATCCCCAAAAGTAGAGGTGTTGAGTATGCGCTCGTATATCGTTCAAGAGCGCGGCGTCAACGCGGAGATCCCCGCCAGTTTTTCGATCCTTTGGAGCGACCGTGAAAAAACTCCTCATCGCTTCAATGGCATCAGGGAACTGGAAATTAGGCGGCAAAACTTCCGTTCCGGTATGAGTAGAGTTAAACTGATGCACGGCGTTTCTCGTTGGGGTATCTCCGCTGTTTATCATCACGGGCTTGAACTCCCAACTTATGATGTGCTGCCTGTTCGCATCCGGGATCGCAATAACTTCCAGCGTTTGTCCGAAACTCAGAAAGGCCCTCTGCCCGCGCGTCAGGGCGTCGCGCGCGACATTGGAACTTTTTTGAGCTGCCTTCGCGGCGTCCTTGGCCGCTCTAGCACTGTCGGTGATCGGTCCAGTCTGTTTTTGAATTTCACCAAAGCTATTATTCATCGCAGTCAATTGCTTCTCCATCGTGGTTTTTTGCTCGCTGGCGACGCGAGCGTACCAAGCGGCGGCCCCGAAGGCCAAGAAGGTAGCGCCGAAAAGACACCATTGAACCGTGAGCGATCTGCCTTGGAACTTTCTTCGTTTGTCCTGCTGCTGCTCGGTATTTCGTTGCTCTGCAAGAGTATCAAGGCGATAAGTGATGTCACGAAGAGCCTCAGCGGAATTGAATATTTCATTTTCGGCTGCGGCGGTGCGTCGCTCAGCGGCGCGGTTTTCCTGTTCTTGTTTTCTTTCTTCCAATAACGAACGGAGCGCTGAAGCTACGTCTCGCAATGCGCCAAGAATATCGGCTTCAAATTGCCTTGATCTGCGCTCCTCAGGCTTTAGCATCTGAAGATTGTACTTCAGGCTGCCTTTTATTGGGTGTCCGTGTCTTCTGCCTTGTTTTCTTCGGCGCTTTTGGCATCGGTTTGATCTTGAGGATGTCCGTCACCGCTTCGTCGAACTTTAGCGGATGCAGACTGAGCAGTTTCTTTTCGTTCGGCATCTTCGTTCCTTTGAACTACTTCAGGATTTTCCCTTGCTGGCTCGGCGCGGCTATTAGTCTTATGGCCCGCTTTGCGCTAGAGCACGGCTTGGGTTGCCACCTGCGTTCGATGATCTTTCCATTGCGAATAGTGACTCCGTCTCGCGTAAGCGAAGTACGTCTGTTTACACACGTTCGGCGAAGCCCGGATTTCCAAAACGCGTAAAAGATCTGATACAGGCAGTGGTCATCTGCTCGATCTGCGTTGGTAAATCTTATTACGCCCCTATCTACCTTGTGTTTTTTGAAATCATTGTCTATAGCGACAATGATGCGCCTGTGGACGTTGGCAAAAGTCACCACGACTCCATCCTTCGCGCCAGAGCCGACCAAAACGGTGGATCTTTCAGCCGAATCGACCAAGCCGATTATCAAGCTAGCAAGCGGCTCCGTTATCGACTCATCAAGCAACAGCCGAAGGTTCGTCGATGCCACCGGTTGGCTCCAATATTACTTGACAGAAATAAAGAGCATCCTCAACCTGTTCGCGAGTAAGGTGAGGGTAGCACGTCTTTACAACCTGTTCGACAGAACCGTAATGCTCAAGCGCGCGAAGTACCGATTTCACTGGCACGCGTGTGCCAGTGATGCAAGGTTGACCGTCCATAATGTCGTCGTCCATTGTGACAAGGGGACAGCACCGCAACGCAGTTTGAAACAAAGCATGAATAGCCTCCGGGTATTTCGCGGTACACAAGCCGTCAACCAACAAAGCCTTGTCGTGGTAGGCGAGACGACTCTTCCACACGTGGGGAGGATGGTGGGGCGTGTCTCGATGGTCGAAACCACGGTCCCAAAAACTAGAGGATTTATCGAACTTCAATTTCATAATGGCTCCGCGACCATGTTAAGTGCTTCGCTGAAGGAAGCTATCTCTTGTGCGATGTCAAATGTTTCAAACTGCATAGGTCGCACCGCAAATAACGAAATAGCAAGCTTATCATCTTGCTTACCCATAAACGCGTGAAGCACCCGCTGGGGGTTAGGAGGCAATGTCAAGGATACGCCATCAATTGTCACTTCTCTACCAGCCATCGTCACCTTGAATGGCAGATTAAACCGACTTCTCCAAGCTTCAAAAGTCTTCCTGAAGTCCGCATGTACAGTGACTCTAGTGGGCCGTTCTTTGAATAAATCGCTAATCCACTGCATAATCGATTCAGCAAACGGTTCTCTTTCGTCTGGCCCAGGCTTGCTTGTGCCATCCCAGTACGACACGGTCATCCTGACGTACTTGTCACCCACGCTACCGTTGAAGTGAACGTGATAGGCGTTCTTTGGATTCTTGCAGCGAATGACAGCGGACCAGCGCTCTCCGGTTTTGATCCGGGTCCTTGCGGAAAAGCGCCTTGCGTTGAATAAGCCGATAGGAATCCGGAATTCATAGTGCACGCTCTCGCAATCAAAGCGCTTGAGAACGCTTTGGGGCTTTTTCGGCGTAGATGCTTTTGCAAGAGCCGAGGATTTTCGCGTGGCCACCATCTTGTCCTCGCCTCCTGTCTTCAGATTAACCCGTTTTTCGCGCATGAGTCCCGGTACGTCAGCCGCTTTCCGCCGACCTGCTTGATGGCGAGGTCACGACGTTGCACATCCGAAACCTGACGGGCATTGTACCTAAAATCGAACTCTGTCAAATAGCGATGCAAGTGCTGTCGGCCAACATGGTGATAAACGCCATTGATTCCGCGTTTCAGCGTGGCGAAAAATCCCTCAACCGTGTTGGTCGTAATGCAAAGTCCGTCTTCGTATCGCACGTACTCTTTGGCGGAATGGTTCACCTTGTCATGTTTGCGATCACCGCTTCCGAGGTTTACGATGGTCGTGCTGTCGGTCATCACATGCGCGTCTTCATGGAGCATTTCGTCCATGACGCCTTTCAGATTTTCGCTGGTCACGCGCTCGGTCATGTGGATAGAACGCACTTTCCCGCCGCGCTGCACGAGCGATACAACGGCTTCTTTGTTCTTGACCGGATTGCGGCCAGTTCTGGGATCTTGGCCCATCGCTTTCGCCGACATTTTGATGAGCGGTCCCGTCATATTCGGACGATTCTGCACTCGGAATTTCCCGCCGATGTACGCTTCGTCAATTTCGACAATTCCATCGAGCTTTGATGATAACGGCTCCTGCGTCATTGCGTACCGGATACGATGCGCCATGAACCAAGCGCTCTTGTACGTGACTCCGAGCATCCGATGAAGCTGATGGGCGCTCATACCTTTTTTGCTAGCGCACAAGAGATGAAACGCGAAAAGCCACTTGTTCAGCGGAATATGGCTGTCTTCCATGACGGTTCCGACGGTGACGGTGAACTGTTCGCGACAGCCGCCGCACTTGTACAGGCCCTTCCTGGCGTGCGTCTTGGCTTTCTTGTTCTCTACGTCGGCCTGGAGCCTGTAGGCTTCGCCAAGGGCTCCGCAATGCGGGCAAATGGGGCCTTCAGGCCAGCGCTTGGCTTCCAGAAACTCACGCGCTTTGTCGGGATCGGTGAAGTGAGGGGCGAGGATGTCGGCTTCCATAACTAATCATCGCATTTTGGCGTGGGTTTGTCAAGTATATAATTCCGTTGTCAATACGAAATCAGACAATTTGACCACCACGCGGCGCGGTAGCATGTGAGTGTGAAATCAGGCCTCAAAACCGCTATGTTTTTGCTCCTGGCGGCCGGCTTGGCGACAGCGGCGCGAATTCCCTCGGGCACTGAAATCCAGATCCGGCTGACGAAGGAAGTGAACACTACCACCGCGAAAGTGGGCGATGCGTTTGAGGCGCTCATCATCGCGCCGGTTGTCGTGGATGGACATATCGCGCTGGCCGCGGGCGCCACCGTGACCGGGCACGTCAAGGAGGTGACCGCCGCTGTCAATCCGGACGACCAGGCGGTGCTCGCGCTCGCCTTCGACGAGATTCGCGATGCGGGCGGAAAAAAGGCCGGCATCGCGGCCAAGCTCACGGGCGTAGACAATGCCCGCGAGTCGCTGGACGCCGACGGCCGCATTCAGGGCATCATCGCATCGAAGACCGGCTCGGGGCGGCTGGATCAAGGGATCAACAAAGTCTCCGAGAAATACCCATCCTTCGCGGAGCTGTTGGGAAGCGTGAAGCAAGCCGTGCTGAAGGGCACGGACGCCAACATCGATTACAAACCTGGCGTGGAGATGACCATCGCGCTGACCAAGCCTTTGGATTGGATGGGCGCCGTCAAAGGCCCCGACATAGCTTCGATTGAGCCTCAAGACCAGCTTTTTCGTCTGGTGAATGGCCAGCCGTTCCGGACTGCGACGGAGAAGGATGAGCGGCCTTCCGACATCACCACCCTCATGTTTCTGGGCACCCGGCAGCAGATTGAAGACGCGTTTCAAAAAGCGGGCTGGACGCCGGCGGCGAAGCTGAGCGATCAATCCAAGCTCGAAACCTTCCGGGCCATGGCGGAGATGCGCGGCTATCAGGAAGCTCCCGTTTCGGTGCTGCTCCTGGACGGCCGGCCTCCCGACCTGGTGTTTGAGAAAATCAACGACACCTTCGCGGCGCGGCATCATCTGCGAATCTGGCAACGGCCGGGGACCTTCGGCGGCAAACAAATCTGGGTGTGCGCGGCGACTCATGACACAGGCATCAGCTTTTCCGAAGCCAGCCGCACGTTCATTCATCAGATCGAACCGCGGATCGACCTGGAGCGTGCGAAGGTGGTCAACGATCTGCTGCTCACAGGCGTGGTGCGCGGACTTTCCCTGGTGGACCGGCCCGAGCTGCCGCGGGACATGTTCAACGCCACAGGCGACGCGCTGAAGACGGACGGCGGCATGGCCGTTCTCAGCTTTTGATTCCGCCTCCACTCTTTTACCGCCCCTCCTCTATAATTGGGGCTTGACTGAAAAGGCCCGAGTCTTCAAGTACTACGATCTTCTGGCTAGCATCTTCATTGTGGTGCTGGTGATTTCCAATCTGGTGGGCCAGAAAATCTGCGCATTTGGCCCGTTCCGTGTCAGCGGCGCGCAGCTGCTGTTCCCGATGACTTACATCTTCGGCGACATATTTACGGAAGTGTACGGATACGGCGGGTCGCGGCGCATCATCTGGATCGGCTTTCTGGCGAATGCGTTGATGGCCGGCCTGGGAAATTTGATCGTCGCGCTGCCGGCCGCGCCGGAGTGGAAGAATCAGGAGGCGTTCGCCATCGTGTTTCATCAGGTGCCGCGGCTGGTGGTGGCCAGCTTGATCGCCTATTGGTGCGGCGAGTTCGCGAATTCATTCACGCTGGCGAAAATGAAGCTGATCACCAACGGGCGCTACCTTTGGACGCGCACCGTGGGATCCACCGTGGTGGGACAGGCCGTGGACACGGTGATCCTGGTGCTCATTGCGTTCACCGGCGAAGTGACCAGCTCCGGTATCTGGCGGCTGATTCTGTCGGCGTATCTTTTCAAGGTTGTGTATGAAGTGGTTGCGACGCCGGTGACCTACGCGATTGTGGGTTTCCTCAAGCGCACCGAGGGGATCGACACTTTCGACTACAACACGCGCTTCACGCCCTTTGCTACGCAGATCTAGGTCTCGTCCCAGAAGGGTGGGGCAGTCCCCCTGGACTGCAGCCGACGCCCGCGTCGGCCTCTGGTTCTCATGTACCGCCAATGCCGGACTAAGGGGTTCGGCGCGGACGATGGGACAGCGTTTGGTCCGCGACGTAGGAAAGAAGGCGCACGGACCCCGAAGGTTGTTCTCCCTCTGAGGAGCAAACAACCGCACCCCCGTGCGCTTCCGCCGTCACCCAAGGCAAGCTTACGGCGCAAGCGTCCCGGCGGTGATCGCGATCCTGTTCAACTGTCGGAAATGGAAGGGAAAATAAAGCCACGAGTGCGGCGAATGGGCTGCTAGATGTCTTTGAACAATTCTTGCACGGAGATTTCGAAATCGAATTCCGGCAACCGCAGGCTGGCGTATTGGAGCAAACCTGCTTCCGTGTATTCATAGAACCGCTTGAGCTGCGGATCCACCACCCAAACGTGCGGCACACCCCAGCGCCGGTAGTCTTCAAGACGCTCCGTGAGGTCGACAAAGCAGTCGTCCGCCGAGACTATTTCCAGGGATACGAAGGCCGGCGTCGTCGCGCAGCGCCCTTCAGGGCGAGCACCGAGGTAAATCGCAAAATCAACAATCCGAAAAAGCCGAGGCTCAATCTGTAAGCGGAGTCCTAACATCATAGTCAAACGAACTCTCTTCGAGAGCGGCTCAAAAAGGAGCGCCAGGAGTGCCTTGACTCGAGAATGAACGACCGTCGGCAAGGCCCTTTCTACCACGGCCCCGTCAACATAATCCCGTTCGGGGCGGTCATCGAATGACAGTCCGAGGTACTCTTCCACGCCGATCTGCGATCCTGCCATCGATTCCTATGATTCAACCTGGGCTAGCAGGCTGTCGAGTACACGCTTCGTCTCGTCGGAGCTGAGAACATTCTTCAGCCAGCCCATAAAGGCCTCTTCCGAGTCGAGGAGCGGATGTCCGGCCAGTGGACCGACCATGCTGGATTCGACCCTAACAGGGTAGAAGGCAACTATATCGTGGCTGATCCTGAACAACTCGTAGCTGTAATCAAGAGTGGGTACGCTGATCCGAAAACGGTGGACCAGCCTTCCGTCGTGGACACTTGACGAGACTTCACCTTCTAGGAGGTTCTTCGTGTGCTTGCCCAGTAGTACCGCTTGTTGCTTCATCAACGACAGCGCAGTAACTCTTCGCGGAGCCGTCGCGACGTCAGGCCAAAAGTCCAGGGTTTGCTCAGCCATGTCTCTATCGTCCTATAGATCAAGCGCGAACAAAAGCGGAAAGTGATCCGACGCGTTGCCTTTGTTTGGGGTCCCGTCAGCCCGCGATAGCGAAGTCTCGCCAGCATTGTCCAGAATTCTTAGTTGGCCGCTTCGAAAGCGATCCATTAGTTGGGGTCGAATCAAAACTTGATCAAAGTTGTTCCAAAAGTAGTTCACATGTTCGGCTCGCTCGTAGTAATAGGTCCCAGCTGGCCTGTCGGAGGCGTCTCCAAAGTGAGCCCACATCGGATTGTAAAAAAATAGATAACTCTTGCCCTGCACAGTCCGTTTAATGCGCTCGGCAATTCTCCTGGTAGGCACGGCGTGAAGCCCTGCGGCGGCAATGACGCCTTTCTCAAACGGATTCATGTTGAGGTCGCCGACCAGGATTGTTCGGCTATGGCCAGCTTTCCTTTCTTCCTCAACAATCGCGTTGCTTAGGTTCGCGCATTCAAACATCTGACTTTCGTCGCTCCAATAGAGCTTGCTTGGGAGATTGACGGCGGCCACCAGCACGTCTTCGATTGGCGGAAGGGCCAGTCGCCGGACGGAGAGGCGGCGGCTGCCTATATTGACTTCGGGAAAATAACGTCCCGGAAAGCGCGTGAACATGGAGATTCCGCGATTCTGCCCAGGAGCGAAGTGAAATTCGGGAACATTGCGGTTAAGGATCTTGAGGAGATCTCTAGGTTCGATCGCGCATTCAGAAAGGATCAAAATATCAACCGCTTCCGCTTTAGCTATTGCGGCGACAGCATCAGCGAGCGGCCCTTCATTTGTATTCCAGAACAAAAACGTGATCATCGACTCGGTGGTGTCACTATGTTACGACGGTCCTTTAGCCACCCCAGAAACGTTGGCACTTGAAAATGTTTGACAGGCATGCTATGTCTACATACTGTGGGAGGTTGTCGCCATGGCAACAACGGTCTGGAAAGGGCATCTCACTTTCGGCCTTGTCTCGTTTCCTGTGAAGCTGTTCACCGCTGCGCGCAGCGAAGGCATCAGCTTTAACCAACTCCATAAAACCGATAATTCACGCATCAAGCAGGTGATCTACTGCCAGGCGGAAGACAAGCCCATTCCGCGCAGCGAAATCGTCAAGGGCTACGAGTACGAGAAGGACCGCTATGTGGTGATTGAGGACGAGGACATCAAGAAGATGGCGCCCCCCAGCGCCAAAGTGATGGAAATCCTCGAATTCGTGAAAACCGCCGAAGTGGACCCCATTTATTTCGAGAGCTCTTTCTACATGGCGCCGGATGAGGCCGGGCAGAAGCCCTACGCGCTGCTCTACGACACGCTGAAGCGCACCGGCTACGTCGGCGTGGCGAAGATCGCCATGCACAATCGAGAGCACATCGTGATCTTCCGGCCCGGCGCGCACGGCCTGTTGATGCACACCATGTATTACGCCAACGAAGTGCGGCGGGTGGAAGAATTTCGCACCGACACCGGCCTGGTGAAGGAGCAAGAGCTGAAACTGGCGGAGATGCTGGTGGAGTCGCTGGCTGCGCCCTTTGAGCCGCAGAAATATCACGACACTTATCTCGACAACCTGCAGTCGCTGATCGACGCTAAGATCAAGGGCCAGGAAGTGGTGACGCCGCCGGCCGCCGAGCCGGCCAAGGTGATCGACATCATGCAGGCGCTGAAGCAGAGCCTGGCGGCGGCCAAGAAACCTCCGGCGTCGGTGGAAACGTTGAACGCCGAGCCCGAGAAGAAGGCCGGCGGAAAGAAGAGAAGCGCGCGCGGATAGCCACTAGCGCGCTTTGGCCTGATACTCCTTCAGCTCATCCTGCAGCCATTGCCGCAAACGCGATGGCGGTTCGCCCGTCTTGGTGGGCGGGGTGACGGCCAACGCCCGCTCGGCCGCCTCCGCGGCTTTCGGGTAGTTCTTGTTCAATCCATACGCTTCGGCCAAATATCCCAGCGCCGCGGGATTCTTACCCGACGCCAGCTGATCCGCGCGCAACGCGAACCGGAGCGCGGCTGGATAATCGCGCAGCGCAGGAATACCGTTTTCCGCCAGACTGCGAACGCATTCCATCAATTGAGCCGGGGTGGCGTCTGAGCGGTCCCCGAGCTTCTTGAAGTACGCCACACTCGCCTCGGCGTAAGGTCTGGCCTCCGCCTCCCGCCCTGCCTGTACCAACAGATTCGCCACTCGCCCCTGAAGCTCCGCCAGAATGATCGGATAAACGGTATTCGCCGTATCGCGCTTCACGATTCCAGCCAGAATGTTACTGGCTTGCCGTATGTATTCGAGCGACTCTTTCGCGTGCCCCGCGTATCCTTCCACCAGTCCCAACGATCGGTAGAGGTCCACCCGCCGGTAGGCAGCCCCCATATTGCTTGGATCGCCGGCAGCCTGCGCATCCAAAATCGGCCGCGCCTCCTCCAACGTCGCCAGAGAGTGTTTGAAATCACCGAGCTGACCCTGGGTCCATCCGAGCAAGGCGAGGATTCGGGCCCGGAGTTGCTGCATCCCGACGCTTTGGCGATCGCTTTCCGGCAGATGGGCCAGCAGGCTCAGCGCTTCGGAAAAATCCTGCATTCCTTTCGGCGGATTGAGCTGCGCATCCATTCTGCCGATTGCCTCCTTGGATTCCACCAGCGACTGGATGGTCAGCGCGTTACTCGCTTCGATGCGCAACGCAGCTTCGAGATATTTCACCGATTTACTCAGGTTGGCCATGGGAGCATCCGGGTTGTAGGTGATGTATCCGCCCTTTTCGCTCATCAGCTTTCCGTACACTTGCCAACCTTTGCCTGCATCCTGCAAACTGCCAAGATCGCCGGGGTTCGCTTGAGCCATCTGATCGAACGTTTCCGCGGCTTTGAGCAACCAAGGAAACGCCGCGCTGTATTGTCCGGTCAGTTCCAACGCGGCGCCATATTGCTCTTCGATGGCAGCGTGCGTCCGGCGCACCGCCAGATCATCGGGATGGTCCCGCGCCAGAGGTTCGATAATCGCCAAGGCTTTCCGTTCCACCTCCACGGCCTTGGCATTATTTCCCAGAGTGTCGCCCAGGCCGAGCTTGGCGCCGAGGATAGTTCCCAGCCTGAGATAACCCTGGGCCGATTCCAGTTGCAGTGCCGGATCGTTGCTCTTGATTGCCGCCAGCCGATCCAGATATTCCAGCGTGCGCCCGGCCATGTCCGCCTGCACCGGCATGGTACCGGGAACCTTACCCACCGAATCGTAAAGATCGAACAACAGGTAGTTGGCCAATTGGCGCGCATCGTTAAAGCGCTGTTCGGCGTTTACGCGTTCCTCGCGCGCGATGTGGGCCTGCCACAGAGTGCCCGCGATGCCCGCGGCCAGCGACAGGAATAACACGGAGGCCGCGGAAACTGCCAGGCGATTGCGGCGCACGAATTTTCGCGCGACATACAGCCAGGTGGATTGAACCGCCGTAACCGGCTGGCCATCCAGATAGCGGCGGATATCGTCCGCCAGCTGCGCCGCTGAAGCGTAGCGCTCCTCCGGGTTCTTCGCCAGCGCCTTGAGCGCGATTCCATCCAGATCCCCGTCCAGGGCGGCCTTTAACTTATCGGGCGTCATGCCACGCAGGGCCGCGCTGTCGGCAGGTTCCGACGCCGCTGCCAAACTCGGACGCAGCGCGTCTTTTTGCGTGACGGCCTCCATCAGTCCCGCCGGGCTGAGTTTGGAAGCATCGAACGGGCGGCGTCCAGCCAGCAGCTCATAGAGAACCACGCCCAATGAATAGATGTCGCTGGCCACCGTGGCAGGCTGCCCGCGCAGAATCTCGGGGCTGGCATACATCGGCGTCAGAAAAACATTGGCGGTGGCCGTTTGCTCCAGGCCCGCTTCCGAATCGATCAGTTTCGCGATGCCGAAATCCAGGAGCTTGGGCTCCCCCTCCGCCGTCACCAAAATGTTGCTGGGTTTCAGATCGCGATGCACCACCAGATATTGATGAGCGGCGTTTACCGCGGCGCACACCTTGAGGAACAACTGCGAGCGCTCGGCGATGGACAGGCGATGTTCGTCGCAATAGCGGTCCAGGCGGACGCCCTCCACGTACTCCATCACCAGATACGGCTCGCCTTGCGAACTCATGCCGCCATCCAGGAGGCGCGCGATGTTGGGATGCTCCAAACGCGCCAGCATCTCGCGCTCGCGGCGAAAACGATGGACCGAGTCCGGCGCGGCCAGATAGGGCGACAGGATCTTCAGCGCCGTCTGCTGCTCATGCTGGCCGTCGGCGCGCCGCGCCAGCCAAACTTCGCCCATGCCGCCGCGCGCGATCAGCCGGGTGGCTTGCCACGCGCCAAAACGCCTGCCGGCCGACGCGGCGCGGGCTTCCGAATTAGCGCTGCGCTCCTCATCAAAAGCACGCACCATGCGCTCGGCTTCGCTGCGCAAACGCTGGTCGCCATTGCAGCGCTGGTCCAGAATGGTGCGGCGGGCGTCCGGATCCAGC
>Ga0209624_10002559_pt1 | contig 13366 bp, 8 predicted proteins | sample JacPinW_OM2H0_O1_FD_188565 | JGI IMG/M metagenome (GOLD analysis project Ga0209624, IMG submission 188565) | Forest soil microbial communities from Algoma, Ontario, Canada - Jack Pine, Ontario site 1_JW_OM2H0_O1 (SPAdes) (version 2) | ecosystem: Environmental > Terrestrial > Soil > Boreal...
CGGCGTCGCCGGCGGCCGACACCGATGCGGTCGCGTTCAACGGCTCCATCTGCGCGTGATACGTGTAGTGATTGCGATATTGCGCTTCGATCCTGGTCGCGGCCGTCGCCAGCGCGGCTTCCGCATCACCCTGCTTGTACCATTCAACAGTCGGCTTCTTGAGATCGCGGGCATCGGCTGCGAACGCGTCCAGACCTTTGTCGCTGTCGAATCCCCAAGCCTTTCCGCTGCGCCGCCAGGTCACCCCGGGTTCAAGCGCGGACTTGGCGACAAACGCAGCCCACGGAGTTTCTGCGAGGACGCCGACGCCATAGGGTAGACGTACGATATCGATGACGCCGACAACCGCTTTGGCCGCGGCATCGTCGACCGTGTCCGGCGCGCCGCCTAGCACCGGGCTGCGCACAATCGCGCCATAAATCATCCCGGGCGCCTGGACGTCGATCGCATATTTCGCGCTGCCGTCAACCTTGGTCGGCAGCTCGACGCGCATGACGTCGTGGCCGATCAATCTGAAATCGCTGGGTTTCTTCAGCGCCTCCGGCTTGATGTCGGGGGCAGCGGCTGGGATTTCGGCGAACGTGACGATCTCGCCATAGCTGATCCGCCGGCCGGATTTTGCATGAACGACGACGCTCGGCTCCGTGCTCAACTCGGCCAGTGGTACGCGCCAATGCCTGGCGACGTTATCGAGGAGCACGGCGCGCACTTGCGCGCCAAAGGTGCGGAGCAGCGTAAAGTAGCCCTGCACGCTGAGGCTGTGGGCCGTGAGCATGAACCCATAAATGGCGGGGGCGGGATTGCCGTAGATCTTGTCGATCGGCGGGGCCGGCACGGCGACCACCTTGGACCAGTCGGCGTCCAGTTCCTCGGCCAGAATCAGCGGCAGTGAAGTCAGCGATCCGTTCCCCATTTCGGTAGCCGGTGCCATGATCGATATCTCGCCATTGGAGCCGATACTGACCCATGGATTGAACGCCGTTCCGGAGACGTCAGGCGCCTCGGTCGCGGGCTGCCCGAAACTTTCGGGTCCAGTCGCGACCGCGAATGTCAGGCCCGCGATCCCAATCATGAAACCACGGCGGGAAAACCCGGTCTTCGGGCAAGCCAATTGGCTCTGGTTCATGGCTCATGCCTCCCGCGCCGCGCGTTCGATGGCGCGCAGAATTCGAGGATAGGTGCCGCAGCGGCAGATATGTCCGCTCATCTGCGCGAAGATCTCAGTGCGAGTCGGGTGCGGATTCCGCTTCAACAGATCGGCCGCGCTCATGATTTGGCCGGACTGACAATAGCCGCACTGCGGCACCCTCTCGGCCAGCCAAGCTTTCTGCACGGGATGCGAGGAATCCGGTGAAAGCCCCTCGATCGTCGTCACTTCCTTGCCGGCAACATTCGACACCTGCGTCTGGCACGAAAACGCGCGCTTACCATCGATATGCACCACGCAGGCGCCGCAGAGGCCGACGCCGCAGCCAAACTTGGTGCCGGTAAGTTTGAGTTCTTCCCGGATCACCCACAGCAGCGGCGCGTCATCGGGAGCCTGGTAAGTTCTGTCTTGACCGTTAATTTTCAGCGTCGCCAAGATAAGCCTCCTACTGTTTGGTGGCGCGCTGACGTGGCGGACCGTAGCGCCGTCCGGCTCGTCGTTCCGGCCGTCGCGGTGACCATCTGCAATCGTGACCAGTGCACCGAGCACACACGGGAGAATGCGGTCGAAACTGGATAGAGTCTTGGGCCGTGAGTTTCAGTGATCTGAAATCTCTCGAAAGCCTCCCTGCGGATCGCCGTCGGGATGACCGGAGTGGCCAGCCGCACCCTCATCGCGCGTGCTGCCAGAACCTGCCAGCGGATGACGTAGACCAAATCGGCGCCCATGCGCCGGCCGACGTAGACGCTGTCCCATTTCTTGCCGCCGAGAGCGAAGCCCGCGACGGTCAGCTCGGGAAGCTTCTCCCAGAACCGTTGCAGGTAATGCTTGCCCTTTTCTTACGAGGACGGCGCCGCAATCGGGCGAACCTTGAAGCGGCGAGGATCCAAGGCCCACCCGAGGCGGCGCACGATACCGCCCTCGCCGGCTGTATCCCATCCCTCGAGCACGACGACAGGCCGCTCGCGGGTCAGATCGTGTCCCTCGGTCAGTGCTGCATATGCAAATTCATTAGCTCGGTGTGTGCCGCCATATTCTCGTTCAAGTTGGCCATGATCACGAGCGACCCTGCGAGCACCAGGAATACGATGAGCACGCCAAACGCGAGCGCCAGGATATTGTTGGTGTTGTCCGGTCCGGTGGTAATGTGAAGGAAGAACACAAGGTGCACTCCCATCTGGGCGATGGCAAGAACTGCGAGACCAGCCGGCACACCAGGTGTCCAGAGCACCGAGGTGTTGGCAACCCAGAAGGATGTGATCGTCAGAACCAGGGCCAGATGAAGCGCCTCGTTGCGGGGGCGGATCGTTGGCAATAGACGATATCGTCCGAATGCCTGCATGATTTCATTGACGAGAATATCCGCATGATGTTGCGTCCGCGTTTGAGCCTTCCATGCGTGCTGCTCAATCCCAGGGTCGGCACCGATGTCTTGAAGGCCGGTTTTCAGGCACCTGAACGCTCTTGCCGACGTGATAGCGTGATCGGTTGTTCGAGGATGCGATCCGGGGAAAGCTTCTACATCGACACGTCAAGTCGACCGAGCAGAGGTGGTCGTGTTCGCTGGGGGTCAACTTGTCGCTTCGCATGATTATTTCTGGACGCGGCGCGCGAGGGTTTTAACTTCTCAAGCTTCCCGAACTTTGAGTATATCCTTGCTGAGGGATGATGACGTCTCGTTTGGCTGGCCACTCGAGATTGGCAAATTTCAGATCGCTGAAGCGCATCCCCAAAGAAAGTTGACCAGAAACAATGCAGGATCGGACGGAGCCAACAGTGTAGGCGTCGCGATTCCATGCGCCGTCTATGCAATTCCTCGCGCGAAGCGTCACTCTGGTCATGGCGACCGCCTGCGGATCGATAAGCAGATTGGAGCGAATATGAATATGCTGCGTTCTTCTTTGGTCTTTGGGCTATTGATAACTTCATGTGCCTCCGCAAGTGCCGCGACGGTGAATTACTCTCGCACACACCATTATGTCATCGCTCGTCATAGCCAAGGGGCGATCTCACGCTTCCCCATTCTGAGTGCGGTCAACGCGGCCGCGCAACCTACGATCCGCGGCGGAAACGAGGACGGCAGCTTTGGTGCTGGCTCCAACGGCGGAGGCCGCAGAAAATACCGGTCCGGATACAGCGTGTATCCTTACGACCCGGACTGTGACGACTTTTTCTTTCGGCATCCAGACTATCCTACGCCGCCGGGCTGCAACTAGTCGACGCCGCGGCCGACATCGCGAGAACCAGAGTCAGCGGCTGCTGCGACGATCGGCTGCTCCATTGGCTGGCTGGACGCGATGGTTGTCGATGCGTTCACCCTGTCGCTCGGTCGACGCTTCACCAGAAAAGCACACCCGAAGGAGGCATCTATGAAGGCCCTGATGGTTATCACATAACCACGACCAGCTCGGCAACACCGGACGAAAGACAGGCTTCTGACTGGAGGAGCTTGCCGCTCCGTACTATGTTTTCAAGGATACCGGAGTTGAGGCCGAAGGGCGGACGGCCGGCGCTCGACCCCAAGAGCAACGAACCCAATTTCCCAACCTCGCGCTCCGGTTTGAAAAGGATGCGGCTGCGCAAGCTCCGCTCGACAAGACCGTTCGACTCGACAGCGTCAGGCGGGAAGACTTTGACACCGTCTTCTACCCGGTCGGACATGGCTCCATGTCGGATCTCGCCGAAGACAAAGGCTCCGTCAAGCTGATCAGGGCACGAGCGGCTCAGGCCCGCTGTGTTGCCGGCATGCCGTCCCCTCGGGATGCGCGAGTGGCAGAGGCATACGCTGTGGAATGTGAAGATCAAGCCCGAGAGGCTTCGGTCGCGGACTCAAATCCGCATGTTCGGCGATTGTGCAGTCATTCTAGATCCAGTCGCTAGCTCGCCCGCAAAGGGCGCACCCAAACAACTTCTCTTTTGCCGGGATTAGTGCGGACCGACTGGCCGATGCTGTCGAAAAAGGGGCTAACGTAATCGGCTTTCCGATCAGGGAGCGGTTCGGCCTGAAGGTGAGCTTGCTGCTGGATGGCGTTACCGCTTCGCACGCGAACGACCGAATTACCGATGCGCTTACGGACTTGATGCGCATGCGCTCGAAGCCGTGATGGGTTTTGAGATGCGCGAAGCGCATCTCAACGCGCTTTCGCTCGTCTCGCGATCTGGCAAACGCCTTTGTCTTCATGTTCCGTCGTGCGACATCGCGGGCGTCGTCGTGGAGGTCGCGCGGGATCTTGCGCGACAAGTGCATCCATAACGGAACCGCGGCTGCGGTCAGTGTCACGCCGATCGAAGCATTCCCGCCTGGTGAAAAGGCCCAGTCAAGCGGGACCGTACATCGTCGATGCGCCAGGCATTATCGGCTAGCCACTCGGCGCCAGGCCGGCTCCCCATTCGAGTTCTGCTCGTTCAAAGACATCCCGGCAGTATTCGACGTGACGGCGCGGGCGGCTCGCGCTCGCCGCTTTCATCAAGCTTTTCGATGGCGTAGGCGCGCATTGTGTGGAGTAGGCGGTAACGAGCGACGGCTCCGTCGCCCTCGGTCGTGACGAGCGATTTCTCCAGGTTATTAGGCCGGTACGATGCCGGGGCTGTTTTTGGGGAACTTGGCGATCGCCGCTGGGTGGAGGTTAAGTGTCTGTGCGACCATTGCCGGCGGCGTATGAGCGAGCCAGTCGGAGAGAGAAACTTCCTCGTAGTGCGAGGTCCTGAACACCGACATAAGGATGACGTCGTTATCGCCGATATTCTCGACGTAATGACCCAGGCTCTTCGGCACATAGCCGATATCACCCGGCATGAATTCGGCAGTCGTGGCGTTTGGCCCGGTGTTGAACACCGTCATCCGAGCCTTGCCCTGGATATAATATTGCCACTCATCGGCATTCGGGTGCCAGTGCATTTCGCGCATGCAGCCCGGCTTGATCGTCATCATTACGGATGCAACCGTCAGCGACGCGTGGAAGTTGCTGGTGTCGGCGATATGGATCGAACCGCCGGCATTCGCCTCGTTCGGCTTCATGTCCGACAGGCGGTAGACGAACGGGTAAGGCGGCGCGCCCGCCGTCGAAGCGACCGCCTGCTGGTCGACAGCGAGCGAGCCTGGCACCTCGCCCTGGAAGATCCAGCGCTGCTGCAGTGGGATATTCTTGAACGCATCAGCGGACACGCCGAAATTCTTCGCCAGCACCTTAGGCGGGGTATGCGAGATCCAATCGGAGAGCAGCAGGGTGTTATCTTCCGAGGCGGCGCCGTTGTCGAAGCAGATGACGAATTCGCAGCCATCCGGCCCGAGGCCCTGCAGCGAATGCGGCAGGCCGGCCGGGAAATACCAGAGATCGCCGGCCTTCACGTCCGCGACATAGGGGCGCCTCTGCGCGTCCAGCGCCGTCACCCGGCAATTCCCGTAGGTCATCACCGCCCATTCAGCCTGCTGGTGCCAGTGGAGTTCGCGGGTGCCGCCGGCATCAAGCCGCATGTTCACGCCGGCGATCTCGGTCGAGATCGGGAACATCGCCGTCGTGACCTGGCGCGCCCAGCCGCCGGCCTGCACCCGCTTCGGCGCGATGTTGAACGACGACCAGAACTGCTGAATACTGCCGACATCGGTCGCCGGCGGATCGAGAAACGGCTGCTCGTTGTTCGCCAAAGCCGGGTTCTGCGGTCCCGGATCCGAGAATGCCGGGGCGGTGGCATTTGCAGCTCCCTGAGGGGGCAAATCCGGATTGCCGAATACACCCGGGGGCTGTGCTGCCGCCATGCTCATTGCTACGCCGCCAGTGGCACCCGCGGCCAGAATCCACCTTCTCGAAAGTTTTGACATCGTCTGTTCCCTTTCCTTCATCCGATGGGATGCGGGGATATTCGATCGGGAAGACCGAAAACTCTTTGGGGATGAGTTTCAGGGGTCTGAAGCAGCCGGCCCAGGAACGGCCGGAGCGCCGCTGATAGGCTGGTCGAAGACCTGATCGGCTTGACAGCGCGTCGCACCTCTGTTGCTGCGGTTGTGGTCTAAGGGTGGTTACTCCGCTTAACGCCACCAAATGGCGGCTCATCGATGACGGCTCTATGATTTCGCTGAGCCCGTCAATCGGGCTTGGTAAGCTTCCGCGCCGCTCCCACTATTGGATACGGCAATCTCGAGTTGACTGGTGTGTGGACATGACCGCGACGCCGATCGGCCGCACTGTGCGCGCTCGCGGCCTCATGGTCGAGATCCACCGTGAGAGCGTGGTGTTCGGGGTCGAAGCCTGGGACGGCGATTCGCAGGATCGGCGATGGCACGCAATCGGCGCGGCATCGTCAATGTGGTGGGGTTCGAGAAGCGGTTCGGAACAAGGCAGCTCGCCACTCTCAGTTGAGAAGGTCACCGATGTCCGTTGCGAGCCTGAGACCGACCACATCAAGATGGCCGATCTGATCCGGGCGGTGCGGCGGAAGACGGCCACTCTCAGTTGGATCGGCACCCGAATTGGCATTCGCAAAACGAGTCATTTTACGAGGGCATCCGACCGAATATCGGTGTCCCCGAGAGGATCAGCCTCACAAGCGCGGAACTGAATTCACATGGCGGGGAATAAGACTACTTCTTGCCTTGGCGCCCTCCCCGACATAGCCTCACGTTGATAATTGCGCCTCAGGGCTCGACAGGGCTGCGGGTCTTTGTTGCGGGTTCGCAAATGCCCCAAGCGGTCGCCGGATAGAGTCAAGGCGCTACGGCATCTTGGGAATATTAGTAGAGTAGAACGGTGGGAGCGCGCGATGGGGCCTTCTGCTTCTGCTAGCGACCTGTTGGGAAGGTTCGAGGGCAAACGACCGCATCCCCCCGACAGTGGCGACCACGGTTCCCACCTACAATCCCTCTTACTTTGCGCGGCTGCCCGACACCGCGACCACGCTCGCCCACGAATGAAATCCACATTCCTACCACGTAGACCAGTTGCCGGAGACTTCGCGATCTTCTTCACCGATACGTTCGCATCTTGCGGCCGATCAGACTCTGAACCCGACGGGAGGGGACAGTATGAGGAAATTTGTTGTTTCCACAGCGATGATGCTCGGTCTCGCCGGCGCTGCGTACGCGACGGATGCGTCGGCAGACGACATCATGGCAACAAAGGCTGCGCCGATCGTGACCGCGCAGGCGCCGCAACAGCCTGCGACGTGTACCGGTCTTGAGGACTTTGTCGTCACGGCCTGCCCGTTGACCTGGAATGGCATCACGGTCTACGGCACGATCGACGCGGGTGTGACGTGGATGAGCCATGGGGCGCCCTTCAATGGGACTTCCGCCGTCGGGGCAGATTATATCATTCAGAAGTACAGCAATCGCCCGCAGTGGGCTCTCGCGCCGAACGGTTTGACCAATTCATCTATCGGCATCAAGGGGAACGAGCCGATCGCTCCCGGCTGGGCTTTTATCTTCAACCTGGAGGCAGGGTTCGATCCTTATTCCCTGCAATTATCCAATGGACCGCGCTCGGAATATCAGAACATCGGCGTGCCGCTCACCAGCCAGGACTCGCACGCCGACTCGAGTCGGGCCGGGCAGTTTTATAATGCCGTGGGCTATTTGGGCGTCAGTTCACCCTACGGCACCCTAACCGTTTTTCGGCAAAATTCGCTGACTTTGGACGCCGTTTTTGCCTACGATCCGATGGGCGCCTCGTACGCTTTCTCGCCCATCGGCTGGCAGGGAACCACCTGCGGCGTGGGTAATACCGAAGACTGCCGGTTTAGCACGTCGCTGAAGTATCGCGTCAACATTGGCCAGTTCAGAGTAGCGGCGCTCTGGCAATTCGGGGGGTACGATCTGAACAACGCCGCGACCGGTGCGTATCAGTTCCAGGTCGGCAGGGACATTACCAATCTGGCCGGCGGCACGCTTTCGCTTGACGCAATCGGCAGCTACGTCGAGAACGCCGTGGCAGTCGCGGCTACCGGCAACATTCTGCCGGCGGTGCTGCCGACGGTTCTCACGGCTACGCTCTCCGACAATTCGAGCGTGATGCTGGTTGGAAAATACAGCAACGGGCCACTCAAGCTGTTTGCCGGATACGAATTTATTCGATATGCGCCCCCCAGCAATCGTTTTGCTCCCAATACTGGTTTTAGTGATATCGCGGGAGACTTCGTCTGCGCCGGCTGCTCTGCGATCAACGGCACCAACATCACTAACACGGCTTTCGACGCCGGCGACAAGTTATTCCATGTATTCTGGACCGGTGTAAAATATGCTGTCACTGACAATCTGGATGTGATCGGCGCCTATTACCATTATGACCAGCCCGCCTTTGGTGCACCCGTCAATTGCGCTACCAACGCCGCGGCGTTCGCAAACTGCCACGGGACGTTCGACGCCGTTTCTTTCGCCGTCGATTGGCAGTTTGCGAAGAAGTTTGATGCTTACGCCGGGATCATGTTCTCAGAGGTCAATGGCGGCTTGGCGAACGGCTACCTCAATCGGAGCACGGTCGATCCGACCGTTGGGCTTCGCTTCCGCTTCTGAGAAGCTAGACCTGCACCGGGCGAACGACCGGCACGGTAAATACGGGTTAGAAGCAGCAGTCGGAACCCTGGCCTGTTTCGCCTCCCGTGGAAAACGGGATCGCGCTGGCAACCTGAAATTTAATGGTGTCCATATCCGACCCTTTCGCCGACCTTGCCCCTGAAAACAAAGTAGCTGATAAGCGTGTAGAGCAGCATCAGTGGGAAAACGATCAACCCGCACCCCCAGAACATGAACGCAAGACTGGATTGCGGCGAGGCGGCTTCGTCGATGGTGATGACGAAGGGGATCATGTAGGGCCAAAACGACAGCGCCAGCGTGCAGAATGCCGACACGAAGATCAGTGCGACCATGTAGAACGGCCAATGATCATTGTGACGCTGGATGCTGAGCGCAAGCACTGTTGCGGCGACCGCGCCAATCGCCGGGAAGACGAACAGATACGGCCGATCGATCCAACGATGCAGGATTGGAAGATGTTCGGCCAGCGCGTGGGCAAAGACAGCCACGAGGAACGCCAAGACGCCGAGCGCGAGAACGGCAATTCGCCGATGCGCCACATCGCGAACCTCGCCGTCGCATTTCTTCGCCAGCCAGCAGGCACCGAGAAGCGCGTAGCCAAGGCACAGGCCGATACCGCAAAGGACCGCAAACGGCGTGAGCCAGCCGACCGCACCACCTGAATATTGTCCGTTCGTGAACGATAACCCTTCCACCAAGGCGCCAACCGTCATCCCCTGTATAAAGGTCGCGATCACGGACCCGCCGGCAAAGCTCAAATCCCAGATCCACCGCAGCCGTTGCGTCTTGTACCTGAACTCGAACGCCACGCCGCGCAGGATCAGGCCCAGCAGCATGACGATAAGAGGGAGATAGAACGCCGACAGCAATGTCGCGTAGACAACCGGGAAGGCCCCCCACAGAATGACGGCGGTGACCACCAGCCAAGTCTCGTTGCCGTCCCAGATCGGCGCGACGGCGCTTAGCATCGCGCCACGCATGGTCTCGTCGCTTGCCAGTCCGAACAGCATGCCGACGCCGAGGTCGAGGCCGTCGAGCAGCACATAAAGCAGAATGCTGATGGCCAGAAGCGAGACCCAAAACATGACCATGGTTATTCTCCGGCGTCGGCGTGAGTGGGTTCTGGAACAAGCTCTTCATTGGCCAGTGACATCGGCCGGTTCGGAACCGCGAGATGCGGAATTTCGAACAGGTCCCGCGCAGGACCGATGCGGATCAGCCGGTAGATGTAATACGTGCCAAACAGGAAAATGAAGGCATAAACCGCGCAGAAGATCGCGAGCGAGATCGTCGCCTGTTGCGCGGTCAGAAACGGCGTCATGGCATCGGCGGTTCGCAACACGCCAAAGACCACCCAGGGCTGACGGCCGACTTCAGCGGTGAACCAGCCGGTAATGATAGCGATGAAGGGCAAGGGAAAGGTGAAAAACGTCAGCCAAAGCAGCGGGCGATTATATGCCAGACGATGTTTGTAGCTCAGGTAGCTGCCGACCCAGGCGAGCCCCAGCATTACCAGACCGCATCCCACCATGATCCGGAATGTGAAGAACGGGATGACCACCGGCGGCCAATTCTCCGGAGGGATGCTGTTCAGCCCGGTTTCGGCGGCGGTAAAACTGTCGGAATCGATCAGGCTGCCGAACGGCGGTGGCAGCGTAATCGCGAAAAGGTTGCGCCGGTGCTCCACATCCGGCCAGCCGAACAGCACTTCGGAACCCGGCTTTTCATCGTTCCAGCGCCCCTCGATCGCGGCCATTTTGGAGGGTTGATAGGTGTTGACGTATTTACCGTTCAGATGCCCGAACAGGAGCTGGACCGGCATTAAAACCGCGGCAAGACCAAGTCCCATGCGCAGCATGATGCGCGACTCGGCGTGATAGACCTTCCGCAGTATGTACCAAGCACCGGTCGCGGCAACGCAGAAAGCACCAGTCAGGTAGGCAGCGAGCAACATGTGGGGAAATCGCGACCAGACCACCGAATTGAAGATGATCTTGGTCCAATCGTTCGGAACGAAGGCGCCGTTTTCCATAACGTAGCCCGATGGCACCTGCATCCAGCTGTTGTTGACCATGATGAAGAACGCGGAAAACGTTGTCCCCAGCGCAACCATCGCGGTTGAAAATAGATAGAACCATGGCGGCACGCGACTGCGGCCGAAGATCAGGACGCCGAAGAAACTGGCCTCGAGCATGAACGCCCAGAAGGTCTCATACATCAGGAGCGGACCCTGGATCGGCCCGGTCATTCTGGACAGGACGCTCCAATTGGTGCCGAACTGGAACGCCATCACGATCCCGGATACCACGCCCATTCCGAACGCAACACCGAATATCTTCAGCCAGAATTCGAAAATCACGCGATAGACCGGACGGCGGGTTGCAAGAGACATGGCCTCGATGACGGTGAGCCACGCTGCCAGCCCGATCGTGAAGGACGGAAAGATGATATGGAACGTGATGGTGAAGGCGAATTGAATTCGCGACAGAAGAAGCGCCGTCATATCCATTGCAATTCTCCTGACCTTAAGCCCACAGGTTCGATTTGGGGAGATCGATTGCCGGAAGCCTCGTAAGTTCTGTCTTCACCGTTGATCTTCAGCGTCGCCAAAAGAAGTCTCCAGCTGTTTGGTGCCACACGCTGACGTGGCAGGCCGTCGCGCGGTCCGGCTCGTTGTTCCTGCCGCCGCCGTGACCATTTACAATCGTGGCCATCGCACCGAGCACACACGGGAGAATGAGGTCGAAACTGGATAGAGTCTTGGGCCACGAGTTTCAGTGATCTGAAATCTCTCGAGAGCCTCCCTGAAGCCGACGGTGATCGGGTCAGCAAGGACGAACTCATCGATAAGGTTTGGCCGGCGTGGCGGTCGAGGAGAACAACCTCCAGGCCCAGATGTCTGCGATTAGGAAAGCTTTAGGTCCGATCGAGATTCTGATCTCGACTCTCACTTGCTTCGTGGGATCCCGCGTTACACTCCGCGCGACAATCGGTCTCGGTCGCGGATGCGACGTCCAGCAGACATGGCGCCGCAATCAACATCAGAACAGAGCAGAGCTGCACAATCTAAATTTAGCGGCCGAGCACGATCGAGTGGCCACCAATCCAAGTGCTGCGCCCGTCCTACAGTAGGTTATCGAGAATCGCTTTTGCCGTTTTCAGGTCCGCCGTGTCGAAGCCTTCGGTAAAGCGATCGTAGACGGGCTCAAGCAGCGCAAGCGCCTCAGTGTGCCGGTTTTGACCGCACCACAAGCGCGCAAGGCTCGTGGCCGCGCGCAACTCCCACGACAGGGCACCCTGTCGGCGCGCGGAGTCGAGCGCCTGCCGAAAGTGATCCTCGGCCACCGTCGCCGCTCCGGGCTCACCTCGCGACAGAAGCAGCTCGCCGCTGACGCGAAGCAACTCGGCAATCAGCCAGCGTTCCTCGGTGCGCTCGGATTGCGTGATCGCCTCCTCGATTTCGGGGAGCCGGTCAGCAATCTGCCCGACACGACCCGAGGCCGCTGAAATAAGGAATGCAGACAACCGTGCGGCCGACCCGGACACAGCTGGTTCGTCGAAGGTGGCACGCAGCAGTCGCAATCCAGTGCTGAAATCGCCACGTTGGATGGCAAGCATTCCCTGATAGCAGCGGCCAAAGACGCCCCAGCGCCTCAGCGCATGCCTTGTCGAATTGTCGAGCAATATTTCCACGTAATGTTCTGCCGCGGCCAGATCGCCGACCCACAGTGCGACCGGGCACGCTGCCACGACCAGTGCTTGACCCAGTGGGATTACGTGATTGGTTGCGCGGGCGGCCGCGACACTGCTCTCGGCGGTGCGCATCGCCTGATCCGGCAATCCCTGCAGCCACAGGATCCGAGCAAGGTAGGCCAACGCCGACAGTCGTTCGGCGCCCTCAAACCGAGCGATTTCCGACTTCTGGGCCGGCGCGACAAATTGGGCGACCACGCGCTCCAGATGGTGCCGCGCACTGGGCAATTCGCCCAGGTAATACTGCGAAGTACCGATCAATCGCTCGCCGATCAGGCGATCGAATGGGTCGGGCCGCGTCGCCGCTGCAGCATAGAACTTTTGAGCCAAAGAAAGAGCGAGGCGATGCTGGCCGGTATTGAAGCGATAGGAGCACAGCCCCCAGAGCGCGCGCAACTGGTACTCGGCGTTCCCGAGGCTCTCCGCAATCTCGAGCGCCTTCGCCATGGCCTCGCCAGCCTCGGTAACCGCAGCGCCTTTAGTATACGTCAGCGATTGAGCAAGCGCGACGTAGAGCTGCATCTCGCGGCGCGCGTTCCCGCCCGCTCCGGCCGCGATGGCGGCGATAGCCCGCTCGACCCGACCGCAGCACTCCTCCATCAGTGACAAATGTATCCACAAAGGAATAGCGGCGGCAGCCAGCGTCACGGCGATCGAGGCGTCGCCGCCCGGCGAAAATGCCCAGTCAAGCGCGGCCCGTACATCGTCGATCTGGCGCCCGTAATCGCCCACCCATTCGGCCGTTGGCCGGAACTCCCATTCGGCTTCGGCCTGCTCGAAGAGACCCGCGTAATATTCGGCATGCTGCCGCGCGGCTACTTCCGACTCGCCGCTTTCTTCGAGCTTTTCGATGGCGTAGGCGCGCGTTGTGTCCAGTAGGCGGTAACGAGCAACAGCTCCACCACCCTCGGTCGTGACGAGCGATTTCGCCACTAGACTGG
>Ga0209624_10002560_pt1 | contig 13363 bp, 12 predicted proteins | sample JacPinW_OM2H0_O1_FD_188565 | JGI IMG/M metagenome (GOLD analysis project Ga0209624, IMG submission 188565) | Forest soil microbial communities from Algoma, Ontario, Canada - Jack Pine, Ontario site 1_JW_OM2H0_O1 (SPAdes) (version 2) | ecosystem: Environmental > Terrestrial > Soil > Boreal...
CGTCAGCGAATTGCATCCGGTCTGCACGCTCCACGCGGTGAAATGGCCGTTGGTGCTGTCGGTCGTAGTAAACGCAATCTTCAAATCCACGTTGACGCCGAAATTCCAGTCCGCGGGCAGCTCGAGTTCGACATAAGCCACGTTGCCGCGCGCGAACTGCAGCACGCCTTTGCGCGTATGAGTTCCCTGGCAAGCAGGCGTGGGCGCGTTGGCCGTGCCGATCTGCCAGCCGTTTCCCGCTGTCACGTTGTTACAGCCTGCCGCCATGAAGAAAAGTTTTGTGGGCACGCTGAACGCGCTGTTCGGCGATTCAGCATTCGCGGAAAAACCTCCGGGAGTGGTAAGCAAGCCGAGAAAATTTCCGGTGCCGTTCACGTTGAAATTAAATCCGCCGGTGCTCGACGTGTTCACGGTGGCGTGCGGGCCTTGCACGGTCATGTTGCCCGCGTCAGTGATAGTGGTCGCGCCGGAATCCTGGCTCAGAATTGACGCGCTGAACGCGCCGATATTGTTGAACTGTATCGAGCCGCTGGGCGACGCAGGATTTCCCGCGCTTCCTCCACACCCCGCGGTCGGGGAACTCGGCGCGCACGGCAGAACGATCGTGGACGTGTAACCCGTGATCATTGGCCCCGTAATTACCTCGGTGTACGTTCCCGCCACGCCAAAATAACTGTAGTTGCCAAGCCCATCGGATACGAGCGGCTGCGTGACCGGATTCATCAACATGGGATCGGAATAAATGGTAGCCGCAGGTGCGCACGCGGGCGTGCTGCTGTAAGCGGGTTGCACCATGCCGGTGCACACCCAGATGTTTGCGCCAGCGATGGCTTGTCCCGTATCACCCTGCACCACGCTGACTCTTTGTGACCCTTGCGCCAACGCGCCAGGTGTTGCCAGAGCGAGCAACGGCACAACGAGCAACATTGGCCTGAATATGCGAGTGATTGTTTTCATTTGTGTGCGAACCTTTGCAACGAGAACCACGCGTCGTGTGAGGTCAGACATACCCTTTCAGCGGCCGAGATGGTGCAAGTCGATCCAGTTTATTTGCGGGCGTTCCGGCGTTTTCATTCCCTGGCGGTCGTAGATTCCTTCCAGCAGCGCGTAGGTGTGTGGCAGATGAATTTTCGCCATGTCTTCCACGAAGGCGCGCATCATTTCGTCGTTGCGAATCCGGCGGTAGATCCAGCGGCCAAACATTGTTAATTGCACCACGGACGAAAGAGCTACGGTCCACCAGTAGGGGTCTTCGAAGATGCGCATAAGTTTTTCCAGGATGCCGAGAATTGCCGAGGAGTGGAGCATTGCGCGGGAGAGTCCTTCGTGAGGTTTTGGCTCGGACGGGCCCGGAAATTCCTTGCCTGTGAAGACGCGAGCTACTCTTGCTGGTCACCGAGAATATTTTCTGTGTTGGTGTTGTAGCGCCGGCATCTTGCCGGCGGTTTTTCGAGGGGTCGAGAAAAAGGAAGAGACCCGGGAAGTTGCCGGTGCCGCCAGAATCTTAAGTGAGGTCGTGTTTAAGATTTTCCTGCAGCGCGCTTCTTGATGAGATAAACCGCGAGAAAGTAGGCCACAAAGCTTGCGCCGAAAACGATCCACATCAATTTGAAATTCAAGGTGATGGCAAACACCAACTCGGTGGCGCCAAACAGCCAGATTAAACTTTCACCAGCAAATGCTTGTTCCCACCGAGGCACCCCGCCACCAGACGGAACCCGCGGCGCTAGCGACGGCCAGAACCGCGGCACCGCTTTCAAATACGCGCGGTAAGACTCGCCTTGAGTTTGCAGCAGGCCGTCCTCTTCGCGAAAAATCAAGCGATACATGAACAGCCACATCGCCAGCACCATAAATATCCAGCCCGCGCGGCTAGCCAACAATCCCATTCCGGCTGCCATTGGAAGATTTGCGAAGTACAACGGATTGCGAAGGTGGCGATACGGCCCGTCAGCGACCAAGCCTTCGGAGTGCTGCGCCTGGTCATGCACGATTTCAGTCTTCAGATACGCAGTGGCCCATGTCCGAAACGCCGCAGCCAGAAAAACCAGCAGCGCGCCGCAGCCGAAAATCAATCGGGCCAAATTATTCCCGTGGTCGCTATTCGGATCAACCGACGGAGCGATAAGATGCAGCAGCCAGAGCGCAGCGTTTGTTTTATCGACGTTGTACAGAAAAAAGCCCAACGCGAAAATCATGCCGATAACCCAAAAACGCTGCTCGAACTCGAATTTAGTGGCGCGCATCAGTGTCAAGCTCCGCGGGTCGCACTGTACTATACGCCTGCTGTCTTGCTTTTTGTTACGCGCTGGCGCAAGCCGCTCGTGATTGACGAAAAAAAAGCGGGAACAAGCCCTGCCTGCCGGCCGTCAAGCTCCCGCGCTCCACATCATAGTTCCAGCGCGTTTGGAGTGCGTCGGCTTGCCGCCGCTTTTTGCTGGCAGCTTAACTAAACCGCGAAGTGGTTAACCGAAGAGCGAAGCGACGCTTGAGCCGAGGCCGGCGATCCCGCCGAGATTTCCCACGGACGAGCCGGTTGACGCTCGCTGGCGCACGTTGAGCAATTCCGCGGGGACGCCCATCGCTTTGCCCAGAAGATTTGTGTCGATGCCATAGGTTTGGCTCAGAGCATTGAGACCGGCTTGCTGCTCTTTATACGCTTGATTGGCAAACGCGATTTGATTTTGCTGCGCGGTGCTCGCGTCAGTCTGCGCCTGCTCGCGGCCGAGCTGAGCGGTGAGGTCGCCGTAGCCCGCGGTGTCGTTCGTGGCGGCTGCATGGTTGGCGGCGCTTTGGCGCAACGCGTCGAACGCGGTATTCGCCGCGCCCAAGCTTTGCTGCGTGATGTCGGATTGCTGCTGCGGCGTATAGCCCGTGCTATTGAGCAGGCTCTGGATCGTTGGCATCAACAGCGAACGGTCCTGCCCTCCCTGCTGATTGGATTGCGAAATAAGCTGGTTCTGCTGCGCGAGTTGCTGGTCGGTAAGTTGGCGCGTGGTGCGCTCTGCTCCGCGAGACATGGTTCCTCCGATGTTGAATTAATTGCTTGCAAAATTAGCCAAGAGGGATTGCTGAGATGTGGGTCGTGACGCGTGAATTCGCGCCACGAACGAAAGGCCGTTTTTATTTATGGCGAACGTCGGCGGGGGCGCGGGTGCGATCGAGAGGCAACACCTGCAATTGCCACTTTACCGGGACGGAAGTTGGCAGGTAGCATGTAGTCTTGTCGCAAGCCTGATATTCGAGTTTTCCTGAAATTGTGAAAAGCCTTCCGTCTTTCCCCAGCGAGCCCCAAAACTCCGACCCAGTGTTCACTTGCACATCCTGGCTGATGCGAAACGTCCCTTCGAAGACCGGCACGCTCTCTTTAATAGCAGGCAAATAAAGAATCTTGGGTTCGCGATAAGACGCAGGTTTGAATTCAAGCTGCGCAGTCGGGTCTATAACGAGTCGAACGGGTTTGTAACTAGTGGCGCCCGGCGCGTACACGTGCACGTCCGCGGGCAGTCGTACTTCGGCGGCCAATGTAACGCGAGTGCCGGGAACGCCGGTTAGATCGGACTGCTCCAGCGCCACTTGAAGGTGCGACGCTTCCAATGTTTCGGTTACTTCCTCACCCAACTCGGGGAAAAGCTTGGAAATGATGCTATTCCCGGTCAACCGTTCGCGGTACCTTGGATCAAAAAATCTTTCGCGAATGATGCCCTGAGTGTCGATAAAAAAATATCCCGGTCGCGCAAATCCCTTCTGCATCCCGGTGGCTTCCCGGTTGAGCACGTCATACGACGCAATAATTTTCGAGTCAGGGTCCGCAAGCAGCGGATATTCGATCTTGTGTCGATCGGCGAAATATTTCAGGATTGCTTCCGAGTCGTAGCTGATGGCGGCAAACTTCACCCCTTGCTTTTCGAATCGCGGAATTGCGTTTTGCAGCTGGACCAGCTGCCCTTTGCAGAAGGGTCACCAATCAGCCGAACGAAAAAACAACAGAACGGTTCCGTTCGATCCTTTCAAAGTGTCGAGCGTTTGCACATGGCCAAACTGATCGCGAATCGAAAATGCCGGAGCTTTCTGTCCCACCGCGAAGCCAATTGCCATCGGCTCGATCGAAGTGATGTGAATTGTATCTTCGTCGAGTACGCCGCGGACCGTGACGGTGTCTCCCAAGCGAGCGGCCACCGATTCCTGCGGCTCAAGGCCGTACATCACTCTATTCGTGTCGTCGTACAGCGCGAACTTTGCGCCCGGCAAGCTCTTGGTGCACTCGGGAGATTCGGCAAACGCTTCGTCAGCGTTGCAAGCACTGGACAAAAGCACGCCTGACCAAGCTACGGTTCTCGCGGCGGGGCTCTGGGCACTCGCCGCGAGCGGAATCGCTAGAAATAACGCTGCGAGATAGGTGCAGAAGCGTTTAATCATGGGACCCAGCTGGGCATTTAAAACTTTCATCGTTTCGACATCCGCCTTTACTTTACGCGCGGCTGCCGTCGAGGCGCAATATCTTCGAGCGCGCAGGCATCACAAGTGATGCGAGGAGGCGAACGTCAAGCCCAAAGCCTCATGTCACATCCTGAAGCGAACGTTGCGAGGATGGAACCGGCTCGCTTTGCCACTTGCGATGCATCCCGTAGGTCGTGATTTAATCTCAGGATGTTTCACACAAATCCAGAACCCAAAGATCTCATACCCGAATTGAATGCTCTGGCTGCTTCCGCAACTTCTTCTGAAGAATTGATGAACGGAATTGTCGCGTTGCTGCACAAGAACCTGCTGAAATACAACTGGGTCGGCTTTTACATGATCCAGAAAGAAGGCCCGGGCGAAGATGTCCTGATCCTCGGTCCCTTCAAAGGTTCGATGACGCCGCACACGCGCATTCAACTGAACCAGGGCATTTGCGGCGCGGCTGCGTCCAGCGGCAAGACCGTCGTGGTTGACGATGTCAGCGCCGACTCGCGCTACCTAGCATGCTCGCTCGAGACCAAATCCGAAATCGTCGTGCCGGTTTTCGTGTCCGGCAAAGTCGTCGGCGAATTGGACATCGACAGCCATTTTCTCGCCGCGTTCGCCGCCGAGGCGGACCGCAAACTCTGTGAGCACGCCGCAAAACTTCTGGGCAAATGGATGGAAACCCACCCGAACAGTTAACCTGCAACGACTTCTGTCTCAACTCTGGGCTCAGCCAGCCACGCCATCTCCCGAATTCTCAGCCAACCATTTTTCGCGTCAGGTTACAAAACCAGGCACCGACAATAAGGCGTCCATGTGTCGTCGCGCACCCAGCCTAGCGCCGTAAGGCGGCGGCCAAACTTTTTCGAGATGGGCGGAGGCAGCCACGCGTGCGCGTCGTGCAGTCCGCGCGCGAGAAGGTCGCGTTCGCCTGCGGAATGCAACGCTAGGAGACGATCATAGCGTTCGCGCGGCTTCCCTTCTCCGGGCGCAAGTAGCAAATACATTTCACAAGTCAGACGCGCAAGCGATCCCATCACTGCGCGGCCCTCGTCGTCTTCAACAACGAGCTTCGAAACGAACAGCGGGTCGGCGAGATCGGGAAACGCGTAGTCGTATCCTTGCTGCGCGTGCATGCTACGCAGTGCGTCCAGATCGCCTTCCTTGTATTCGCGAACGATCATCTAAAAAACACTGTGGCGGAGGAGCGGATGCGCGCGGCCGACGGCTTCGGCTACATCGAAAGTTGTTGCGCCGTAGGGAACGTCGTGCGACGCGAGCGCGTCACGCGTCGATTGCGAGATCGGTTTTTGCGCCAGCGGATGCGGCAGCGCTTCGAACGCGGCGTCATCTTCGAGCGCGAGGTGCGCGCCCTCATCGGCCTCGACCAGCACGATGATCGGCCTCGCATCATCAGCCGTGGAGTTGTCCGAAACACTCTCGGATGCAATCTTGTTGAGCGCGAGCCAATGCGAGTTCGCGAAGCGTCCGGCATGTCGCTGCCACGCGCCGAGAGTCGTTATGTAATATCGTTTTCCGGTCATTTGAATCAGGTGTAGTGCCAAACTACGACGAAAACGTGTAGTTGTGTGTGAGCACGGTTGCATTCACACGGCCGGCAAAAAACTGGTGCTCCGATTCGCAGCTTACCGTCACCTTCTGCCCTTCCTCGATGATGGCTTCGATTGTTTTTATGGTTAGGCGGCCGAATCGGCCAACCAACACGTCGCTGAGGCACAAACGCTCGGCGCGCATCGGCGAACCATCAGACAGCGTGAAGATGTGGTGCGGCGTCACGTCGAGCGATTCGTCATTTGAAAAATGTAAGCGAATGAATGTGTCGGCGTCGCGAATTTCAAGGCGCACGATGCGTGTCCACGGCTCTTCGCGCGGGTGGCACGGGCAGCAAAGGTGCTCGCCGACCTGGCAAGTTTCAATTTTGACCAGGCCGCGTTCCTTAGTTTGAACTTTTGTTCCTGCGCGCAGACAGCTTCCGCTGCCTCCGCCTGAGCCGCCTCCGGTCCCGCTGCTGGTCGTCGCAGCGATCATCGCGCCTTGCGAAAGCGGAACGCGCCCCTGCAACGCTTGTTGTTGCGCGGCCATATTTGTCTTTGCGCTCTGCGCGTTTGCTGGTGAGCCCACACTGCCGGAAATTCCCCCGACCCACACGATGGCAAGCGCCACGTCGTCCCAGTAAGGATAAAAATAATATGTGGTCGCGGCGGCAAGTCCATGAACGGCGAGCGAGCCATTTGGGACAGCTGTCGTGGTCCCGTCAGCGCGCGCGATCGTAAGCGAAGACCACGACCAGGTGATGCTCGAGGTCGTGGAAACGTATGTGAACGCTCCCGACCACGTCGGCGGCACGGAGCCTTTCATCAAGACGCCCGGCTTCGACGGATCGATGTGGTTCCCAGTCAACGCACCCGAGGTGACCCGCGCGAAATTCGTGCCATCGGTGATTTGGTTGTCGATGCTCCATCCCTGGTTGGGCCCCAGCGAAGCCTCCGCCAGCCGTTTCATGGCTTCATAAAGCTGCGGATTCGCGCGCCGAAGCGCTTCGAGTTGTGAAATATTCAGCATTGAGTTCCGAATAAGGTCGTATTCAATGGCGCAGTGATTCAGGAATTCAATTTACTGCATCAGAGAAACAGGACTAACAGCAGATCCTTCACTCGCGATGCTCGTTCAGGATGACCATCCTCGCCGGATGGTCAATTTGTTCCACGCACGATGGCGAAGGGATCCGGTTTAGCCCACGGGACTAGCTTAGTGACGGAGAACCATGACCCTGCGGTGTTTGTGCCGATCTGATATGCCACGCGCTCGGCCAGCACGTTCGTAAACTGCTCCATGTCGCGCGAGGCTGGCGCAGCGAGTGTCCACGCTCCGAGTGACATTACGCTTACACTGCCGGGCAACGAAGCAGATAGCGCGAGCGAGCCGGCACCCTGCACGTACGCGGTCAAGTATCCAAACAAATTTCTCCCGCTCAATCCAGTGGCGGCGAGAAATGAGGTGGAGTAAAACGAATTGATTGCGGCGCCATCATCTGAGAATTGCCCTTCCGTAAGTGCGTAGATCTTTCCGCTGGAATTATTCGTTCCGAGAAACACTTGCGCCACGCCGTTGGACCGCTCGATCAAGCCGCAGGAGTTCGCGGAGATCATCCACGGCGCCCATTTTCGCGAACGCTCGGCTGCTACGGTGTAAACGGACACGAGCGGGTCCTGCATCCCTTCGGTGTAATCCAGCATGAGGATTTGATTCGGCTGCGTGGCCGCGCCCATCGGCACGCCAACGTAAATGCGTTTATGTTGAGTGTCCACCTGCACCCAAATCAGTTGGCCGTATTGCCAGTTGATTGCGTCCCAGGTGGGCTGAATTTCCTGCGACAACTTGATCGGTTCGCTTCCGTCGAAATAATAAAGACCCGAACGACTCGCGATGACGACCCATTCTTCGCCGTAACCCACACCGTGGGCCGAAGGAGTGCCCACTTTGTTTGATACTTCTTCGACGCTCCAAAGCGCGGGCTCGTTCACCCCATCGGTCGCAGTCACGTAGAGCGAACGCTCTTTCACGAAATACAAATTGTTGCGCAGCTTGAATGCGGCGCGAATTCCCTGCCCGTTATTTACCGCGATTTCCTGGATTCCGGACACGCCGTCATAACTTTCAGGCGCTTGTGTGGCAGACGCTCGCACCAGCGAAGAATTCTGCGCGGCAAATGTGGGGAATATTTCGATGTCGTCAACCAGGAAGGACTCGCCGCTAGGCGCGGGCAAGCTATCCGCGTACACGCGCAGCGTAAGATCCGACGGCAGCGCGGTCTGCGGTGGAAAAAGCTGCGCCGTGAATTCCTGGTACGAAGTTGTAGCCTGCACAAAGGTGACAGCAAGGCCTGCGCCAACCAATCCCATGGTCGGGCTGTACGTGTTGATGCGCAGCGTGCCGGCTGTAAGATTCGCGCTGCGTGCTATACGCACACGCACGGAATAATCCGTGTTGTTCAAAAGAAGCTGATCGCCGAACGCGTCGGTGATCGCATTCTGCGTGACGGTTCCGCGCTGTGTGGTGACGCCGTCCGCCGTGATGCGATATGCGTCGCCCCAAACCGAGATACTCGACTCGCGGCTTCCTCCCGCGCCGAAAGTTGGATCGAGTTGCCAACCGAGGGGGCGTCCGCTGCCGGACGCATCCCAGCCGCCGTCGAACGAAAGATTGCGCCAGTTATCCATCTTGGCTCGTTCGCCCCACCAAAAAAGACGCTCGGCGTAATCTACCACGCCAAGTTGGCACGGAAGCTCGATCTGGCCGTACAAATTCTCCACGTTCACGCCGCTAAGTAAAATTGTGTCGCTGAAATCCACCTCCAGCGACGTAGTGACGTTATCGTTGAGCATCATCGTGGCGGGAACTTGATAAAAAGTCGCGCCGCCACTGGCGGTAAACGCAAGCAGCCGCTGTACAACATTCGAAGGGCCTGTGGGGATATTTGTCACGTTAACTTTTTTCCCGCCGGCCGCAGTCCATGTGGTGGGAGGCGAAGGCGCGGTCATGTAACCCTGGCGCGTCACAAAAAGTACCGCGCATTGATGTTGGCCTGGAGAGATGTTGCCGGCGTCCGTCGCGTCGGCCACCGCAGGGCCTTCAGCAGGACCAATCTGGCTCACGCGATCGAAGAGGGTATCGTCAAACTGGCGCGGGATGTCCTGGCCCACCAGCCCGTCGCCAAAGGCCATATATTCGCGGCCGAAATGCGTGTCGGAGGCCAGATAAAGCCCCGGCTTGCCTCCCGACGCGACCACGGAAAGCACGCCGGGCGAGGTTTCCTTGTACAAATTGCCGAGCGAATCCAGCGCGATCATTCTTTGCACCAGATTTGTGGTGGCGTAAGTTTTCAGCCCGTTGATTTGCGGCGCGCCCGCTACAACGGGAAATTGCGAGACGAGCCCGGGACGCGTGCGCACTCCGCCAGGAAAGAATTCCACGTCGGCAAGTGACGGCGACATGCCCGGCGGCACGTCCGAAGGATCGAGCAGCGTGACCCAGGTGCTGAAAATATTCAGGGGTAGCGGCGTAAAAGTTTCAATGGACATAGGTGTAGGCGAAGCGTCGGCGCGTAATTGAATGAATGATGTTAAGATCGCCAATCAAATGGACTGGCGTGGCGAACGAGAAATAGGTTTTGCAGCCGGACTTGCCGTTCTTACAGGCATAGTCGCGTTTTGTGCTGCGTCAGTAGGGTTCTTCGGTGCAGCTTTTTATTTCGGCGTCCAAAAAATCGTAATCTTCAGTTCTGACCCCGCGCCATCATCTTGGGTAACGCCCGCGATACTCGCACTCAGTTTCTTAATCGCTGTCTTGATGGGACGATTGGTTTACCGAGTCGTGTTCAAAAACGTCAAGTCCCACCGGGGAAGATTGCTCCGCACCGGCGGCCGTTGAGTACTACTGAAGTTTTTTGAAGATGCCGTAAAACGTGATGGTGTCGGCGGTGATTGCGCCGGGATAGGCTCCGGCGGCGAGCTCCGGGAAGGGGCCAGAAGCCGCTCCCTGTTGAAAGATTTTTACTTTGTTCGCGTTCATGGCGGCACCAGGATAAAACACGTAATCGTAACCGGCGAGCCCGTCCATCCACGCCGTTCCCTGCAACGGCGGCTGGTCGGACGCGATCACTGGAACCTCCGATAAATCCAGCGTGTCTCCCGAGGTCACATAGTTTCCCGAAGCCACAATTGTGCCGCTAACGTGTACGCGCTTGCCATCTTCCCAAGTGTCCACAAGCGAAAATGTGAGTGCCATTTTTCCTCCAGAGCTGAAGTTGTTAGTTTGCGTATCGCGATGCGTGACGGAATTCGGTGTTATGATTTACAGCTGTACGCGTGCGTGGAACGAGCCGCCCTGTTTGGTTGATTCGTAACGAACCGCAGAGATCGTGGCACGCACAACCCGACGGCCTTCAGTTGAATCCTAAAGCGTCGAATACAAGGAGAGCTTAGTGCGACGATTGCGAATCGCTTGTGCGGTAACTCTGCTGGCAGTGGTCGGATTTGCAGTCGCATTGAAATATTCGCCAAGTTCCGCTTACGCGCAGAGTGAAGCGGTCACAACGGATTCCTCGGCTCCTCTTGCCCCGAGATTACGGCCCCTACCCCTACAGCTTTCCACCACGGCAGGGTCAAGCTCGGTACAAGTATTTAGCGCCTCCACGCCGGAGGCTGCGGTCGAGCGTTCGGCCGACGTGGGAGCTGCGCCAGTCCGCACAAACGCTCCGGTAATCATCGCCACAAATATTTCGGCGCGCTCTCTCGGTGTTGAGCCGCTATTGTCTAGCGCCACAAATGCGACCAACGCGGAAAATTCCGCCGCGCCTCAACCTGCTCTTCTTTATCTGACCAATTTCGGCAGAGGGAACAAGATTTACGCGTTAGCTACCACTCTGAATCCGTCGCCAACATCGAACGTGCTTCCCGCCGTCGCCCGATTGTCGTCGTTTGCCGGACAGACTCTCCCAGGATCTCTGGGAGATGGCGGCGCGGCATTAAGCGCGGAATTCGACCTGAAACTCGATTCGCTTGCGATACGCAGCGGTCTGGCTGTAGCACCCGATGGAACCATTTTTGTGGCCGACACTTTGAATGGCACGATTCGCAGCATCGCCGGAGCAGACAGCACTGAACCCGGAATCGTTCGCAGCGTTGTCGGACGCTTCGGCCCGCGGCAAAATTTCGAACTCGTTGAGCCGCTTGGGTTAGCGCTCGATCGCGCTGGAAATCTTTATATCGCGGATCGCGGAGCAAATGCCGTACTGATGCTGCACTCAGCTGCTTCCAATTCGCCCGGCGTTCTTGAAATTCTGGGTCACGTTGTATCGCCCACGAGCGTCGCGGTTACTCTGGACGGGGCCAAAGTGTTTGCCGCTTCGTCAGATACCGGTGCGATTGTGACGATCAACACGAAGACGCGCTCGATTGCTTCCTCGGGGGTTTCTGCGTCGAATGTTTCGATTAGTAGTCAGCAACGAGCGAACGGCACAAAGGTCGTTCCCGCTGGGCTTGCCGTGGACGGCGCCGGAAATTTGTTCGTTTCGTTTTCCGGCCTGGGTCCTGGACTTGATCAAATCCTGCGTCTCGACGCGATGACTGCAAACGTAAAGTCCATCGCGCGCGGATTGAGTTCGCCGGGAGAAATCGCGTTCGATTCGAACGGAAATCTTTTTGTCGCAGATCAAGGCACGCGCAAGCTGCTTGCGTTCCGCGGTGAAGGAGTTCCGGCAAACGGCGTTACACTCACTCCGCCTGCGAACCAGGTCCCGTTCGGCCCGGAACCGGTCGCCGGAACTTCTCCCACACAGGCATTCACGCTCACGAATAATTCCACTGGGACAATTTCCCAAATCACGTCCGGATTTCAAGGGGCGAACGCCGCTGACTTTACCGTGCTGAATTCTTCGTGCAGCGGGACTTTGCTCGCTAATACAAGCTGCACATTGAACGTTGCATTCGTGCCGCAGGCTACTGGAGCGCGCTCAGCTTCCCTGGCTGTCACTTTCACGAGCGCGGGCGTGCAAAGTACTTTGACGGCGGCAGTAACCGGAACCGGTGACGATTATCAAATCATGCCGGCGATGAACGTCGGGCCAATATACCTGCTCACGGTTATTCAGGGATCGGCTGCTACTTTTCAGTTGCAGATAGTTCCCGATGACACGTTCAGCGGTCCGGTAACACTGCTCTGCCCCTCTGGCAGTTCCCTGCCACTGGCAACTACCTGTGGCATTTCGGCCGGGACCACGGTTACGACGCCGCTCGTTCCGATGCTCACGGTAAATGTTTCGCCGAACACTCCCGTGCCGTTTAACGTCACTTTTCAAACCACCAGCGCAGTGATAACAAAAACTGGTACGGATGCGCCTGGTTTCAGCGGAAAGGGTCCAGGAGCGGAATTAAAGTCACCGGCAGCTTTGAAGAACAGTCCCACGCCCGCTGCCAAGCTACGGGGCTTAGCACTCTTCACTACGATTCTTTGCGCTGTGTTTGCGCTCTTAATTTCCCGACGCGCCGCCATGCAAGCGGCTGCGATGCGACGCGCGCTTGAAACTTTCAGCAACAAATTGATCTTCAGCGGGCGAGTAAGGCAATCAGTTTCAATCGTTGCGTTGTTCGTGTTTTTCGTCGCGATACTTGGCGGGTGTCATCACAGCAGCACTACGGGGATCATAGTCACCCCTAAGGGCACTACAAATCTCACCATTCAGGGCACCGCACAAAACGCAACGCGTGGATTCACCGTCACGCTGGTCGTCAATTAAGAGCGCGTTCCGTCTATAGATAAATAACGCGGCTGCGATATCCGTAGGGCTTGCGGCGCCGTCCTTTCGTCTGCTCTGGGCGCACATACCGATTGATCAAGTTTTCCGCAGCGGTTTGCGCGGAGCCGAGCAGGTCGGCGGCTAGCGCGCGCGCTCCGCGAGATCGCGCAGCCAACGCCGCTGTCGCAAACCCCAAAGCATCTGTCGCGCTTCGAATCTGAACTGGATCGGTCCCCAGCACCAGAATCGGCAGGATTTTTTCGTAACGCGCACGCACAGTGATGGACTGCGTCGCGCCTATAAGATTTATTTTGTCCTCGCGCCATTCCCACAGCCGTAAATAGCTGCTGGGTTGCAAATTCAACATCCCGCCGCCGCTGGTGAATTTCTCCATGGGCACGAACACGTCGGTGGTGTTCGCGGTGGCGCGTTCCCAAAGCATGTGTGGCATCAGGCAATCGGCCGGAAGCTGCGGACTGGATACGTCACTAATCTCCAGATTCGTCGCGCCGGTATCGGAATTCAAGTCCAGCTCGATGTCCTGCTGTTCCACCAACACGCTGACGCCGTTTTCGGCCAATTCGCGCTGCAATCCGC
>Ga0209624_10002561_pt1 | contig 13362 bp, 7 predicted proteins | sample JacPinW_OM2H0_O1_FD_188565 | JGI IMG/M metagenome (GOLD analysis project Ga0209624, IMG submission 188565) | Forest soil microbial communities from Algoma, Ontario, Canada - Jack Pine, Ontario site 1_JW_OM2H0_O1 (SPAdes) (version 2) | ecosystem: Environmental > Terrestrial > Soil > Boreal...
GCGGCGGTCACCAGGGCTGCTGCCGCGCGCTTCCTGCTGCGGCGGCCGCGCATCCTCATGCTGAATTCATCCAGGTAAAGGTAAATCACGGGCGTCGTAAACAGCGTCAGCGCCTGACTTAAGATTAGGCCGCCAACCATGGTGTAGCCCAAAGGCCGACGCAGCTCCGAACCGGTGCCGTGTCCCAGTGCCAGAGGCAGCGCTCCCAACAATGCCGCCATCGTCGTCATCATGATGGGGCGAAATCGCATCAGGCAGGCTTGGCGGATGGAGTCATGCGGCGATAGGTGCTGTTCGCGTTCCGCCTGCAGGGCGAAATCCACCATCATGATGCCGTTCTTTTTGACTATGCCGATCAGCAAGATGATGCCGATCAGGGCGATGACGGACAGTTCAAGGTGAAACAGGAGCAGCACCAGCAGCGCACCTACGCCGGCCGAAGGCAGCGTGGAGAGAATCGTCAAGGGGTGAATGTAGCTCTCATAGAGCATGCCGAGGATGATATAGACGGCCACCAGCGCCGCCAGAATCAGATAGGGCTGGCTTTTCAATGAACTTTGAAATGCCTGCGCCGTGCCCTGGAAGTTTCCTGTGATGGTTGCCGGCAAATGCATCTGCAGCGATTCGCGGTTGATCGCGTCGACTGCATCGCCGAGCGCGGCGCCTGGGGCAAGATTGAAGGAGAGCGTCACCGCCGGAAATTGACCTTGATGGTTGATCGACAGATAGGTGACGTGCTGGGTGTCGAACTTCGTCATCGCCGATAGCGGCACCATCTGGCCGTTCAGCGGCGATTTTAGGTACAGCTTTTTCAGCGAATCAGGATCACCCTGCAGCGACGGCGTGATCTCCAGGATCACGTGGTAGCTGTTGGCCTGCGTGAAGAACTGCGCTGCCTGACGCTGGCCGAAGGCGTCGTAGAGCGCCTGATCGACCGCTTGCGGCTGAATGCCGAAGCGCGAGGCCTGATCGCGATCAATATCCAGAGTCAACATGCCGCTGCTGGTCTGCTGGTCGGAGGCGACGTCGCGCAAGGAAGGCAGCTTCTTCAGAACCTCGAGCAGCTTCGGCGCCCAATCGTTGAGTTCGTTGATGTCCGAGTCTTGTAGCGTGTACTGATATTGAGTTCGAGAGGTTCGGCCACCGACATTGAGATCCTGCGACGCCTGCAGGAACAATTGGATACCGGGCACCTTCGCGAGCTGCGGACGTAATCGGGTGATGACCTCATCGGCACTGGACTTGCGCTCGCTCAAGGGTTTGAGCCCCATAATGACGAAGCCGTTGTTGATCGGCCGATTGCCGCCGATGCCGGTGCCGTAGCTCGCGACGTCCGGATCGCTCCCCACCACATCCAGCACGGCATGCTCCCGGCGCACCATCTCATTGAATGAGATGTCCTGGGGTGCATCGGTCAACCCGGAGATGATGCCGGTATCCTGCTGCGGAAAGAAGCCCTTGGGAATTTCGATGTACAGCATCACGGTCGCCGCGAGCGTAATGAGAAAGGTCACGAGCGTCGCGAATTTGTGATCGAGCACGAAATCCAGGCCCCGCGTGTAGCCGGCCAAAAGCTTATCGAAGCCTCGTTCGATCACCATGTAGGCCTTGCCGTGCTTCGCGTGCTTTTCGTCCCGCAAGAACAAGGCGCACATGGTTGGGGACAACGTGAGGGCGACGAAGGCGGAAACCACGATGGTCATCGTCATGGTAATCGCGAATTCGCGGAACAGCCGGCCGATGATGCCGCCCATGAGCAACAACGGGATGAACACCGCGACCAAGGAGATGCTGATGGACATTATGGTGAAGCCGATTTCCCCGGCGCCCTTCAAGGTCGCCTCCATCGGCGTCAGGCCTTCCTCGATGTGGCGGTAGACGTTCTCCAGCATGACGATGGCATCGTCGACCACGAAACCCACGGCGATGGTGAGCGCCATCAAGGACAAGTTGTCCAGGCTGAAGCTAAGGACGTACATCATTGCCACGGTACCCAGCAGCGCGAGCGGTACGGTGACGCCGGGGATGATGGTTGCCCAGGCATTGCGCAAGAACAGAAAAATCACCAGCACGACCAGCACAATGGTGATCCCCAGCGTGCGCTCCACATCTTCCACCGATGCTTTGATGGTGGTGGTGCGATTGGCTACCGTGTCGACCTTGATCGAGGGCGGCACGGACGCGAGCGCATGCGGCAGCAATTTTTGCACGCGGTCCACGGCATCGATGACATTGGCGCCGGGTGCCTTGTAGATCAGCAGCAGAATGCCGTTGCGCCCATTCTGCCATGCAGTGATCAGTGTATTTTCCGGACCGTCGACTGCCACGCCGATGTCGCGAATGCGCACCGCAGCGCCGTTCTTGTAGGCCACGACGACATCATTCCAGGGAGCCGCTTTGAGCAGCTGATCGTTGTCGTAGATCGTCATGCTGCGCGTCGGACCGTTGATCGAGCCCTTCGGTGCGTCGACAGTGGCCGCGATGATCACGTTGGCGACATCTTCCATCTGCAAACCCAAAGCCGCCAATTTTGTGGGGTCGATTTGCACGCGCACGGCCGGCTTCTGTTGGCCGCCGATGCTCACCTGCGCGACACCGGGAATCTGCGATATCTGCTGCGCCAGGATGTTCTCGGCATAGTCATCCACCGTGGTCACCGGCAGAACATCCGAATGCACGGAGAGCAAAAGAATGGGCGAGTCGGCCGGATTGACCTTTTTATAGGTGGGAGGCGTGGGCAGGTTCTTGGGGAGTTGACCGCCGGCGGCGTCAATTCCCGTCTGCACGTCCTGCGCCGCCGCGTCGATGTTGCGATTCAAGTCGAATTGCAGGGTGACTTGCGTGGAGCCGAGTGCATTGGTGGAGGTCATCTGCGAAAGGCCGGAGATTTGCGCGAATTGAGTTTCCAGGGGTGTCGCGACCGAAGAGGCCATGGTTTCCGGACTTGCGCCCGGAAGCGTGGCGGACACCGAGATGGTCGGAAAGTCCACCTGCGGCAGGGGCGCCACCGGCAAAAATGGAAAAACCACGAGTCCCACCAGAAAAATGCCGCCCATCAACAGCGAGGTTGCAATCGGCCTGCGGACGAACGGTTCTGAGATGCTCATGATGCTTTCGCAGGCGCTTTGTTAGGATCTGCCGCAGTGGCGTTGTCGCGTACATGAACTCCAGGCTGCAAGCGGTACTGGTTGCTGGTGACGACACGCTCATTCAAGGCGATGCCGCTTTTGATCACGGTCATGCCGGCGCTTTCATCACCCAGCGTCAAGGGGCGCACTTCCACCGTGGAGTCGCTCTTGACGACATAGGTGAAAGGACCATTCGGTCCAAGCTGCACGGCTGAGGTCGGCAGCGTCAGTGCGTTGCGTTCGGTGCGTATGAGCACGCGCGCATTCACGTACTGTCCGGGCCACAGCGTGTTGCGCGTATTGCTGAAGGTGGCTTTGAGCTTCGCCGTACCGGTGGGTTGGTCGATCTCATTGTCAATCAGTGTGAGCGTGCCTTGGTCGAGTTCGGTCTTTCCGTCCCGGGACAGCGTCGTGACCTTGACCGGCCCGGCGGCAAGCGCGGCGCCGACTGTACTCAAGTCCTCCTCGGGCAGGGTGAAGATGACCGATATCGGCTGGACCTGCGTGACCACGACAATTCCCGTGGTGCCTGCCGCGTGCACGATATTGCCCGGATCAACCAGGCGAATGCCGGTGCGGCCGTTGATCGGCGATGTGATGCGGGTGTAGTCGAGTTGGGTGCGGGCGTTGTCGATGAGCGCCTGATCGACTTGAACCTGCGCTTTGAGCTGATCGAACAGCGCCCGCGCCGTATCGACGGTCTGCTTGCTCGCCAGCTCTTGGGGCTGCAGCAGCGCGTAACGATCGACATCGCGCTTGGCATTTTCCAACATCGCGGCATCCTTCGCCTTGGTCGCCACCGCCTGCTCGTAGGCCGCCTGGTTTGGGCGGGGATCGATTTGTGCGAGCAAGTCGCCTTTGTGGACATCCTGTCCTTCGGTGAAGCCTATTTTTTGCAGCTCGCCGTCGACACGCGCGGTCACCGTCACGGTATAAAAGGCTTGTACCGTGCCCAGGCCTTGAAGATAGATCGGCACGTCGGTGTGATTTGCGGCGGCGGTGTCGACGGCGATCGCGGGCGGCGAGGTGCGCGTGGCGGCATCGGCCGGCTTGTAAATCAGCGTACGCCACGCAATGACCAGCAGGGCAAAAGCGATGCCGCCGACCAGCGCGCGTTTTTGAAACGTCGAAATTTGCGTCATCTACATCACCCTTGTTGCCATCCACCGCCGAGCGCGGTGAATAAATCCACCAGCGACTGCAAATGTAAGTATTGGATCTGGACCAATTCATCCTGCGCACTGAAGAGAGCATTTTCCGTGTTGAGGACGTTCAATATATTGACGGTCCCTGCCGACATTTGAGTCTGGGCATACTGAAACGCCCGCCGCGCAGTATCGACCGCCTTTTGCTGTCTGATCTGCTGCTCCTTGGTCTGCCGGGCCGCAACCAGCGCGTCTTCAACATTGCCGAACGCGGAAATCACCGTCTTGTGGTATGTGCTCAATAATTCGGCATAGCGCGCGTTGCTGAACACCACCTGACCGCGAAGCGCGCCGCCGTGAAATATCGGCTGGGTAAGACCTGCGGACAATGACCAAATGCGGCCCGCCGGATTGATGAGCGAGCTCAGTGCCGAACTTTCGTAGCCGCCGCTCGCGGTCAGTTCAATGCTCGGGAACAATGCGGCGCGCGCAACGGTGATGTCGGCATTGGCAGAGATGAGCTGCTGTTCCGATTCCGCCACGTCCGGGCGGCGTGACAGCAGCTGCGAGGGCAGGCCCGGGGTGACGGCGGGACTTCTCAGGGAATTTAAGGTTCCGGTTTCGATATCGATCGATTCCGGCATTTTGCCGAGCAGCAAGGCCAGCGCATGGACGATCTGGCGCAACTGCTGCTGCAGCGGCGGGATCGCCGCATCCAGAAGCGCCACGGTCGTTTCCTGCTGCGCCACATCCAATGCAGTTGCGATGCCGGCCGTCTGCTCGAGTTGCAGGCCGTGCAAAATTTTCTGACCATTGGTGAGATTTTGGTCCGCAACCTCAAGCCGATCGCGAAATTCGAGCGCTTGGAAGTAAGTCGAGGCGACGCTGCTGATGACCGTGAGTGCCACCGTCTCTTTGTCATAGTGGCTGGCAATCGCGGTGGCGCGCGCGGCATCGCGCGAGGCTCGATTCTTGCCCCAAAAATCCAGTTCGTAACTGGCGGTGAGTTCGGGACTGAATGTGTTGAAAGTCGGGTGCCCGGCGCCTGTGACCTGCGCCTGCTGCCGGGTTGCGTCGGCGCCAAAATCAAGCGACGGCAGCAGGGGAGCACCGGCAATGCGCGCCTGCGCATCGGCTTCTTGAACTCGGGCGATAGCGGCGGCCAAATCATCATTGCTGCGCTGGGCTTCGGCAATCAATTCATCGAGCTTCTCTGAGCCGAAGCCGTGCCACCAATCCGCACTGGGCCAGACCGCAGCACCCTCGGTATTGGATGTCTCCTGCCATTGCGGCGGCAATGGGATGTCGGGTCGCTTATAAGCGGGACCGACGCTGCAGGCGGCGAGCGCGGCGAGCGCCACAAGCGCACAGCCGCACACCGCCCCTGCACATAGTTGGCTCTTCATGCTGGCAACGCTGTGCTTTTGGCGATTAAACGCGAGTGGCTGGATTGTTAAAATAAGTTAATGCCCGGTCAATTGGGTAAACTCAAGCTTATGTCCAATCCAAAAATAGCGCTTCGATTGGCGCTGATCAGCGCATTGATGCTGAGTTTCACGACCCGCGCCGAGGAGGCCGAGCCTAAAGGCGACATGGCCGCGGCGCTCGATCGAATTCGCGATGCGGGGCTTCGCGACGATTGGGCGTATCGCCGCCTTGCTGATCTATGCGACAAAATCGGCCCGAGAATCAGCGGGTCGCGTCAGGCCGAAGCGGCAGTGGAGCAAATCGCCGGCGCTCTACGGGCCGGCGGTTTGACCGTGGCGTTGCAGCCGGTAAAAGTGCCCCATTGGGTACGCGGCGAAGAGCAAGCGGAGATCGTCGACTATCCGGGCCGCCCAGCGGGTGTCACGCAACATCTGGTTTTAACGACCCTGGGCGGCTCAACGGCCACCCCACTGCAAGGCATCTCCGGAGAAGTTCTGGTCGTGCACAGTTTCGATGAGTTGAGCGCGCATGAAGCGCAGGCTCGCGGCAAGATCGTCCTGTTCGATGTGCCTTTTGATGAAACCTGGGCTCTCAACGGCCGGGCGGGAAGCGCTTACGGGCAGGCAGTCGTGTATCGCGTGCAAGGCGCCGTCGCTGCCGCTCGCGCGGGCGCAACCGCCGCGCTGATTCGAACGGTAGGCGGGGCGAACTATCGGCTGCCGCATACCGGGGTCATGGACTACGATCCGAAGGTGCCCAAGATTCCGAGCGCCGCCTTGAGCGCTGAAGACGCGATGTGGGTGTCGCGGCTTGCCGCCGAGGGGCCGGTCACTCTGCGATTGAAACTATTGCCGCAAACTTTTCCGGATGCCGATAGCCACAACGTGATCGCCGACTGGACGGGGCGGGAACGGCCCGAGGAGATCGTGATTGTGTCAGGCCATCTCGATTCTTGGGACCTCGCACAAGGCGCGATCGATGATGGCGCCGGCGTCGCCGCAGCGATGGGGGCCGTGCACCTGCTCCAGTCGCTGGGATTGCATGCGCGGCGCACCATTCGCTTCGTCGGGTGGATGAGCGAGGAGAATGGAAGCTCAGGGGGACAGACCTACACCAAATTAAACAGCGCCACGCTCATACGGCACATGGCCGCCATCGAGAGCGACAACGGCGCCGGGCGACCGCTGGGCGTGTCGGCTCATGTCACAGCGGATGGCATGACGCAGCTGAAGCCGCTGATGACGGCGTTAACGCCGATGGGTGCCGGCATTTTGGACCATCGCGGGGAGCCGGGGGGTTCCGACGTTGAATTCATGGATGCGCTCGGCGTGCCAACATTATCGCCCATCGTCGACACGCGGACCTACTTCGACTATCACCACAGTCCGGCTGATACGCTGGATAAAATCGAGCCGGACAATATTCGCCGGCAGGTCGCGGTGCTCGCCATGATGGCTTATTTTCTGGCCGAGGCGCCGGACGCATTGCCGCGAGTTCCGCCCTCAAAACCGTAAGGCCGCGACGCAATCTCAAGGCGCGGCACGCTTCCAGCGCTGGAGAAATTCGGTTACGGCACCGCTCTGCATGTACCGCATCGCCTCGAATTCGCCCGTTCTTTGGCTGTAGAGCAGCTTACCCCGGTTGCTCAGAACGGCGATGGCGGGGACGCCTTTCTTCAACGGAATCTGATATTTCTCTGCAATGTCTGCATTGGTATCCAGGTGCCCGACATTCACGTGCACGAGGATGTAATTGGCCTCGAGAACGGAGTTGTTGGCCGGGTCGTGAAAGTACGAATCGAGCACGTGACAGTCCGTGCACCAGTTGCCGCCAAAATCCAAGATAACGCGCTTGTGGGTGGCGGCAGCGCTCCTGATTGCCTCAGCAATATCGGCCGCGGCCTGCGTGGGAGGCGGATAGATATCGCGTTCGGCTGTTTGCGCCGATAGTCCCGCGGTTGCCAAGAAAAAGCAGGCGGCGAGGGCGGAAGAATTAGAGCGGGTGTGATGCATGGTAGGCGCACCATAGCTGCGCAGGCGGGACCTTTCAACCGCCACCCACGCGTTTGAAACTTTTGGCTCATAATCCGATGAACTCGCTGGTCAAATTGCGTAGCGGCCAAGTGGAAAATACCGCCTCCATTCTCATTCTCATATCCGGCTTCGCTCACGCGGTCGTCAACGCCATCCTCAAAGCCGGCAGCGACAAAATGTCGCGCCGCGCCCTGATCGACGGGTTCAGCGCCTTGATACTGGCGCCGGCGGTGTTTCTCGTGCCCCTGCCCACGAACGCCTGGAATTGGCTGATCGCATCCGCCGTGGTACATGGGTTGTACTTGTTTGCCTTGATCAAGTCCTTCGAACAGTCGGATATGACCGTGGCGTACCCGATTGCGCGCGGCATTGCGCCGATGCTGGCCGCGGCCGGCGCCGTGGCCATTTTCCACGAGCCCATTTCCGTTGCTGTCGTGCTTGGGATCCTCGCCATCGCTTGCGGAGTGATGTTGATCGGCGTCAGCCACAAGATGGAACGCAGCGCGCTTCTTTGGGCCATGCTCACGGGCTTGTGCATCGCTTCCTACACGGTGATCGACGCACAAGGCGTTCGCGCCGCGCCCACGGCGCTCAGCTACATCGTCTGGACATTCCTGCTGCTAGGCGGCGCATTGGGCACATTTTTCGCGATTTGGAGAGGCAGGGCCTTTTTTGCGACCGCCGCCGGGCAATGGAAGCCGGGCCTGATCGCGGGTGCCTTGTCGATCATCACCTACGGTTTTGCGCTATTGGCGTTTCGCTTGGGCGCAACCCCGCGACTCGCTGCGCTGCGCGAAACTTCCATCCTCTTTGGCACCGCCATCGCGGTGATCTTTCTGAAGGAACGTCTGACCACGCTGCGGTTCAGCGGTGTGCTCGCCATTGCGCTGGGCGCCATCGTGCTCATCGCGATCCGCTAGTGGCTCGCTAGTGGCTACTGCGTATCGTCCCTTCCGTCTTTGCCGGTCAACGGGCCTGAATCGTCCTCGAGGTCCAGACCATCCTCGTACAAAGTGTCTTCTTCACCATCGAGACGTAGGGTTGTGTCGGTATTGCGTTTTTTGTCGAATGCCGTGTGGTCCACCGCTTTCTTCTGCTCCGATCCGTCCAGCGCGCGCCCCCGAAGCGTTGATTCGCCGCTCCTATCGTTGGGGTTCGTGTCAGCGTCTTCGGTTTTGATATCGCCCATGTCATGCGCTCCTTGAGTAAGACAGTATTCAAGCGAACACGAAGGGTATGCCTCTCATCGGCCGCCCAGAATTCCGAAGGCGGAACACTTCGTGTAGGTGCAGGCCGACAGCCAGTCAGTCGGGGAAATCGCTCGGACCGGCTACCTGCTCCTGCTAGCCTAGGCCTCGAATGAAATTGGCCGTACCCTCATTCTTGCTTCTGTGCGTACTGTTTGCGTGTTGCGCGGCGCGCGCCGCGGATCCGCAGGCCTACAAGGTCGAACTCGCACCTGTCGGCAACGACGACATCGATCAAACGCTGAAAGCCACGTCTGATTTGATCTCGCTGCGTGCTTCGGCGCCGGTCAGCCCATTTGGTTTGATAGCGCGCGCGCGAAGCGATTCGGATCGGCTCAAGACGGCGCTTGAAAGCTTCGGCTACTACGAATCTAAAGCGGTGGTGCATATCAACGGCATATTGCTCACGGACCCCAGTCTTGGCGATACGCTCACGGCATTGCCGAAGGGCAGCACCGCGCAAGTCGCCGTCAGCTTCACCTTGGGGACCTTGTATCACCTGCGTCGAATCGACATCGATACCGAGGGGGAGGTGCCTCTGGATGCGCGCGAAACGCTGGGACTGAAGAGTGGCCAGCCCGCGGTTGCATCGGCCGTGCTTGCCGGCGGCGCGCGGCTGCTCTCGGCGCTGCAGGAGCAGGGCTATGCCTTCGCGCAGGTCGATTCGCCGATTGCCTACGAGGCAGCCGATGCGCCGGTGCTCGACTTGAGTTTTCACGTGGTCGCCGGCCGCAAAGTGAAGATCGGCGAGATTCACATCGAGGGTTTGAAGCGCGTACACGAGCCGTTGCTGCGCAGAAGGCTGCTGCTGCACCCCGGCGATGTCTACAAGCCGTCTGCGGTTGAGGCCGCGCGCCGCGATTTGTTGGCCCTCAACGTGTTTGCTCAAGTCAGCGTGCAGATTGGCAAGGAGGCGGACGAGTCGGGCGGCGTTCCGATCACGTTCAAGATCGTCGAGCGGCTGCGACACGCCATAGCCTTGAGTGCGGCCTATTCGAGCGATTTGGGCGGCAGCGGCGGCGCGACTTGGACTGACCGAAATGTGTTTGGTAACGCGGAGCAATTGACCTTCGCCGCGTCGGTCATCAACCTCGGCGGCAGCGATACGACGGGTACGGGCTACGACACCAGCGTCAAATACCTCATCCCTGAGTTCCTGCATCGAGATCAGTCGCTGCAATTTGCGGTAACGGCCATTAAGCAGCAGCTGCAAGCCTACGACCAGACTGCCAAGACCGCGAGCGCCACCTTGAGCCGCAAGCTGTCGAGTGTCTGGAGTGTGAGCGCGGGCGTGTCGACAACCGTTGAGACGATAATCCAAGACACCAGCGTCAAAATTGTGGACACTCCAACAGGCCCTCAAATAGATCCGGTGCCGCAGACCTTCAATTACACGCTGCTGGCATTGCCCTTGAGTCTTAACTACGACTCGACCAATCTGCCCACGCCGCTGGATGATCCGCGGCATGGCTTTCGCGGATCCTTGAGCGTGACGCCGACGCTCGCCATCGGGCATCCCAACTCCACATTCCTCATCACCCAATTCAAGGTAGCCACGTACTTTGATCTGAACAATCTCTTACCGATTGCGCCGGGACGCAGCGTACTGGCGGCCCGTGCCCTTGCCGGCATCGCTGAAGGCGCCGGGGAACTGAGTTTGCCGCCCGACCAACGGTTCTACGCCGGCGGTACGAGTACCATCCGAGGGTACGGTTACCAACTGGTCGGGCCCGAGTTTCCCCAAACCGACATTCCTGTCGGCGGCACTGCGATCACCGCCGGCGGGTTGGAATTTCGCCAGCGGTTCTACTCCAGCTGGGGCGCCGTGGCATTTGTGGATGCGGGGCAGGTCAGTGCCAGCTTGAAGCCGCTGCATTCGGATGTCCGGGTTGGCGCGGGGGCAGGTGTGCGCTACTACACACCCATCGGACCGATCCGCTTCGACATCGCCGTACCGGTGGGTCGTCGCCCGGGCGAGGACTCTTTCGAGGTCTACATAGGACTGGGGCAGGCATTTTGATGCGACGCTCTCTAAAAGTGACGGCATGGTCCTTAAGCGCGTTGCTGCTGCTGCTGTTGCTGGCGATTGGCTCCGTCTGGATTTTAGGAAACACGGCGGCAGGCCGCGTTCAAATCGAAAAGCTCACCGCGAGGCTGACCAAGGGGCAGGTGCAACTGTCGGGACTGGCAGGGTCTTTTCCCAGCCATTTGACGCTTGAGCAGCTGCAACTGCGCGATGCTGCGGGTGTTTGGTTGACGGCAAAACGCATTGAGTTGGACTGGACGCCGCTCGCGTACCTCGAAGGCCGGCTGCAGATCGATCGATTGCACGTTGCCGCCGTTGAGATGGAGCGTTTGCCGCAAGGCTCTTCGGCCCCGGGCAGTGGTGAAATATCGATACCCCGCATCGATGTGGCCGAGGCTTCCTTCGACGTGTTGCACTTGGGATCTGAATTGGCCGGAGCGCCGGCCTCGCTGGTGGCCCGCGGCAGCGCTCATTTGCGCTCCCTTGGCGACATGCTGTTCGACGCCTCGGCCCGGCGGATCGACGGTGACGGCGAGTATGAGTTGCATCTGCACTTCGATGAGAAGCGCATGGATGCTTCGCTCAAGCTGCATGAGCCGGCGAGCGGTCCTCTGGAGAATATCCTCTCCCTACCTGGCTTAGGCGCGCTGCAGGCCGAGCTGAAGTTGAACGGCCCGCGTTCCGCGGAACAAGTCGAGGTTTCGCTTCTGGCGGGAGAACTGAAGGGTCATGCCGAGGGCACCGTCAATTTAAGCGAGTTGTCCGCCGAGTTAGGGTTTTCATTCGAATCTGCGGCCATGAGCCCGCGGCCGGACTTGAGCTGGGAGCAGGCGGTGCTGCGCGGGCGCTGGCACGGCAACGTCAAGTCGCCGAATGCCGAAGGCCACCTCGACGTCACGCGATTGCGAATACCCGGCGCAATGCAGATGGCGGCGCTCAGCGCCGATGTCGCAGCCAATCTTGGCAACGCCGAACTGCATGCGCTCGTCCGCGGCCTGAAGATCCCGGGAGCGCAGCCGCGGCTTCTGGAAGATGATCCTGTGAAAATCGAGGCCTCGGTGCGCCTCGACGATCCTGCGCGCCGCCTGCAACTCTCCGCCTCACATCGGCTGTTTTCCTTGCATGGACAGGCGGTGACCTCCGGTGAACCGAGCGCGACCGTGGAGCTCAAACTGCCGAACGTAACGCCCTTTGCGCTCTATGCTGCGCAGGATCTGCGCGGCAGCGCCGTCATCAATGCGCAGTTGGACGGGTATCCTCGTGCCACTCATATCAAGCTCGATGCGAGTGCTGCGCTCATTCCGGGTATGCAGATTTGGGCGGCGGCGGTCGGGGATCGAGCGAGACTGGAATTTTCAGGTGTGTTCAAGGACGACGCGCTGAGCATCGAGAATTTGAAATTCACCGGCCGAACGCTCGCGCTCAGCGCAAACGGCAGCGTCAGTGCTCGATCCATCAACGCACGATGGGATGTCGCCTTGGCGGATCTCAGTGCTTTCTCAGCGGCGCTCGCCGGCACGCTGAAGGGGTCGGGATCGGTCGCCGGCGCCACGACGGACCTGGCTGTCGAGGCGAGTCTGAATTCGACGCTCTCGGTCAGGGGCTCACAAAGCGGCACGTTGCTCGCGGAGGCCAAGCTACACGGCCTGCCGTCAGCGCCGAGTGGTACGCTCCTCGCGAAGGGGTCACTGGACGGAGCGCCGCTGCAACTGGATGTGGCAATGGAGCGCAGCATCGAGCGGTCAGTGCACGCGGTGATTCATCAGGCGAGCTGGAAAAGCGCACACCTGGATGGCGATATCACTTTGACGGTCGACAAGGCACAGATGCATGGCCAGCTAGCCGTGGGCGTAGCGCAGCTTCAAGATTTTCAGCATCTCCTCGGGATCGAAGTCGCCGGTAGTCTTGCGGGAAACGTCGCTCTGCGCCCCGATGGCCGGCGCACGCGCGGACACCTGCAGATCGACGCGCGCGACGTGGTACTGGCCGGGGTCGCCGGAACTGCGCATGTTTCGGGCGAAGGGTTCACGGATTCCTTCGCATTCAAGGCCGGCGTTCAGATTCCGAAGTTGAAGGGTGTCGCCGCGAGCCTGGAGGCGAGCGGGAACTTGAATCTCGAATCCAGCGAAGTATCGATTGCCGACGCGCTGGGCAACTACCGGGGTCAGGACATCCATTTGCTCGCGCCTGCGCGAATCTCCTTTGCGAATGGCCTGTCCGTTGATCAAGTGAAACTCGGGGCGCAAAAAGCTGAACTGGATCTGCAAGGCCAGATTGCCCCGGCGCTTAAGGCAAGCGCATCCCTGCGCAACGTGCAACCCGCCCTGGTCAATGCATTCCTGCCGAACCTGTTGT
>Ga0209624_10002563_pt1 | contig 13360 bp, 12 predicted proteins | sample JacPinW_OM2H0_O1_FD_188565 | JGI IMG/M metagenome (GOLD analysis project Ga0209624, IMG submission 188565) | Forest soil microbial communities from Algoma, Ontario, Canada - Jack Pine, Ontario site 1_JW_OM2H0_O1 (SPAdes) (version 2) | ecosystem: Environmental > Terrestrial > Soil > Boreal...
GCGCATTACGAGCCCGACTCGCGCTTCGAGGCTCAGTGGGTGAGAACCCGCGCGCAAAAATCAGGCGACAACTACCTGCTCGATGGCCACAAAGCCGTAGTTCTGCATGCCGGCGCAGCCGATACCTTGCTCATTTCGGCGCGCACCTCCGGCGAGCCAAGTGATGCAAAAGGGGTCTCGCTGTTTCGAGTTCCGCGCAATGCCAAGGGCTTGAGTTTGGATCAGTACCCGACGATTGATGGTCAGCGCGCAGCAGATGTCTACCTTAAAGGCGTGCAAGTGCCCGCCCGCGACAGGCTTGGGCCTGAGGGCGGCGCATTGCCGGCGATTGATGCGGCGCTGGATGTCGGGCTCGCCGCACTGTGCGCCGAAGCGGTCGGTGTCATGCAGGCGCTCCTCGATGCCACGGTCGCCTATGTGCAGTCGCGCCAGCAGTTCGGTACCGCAATAGGCCGCTTCCAAGCCTTGCAGCATCGCATCGCGGATATGCTGATTCATTTGGAGCAGGCTCGCTCGATGAGCTATCTGGCTGCCCTGCGCTGCCTGGACGAGAATGTCACCGAGCGCCGGCGCGCCCTATCGGCCGCCAAGACAGTCGTCGGCCAGTCATGCCGCTTCGTCGCGCAGCAAGCCGTGCAACTGCATGGCGGCATGGGCATGACCGATGAACTAATCGTCAGCCACTGGTTCAAACGTCTTACCGCGGCTGAGCTGATGTTCGGCGACAGCGATACGCATTTGCAGCGCTATGCAGCGCTCACGCACTCTTAAGATCTCAAGGGAACACTGATGGCTCAATTGGCGAAGGCAGTTTTGGCGCGCGAAGTCGGCAGACCGGTCCTGGTCGAGCAAATCGACGTGGCTGATCCGCAGCACGGCGAGGTGACGGTGCGCATGGCTGCCTGCGGGGTCTGCCACAGCGACCTCTCGGCCACCAACGGCACCATTCAATATCCGCTGCCGCTGGTGCTGGGTCACGAAGGCGCGGGGGTGGTGATTGCCATCGGCGACGGCGTCGATAATTTTGCCGTAGGCGATCATGTGATCTCATCGTTCGTGAGCATGTGCGGGCACTGCCATTATTGCCAGACCGGCCGGCCGCAGCTGTGCGTGCAATCGCTCAAATCACTGTTCACCCTGCCCGACGGCACCGTGCGTACGCGCGACTCTGCCGGAAAAGATCTCAATGTTTTTTGCGGATGCGGCGTCATGGCCGAGTTTGCAACCGTGCACATGGGCAACGTCGTGAAAATCGACCAAAGCATGCCGCTCGACCGCGCGGCCTTGATCGCCTGCGGCGTCATGACCGGCGTCGGCGCTGCCGTCAATACCGCCAAGGTCGAGGCCGGCTCCATTGCGGTGGTTTTCGGCTGCGGCGGCGTCGGCCTGAATGCGATCCAAGGCTGCGCCATTGCCGGTGCGTGCATGATCGTGGCCGTTGACACCAGTGATGAGAAGCTCGAATTGGCAAAGACTTTCGGCGCGACGCATGGCTACAACGTCACGGGTCAGGCGAACGCCGCCAAGGACTTGTACAAGTTGACGGGCGGCGGCGCCGACTACGCCTTTGACTGCGTGGGCGTGGGCAAGATTTCGGAAATGGCGTGGGGGGTTCTGCGTCGCGGTGGTACCGCGGTGATCGTCGGGATTTCCAATTCCAAGGATCAGATCACGCTGAACGCGCAGCAAGTCGCGACCACCGAGAAGACTTTGACTGGAAGCTACTACGGATCGGCGCGTCCGCAGCTGGATTTTCCGCGCTTGATCGGCCTGTATCGCTCGGGAAGACTCAAGCTCGATGAATTGATCACGCGGACGTATTCCATCGATGAAGCACCGCGGGCGTTTGCCGATCTGAATGCGGGCAAACAGGGACGCGGCGTCATTATTTTCGACGAGGCATAGGCGGAGGGGCAAGAGGCCTCGCGGTAACGAAGAAACAGTTACCGCGAGGCCTCTACCTGACGTTAATTGGTTTGAGTTAATATCTATGGGAGTTGGATGCTGGAGACACGAATGAAGCTCACCGCATTTCAAGTTCATAAGTCCTGGCTGGTACCGACTTTGCTGATACTACTGGTCACATGCTTGATTTACGGGGTTGTCGGGTCTTTTGCGGCAAGGCCGTTTCCGTGGATTCTGCTAATCCCGGGCTCCCTGCCGCTGTCCTTGTACTTCTTCGTCGGCGGGCCGCTACTCAGAAAAGAGAAGCAAGACTCAAAACCTAGGGTACTCCGGAACGACTAGAAGCCTTGGGCCGGTAGACGGTGTTTCACCAGGGCACGTTCGGCTGTATCTACTCATCGACCAAGGTTTCCCCGGGAAACAGCGCATCGTTGAAACCGAATTGGGTGAGATCGCGAATGCGGCGCGGATAGAGGATCCCATCCAAGTGGTCGACTTCGTGCTGTACCACGCGGGCGTGGAAATCTTTCACGCTGCGATCGATGGGGGCTCCCGCGGCATCGAAGCCGGTATAGCGCAATTCGCGATAGCGGGGCACCAGGCCGCGCATGCCGGGAACCGATAGGCAGCCTTCCCAGTCCTCGTCCATGGTTTCGCCCAGCGGCGTGATCTGCGGGTTGATGAGTATGGTGAAAGGGACGGACTCCGCGTCCGGGTAGCGTGGGTTGTGCTCGAAGCCAAATATCACCACCCGCAACCCGACCCCAATTTGCGGTGCGGCGAGCCCGGCGCCATTGAGATGGCGCATGGTGTCCTGCATATCGGTAAGCAGGTTTTCGAGCTCGGGCGTGCCAAACCGGCCTACCGGCTGCGCTACGGCCAGGAGGCGGGGGTCGCCCATTTTGAGAACTTCGCGTATTGCCATGGATGCTAGTATCTTAGCGGCCTTTTCCCCCTGAGCCCATGTTGTAAATGCCCGGTCTTTTATACATAAAAACCTTCGGCTGCCAGATGAACGAATACGATTCCGGCAAGATGCGGGACGTGCTTGAATCCGCCCATGGCATGACCCGCACCGACAATCCGGCTGAAGCGGATGTTTTGCTGGTCAATACCTGCTCGGTGCGCGAAAAGGCTCAAGAGAAGGTGTTTTCCTTGCTGGGCGAATGGCGGCTCCTCAAGCAGGAGCGCCCGCATGTGGTCATCGGCGTCGGCGGCTGTGTCGCCAGCCAGGAAGGGGAGGGGATCACCGCGCGCGCGCCCTTCGTCGATCTGGTGTTCGGGCCGCAAACCCTGCACCGCCTGCCGGCCATGCTCGACGGCTTGAAGCAGTCCGGGCGGTCGCAAATCGACATCAGTTTTCCGGAAATCGAGAAATTCGATCTGCTGCCCCAGGCGCGCACCACGGCTTCCACGGCATTTGTTTCCATTATGGAAGGCTGCAGCAAGTACTGCACTTTTTGTGTCGTGCCGTACACGCGCGGCGAGGAAATCAGCCGCCCGTTCGATCAGGTGCTGGCTGAGGTCGAAGGATTGGCAGCTTGTGGCGTGCGCGAGATCACGCTGCTCGGCCAGAACGTCAACGCCTATGCCGGGCCCATGGCCGACGGCACGCTCGCCGACTTGTCGACGTTGATTCACTTCGTGGCCGGCATCGAGGGCGTGGAGCGGATTCGATTCACGACATCGCACCCGCTGGATTTCAACGACAGCTTGATCGAAGCGTATGCCAACGTGCCGCAGCTCAATAACTATTTGCACCTGCCGGTGCAAAGCGGCTCGGACCGCATTCTGGCTGCCATGAAGCGCGGGCACACGGTGCTGGAATACAAGCAGAAGCTGCGCAAGCTGCGCGCCGTGCGGCCGGATATCTGCATATCAACCGACTTGATCGTCGGGTTCCCCGGAGAAACGGAACAGGATTTCATGGCGACGATGAATCTGGTGGCCGATGTCGGTTTCGATCAGTCGTTCAGTTTTCTCTACAGCCGCCGGCCCGGCACCCCGGCGGCCGCGTTGCCCGACGAGGTGGCGCATGAGGTCAAGCAGCAACGCCTCGAACTGTTGCAGCAGCGTTTGAACGGCCAGGCGCGCGCGATTTCCGAACGCATGGTGGGAAGCCGTCAACGGGTGCTGGTCGAGCGCCCCGCCAAGCGCAACCCTGCGCAATTGGCCGGCCGCACCCACAATAACCGTTGGGTCAATTTCGACGGTCCTGGCGATGATCCTGCGAGGCTCATGAACCGCTTCGCGGACGTCGTCATTACCGAGGCCATGCCAAATTCCCTGCGCGGACGCCTCGCCGGCGCGGGAGCACTGTGAGTTCCGTACCGATGACTCGGGATGTGCTGCTCGCCCCCGCCGACAATGTCCGCCTTGTCGAGCTTTGCGGTCCTCTCGATGAACACCTGCGCCTGATTGAATCCAGACTGGGCGTGGAGGTGAGACGGCGCGGCAATCGGTTTCAATTGGTCGGCCTGGCGGCGGCGGTCAAGCGTGCCGAATCGGTATTGCAGGACCTGTACGCGCGCGCGCAGCGCGAGCCCGTGGACTCGGAGCGCGTGCACATCGCATTGCAAGAACTGGACATGGACAGCAGCAACAGCGAAGCCGCGACGGATTCGGACGAATTGAAGGTCCGCACCGCCCGCGGCGCGGTGCGCGCGCGCGGCGCCAATCAAACCGAGTACCTGAACAACGTGCGTACTCACGATCTGACCTTCGGCATCGGACCTGCCGGCACGGGGAAAACCTACCTTGCGGTCGCGTGCGCGGTGGAGGCGCTGCAATCGGAGAAGGTACGGCGCATCGTTCTGGTTCGCCCGGCGGTCGAGGCCGGCGAGCGGTTGGGTTTCCTTCCGGGCGATCTGTCGCAAAAAGTCGATCCTTACTTAAGGCCGATGTATGACGCGTTGTACGAAATGCTGGGCTTCGAACGGGTCGCCAAGTTGATCGAGCGCAATGTGATCGAAGTCGCGCCGCTGGCATTCATGCGCGGACGTTCCTTGAACGACTCCTTCGTGATTTTGGATGAAGCGCAGAACACGACCAATGAACAGATGAAAATGTTCCTGACCCGCATTGGCTTCGGTTCCAAGGCAGTCGTCACCGGCGACATCACGCAGGTGGACCTGCCGAACTCCAAGCAGTCCGGCTTGCGCACCGTGATCGATATTTTGCGCGGCGTGCATGGCATTGCCTTCACCATGTTCACTTCCCGCGATGTGGTGCGTCACCCGCTGGTGCAGAGAATCGTTCAAGCCTACGAGGCGAGCGCTCCGAACGACGGCACTTAAGTTGGCGCAGCGGCTCGAACTTCAGGTCAGTTACGCGTCACGCAAGCCGTGGGTTCCGGGGTCGACGCTTTTGGCCAAGTGGGCCGGCGCGGCGCTTGCTCCCTTGAAAAAGCCCGTGGTGCTGTCGGTGCGCATCGTCGGCAAGGCGCGCAGCCGCGGCTTGAATGCGCACTTTCGACACAAGGACAAGCCCACCAATGTGTTGTCATTTGCGGGCGCGGGTAATGCTCCCGACGGTCGCTGTTTCCTGGGCGAATTGGTGATCTGTGCCCCGGTCGTCGCCTTCGAGGCGCGCACCCAGGGTAAGACTCTTCAAGCTCACTGGGCGCACATGACAGTTCACGGGGTACTGCACCTGCTTGGATTCGATCACGAACGCGCTCGCGAAGCGGCAAAAATGGCGTCCCGTGAGATTCAAATCCTTGATCGGCTTGGGTTTTCAGACCCGTATCGCTGATCCGGTATGCTCTGCCCCCATGTCCGAACAGCCTCATGGCGGCACCACAGGCCGCTGGTTAAAGCGAATTACGCAGTCAATGTCCGGCGAGCCGCGGGATCTTGCGGAGCTGGTTGAGAATCTGCGCGAGGCCAGTGAGCGCGGACTGTTCGACGGCGATGCGCTGGTGATGCTCGAAGGAGTGCTGGCGGTGGCGGACATGCAGGTCCGCGACATCATGGTGCCGCGTTCGCAAATGGTGTTCGTCGAGCGTGATGAGCCGCCGGACAAGCTGGTCGAACTGGTGGTCGAGTCAGGCCACTCGCGCTTCCCGGTGATCGGCGAGGATCGCGATCAAATCTTAGGCATCTTGTTGGCGAAGGATTTGCTGCGCCTGCAGGCCGCCGGGGATGAGGATTTCGAGATTCGAGAATACATGCGCCCGGTGGTATTCGTTCCCGAGAGCAAGCGGCTCAACGTCCTGCTTAAGGAATTTCGCCGCAGCCACAATCACATCGCCATGGTGGTCGACGAGTATGGCGGCGTGTGCGGGTTGGTCACCATCGAAGATGTCATCGAGCAAATCGTCGGCGAGATCGACGATGAGCACGATGTCGAGGATGACCAAACCATCCGCAAGGAGCGGCCGCGCGAATTCACGGTGCGGGCATTGACGCCGATCGCCGATTTCAACCAGTACTTTTCAACCGCGTTCTCCGACGAGGAATACGACACCATCGGCGGCTTGCTGATGCAAGAGTTCGGCCGGCTGCCCCGTCGCGGCGAAACCATCAAAATCGCAGGCCTGGAATTTCGCATCTTGCGCGCCGATCGGCGCCGCATTGATTTGCTGCGGGTGACTGTTCCGTACGATATCGAGCCGCCGCCCGCCGAGTCGAATCCTTGAACGTCCCTGCGCGCGACCTCAAGGCCGCGCAGCGTAACTTAGGTCTGGCGCGCCTCACCGCCGCTCTTGCCGCGGGAGCGTGTCTCAATGCCGGTTTCGCGCCTTTCGGTTGGTGGCCAATCGCGTTGCTTGCGCCGGCGGCGCTCTTTGCTCTGATACGAGGTTTGCCGCCTCGCCGTGCCTGCGCAGCGGGTGCGGCGTTCGGTGTCGGTCTGTTCGGCTTCGGCACCTACTGGCTCTACACCTGCCTGCACGTGTTCGGCCTCGTCCCGATCTGGCTTACCCTGCTGCTGCAGACCTTTCTGGTTGCGGTCATGTCCCTGTACCTCGCTGCGCTGTGCTATGTCGCGAATCGTTTCTGGCTCAAACCCGGTGCGACGCGAGACTGGCTGGTCTTGCCGGTGCTGTGGGTACTGCTCGAGTGGTTGCGAGGCTGGTTCTTGAGCGGTTTTCCCTGGTTATCGACCGGCTACGCCATGATCGATTCACCCTTGTCCGGTTGGGCGCCGATCTTCGGTGTGTATGGAGTGACCTGGGCGGCGGCCACGGTTTCAGTCGCGATCCATGTTGCGTTCATGCCGGCAGTGCTTTTCTCGCGCCGCTGCTTAAGCGTAGCCGCTGCCGCGATGCTTTTTGCCGTGCCCGCATTGCTGGCGCGACATGCCTGGACGCAAGCTGCGGGAGCGCCTATCGCGATCGCCGCCGTGCAAGGCGCCGTGCCGCAGGATCAGAAGTGGCAGGTGAAAAATCGCGAGCTCACCATGCAGCGCTATCTGCACCTGACCGGCGATGCGTGGGGCTCCCGCCTGATCATCTGGCCGGAAGCCGCGTTGCCTGCGCTGGCGCCCAACATTCAGGACTATTTGATGAACCTGCATGAGCAGGGACGCGCTCACGACGCCGATTTTGCAATTGGGCTCGTGAACTATCTGCCGGAAACCAAGCAGTACTTCAATGGAATCCTGGTGCTCAACAAACCCGGCAATGGCTGGTACTACAAGCGGCACTTGGTGCCATTCGGCGAATACTTTCCCGTACCCGCCTTCGTGCGTGCCTGGTTGCGGCTGATGAGTCTGCCCTATGACGATTTCACGGCGGGCAGCTCGCATCAGGCCCTATTGAGCGCGGCCGGGCAAAAGCTGGGTTTTACGATCTGCTACGAAGACGCGTTCGGCAGCCAACAGCTGAAGGTTTTGCGCCAGGCCACTTTGCTCATCAACGTGACCAATGATGCCTGGTTCGGGGACTCCACGGCGCGGCATCAGCACCTGCAAATTGCGCGCATGCGTGCGCTCGAGGCTGGGCGATACTTGATACGCGTCGCAAACGACGGCATCACCGCGGCGATCGACAGCCGCGGGAAAATCGTCGCTCGCCTGCCGCAATTCAAAGAGGGCGTGTTGCGCACCGATGTACAGCCCATGACGGGTCTGACGCCTTACGCGCGGGTCGGCAATTATCCCGTTGTCCTGGGAGCCTTGAGCTTGCTGGCAATCGCGGCTTGGCGGCGCCGCGCGGGCTACACCGCGCCGGCTCCTATTCGAACAGCGGCCCGACTTATTGACGCTATTTAATATCGCGGTTTGACTGTGCCAACATCTTCCCGTTCAAACTCACACCGTCAACCGAGCTAACCTCAAGCAGTGCTTCGACAGGTAAAGTAACGTCGGATTTCTGTTTGAGGTCTTCAAGTCTCTGTGCCGAGGTGAAAACTTCCGCGGTGTGGGTTACACCGGCATCGCGGGTTCCAGAAATCACGAGAATGGTATTTCCACCGGGTCCGCGAATTTTTTCAAATATCCCGTAATCGTGATACGTCTTCTCCTTGCCGGTGGGTTGCGGTGGATCCATGATGTCGCTACCGATCTCGCTCACGTACGAGACCCGTGTTCTCTTGTCGAAGACCTCATCGTAGGAATCGCCGATCGAAAATCGAGAGCCTGCGAAGATGAAGTCCTGCAGCATGCCCATGCCGCTCAAATACCCGATGTAGACGATGTCGGCGGATTTGAGGCTGCTCGGTTCAATGTCCGACATCTTATTCACCGTGATACGCCGGTTTTCCGGCGCCAACACCACCATCACATCGCGCAGCGCAAACGCGGTCGAAATAGGTAAATATCGCAGTCCCACATCCATGTAACGATCGGCTAGTTGGGGATGCTCTTGAACGTAATGTTCCAGATCATTCTTCGAGTTAACCGAATACTCGCGAATCAGGCGATTGACGCCCATGGCGTCGTCCGACTCACCGATCAAGTAATAATCTCCGACGACGATCATGATGGGCCGATCGTCTTTGAGGACGGAAGACCAAATTGGGCTGGCACGCACTCGCTCGAGGTCGGACTTCGGGGCCCGAAGCCACGCAACACCGGCCGCCATGAGAATCGCCGCACCCAGCAGCGCCGCGGCGCTGCGGAGCCAGGCACGTCGAGCTGTGCGCGGAGCCTCGCGGGGCGCAACAGTAGAGGCGCTGACACTGACCTTCAATCGATATTCGCCGCGGGGAATATGCAGCTTTGTGCCGCTCTGATCGGAGGAGGCATAAAAATCTTCGAGAGCTTTGCGCAGATTGTGGATGTAGACCCGGACCAGGGCGTCCTGGGAGACATCGAAGTCAGGTTTCTTGCCAAAGACATCCATCGCGATCGAGATCTCTTTCGGGGATTGCCCGGCTAAGGACTTCTCGGCCAGATAGTCGAACAAGCGCCGTTGGCGGGCTTCCCCGAGCATCCCGCTGACCTGAATGCGTTCTACCTCGATGCGCAGGGCCTGCGTCTCGTCGGACGACGAGACGATAAACGGCTTGGAAGGATCGGTCTGAGCTGCCATGAGACGGGATATTTAACGCTATTAACGTTAGACAGAACAGTAAATTACGTGAAACCGACCTTCATTCCGCGCCACAGTCGGATGTTGCGCGGCGGCAGGTACCGTGCTCGCCGTCCCAAGAGGGAATTGGCCAAGTAGGTTCCACAGATCGGTAATCAAGAGGAGTGGAGTTGGAGTCCAGACATGGGAGAAAGACGAGCAATACGATGGGGGCGATGATGCTATCGACTGCAGCCATGATGACGGCAAGGGCGGAAACAACGGCAGCGCCTGACCAACTTCAAGAGATCCAAGTGACCGCCGAACGGCTGGGGCTGATGGGCAGCGCAAGCACCGCGAGTGAAGGCATCATCGTCAATGACGAACTGGCTCTGACGCCGGCCTTTCGGGTGGGCCAGCTGTTGGAAACGGTGCCCGGCTTGCAGGTCACCAGCCATAGCGGCGAGGGTAAAGCCAATCAATACCTGCTGCGCGGCTACAACCTTGATCACGGCACGGACTTAGCCACCTTTGTGAATGACATGCCGGTCAACGAACCCACCCACGCGCACGGTCAGGGGTATACGGACCTTAACTTCCTGATTCCGGAATTGGCCACCAATGTCACCTACACCAAGGGTCCTTACTACGCTGACGAAGGCGATTTTGCCTCGGTCGGATCCGTGCACATCAACTACCTCGACACGCTCGCGCCGCAGGTTTCCTATACCGAGGGGACGCTTGGGTACGAGCGCTTATTTGGCGGCGGCTCGGTGGGTTTGGGCGAGGGCAATCTCTTAGGAGCCTTCGAATGGCAGCACTACAACGGACCCTGGGTTAATCCTGACGAGCTGCACAAAATCAACGCGGTACTAAGGTATAGCGTCGGCGACAATACCGACGGCTACAGCCTGACCGCGATGTACTACCACGGACTGTGGAATGCAACCACCGATCAGCCGGAACGCGCCATCGAGGAAGGGTTGATCAGCCGCTACGGCTCCTTGAATCCGAGCGACGGCGGCATGGCACAACGAAGCAGTTTAACCGCGCAACTCTTTAAACCCATTGCTGAGGGGGAGCTACACGCGAGCGCCTTTGTGTTTGGCAACGAATTGACGCTGTGGAACGATTTCACCCACTTTCTCACCGATCCCGTGCATGGCGACCAGGAGGAGCAGCACGAAGACCGTACCACGATCGGCGGCAACCTCGACTATAAGCACGCGGCGAGGATCTTCGGACTGCAGAATGATGTAACGGTTGGCCTCGCTACCCGCAGCGACTTCAACGATGTGTCGCGCTTGCCGACCGAAGATCGGATCGTGATCGCTGCGGCGGACGATCCCTTAAATTTCAGCGAAGCCGATACCGTGCGATTAAGCAGTTTTTCCGCCTATGTCGAGTCCACCACGCATTGGACCGATTGGTTTCGGTCTGTTTTGGGCTATCGATATGATACGCAGTACGGCTCTGACAAGGGCACAAACGCCGGCACGGCGAGCGATCACTTGCTCGCGCCCAAGGGCAGCCTCATTTTCAGGCCCGTCGAGACGACGGAGCTGTACGTAAGCGCGGGCCGCGGTTTTCACAGCGACGACTTGCGCGGCGTGACCGCGGCGCAGAACGCACATGAAGTCGGCGCACCGCTGATTGCGCGACAGAGCGGCGAGGAAATCGGGCTTCGCCAACAAATCACTCATGCCTTTACCATGACCTTGGCGTTTTACAAATTGAGCGCTCAGTCAGAAACCACCTATGACCCTGACGCCGGCATCGACACGGCGGGCCCGGGCAGTCGGCGGCGCGGCTATGAGGTCAATCTCACCTATCAGGCGCTGCAATGGCTGGAGTTCTACGGCAGCTACTCCGGCAATCGAGCGCGATACGTCACGCCCTATGATGATGGCACCGGCCATGTCGGCGAATACCTGCCCAATTCACCCTTCGCAACCGGATCGTTCAATGTTTACGTCAAGGATTTGGGTCCCTGGAGCGGCAGTCTTGGCTACCGCTATTTGAGTTCCTATCCGCTGTCATCTGACGATTCGGTTCAAGGACATGGTTACGGCATTTGGAGCGGAGATGCGCACTATGCGATCGGCCAAGGTTGGAGCGTGGGCTTAGGGATTTACAACCTTCTCAACAAGAAGGCCGACGCGGCGGAGTTCTGGTACATCGACCGCGTGCAGGGTGAACCTGCCGCTGGCGTAGCCGATGTACACATCCATCCGCTGGAAGGGATATCGGGCCGATTCACGATAGCGAAGTCGTTCTAGACCCCTCGAACAGCGGCCCGACTCCCGGATCTCGCGCAATTCCGCCGTACAAATTGAAGCCGCGGTCGAGCCAATCGCGCAATGCGTCGTCGCACTCCAACAGCGGCAACGTGCCGGCGCTGGCGGCCCAATAAAATCCGCCGAGTGCTACGTAATCGGCGAAATTGGGCGTGCTGCCCCCGAGGAACGGATATTTTTGCAGCTGCGTGCGCAGCGGCTGCAAGGAGGCGCGAATTGCCGGCAAGTACGATGCGCGATCCGCCGTAAAGCTCTCCAGCGTCTTGCCCTTCATGTTTTTCTCGCGGCTTTCGCGAAAGTAGGGTCGATCCTCTGGACGCGCGGCGTCGTGTACGTCCTTCACATACACGCGAAACATTTTTCTCAAGACTTCGTTCATAAACCAGGCGTCGGTGAGCCGTACCGCGGCAAGTTCGCCCGGACTCGCGAACAGCGGGCGGTCGGGAAAGGCCCGGTCCAAGTACTCGGCAATGTCCCAGCTTTCCGCCAGGACCGTGTCGCCGTGCTCCAGTATGGGAACGGTCTTGAATTTGCCGCCGAACACCGTCGGAATCTCGGTAAATCCCAAGTACACGGTCTCGAAAGCAATGCCTTTGTGTGCCAGCGCATAGCGGATTCGCCAAACGAAGGGACTGGCTGAGCGGCCATTCTCCAGTGCGAGCTCATACAGGCGAACCTTTTTTCCAGATGCGGTCATGAATTTTCTCGATACTCTGCCGTTTTAGGAGAAGGCCGGCAACTCCGCGCCGCTCGAACCAATTTTCGCTTCGGCGAATCGGTGCGGCAGTGTGGTCAGCATTTTCGATCTCAGGGCGTCGCGGCCCGCGGCGTCGGCTGCCTTGAAACGCAGCTCCAGCGTGATGGCGGCGGCATCGATTTTGGTCAGGAAGCAGCCGACCACGGCTTGCTCCCCGGCAATCTCCGCCGCAGCACTGAGCGCCAACTGCCGAGCCGCTTCAATGTCGGCGTCGCGGCTCAAACGAATGGTGATGGTGATCGGCCAGGGAGCGTAGGTCGTATTCAAATTGATGGTGACCTGGCTGGCGGCGATGGCATTCGGCAGAACGATCATATGTCCGTCCGGCGCGCGCAGCGTGGTGTAGCCCAACGATATCAACTCGACGACGCCGATGTCGGTGCCTGTGGGTGCGGTGACCTGGAGCGTGTCGCCCAGGCGAAATGGCCGGTAAATCGCAATCGATATACCCGCCACCAAATTACCCAACGTGCTTTGGGCCGCCAGGCCGATGACCACGGACACCACGCCGGCACCCGCGAGCAGCGCCGTGCCCATGGATCTTAAGGCCGGAATGAGGTGCGCATACAGGATGAGCACGACCACCCAGATGAGCACCGAGCCGAACTGTTGCAAGAAACTGATGGTGGTGCGGTCGATATGACCCTTGCGCGTCATCGAGGCGTGTGCCGCAGCGCGAAATCCGCGCGAGGCCAGCATTGCTATCATTATGAAAATCGCGAAGTAAATGAGCGCGCCCCACAGCGTGTCCGGCTTCAAGAAAGCCAGCAGGTCATGCTCGCCGGTTTGGATCTCGTTCATCGCGAAACTCTGCCCGGCGGCATCATGCCCTGTTCGCAATCTTCCAAGCGGATACAGCGGCACTGAAAACTGTCATTGAGAATGGACTTCATCTCGCTCAGCCGCGTCATCTGCGCATCCAGTTCAACCAGCTTTCTGCCGGCCAGC
>Ga0209624_10002565_pt1 | contig 13357 bp, 12 predicted proteins | sample JacPinW_OM2H0_O1_FD_188565 | JGI IMG/M metagenome (GOLD analysis project Ga0209624, IMG submission 188565) | Forest soil microbial communities from Algoma, Ontario, Canada - Jack Pine, Ontario site 1_JW_OM2H0_O1 (SPAdes) (version 2) | ecosystem: Environmental > Terrestrial > Soil > Boreal...
GTAACTTCCGCGATGTTCCGAACCTGCGCTGTTAAATTTCCGGCCATCGCGTTTACAGAGTCCGTCAAATCTTTCCACGTTCCCGCAACGCCCGGCACCACCGCCTGTCCGCCAAGTTTTCCGTCCGTTCCAACTTCGCGCGCCACGCGCGTTACTTCCGAAGCAAACGACCTCAGCTGATCCACCATCGTGTTGATGGCTTCCTTCAACTGCTGAATTTCTCCGCGCACGTCTACCGTAATTTTTCGTGAAAGGTCTCCGCTCGCGACGGCCGCCGCCACTTCTGCAATATTTCTCACTTGGCCCGTCAAGTTGCTCGCCATCGAGTTCACGGAATCCGTCAGGTCCTTCCACGTTCCCGCGACGCCCGGCACTTGCGCCTGTCCGCCCAACTTTCCGTCCGTGCCGACTTCGCGCGCCACGCGTGTAACTTCCGCCGTGAAAACTCCCAACTGCTGAATCATCGTATTTACGATCGTTGCAGAGCGGAGAAATTCACCTTCAAGGGGCCGTCCATCCACATCCAGTTGCACGGTTTGCGTCAAATTTCCTTTTGCCACCGCGGCAATCGCGCGCGTAACTTCTGTCGTTGGCCGCAGCAAGTCGTCAACAAGCGTGTTGACGGATACTTCCATTTCGCCCCACGCTTCCTTTTCCAAATGAAAGCGCATGCGCTCTCGCGTTCGGCCTTCTTTGCCAACGGCCTGTCCAACGCGCCGAAGCTCGCGGGAAATTTGGTGATTCGCGGTAACAATATCGTTGAATGTGTCCGCAATTTTTCCCGCGAGCCCCGTCCAGTCTCCCGGAAGCCGTACGGAAAAATCTCCGTCCCGCATTGTTTGAAGACCTGCTAGGATCACACTCAAATTCTCCGCGTTGACGTGCCCGTTTTCGGCATGCAGCGCATTCGCATGTATTGCCGCTCGGACTTCTTCGCCGTTTGGAGCGGCCTCAGAAGCTCGGTTAGAACTTTTCATGAGTTGTCTCCGCTATCATGTTTGGCGCGACGTCGCCCCACTCAGGCGACAGCCGTCCGCGACACAAACCAATTCGTAAATGGAATATCTGGAGTCTAAACAATCCCAAGGTCTTAGCACGAACCCCCCTACCAATCCCTACAGTGTTCGATGTAGTCCCAATTCGGGAAACACTGTATTGCCCTTCTGGAAACTTACTTTCGACTACTCCAAGAACATACAGTGACACCCACCCACGCGCTACGGCATCCAACCGATACCTCTGGAAATGAGCGGGCCGTAATCTCCACCCGCCATACGATAAGCGTCGCTGCAAGATCGCAACTCGACCGACGACTCATCAATTTCAAAGACCGCATTGATGAAGGAGACGATCATGAAGGAACTAGAACTGCTTCAACCGCAGGTTTCAACTCCGCAAAGCTACGACGTCGAAGTAATTGAACAAGTCGAACCGCACCCTGCATCTAAGAATGCCGATGCCGAAGCGCGACTGCACCCCATTCGTACCATTTGCCTTGCGGATTGCGCGATCCCGGAATAAGCCGGAACAAAAACGCTGAGCAATCTACCGGAAGGCTGCGCCCGTCCGGTTCACGCAATCCTTCCGGTCAATTCGCACACATAGATTTTCTCCGTGCCGGTTGACTAGTGCGCTCGTCCCTTGCAGATTGCGTGACCGCATCGGCAATCGATATCGGGCGTGTGTTCTACCGCGGCGCACGCGGCGCTACAATAGTTGCTGCCTGGGTCAGCCGGACAAGTGCAAATCGGATGCGCGCATTTCTTCGCTGTTTCCTCGGCCATTTTAGTTTCTCCTCGTTACAAGATTTTTGACTTTGTCCCGCGATGCATTCCCTGAAGCTCCTTCGACCTGGACCCTGTTCAATACGATGCACACCGCGCGGGCAATGTCTCTCATAATTCAAATCGAGCCATAATTCAAATGGAAGTTTGGCGAATCAGGCGAGCGCAGTTCTTCAATCTTGAAATTCTCGTCGCGCCGAATACATTAGATCATCTTGGGCCGTTCAATATTTTCCTCAGCCCATTTTCGACGGCCCAAGATGATCCAATGGCGCAGCTTAGGACTGCGGAGGAGTTACGCGTACGCCGATTGCAACGTGGCTTCCATTGTCATCGCGGTACGTCACATCCGCATTCGCTCCAACTGCGAGTTTGCCTTCGATCGTCGTATTCTTGTCGACCACGAAGGTCATTGATTTGGGAGGATCCTGCTGTGCGACGGTGGTCACCGACGCCGACTTCATCGGCGCAAGTGTGATCGTGAAGGAAGCTTTATCAACTGCCGAAATAGTGCCCGAAGCCGATTGCGTCTGCGGGGTGTCTTGGACTATTACGTTGGTGATGTGAGTCGCCGGCGGAACTGCCCAAGCCGCCGTTATCAGAATCACGCTGAACATTGCTGCCAGAAAGAAACGCGTTCCATTCTTCATTTCATTCCTCCTAAAAGTTCTAGGCCGGCGAAGATAGTGGGAGCACGAAAAGAGCCATTCCACACTTCTAAAAATATTCCAGCCGTAACTTCTTCGGAATCTTGAACTTAGTCAAAGGTGATTTTCAGATTGTGACACTGAAGGCAGGTAATAGTACTAGCAAACTCTTCACGCTAAGCCCAAAAAATTCATAGTCATACGTGGCACAACCATTCCTGGCTGTGTGCTTCTGATCTTCCTTTATTACTTCGCCGCACCCGCCGTAGCCGGCACCGGCTGCGTCACGCTCTCAAAAAACGACGCTCCCAGCGATGCCGTCAGCGAATAAGATTTTCCGTGATCCGTAAGATGCGTAATCAGCAGATCGTAGCGAAATCCATCCGGATGATTCTTGGTTCGGAGCAGCACGAGAATCCCCTGAACTTCCGCATCCGAGTGCACGATGGTCTCGGTTCCAGAAGTCACCGGCGAAATAATCACTCCGTGAAACTCCGCGCCGTCGTGGTCTACGCTCGAATCAAGCCGGTCTTCGATTCGCACTTGAAGAACGGTGCCGCTGGGCAGCACATCGGGAAGGTTTTCGCTGTTGGGATGCAATCTGGTCTGCGTGTGAAACGTTAGGACCGTCCCGGACGCTACCTTCACGGGCTCAATCACAAACTTTTGTGCGGTGGCCACACCCGTCAATAGAGAGGTAAAGCACAAAACTGCAAGCGAATAACGGCGCATCGGCTGGGACTCTTCTTTCTTCAAAATATCTGAGCGATGTAATTCATTCTAGAATCCCGGCTTTACCGCGTCAACGCAAAATTAATTCCCGCCCGTGAAAAAGCAAATGGACCGAAGGTACAGGTGGCCCGGGACACGCAGCTGGAAACAAATCCCATCAAGAAAATTACTTAGGCTCATTTATGGAGATGCGAGTGCAGGAAATAAAGGTTGCTCGGATTTTTTCTACAACGAACGCCGCGCAGCGCTCTTTCCGGCGCGATCTTGATCGGGCGAAAGTGGTATTCAACTCGGAGGAAATGCTCTACTCGACCCTACAGGTAATCCATCAGAACCGCGGAAATCAGTGTAGACACGACCCACAAACGACAATCGGCGTGATTTCTAAAAAACTATTCAATCAGACCGCACAATCGCGCGCGCTCGTTGCATCGAAACTTTCAGTGTCCTGTCGAAGACTTCTGGTCTCCAGCGAGCGCCCCCAGACCTCTTCGTAATAAATTTCTGCGTGGGGGCAAAATTGAAACCGGCAAAATGGAATCATTCCGTATTGACTTCGTCCGTGTTTAGTTTGGCGATTATTCTTCTCGTCTTCAGCGCCGCAGTTTGCGCTCAAGAGCCGCCGGCAACAAACCCCGGATCTGCCGGCGTGCAATCGCCGCAGTCCACAACCGGCGCAGATCCCACTCAAACACCTGCGCAATCCAATCTTCAAGATGATTCGCGGAAGAAAAAGTCACCCGTGGACGACACGGTTGGCGTGCTATCGCGCAAATCAATCTTCTTCCCGGAACTTGCCACAAATCGAAATCCGCTCACCTCCGGACAGAAATTTAAATTATTCGTTGATAGGACGATAGCGCCTTCCACTTTTGTAAGCGCCACTTTTTCCGCCGCCTATAAACAGGCGATCAATTCATATCCCGGATATGGTCAAGGTTGGGGCGCTTACGGAGACCGCTACGGCGCGGCTGTGGCCAATTCCGCTTCAACGAATTTGTTCGGCACATTCGTGTTCCCGTCGCTCTTTCACACCGATCCTCGACATTTCTTTACCAACTGCCCCGGATTTAAAAGAAAGCTGGAATACGCTCTCACTCGTCAGGTCGTCACGCGCACCGACGACGGCCGCAACACTTTCAACTGGTCCAGAATATTGAGCGTCCTGGTTGCGGAAGGAATCGCGAACAGTTATCTGCCTCCGGAGGAGCGTACCGCTTCCAAAACATTTGAACGCGCCGGGGGCCGCTTCGCATTTGGCGTTGGTAGCACCCTTCTGAAAGAGTATTGGCCGGTGATCATGAAAAAATTCGGACATCCGTACGATCGTTCCGATGGCTCGCCGGATTAATCTCGAACCAACTTACCTCTGCGGACTTGCTGATACGCTTCCAGGCGCGCACCAATTGTTTCGCGTGCTGCGGAAGCGTAGGATGCAGAAGACGGAATTGCGAACCGGAAATTTTGGGCGGATTCCGTTTGCCGGTTCATGTTCCTGTGATTCCCGCGCGAATGAAAAGGCTCTTCTCACCTTTCTCTCTGGCCTTGGCATTACTTTGTTTCAGTGGCATCGCCGCGACCGTCACCATCGTTCGCCTTTACAACACACAGGCCTTGGTGAACCACACCTATAGAGTTGAAGTTTCTTTGGGCGATTTGGAATCGGCTTTGGGAGAGGTCGGCCGAAATCGTGTGGCGTATATAAGTTCCGGCACCGTCGACGCGCTGGCAAACTTTAACGCCGCCACCAAACGCGTCGCGCCGGCTTTGGCTCGAGTTCGGCAACTCACCAGCGATAATCCCGCGCAACAAACGCTCTGCGATCGCCTGGATGCAAACGCAAACCAGAGAATGGCGCCTTCATTTGCGTCGGTCGAACTTAAGCGGCAAGGCCGTGACGATCCGGCCGGACAACTCGAGATCAATTCTGAAGTGACCAAAGCCGCGTTCGAAACCGCGGCTCTCTCTCAACAGATGAGGCAAAACGAGGACCGTTTCCTCGAGGGACGAGCTCATCTTTCGCGTTTTCTATTTGCGGCGACTCTTTGGATTCTTGTCGCCCTCTTTGCGTCATCGGCTTTGCTTTTCTGGATTCACTTTCGCTTATTGAATCGCGAGCTTGCCGTTCGCAGATCCGCGGAAAATCAATTGCGCCAATTAAGCGGACGATTGATGCGCGTTCAAGACGACGAACGCAAAAGAATCGCGCGCGAATTGCACGACAGCCTGGGCCAAAATATGGCCGCCGCGAAAATGACGGCGGGAATAATGCTGGACGGAAACCCTGAGGATCCACACTTAAAAGAATTGGCGGCGCTGCTTGACGATTCGCTTTCGCAGACGCGCACAATTTCCTATCTGCTTCATCCTCCGCTTTTGGATGAAGTAGGTTTGGTTTCCGCCGCCAAATGGCTGATCGAAGGCTACACTCGCCGCACCGGCGTTGACGTGTCTTTCCAAATTCAAACTCAGCTAGAACGTCTGCCACGAAACTCCGAGCTCGCACTTTTCCGGATTATCCAGGAGACTCTCACTAACATTCACCGTCATTCAAAAAGCGCGAAGGCGGAAGTCTCGATTCGCACTACGCCTCACAAAATCATTTTACTTGTTCGAGATTATGGAAAAGGAATTCCGCCTGAAACTCTAGCCAGTTTTGAATCAAACGGAATTCATTTGGGTGTTGGACTTTCTGGAATGCGCGAGCGAGTGAGAGAGCTTGGCGGCAAATTGAAAATTAAATCAGATGGTGCTGGCACAGAAATAAATGTGGAGATGCCGTTGGTTATTCCCCAAGATTTTCCCGCGGAAATCTAAATCCGATAACGTAGAAAAGAAAAAGCCCGCGTGACTGCGTGGCGGAGGAGGGGGGATTCGAACCCCCGAGACCCTTTCGGGCCTAACGGTTTTCAAGACCGCCGGTTTCAACCACTCACCCACCCCTCCGCTTCTGAGTTTAACTGGCAACGGGCGGAGGTTCCAAATGAAATGGTTCGCGAAAATAAAACGGGCTTCATCACTTCACCGTTGTTGAAACGATGAAACACTGAAGCCCGTCGACTCTGTATGATTTATATTTATGGATGAATTTCTTGTTGCGGCTGCGAACCCGGCACCACTGCTACAACTCCGATGGTTGTCCCGATTACATCGCCAGAAACCACCAACTCCACGCGGCGATTTGCCTGGCGTCCATCAGCGGTGTCATTGGTTGCAACTGGTTGTGTTTTTCCAAATCCCTTTGCCGTCATGGAAGTTCCGGGAATTTTTTGTTCCGCGAGATAATCCCGGACTGCGCCGGCGCGTCTTTCAGAAAGATCCTGATTGTAAGCATCGCCGCCAACGCTATCCGTATTTCCTTCAATCGCCAGATTCAGCGATGGATACGCCAAAATAATTCCGGAAATCTTGGCGAGCTTCTCGCGAGCTTCCGGACGCAACGTGTATTTGGCGGTGTCAAATAAAACGTCCGACATATTCACAACAAGTCCGCGTGCGGTGTCACGCGTCATTAAAATTGCATTCAGTTGGATCAGCAAACGCGCGCGAAGCTCTTCGCGTTCACGCAGTGCTTTCTGAAGTTGTTCGTCCGACGAATCTGCGGCAGCTTTGTTACGCGCTGATTCAGCTTCGGCGGCGAGTCGTTGTTGATCGGCGGTCATCGCAGCTGCTTGAGCATTTTGTTGGCCCGCTTGCGCGTCTGCTGCATTGCGTTCGGCTTCTCTGCGCTTGCGATCGGCTTCGAGTTTGTCCGCTTCTGCATTTGCTTGTCCCGCTTGCGCGTTTGCTTGACCTGCGTTTGCATTTGCTTCGGCATCTTCCGCGCGCCGACGCGCTTCGGCGTCAATCATGGATTGCGCTTTTGCGTCCGCTGCGCTTCCAGCAAGCGCCCGATTTTTTGCGTCGCCGCTTTCTGTTTCACGCGCTTTCATTGCAATCTCGCGAGAATCTTCGGCGGTCTGAACCACTTCGCGCGAAATTGCGATCAGGGGTTTCGTGTCAATATTTCTTCGCGAAGCCATCGAATCGGCTTCTGTTAGCTGGCGAATTGCGTTGGCGTAACTTGTTTTTGCGTAACGATCCGCGCCTTCCGATTCAGCAATGCGGACTGCGTTGCGCGCTTCGTAAAATTCCAGCGGCAATCGCGCGCTAATCAAAACGGGATCAAAATTATATCCGGTCGGAATATATCCGCCGCGTCCGGTCAATTCATATTTTGCGTCGACTCGTTCTGTTGTGCCGACTGTGTCGGGACGAATATCATTTTCCATTACGACCACATCGCTTGGACGGCGAACCGCGTAATAAGGTTCAGCGGTGACGATCATTGCGAAAGCTTGCAATTGCGTGGTGACATCAAGTTTGCTGCGATCATTTCCGCCAACGAGAACCTCGCCGAGATTGATTGCGCGGCCTTCCGGAGAAATCGCCCACAAAACATAGGTGAGATATTCATTGCCAAAAGATTTTGGCGATTGCAAATTCCCGAATTCTGCTTCAATTTTCATCGCGCCGCGAGTTGTATTTACTTTCGCTTCGCCGTGCGCGGAAGGCATGAGATCGGTGCCTTTGAAATCAATTTTGGTTGAGCCGCTGTGATGCCGATAATTTACGGCCGGAGTACTGCGGCTGACAATATTTCCTTGGGCGTGAACTGAAACGCCGAAAGCGAGCAAAGACACGACGAGCAGGGACAATTTTCCAATCTTCAAGATGGGTCTCCTTTTGTCTGACAACCGGAATAAATAATTAGGGATGGGCTTTTGTGACATTAAGTATCGTAGAACTAGGCGGGGAATACTGCCCTGTTGTGAACAGTTGAGGCGGCGGGTCGGGACAAGAGGGGTAAAAAAGTGCATTATAATGCATGTGCGGGGCGAAATTTGGCAAAAAGTGCATTATAATGCACTTTTTGGGGACGAAAAAAACGGGAAAAGCTCTCAACGCCGTCCCGAATCCCCGAAGTGTCGGGATTGGGAGCAGCGACCCAGAAAAAAGACGATTTGAGTAAAGAAGAGAGCGCCCCCCGCCGACCGAAGATGTCCCCGGATGAGGGCGCAGCAAGCAGCGCCCCGACAGCTAAGTCCTTTATTAGCATACACATCGACCCGGGATTATGCACTTGACACAAGGTTAGTTCCATGAGACTATTTCCTCATGGACGGAGCATTCAATTTCGCCAAGTGCTGTTTAGCGGCCTTTAACACCTTCGGGTGGAATACATGCCGCGCTAGTTCCTCACTTGTCATGTCCTTCGGTTGCTTCTTAATTTTCTTTGTCATGGTGGCCCTATGATTCCTCAGATGGATTTGTGCAAGCTGGTAGAACAATTCGGTACGGATGAAAATTGCCGCGCAGCGATTGAGAATATGCGCTGGCCGAATGGCGTGACCTGCCCCGCGTGCAAGTCGGATAAAATATCGCGCATCGTGGCGCGTAACCAGTTTGATTGCGATTCATGCCGCTACCAATTCTCCGCGACTGTAGGAACTATTTTCCATGATACACACCTGCCGCTGCATAAGTGGTTTCTCGCGACGTACTTGCTTTGCGAATCGAAGAAGGGTATGTCCGCTCTGCAAATGCAGCGCATGTTGAAAGTAGCCTACCGCACGTCTTGGTATCTCTGCCATCGCATCCGCAAGGCCATGCAAGAGGTTCAACCGCGAATGCTGGCTGGCAAGATCGAAGTGGACGAAACCTATGTAGGCGGCAAGCCGCGTCGGTGGCGTCCAATGCAAAAGAAGCAAATTGTTATCGGGATTCGCCAACGGAATGGAGACTTGCGGTTGATCCGAGCCAACAATACTAAAGCCAAGACCGTGCGCGAGATTGTTAACGCGAACGTGGGCGGACACGTCGAAGTCATCTTTACGGATGAGTCCATGATTTATCCCTATGCGCTTAACAAGTTTTCCGCGAAACAGCATAAGACGATTAACCATTCCAAAGAATACGCGCATGGCGACGTTCACACCAATACCGTAGAGTCTGCATTCTCTTTGCTCAAGCGCGGCATTGTGGGAACGTGGCATAAAGTCAGTGCGAAACATCTCCCTGCTTACCTCGACGAAATGTGCTTCCGTTTCAACAACCGCAAAAACCCTTATCTTTTCCGCGACACCATTATGCAAATGGTGAAGTCTGAAAACCTCGAATACAAACAACTGACTGCCGAAGTCAGAGAGCCAGCGGCGTAACTATTGCCGGTCGTCTAACTCTCCCCAGTGCTCCTTGCTGGGGTATTTGTACAATGGCCTAATTACTGTCTTAGACCGACTCTTATAGTCATTCTCTGCATTCTGATTCGGCATCGATGTTATACAAGCCGCTACTTCATTGTATGGGCCTCTACATTCTTCAAGTAGAACCGCGTGACCAAAAGAATCATGCCACTCTCCTTGTATTTGAACGCGGTCAGGCAACAACACAACCTGAAAAACGACATGACCTGATTTATCCTCGACTTCCAGCGCATTCTTGTTGTAGTTCTTGTCCCAAAACGATGGCTTAGGAGGAAGAATCCAATGATTATCAATCATCTGCGCCACAATCTGTCCAGTTCTATCTGACACGGTAGTGGAGACATATATCTTTTTATCTACGCAATGCAGTTCCAAAAACATATCCGGGCCAAAATCGATCATCCTTTCCGGGCCACCCTTGATGATAATAAGTTTCCCGGTTCTGCCTGTTTCAAAAGTTATGCGGTCACCGCAAGGTTGCCCCACTGTGTAAATATCACCTTCTAGCAGTTCGGATTGTTCTTCTCGGTACGAAGTACGTACCGGAGAAGATGCGATAGAAGAGAATATTAAAGTGAGATAGACGAAACTAAGCCAATAACCTACCTTAGTAATCCTCAATTCGATGTAAATTGAGAATAAGCCAATAAAAAACAGGCAGAACCAAGCAACAAACCATCCAATGCAGCGATATATTATCGGCATCGGATGAACCCAAGGTATGACAGCGAAAAGTATCGTGAGCAAAAATGCTGCGATTTGTTTTCTACGCAAGGGGCTAGGCATGACTCGGAATTATCTCCCGACGCAAACCTTGCGTCAAGTGTACAATCCCGCATCGACCACAGATCGCTGTAAGTCCTTTATTAGCACACACATCGGAAAATAGGGGGGTACGCGTTTTTTTGAAAATGGGTTATTGGGAGCAAAGGCGAGGAATAGTTAAGAACAAGAAAAAAAAGGACTTACGGGCGCGGTGCGGTCGCGGGAGAGCGATTACCGGTTGCGAGCGACATAATTGTGGAAAGCGATGTTGCGCAGATTTTTTCTTCACCTCTGCGGACTATGAAGACGTCGGCGCGGCAAACGGTGAGCGTGCGGCCTGCGCGGATTACTTGTCCGCGTGCGATTAGTAGTTCGCCGAGTGCGGGTGCGACGAAATTTAATTTGTATTCTACGGAGAGGACGCTGGTGTCTGGCGGCGTCAGTGAATATGCGGCGTAGCCTGTGGCGCTATCGGCGATGGCGCCGCTGACTCCGCCGTGAAAATATCCGTCTTGTTGGCTCAGGTCTGGGCGAAACGGAACTTGAATTTCGCAGCGGCCGGGTTCGATGACGGTCATCTCCGCGCCGAGATATTTCATGAAACCCTGCTGCGCAAAACTGGCGCGAGTTTTTTCGGCGAAGTTTGGGTCCTGCGGAATGAAGTTTTGTTCGGTCATGGATTCTTAGCGAATCACGGAACAAGATTTAGTTTGCGTAAAAGAGCGTCGAATCGCGGATCGCCGTGAAGAGGGTCGAAAATTGGCAAACGCACGAAACCCGGCAGCAGATCATCTTCGCTCGCCGCGGATTTTTCCAGCCAGGTGACCGCCTTTTCGCGATCGCCCAGTTGCGCCCACGCTTCCGCTTGCAGTACCCGCTCCGTAAATGCTTCGCCTTGGGTTTCGTTACCCAGCCGCGTAATTTCCAAAACCCCGCGCCAGTATTCCGTTTTATCCGGCCGCACCTTCATTTTGCCGAACTCCGGCCAAATACCACTGGCCGCAATTTGACGCGCCTCTTCAAATTTTCCTAGGATTTGGTATAGATCCACCAAACGCACGTGGGTGATGGAAAAATTTGGATCCAAGGCCAGCGCGCGATCCAACTGCGCTTGCGCTTCTGGATATCGCCTGGCCATCGACAGTGTGCCGCCGTAATTCGCGTTGATCGCCAGTGAATCTGGTTCCAGTTCCAGCGCCCGCTGCATTTCCCGGACGGCTTCGTCGAAGCGTGCTTGAGGAACCAAAAATTTATACGCGTAAACGTAATGGATGAACGCGTCCTTGGGATCGAGAGTCAATGCTTGTTCAAACTCGCGATTGGCCGACAGCCAGTCGTAGCGTGATGCGTAGACGGACGCCATCGCTGCATGAGCGGATCCCAGGTTTGGCTCCAGCTCGAGCGCGCGCTTCGCCGCCGATTCAGCCAGCGGCGTGGCTTCTTTGGATGAAAACACTCCATAACCGCTGGAGACCGCGTAAGCGCCGGCCAATCCAACGTAGGCGAGCGCGTATTTGGGATCGAGAGCAATGGCCTGCTTGAAACTATCAACGCTGCGAAGAATGTTTTCTTTTGAGCGCTGATTCCAGTAGAAGCGGCCCTTCAGGTATAGCTGATAGGCTTCGGAATTCGTCGTTGCGCCGAGCGACATCGTTTGTTTTTCTTCGTGAGTGATTTGCGTGCGGAGTTTGCCCGCCAGGTCGCCGGTAATTTCGGTTTGAAGCGCGGCCACGTCCGACAACTTTCGCGTGTAGCGCTGCCCCCACATTTGCGTGCCGTCGGAAACATTTACGAGATCGGTTTCGACGGCAATCTCATCACCGCGCTGCGTGATGCGACCGGTCATCACTCCCTGGACCTGCAGTTCTTTGCCGATTTTCTGCGGATCTTCGTCTTTGTTTTTGAATCGAAGTACGGTGGAACGCGCGAGAACACGAAGTTCGGGTAATTGCGCCAGGCGATTGATGACGTCCTCGGTCAGGCCGTCGCTTAGAAATTCGACGTCTGGATTTCCGGTGGCGTTCACAAAAGGCATCACGGCGACGGATTGAATGGATGCGCCGCTGTGTGGACGAAACCACCACCATGCTCCGGCCGCGAGAAGCAGAACGAGCGCCGCAGCAGCGGGAAAAATCCATTTCGGTTTTGCTTTTGCGGATGTGGCAGGCTGCTCCGCCGCGCTTACCGCGGCGGATTTACCGGAGGAAGTGTCGCGATGCAAACGTTTCAGGTCGCTGCGCAATTCCGAGGCGGACTGGTAACGCAGATCTCGATCTTTCTCGAGAGATTTTGTGATGATGCGATCGAGTTCCGGCGGAAGTTCCTGATTCAGGCGCAGCGGCGGAAGTGGAGTGCGATTGAGAAGACTTTCAAAAATTACGGCGGTGGTTTCTCCGCGGAACGGCTGAGCGCCCGTGCACATTTCGTAGAGCACTACGCCGAAACTGAAGAGATCGCTGCGTCCATCCAATTCTTTTCCGCGCGCTTGTTCGGGAGACATGTAAGCAACGGTGCCGAGAGCGGTGCCGGGGCTGGTGAGATGGTCGGCGTCGACGGCGAGTGTGGCGTGCGGATCGGGAGCGGCTGCTGCGTTGCTACTCCGGCTCGCGCCCGGATTTTCCAATTTTGCTAAACCGAAATCCAAAATTTTTGCGTGACCGCGCTTGGTGACAAATAAATTTGCGGGCTTGATGTCACGATGCACGATGCCCTGGGAATGTGCGGCGTCGAGCGCGTCGGCAATTTCGATGGAAAGCGTCAGCGAAGTTTCCAAATCGAAAGATTTGCCTTCGATGGCGTGCTTGAGTGTTTGGCCGTCCAGAAATTCCATGGCGATAAAAGATTGGCCCTGATCTTCGCCGATTTCATAAATGGTGCAGATGTTGGGATGATTCAGCGCGGAGGCTGCGCGCGCTTCGCGGCGAAATCGCTCGAGCGCGGATGCGTCATTGGCAAGTTCGGGCGGAAGAAATTTCAGCGCGACGCGGCGGCCGAGTGTGACGTCTTCGGCTTCGTATACAACGCCCATGCCACCGCCGCCGAGTTTGCCGGCGATGCGGTAGTGGGAAACAGTTTGACCAATCGGGGAGGAAGGTTCCGGCATTCGATGTACATCGTATGAGCTTTCTGTGCGCGCCGTCAATCATTGCTGTGAAGCAAGTAGTGAATTAAATTGCCGCGAATG